>Ga0326727_10002216_pt1 | contig 67908 bp, 55 predicted proteins | sample MB2enrmetagenome_FD_207643 | JGI IMG/M metagenome (GOLD analysis project Ga0326727, IMG submission 207643) | Lab enriched peat soil microbial communities from McLean, Ithaca, NY, United States - MB29MY | ecosystem: Environmental > Terrestrial > Soil > Wetlands > Peat | place: USA: New York...
TCCCGCGGATTGTAGAACCGGTCCGTCATGTACACCAGCAGTGCTTCCTCGCTCCCAATCACCTTGTACCCGTGTCCGATGCCCGGCGGAATCAGCACCTGCCAGGGGCGCAGCACCCCCAGGTACATGGTGTTGCGCTGGCCGAATGTGGGCGAACCCAGCCGCAGGTCCACCAGCGCCACCTGCAGCATGCCTTTCATGGGGACCCAACAATCCGTCTGGTGCAGGTGGTAATGGAAGGCTTTCACCGTCCCGAGGTAGTTCAGCGCCGCCGAAATCTGTGTGGTCTCAGCCGGAAACTCGGCCGCCAGCCCGCGGCCCAGGCGCAGCACCTCCAGAAAGTATCCGCGGTCGTCCGCATGGATCGCATACGGCTCTACCCGGACGCCGGCGATCAGGTTCGGGGAGCTGACCTCGGAAACCACCGCTCCGATGCCCTTAACGCACTCCGGAATCGCCAGTTCCAGACCGTCCGCGGAAGCCAGCCGGCGTCCCGTCGCCTCGGCAGCCGTTTCGCCCGCCATCAGATTCGACCCGCTCCTTCCACCGCCGCCAGTTCCGCGGAAACCTGCTTCTTCGCCGCCATTTGCGCTACCAGATTGGCCGCCCGCAACAGCGAATCGAAGGTGCCCGCATCGGTCCACCATCCATCCAGGAACGAAAAACTCATGGTGCCTTCGTCAATGTAGGCGTTGTTCACATCCGTAATTTCGAGCTCGCCGCGGTTCGAGGGCACCAGCGTCCGGATCTTGTCGAATACCGTGGGATCGTACATATAGATACCCGTTACCGCGTAATTCGATTTGGGGCGCTGGGGCTTCTCCTCGATGCCCACGATCCTTCCACCGGCCACTTCGGCGACTCCGAACCGCTCCGCGTCCTGCACTTCTTTGAGCAGAATGTGCGCGCCCTCGGGCTGCGCGGTGAACTGCTCGACCGCCTTCCGGATGTTGCCCTCGATGATGTTATCGCCCAGGATCACGCAGGTTTTCTGACCGTCGGCGAAATGTCGCGCCAGCGCCAGAGCGTCGGCTATGCCGCCCTCGCCTTCCTGGTAGGTGTAATTGATATGCTCCAGTCCGAACTGCTTCCCGTTCGCCAGGAGCCGCAAAAAGTCGCCCGAATTCCTCCCGCCGGTCACGATCAGGATGTCCCGGATTCCCGCATCCACCAGCGTTTGGATGGGATAGTAAATCATGGGCCGGTCGTAAATAGGCAACAGATGTTTGTTGGTGATCTTGGTCAGCGGGAAGAGCCTGCTTCCCGTGCCCCCGGCCAACACAATACCCTTCATAGGCAGTCTCCATCATACAATACGCCAGCGCCGCCACGGATGCTAGAATGCCTTCCATGCAGCTCTATGACTGGAACAAGCTGGAATGGGAACAGTTGAACCCGCGCGTGGCCCGCAAGGTCATCCACGGAGCCAATATGACCATCGCGCGGCTGGAGCTCCGGAAGGGTGCCGTGGTTCCCGCGCACAGCCACGTGCACGAACAGATCGCCACGGTGGAAAAGGGCGCGCTCAAATTCCTGACCGAAGGCGGGGAGCAGATCGTCGGTGCCGGCCAGTCCATCGCCATCCCGCCGCACGTGCCCCACAGTGTCAAGGCGCTGGAAGACAGCATGGTGGTCGACGTGTTCTCCCCCGCCCGCGAAGATTGGATCCGCGGCGACGACGCTTATCTCCGCCGCTGATCGGAGGGCCTATTTCGCGTCCCGCCAGTTGTCTCCCACTCCCACATCCACCACCAGTGGCACGTTCAGTTGGTACGCCCCTTCCATCTCCCGCTTCACCAGTCTTGAGATCGCTTCTACCTCCTCCGGCGGGCACTCGAACACCAGTTCGTCGTGAACCTGCAAGAGCATCGCGCTCCGGTATCCGCCCGCTTCAAGCGCGGCGTCGATGCGCACCATCGCCAGTTTGATCAAGTCCGCCGCCGTTCCTTGCAGCGGCGAATTCACCGCCGTCCGCTCCGCGAACCCGCGCGCGTTGGGATTGCGGCTGTTGATATCGGGGATGGGCCGCTCGCGTCCGAACAGAGTGCGCGTCACCCCCGTTTGCCGCACTTCCGCGATGGTTGCATCGATGAATCGCCGCACCCCGGCGTAGCGCGCGAAGTAGTTCCTGATGTACTTTTCCGCCTCGCCGCGCGAGATTCCCAACTGCGCCGCCAGTCCGAACGCGCTGATGCCGTAGACGATCCCGAAGTTCACCGCCTTGGCGTCGCGCCGCGCCTCCGGCGTCACCATCAGCGGCGGCACGCCCAGCACCTCCGACGCGGTTCGCGTGTGGATGTCTTCTCCATCGCGGAATGCCTCCGCCAGCAGCGCATCGTCCGACATGTGCGCCAGCAGCCGCAGCTCAATTTGCGAGTAATCCGCCACCAGCAGCTTCCACCCCTCTCTGGGCACGAAGGCCGCCCGGATCTCCCGCCCCAGCTCGGTGCGGATCGGTATGTTCTGCAAGTTTGGATTGGAAGAGGACAGCCGTCCGGTGGCCGCGCCCGCCTGGTTGAAGCTGGTGTGCAGCCGCCCCGTGCGCGGGTCGATCAGGGCCGGAAGCGCATCCACGTACGTGCCCTTCAGCTTGGTGAGCTGCCGATACTCGAGCACCTGGCGCACGATTTCGTGGTCCGCCGCCAGCTCCTCGAGCACATCCGCCGCGGTGGAACGGGTTTTCCCCTTTCCGTACTTCACCGGCGCCGGCAGCTTCAGGTCGTCGAAGAGCACCTCGCCAAGCTGCTGCGGCGAGCTGATGTTGAATGTCCGTCCGGCCATCCCATGGATCTGGGCCGTCAGCCGCGCGATCTGGTCTTCCATCAGCTCCGACAGCCGCCGCAGTTCGTTGGTGTCGATGCGCACGCCGGCCCGTTCCATCCGTGCCAGCACCCGCGACAGCGGCAGCTCGATTTCGGCGTAGAGCTTCCCCATGCCGCGCGCCTCCATCGCCGGCGCCAGTTGTTTCCAGAGTTCGAGAGTTATGTCGGCATGTTGTTCGGGCGCGGGGCCCAGTTGCACATCCAGGCGCCGCCGCGCCTGCTCCTCCAACGCACATCCCGAGGGATCGGCATCCAGCAGAAAGGCGTACAACATCACATCGTGCTGGAATCCGCGCGCGTCGATGCCCAGCCGGCCCAGCGCCAGCAGTGCCGATTTCACGTCGCACGCCACCTTCGCCGCGCCGGCGTCCTCGAGCCACGGTCTCAGGTACGGCAGGTACTCCGCCGTCACCGCGCGCGCCTCTCCCGCCCGCCACGCGAGGCCGACCGTGTCCAGCGCGAATTCGCCCTCGGCCGATTTCGAAGGCGCCACCGCCACCGGTGCCCCGGCCGCCGCCTCCAGCCACGCCTTCAGTTCATCGGCCGACTCCACCACTCGGTAATCCCGCGCCCGCGTGTCTTCGCCCGGCCCCAGTTCCTTCAGGAGACTGTGGAACTCGAGATCCGTATAGAGCGCCTTCAACAGCCCCGCGTCGGCCGGCTGCGCCTTCACCGATTCCAGCGAGAAGGGGACCGGCACGTCGGTAGCGATGGTGGCCAGCCGCTTGCTCTGCCGCACTTGTTCGGCGTGGTTCTGGAGCCCCTCGCGGTAAGCCTTCCGCTCGACTTCCCCCGCGTGTTCCAGAGCCGCTTCCGCCGACCCGAACCGCTCTATGAGGTCCTTCGCGCCCTTGTCCCCGATCCCCGGCGCGCCCGGAATATTGTCCACCGCGTCGCCCTTCAGCGCCAGCAGATCGGCCACCTGCTCCGGCCGCACGCCCAGGAATTCCTTCACCTTCTCGGGGTTGTACCATTCGTCGTCTTTGGCCGGATTGAGCATCGAGACGCGCTCGCTCACGAGCTGCATCATGTCCTTATCGCTCGAAACGATCACCACCTCGAAACCGGCCTGCTCCGCGCGCCGCGCCAGCGTGCCGATTACGTCATCGGCTTCGAACCCCGGGTATTCCAGCACCGGAATCTTCATGGCTTCCAGCACCCGGCGCACGTAGGGAATCTGCTCCAGCAGGTCCGGCGGTGTTTCCTTGCGGTTGGCCTTATAGGCGGCGAACTCCTGCTCCCGCAGCGTCGGCCCTTCACTCTCGAAGACCGCCGCGATGTATGCCGGTTCATACTGCCTCTCGAGCTTCCGCAGCATGTTATTGAAGATGTAGACCGCCTCGGTGGAAAGCCCCGTGCTGGTCCGCATGGGAGGAGCGCCGCTGCGGGCGCGGGCGTGGTAGGCGCGAAAGATAAACCCAAACGCGTCAATCAGGAACAATCGCTCATGGGCCACTTGGCCCATCATAACCGGGGAGCCATGCCGGTGTCAGTCGCGGGTTCGCATTTCCGCCACAACACCCCTGCAAACTGTAGTGTTTCAGCCACACCGTAATTCAGTCAAGCCGTAGCATATCAAATGCTTACAGTTGGGTTGCCCAGTTGCTCTGGATATTCAGCTTGAGCCTGCGTTTTGAAACTACGCTGCAGCGGCCGGTCGAAGCCAGCGGTATCGGGCTGCATAGCGGTGTTGGCGTCCAGATCCGCATTCTCCCCGCTCCCGTCTCCACCGGAATCGTCTTCGTGCGCACGGATCTCGAAAACTTCCAGATTCCCGCCAGTTGGCGCCATGTGGCGCGCGTCAGCTACGCCACCAGCCTGATGCGCCAGGGCGTCCTCATCTCCACCACCGAGCATCTCCTCAGCGTCTTCTACTCCATGGGGATCGACAACGTCTACGTGGAAATCGATAACCTGGAAGTTCCCATCCTGGATGGCAGCGGCCTGCCGTTCGTGCGTCTCATCGAGGAGGCCGGCATTCGGGAATACCGCCGCAAGCGCCGCTACTTTCGCATCCGCCGTGCGATTTCGGTTGAAGATCGCGGCAAGCGCATCAGCATCCTCCCCGCCGACGGTTTCCGCCTCACCTGCGATACCGACTATCCGCACCCCGTGGGACGCCATTCCATCGAACTCGAAGTCACGCCCGAGCGCTACGCTTCCGAGATCGCTTTCGCCAGAACCTTCGGCTGGAAAGCCGATGAGGACCAACTGCGCAACATGGGCCTCATCCGCGGCGCCTCGCTCGCCAACTGCATCGGCTTCGACAACGGCGGCGTGCTGAATCCCGAGGGCCTGCGCGCGCCCGACGAGTGCTGCCGCCACAAGGCGCTCGACCTCATCGGCGATCTCGCGCTCCTCGGCCGCCCGCTGTTGGGCCATGTCATTGCCGAGCGCGCCGGCCACGCCATGCACGCCGCCCTGGTGGCACGCATCATGTCCGACCCCTCGCTGTACGAGATCGTCACCTTCGACCAGCTCGCCTCGCGCGTGACCCAGGCGCTGGCTTCGTGAGTGCTTCCGAATCCACCGCGGTGATCTTCAATATCATGCGGTTTTCGACGCAGGATGGGCCGGGAATCCGCACCACCGTCTTTTTCAAAGGTTGTCCGCTCTCCTGCTGGTGGTGCCATAATCCCGAAAGTCAAAGGCTGCAACCCGAGCTGCTGTATCTTGAGGAGCGGTGCCGTCATTGTGGCGATTGCCTGGTGGCCTGTCCGCAACACGCCATCCAGCAGGTGGACGGCACTATGCGCACTTCCGCCCTCTGCCGCCGTTGCGGCCAATGCACCGAGGTCTGTCAGGTGGAAGCGCGCCAGATCGCGGGCCGGCGGCTGACCGTCGGCGAGTTGGTCGCGGAGATCGAGAGAGACCTCATTTTCTTCGAGGAGTCCAGAGGCGGCGTGACGCTTTCAGGAGGCGAACCCCTGGCGCAGCCGCGATTCGTTTCCGCGCTGCTCGGCGCATGCCGGGACCGGGGGATACCGACTGTCCTCGAAACCTGCGGCTACGCGCCCAGCAGCGTGTTCCTGAGCGTGGCGCTCACGGCCGATCTGGTGCTGTTCGATCTCAAGCTGATGGACCCCGTCAAGCACAAGCGTTACACCGGTGTCTCGAACCGGCGGATCCTCGGCAACCTGAGAGAATTGGTGGCGCGCGGCCGGCCGGTGACTGTGCGCATTCCGGTCATGCCGGGGATCAACGACGCAGATGACGAGATCCAGCAATTCGCCGGTTACCTGACGGCGCTTCCGGCGAGCCAGGTCGAGTTGCTGCCCTATCACCACATAGGCGCCGGAAAATACAAACGGCTCGGATTGACTTACCGCTTGGGGGACGCGCCGCGGCCCTCGGCAGCCGATCTGGCGCGCTTCAGCGACGCCCTGACGCGGGCCGGTCTGAAGGTGAGAGTTAGACTGTAGCCATGACCGACCGGGTAGCGAAACTGCGCCAATCGAGTTTGGACACCAAGCCCTGGCTTTCCATCGAGCGCGCCCGGCTCCTGACCGAATTCTATCGGCAGCGCGCGCCTCTGCCGGCGCCCGTGCTTCGCGCCTCCGCGCTGGCATATGTGATGGAGCATCGCAGCATCGCCATCGGCCCCGGCGAGCTGATTGTGGGGGAGCGCGGACCCGCGCCCAAAGGCACGCCGACGTTTCCCGAGCTGTGTTGCCACAGCATGGAGGATTTCGCAATCCTCCACTCGCGCGAGAAAATCTCCTACTCCGTGAGCGAGGAGGCCCAGCGCATCCAGCGCAAGGAGATCATCCCCTACTGGCAGGGTCGCAGCATGCGGGACCGCATCTTCGCCGCGACGGAGCCGGCCTGGAAGGACGCTTACGAGGCGGGCATTTTCACCGAGTTCATGGAGCAGCGGTCGCCGGGCCACACTGTCCTGGGGGACGCGATTTACCGCAAGGGCCTCCTCGATCTGAAAACCGAGGTGGCGGAAAGCCTGGCCCACCTGGATTTCTTGAACGATCCGGAAGCCTACGACAAGCAGCAGGAGCTTCAGGCCATGGCGGTAGCCGCCGACGCCGTGATCCGCTTTGCCGGCCGCCACGCGGAGCTGGCCGGGCGCATGGCGGCCCTTGAGACCGATGCGCGCCGCAAATCCGAGCTGGAGGAAATCGCGGAGGTTTGCCGGCGCGTGCCCGCATACGCCCCCCGTAACTTCAGGGAGGCGCTGCAATCTTACTGGTTCGTCCACCTGGGCGTGGTCACCGAGCTGAACACCTGGGATTCATTCTGTCCCGGCCATCTCGATCAGCATTTGTATCCGTTCTACCAGCGCGAAATCGACGCCGGCTCACTCACCCGTGAACAGGCGCGGGAACTGCTCGAGTGCTTCTGGGTGAAGTTCAACAACCAGCCCGCGCCGCCCAAAGTAGGCGTTACCGCGGCCGAGAGCGGCACTTACACGGACTTCTGCAACATCAATACCGGCGGCCTCAAACCGGACGGCTCGTCGGCGGTGAACGACCTGACGTACCTCATCCTTGATGTAATCGATGAGATGCGCCTGTTGCAGCCTTCCTCCAATCTGCAATTGAGCCGGAAAAGCCCCGACCGCTTCCTCAAGCGGGGCCTCGAGATTGTTCGCAAGGGTTGGGGCCAGCCGTCGATTTTCAACGCCGACATGGTGGTGGAAGAGCTGCTGCGCCAGGGCAAGTCCATCGAGGACGCGCGCGCCGGCGGCACTTCCGGCTGCGTCGAGACCGGCGCATTCGGCAAGGAAGCCTACATCCTGACGGGTTACTTCAATCTGCCCAAGGTGCTGGAGATCGCGCTCAACAACGGCCTGGATCCGCGCACCGGCAAGACCATCGGAATCGAGACAGGAGATCCGCGCCAGTTCCAGAGCTACGACGAAGTGTTCGCGGCATTTCGCCGGCAGCTACATCATTTCATCGACATTAAGATCCGCGGCAACAACATCATCGAGCGGCTCTATGCGCGGCACATGCCGGCGCCGTTCCTGTCGCTGCTGCTGGACGATTGCATCGCTAAGGGGAAGGACTATCACGACGGCGGCCCGCGCTACAATTCCACTTACATCATGGCGGTTGCCCCCGGCACGTGCACCGACAGCCTGGCGGCCATCCGGTACCACGTCTTCGATCGCCGGACGATTGGTATGGCCGATCTGTTGGAAGCGCTCGCCGTCAATTTCGATGGCCGCGAAACCACCCGCCTGATGTTGTGGAACAAGACTCCCAAGTACGGCAACGACGACGATTACGCCGACGCCATTCTCGCGCAAGTCTTCGACGCGTTCTTCGAGGAGGTCAATGGACGGCCCAACACCAAGGGCGGCGCCTACCGCGTCAACTATCTTTCCACCACCTGCCACGTCTATTTCGGCTCCGTGACCGGTGCGACTCCCGACGGCCGCAGAGCCTGGGAGCCGCATTCCGACGGCATCTCTCCGGCCCAAGGCGCCGACCGCCACGGCCCCACCGCGGTCATCAAATCGGCCTCCAGGATGGACCACGCACGCACCGGTGGCACGCTTTTGAACCAGAAGTTCACGCCCAAGACCGTGGAAGGCGAAGAGGGCCTCGACAACCTGGCGCACCTGGTGCGCGCCTACTTCAAGCTCGACGGCCATCACATCCAGTTCAACGTGGTCACGGCGGAGACCCTGCGCGAGGCGCAGGCGCATCCCGAGAGCCATCGGGACTTGATCGTGCGCGTTGCCGGCTACAGCGACTACTTCTGCGATCTCACCCCCGCCCTACAAGACGAGATCATCGCGCGCACGGAGCAGACGGGGTTCTAGCGATCGGCCGGCAGCGTGTAGAAGCTGTACGTAGACTTCCAAGTGAATTCGGCCCCGGGTTCGATCGCAATCGCAACAAAGGGCTCCATAGCCACCACACTGCGAATCGACCACAAGGATTCCCGCGCCAGCGGACGATCGGAGCTGATCGTCATGCCGGCGCCCAGCTTGGCGCTCTCGATGCGGATCTCGCTGTCCTTGGGGCTGTCGCTGAAGCCCTCGAGCGGGGTGGTCACGACATCCTGGCCCTCCAGCGTCTTCAGGTAGACGATCCGATTGCCGCGAATCTCGGCCAGTTCTTTGTTGGGAGGGCGCTGGGATTGAATCTGGAATGGCACCGTGATAACCAGCGGTGCGCCGGGCGGCTGGTTATCCAGCACCAGAAAATTGTGATTGTAGACCGTGGTCCGGATCGGGCGGGTTCCCGTGTTTTTCAAGCTCTGTTCCAAAACCATCTCCGGGGAGCCTTTCACCAGCCGCAGCGTTTTCCGGTAGGCGTAACCATAGCCGGAAGACGAATCGGTAAGTTCCTGGGTGAAATCGATTGAATCGCGAGATTTCCTGACGCTCCACTTCCCTCCATCGACGATCTCGTACAAGTGGTAGTTGTCGTACCTGTCTTCGTCCCGCCTCCCCAAAGCGCCGACGCCAATCTTGATGAATCGGCCGCCGGGCTTCGCCTCCTCCCATCCCACTTGTCCGAACTCATCGACGGGACCGGTGATGGAACTGCAAGGCCCGCCGACGATGTCCGGTCCTTCGTAGACAAAGTCGTGGACCTTCGGGTCGGTCCTCTGGACCCATGGTCCGTAATAGTCGTGTCCCTTGTATTGCAGGCTGTAGACGACTCCCGACCAATCGAACCGCGTTCCGCGATAGTATCCGTTCTGCGCGTTCGGCAGGTAGATCTTCGCCCGAATTTGACCATTCGTGATCTCCGCGCTCGGGAAATCCGCCGCCGGCAGGAGCCCCATGCACGCGGCCAAGCAAGCCGGAACTAGAATCCTTGCCATCATCGAATGGATTATTGCATGATGGCCGGCGGGAGGTAAACACCCAAGTCCGGCAACGACCACGGTTGCGCAGACGCCGTTCTCGCGCGACTATTCGATTCCAGTGACAGGCGGCTCGCCCACCCCTTGGAGCCAGCATTCATTTTTCGGTGACAATGAGTTATGAACCTTTTTTGGGCTGCTCTGATCCTGGCGCCCGCCTTGTGGAGCCAAACCACGCCGCTTTATAAGAATCCCGATGCCCCGATCGAGAAGCGCGTCGAGGACCTGCTCTCCCGCATGACCCTGGAAGAGAAGGTTTCCCAGATGATGAATGCGTCGCCCGCCATCGAGCGGCTCGACGTGCCCGCCTACAACTGGTGGAACGAGTGCCTGCACGGCGTGGCGCGCGCCGGACGCGCCACCGTCTTCCCGGAGCCCATCGGCCTGGCCGCTACCTGGGACACCGATCTGATCTTCCGCACCGCCACCGCCATTTCCGACGAAGCCCGCGCCAAGCACCATGAGTTCGTGCGGCGCGGGAAGCGCAACATTTACCAGGGCCTCACGTTTTGGTCGCCCAACATCAACCTGGTCCGCGACCCCCGTTGGGGACGCGCCATGGAAACCTACGGCGAGGACCCTTACCTCACCGGGCGCATGGCGGTTCAGTTCATCAAGGGATTGCAGGGCGACAATCCCAAGTATCTTAAAGTGGTCGCCACCGCCAAGCACTTCGCGGTTCACAGCGGGCCGGAGCCCTTGCGCCATTCCTTCGACGCCCGCGTGGAGGACGCCGGCACCGACCTGCGCGAATCCTATCTGCCGCAGTTCGAGGCCGCCATCCGGGAGGGCGGCGCATTTTCCGTAATGTGCGCTTACAACCGCGTGAATGGCTATCCAGCCTGCGCCAGTCCGCGGCTGCTGGGCGAGATTCTGCGAGGCGAATGGGGTTTCCCCGGTTACGTGGTCTCGGATTGCGGCGCGGTGGGCGACATCTACCAGGGCCACAAGGTAGCCGCCACCGAAGAGGAAGCGGTCGTGCGCGCCGTCAAGGCGGGCACCGATCTGGATTGCGGCTCGGAGTACTCGGCGCTCGTTCCGGCGGTCCGCCAGCATCTCATTACCGAAGCGGAAATCGATACGTCCCTCCGCCGGCTGCTCACCGCGCGGTTCAAGCTGGGCATGTTCGATCCCCCGGAGAGGGTCCCCTATGCGCAAATTCCCTACTCCGTCAATGACAGCCAGGAGCACCGCGCGCTGGCCCTCGAAGCCGCGCACAAATCCATCGTGCTGCTCAAGAACGAAGGCGGCATGCTGCCCCTGCGCAAGGGGATGAAGACGATCGCCGTCATTGGGCCGGACGCCGACAACCTCGACGTGCTGTTGGGAAACTACCACGGCGATCCGACGGAGCCGGTGACGCCGCTGGAAGGAATCCGCGCCAAGGTCGGGTCGCGCATGCAGGTGCTCTACGCGCAGGGGAGCGACCTGGCGGAGAACATGCCGACGCCGGAAACCGTGCCCTCCACCGCGCTCTTCACCTCGAATGGTCCGGACCGCAAGAACGGGCTCCAGGCGGAGTACTTCAACACCGCCAGTTTCAACGGCCATGCCTACCCCGTGCCGGGCAAACCCGCTGGAGAGATTCCGGCCAATCCCCAGCCGCTGTTCACGCGCATCGATCCGCAAATTGCCTTCCGCTGGTGGGACGGCGCGCCCCGCGCCGATATGGACGACGACAACTTCGGCGTGCGTTGGACCGGATTCCTGGCGCCGCCGGTGACCGGCAAGTATCAGCTTGGCGCCATTGGCATGAACGCGTACGAGATCTTCCTCGATGGCAAGCCGCTGGTGAGCGGCAACAGCATTCACGAATCGAACTACCGCTACGAGGACGTGGAGTTGCAGGCCGGGAAGTTGTACCCCATCCGCGTGGAATTCCACGAAATGGTCAACGATGCCGATATGCGCCTGGTGTGGGCGCCGCCGGGCAGGAAGCTAGAAGATGCGGCCATGGACGCGGCCGGGAAGGCTGACGCCGTCGTCCTGTGCCTTGGGCTTTCTCCGCGGTTGGAAGGCGAAGAGCAGAAGGTGCCCGTTCCAGGCTTTGAGGGTGGCGACCGCGTCGACCTCGGCCTTCCGCGAACGCAGGAGGAGTTGCTTCGGAAGATTGCCGTCCTCGATAAGCCGCTGGTGCTGGTGCTTCTGAATGGCAGCGCGCTGGCGGTCGGGTGGGCGCGCGATCACTTCCCCGCCATCGTCGAGGCGTGGTACCCGGGCGAGGCCGGAGGAACCGCCATAGCGGATGTCCTGTTCGGCGATTACAACCCGGCCGGCAGGTTGCCTGTCACGTTTTACAAGTCCGCCGATCAACTGCCGCCGTTCGAAGACTACGACATGATGGGCCGCACCTACCGTTACCTCCAGGGCGAGCCTCTGTACCCCTTCGGATTTGGACTGAGCTACACCCAGTTCACTTACCGGCTCCTCACCCTGCCAAAGGAAGCGTCGGCGAAGCGGGAGGCAAGAATTCAGGTGGAAGTGCGGAACGCCGGGAAACTGGCCGGCGAGGAAGTGGTCCAGCTTTATTTGAAGCGCCGTGGTGAGCAGGGCGTGGCGCCCATCCGCTCGCTCGCAGGGTTCGAGCGAGTCGCACTCCGGCCGGGTGAGAGAAAGATCGTGGAATTCACGCTGACGCCGCGCCAGCTCACGCCGCCGGGAACTATCGAGATCGCAGTGGGAGGCAAGCAGCCCGGTTTTCATGGAGCGGCGGACGCCCCCAGCACCCAAGTACTCATGGGGAGCTTGACGGTCGCGCCATGAGCGGAGAGAGTATGAAGATGATGAAACCGCGCTCCGGCCTCATTGTGGCCGCCTTCTCGATCTCGATTGCTTGCCTGTTGCCTCTTTCGCCGCAGACCCCGCCGCCACACGCGCTGACGCTGTCGCTGAATTGCGCCAGCGGCGATTGCGGGCTGCTTCACGGTGCGCCGCAAACGGCCGGGATGCGCAGCGGGTTCGTCCGGCTGAAGCCGGGCGACTCGGTAGGCTGGCACACCACCGGGCAGAACGAAGAGTCGCTGGTCATCCTGCACGGGCAGGGCGACGCCCTGATCGAAGGCCAGCCGGGGCGATCCTTCACCGCGCCGGGGTTTGTCTATATCCCTCCGGCCACGCGCCACAACGTCAAGAATACGGGCGGCGAGGTATTGGAATACGTGTACGTGGTGGCGCCGGCAAAGGCACCGTAGCGGCAGGCGAGATCAGGCGCAGCCAGTGCGGCAGCACCTCCGCCTCGAGCGGCAACATCCCCACCGGCTCGCCGTCGAGTTCCAGCGGCGCGCCTGGTCCGGCTTCCGCGCGAACGCGCACCCCGCGCCAATGATGCACTTTCGGGTGCGAGTAGATATCGCCGGAATAGAGTAGCCGCAGGTTGGCGGCAACTTCAGCCAGGCCGACGCGCTCCACCAGGGTGACGTCAATCAGTCCGTCGTCGATGGCGGCTTGCGGCGCAATCAGGATGCCGCCTCCCTGGTAGCGCCCGTTGGCGAGGGCCACGGTGGTCGCGTGAAATTCGGCCACGGCGGCATCGTCCAGCCACAGCCGCACGTCGAATCCGCGGCCGGCGGCAAGCGTGGGAAACGCCGCGGCCAGATAGCGGGCGCGGCCGGGCAGGAAGCGGCTCCAGCCGCCCACGCGCCGCGCCGCTTCGGCGCCCAAACCAAAGCTGGCTATGTTGATGAAGTGACGCTCGCGGGCGTCGCCCTCCGGCCCGCGAAAGCGTACCCGGACTACGTCCACCTCACGCACGTCGCCGATAGCCAGTGTTTCCACCGCGTGGCGGGACCCGGCCAGGCCTATGCTGCGCGCGAAATCGCCGCCGCTGGCCAGCGGCACTACACCCACCCGCACGCCGCAACCGCTCGACAGAACTCCGTTGGCCACTTCGTTCCAGGTTCCATCTCCGCCGGCTGCGATCAGCGGATCGAAACCGGCCCCGGCCAGTTGGTGAGCGAGAAGCATGGCATGGCCCGGCCCTTCGGTGAAATGCGCCGCCACGGGACCGATGCGCTCCTCCAGCAGGCGGGCAACCGCCGGCCAGCGGTGACGGGCTGCACCGGCGCCGGCGTGCAGGTTGACGATCGCCGCCGCGGCCATACAGGAGAACCTGCATCAGATCGTAGCATTTCGCCAAAACAGACTGGCGGATTCAGCCCGTAGTGCGTCAAAATCTACCAATGAACATCACCATTTCGGGCGCTTCCGGTTTCATCGGGCGGCACCTGCTGAAGAGCCTCGCCGAGGCCGGCCATTCCTTGCGCGCGCTGAGCCGCCACGCGCCTCCCGCGGAGAGTTTGCGCGAGGCCGATGTCGTCATCCACCTGGCGGGTGAGCCCCTGGCGCAGCGTTGGACGGCCGAGGCCAAGCAGCGCATTCGCGAGAGCCGCGTGACGGGGACGCGCCATCTGGTGGAGGCGCTGGCCACGTTTCCGCGGAGGCCGCAAGCTCTGATCTGCGCCTCGGCCATCGGATACTACGGGTCGCGAGGCGATGAAGTTCTCACGGAATCTTCCGCGCCGGGGAGCGGCTTCCTTCCGGAATTGTGCGTGGCGTGGGAGAGAGAGGCGCAGGCCGCGGAGGCGTTCGGCCTGCGGGTGGTGCGCATGCGCACGGGCCTGGTGCTCCATGCTCATGGCGGCGCTCTGGTACGCATGTTGCCGCCATTCCGCATGGGCGTGGGCGGCAGACTGGGCAGTGGCCGGCAATGGATGTCGTGGATCCACCTGGAGGACCTGGCGGCGTTGTTCCAGTTGGCGGTAGAGAACCCGGTCCGGGGACCGCTGAATGGGGTGGCCCCGAATCCCGTCACCAACTCGGACTTCACTCGTGAGCTGGCTCGCGCTCTGCGCCGGCCCGCCGTGTTCCCGGTCCCGGAATTCGCACTGAGGTTGCTGTTTGGCGAAATGGCGGACGTGCTGCTCGCGAGCCAGCGCGTAGCTCCCCGCGCCGCCCAGGCCGCCGGATTCCGCTTCCGCTTTCCGCAACTGGCGCCGGCGCTTGCCGACCTGCTCAGCCGCAGACGCGGCGGCCTCCGCCAGTCGCGTATAATAAATAAGTAACGGAGAGGATTTGTGTCGTTGCGCGCGTATTTTCGTCTTTTCACCCAGATTCAGTTGATGCCCGTCATGGAAAACGGCGAGGAGATCCTCGTCGGCGGGCAGGCCGTGCTGGAAGGCGTCATGATGCGCGCCCCCCATAGCTACTGCGTAGCGGTCCGCAAGCCGGACGGCGAAATCGTCACCGAACAGGCGCCGCTCGCCCGCATGTCCGAAAAGCACAGGATTTTCAAGTACCCGGTCATTCGCGGCGTGGGGACCCTGTGGCAGGCCATGACCCTGGGACTCAGGGCCCTGCGATTCTCCAGCAACGTGGCGCTCCAGGACCCCCAGCAGGCCGCGGCCGGCCAGCCGCCCAAGGAGATCCCCGGTTGGGCCATCGCCGCCAACCTGGTCTTCACCTTCGGCATGTTCATCTTCATGTACAAGTTCGTGCCGCTGTTGCTGGTGACGAAGCTGCAGAAACTGTATCCGGCGCTGTCGGGCCGCGTGTTGTTCAACCTGGCCGACGGCTTGATCCGCATGGCCATCTTCCTGGGCTTTCTGTACGCCATCTCGCTGTGGAAGGAGATCCGGCGCGTGTTCGAGTATCACGGTGCGGAGCACAAGGTGGTTTTCAATTTTGAATCGGGCCAGCCGGTGACGGTGCCCAACGCGCAGCGGTTTACCACGTACCACCCGCGGTGCGGCACCAGTTTCCTGTTCGTCGTATTGATCCTGTGCATCCCCATCTACACGCTCATCCCCTTCGACGGGTTCTTGCCGCGATTCCTCTCGCGCGTCGCGCTGCTGCCGCTCATCGCGGGCCTGAGCTACGAGGTGATCCGCTTCGCGGCCAAGCGGCGCGGTTCGCTGCTGGCCACGCTCGCCGCGCCGGGCCTCTGGCTCCAGCGCATCACCACCAAACCGCCGGCCGACGACCAGACGGCGGTGGCCATTCGCGCGCTCGAAGGCGCCATGGCCCTCGAAAAGGCGCAAGGCGGACAACTGGTCATCGCCTGACCATCCATGCAATTCGTTCCCAAACTCGATCAGCTCGAAGAACGCTTCGAGGCGCTCACGCGCCAGTTGGCCGATCCCGCCGTGATTGGCGACGCCGATCAGTATCGCAAAGTGGCCAAGGCGCACAGCGAACTGTCGGAGGTGGTCTCCGCGTACCGGGAGTGGAAGAAGACCGAGGATGCGCTTTTGCAGGCGCGTCCCATGCTCCAGGACGACGACCCCGATTTGCGCGCCATGGCGCAGGAAGAAATCACCAGTCTTGAGCCCGAGCTGGCCCGTCTCGAAGAGCATCTCAAGGTGCTCCTGCTGCCCAAGGACCCCAACGACGACCGCAACGTGGTGCTCGAAATCCGCGCCGGCACGGGCGGCGATGAAGCCACGCTGTTTGCAGCCGAGATCTTCCGCATGTATTCGCGCTATGGGGAAACGCAGGGCTGGAAGATCGAGGTGACGTCCGCCAGCGAGTCTTCCGTGGGCGGGCTGAAGGAAGTCATCGCCCTGGTGAGCGGCGATAACGTCTACAGCAAGCTCAAGTACGAAAGCGGCGTGCACCGCGTGCAGCGCGTGCCGGTCACCGAACAGCAGGGGCGGGTGCACACTTCCGCCATCACCGTGGCGGTGTTGCCGGAGGCGGACGAGGTCGAGGTCAAGATCGACCCCAAGGACATTCGCATCGATACCTTCTGTTCCTCGGGCCCCGGCGGCCAGTCGGTCAACACCACCTACTCGGCCGTGCGCCTCACCCACTTGCCGACGGGCCTGGTGGTCTCCTGCCAGGACGAAAAATCGCAGATCAAGAACCGCGCCAAGGCCGAGCGCGTGCTGCGCTCGCGGCTGTACGAGCTGGAGCTGGAGAAGCAACAGGCGGCGCTGGGCGCGGAGCGGCGCAGCATGGTGGGAACCGGCGATCGCAGCGAAAAGATCCGCACCTACAACTTCCCGCAGAACCGCGTGACGGATCACCGCATCGGCCTGACGCTGCATCAACTGGATTTCGTGATGGAGGGAAAGATGGATGCCATCTTCGACGCCCTCACCACCTATTACCAGGCCGAAAAACTGAAGCAGCAGACCGAGCAGGGCGTGGTGGTCTGACGCCCCCATGACGGTCGACACGGCATTGCTCCAGGGCGTCCACCTGCTGGAGGATGCCGGCATCGCCGCGCCCCGGCTCACCGCGGAGGTGCTGCTGGCGCACGCCATTCGCCGGGAGCGCGTCTACCTCTACGCCCACCCCGAGCAGGAGCTGCAAGAGGTGGAGTGGCTGCACTATGGCCGCTATTTGCACGAGCGTCTCAACCGCAAACCCACGCAGTACATCACCGGGCGGCAGGAGTTCTACGGGCGCGAGTTTCGGGTGACGCCGGACGTGCTGATTCCGCGCCCGGAGACCGAGCACGTGGTGGAAGCCGCCCTCCAAATCGCGCGCGGGGCCAAACGCCTGCTCGATGTCGGCACCGGCTCCGGCGCGCTGGCGGTGACGTTGCAACTGGAAACCGGCGCCGAGGCATGGGCCACGGAGATTTCACCAGCGGCCGCCACCGTTGCCGCCGCAAACGCCCGCCGCCTCGGTGCGCGGGTAAACGTAGTGATCTGCGATTTGATGGGAGCCATCGCCGCCGGCGCCATGGATTTGATTGTCTCGAACCCGCCGTATGTGCCGCTCGCCCAGCGGCAGGGCTTGCAGCGGGAGGTCCGGGACTGGGAACCACGCGTAGCGCTCTTTGCCGGCGAGACCGGCTTCGAAATCTACGATCGACTTGTAGCCGATGCCCCGCGGGTCCTGCGCCCCGGCGGTTGGCTCGTCATGGAGCTGGGCTTCGGCAGCCGCGACCACGTCGCCAGCCTTCTCGCCGGATGGCGGGACGTGCGGATCGAGCCCGACCTGGCCGGCATCCCCCGCGTGATCGCCGCCCGCCGCACGCCTTTTAAATGACGTCGGCTGTCACATCTATTGTGCTGGGACCCCGGACTTTCAAGATACCCCGCATTGTGGCCCTATCCCGTAAGAACGAAAGGGCTGAATGCGTACTTTGGCATGGTTCCAGAGCTACTAGCGTTCCCCAAAATGGTGGGTGAGAGGGGCTCAAACCATACTGGTCAGGTTTCCGCAGTCGAGACTTCAGCCCAGATGCGTCTGCCTCCAGGACCTCAAATGTGATCTCAGCACCTGGTCGAAAATCCAACTCGGACGTCAGATAAACCGGGCTGGCGCAAACTGTCATCAAGGCTTCTGGCAAAAGAAGAACTGACAAACAACTCATGGTTCAAGTATAGAATGAGGGTTGGCCAACTGGCACCGGTTCACGCCGTCAAACTTCGAGTACGATTTCGAACGTGACAAGCTTTTCGAGCATCGGGTCACTTTCAACGAGGCCGTCGAGTGCTTTTTCTCGGACTTCGAGATTCGACGGAACGAGACCTATCGTGACCGTTACCAGTTGATCGGCAGGACACTCGGCGGCAGGAGACTCAAGATCATTTTCCAGATGAAGCCGAGGAACGTGGTTCGCATCATTACAGGCTGGCCTTTATGAGTACAAAGAGGAACAAGAAAACCACCACGCCGGACCAGGAAGGCATCGACCGGCTGGTCATTTCCCAGGCGGCTGACGACTCCGCTTGGGAGGCGCCCATTCGAGTGAAGCGGTCCCAACCAGCCTCTCTGGCGCTTCCCGGCGAGCTGGCAGCACGCGCAGCTTTCTTGGCCAGGCTTCACCGCGAGGCCGGTGTTGCCCAGTGGGTCGAACGCATCGTTCGGGAGAGAGTCGAACTCGAAGAACTCGCCTTTACAGAGGCAAAGAAGAAGCTTGCTTCCTGAAGGTCCTCGGAAATAATTCCCCATTCACCCCGAGGATGTCGCGGCCGGGTTGCCTAGGAGGGCGTGCCGCCTCATTTAAGGCATGAGGATCTCAAGACCATTTCCCCTTATAATGAGTACATGCCTGCTGTGACCGCTAAATACAATGTTTTGAAGAAGGACGGACTGGAGGCGCTCAGGTCGGACGATCCTGAACGCTTTCAATACCGGGCCGAGGGAGGAGCCTACCTCAACCTCAGGGGCCTGCCGCTGGAAGCTTTGCCCGAAATCGACGAGGACTCCATCGCCAAACTGTGCTGGATCGTGCGTGGGCTTCAGTTCGCCATGGCGGACGCAGCCGAGTCGGGCCATGTCGGTGGCTCATCCTCCAAGACCGAGCAAGTCCTGACGCTGCTCTCGAGCGGCGTTGTGGGGTTCGACCCACTGAATCCGAAGCACCCGGGCAGAGACCGGCTGGCCTGGTCGGCGGGCCACATTACGCCCCTGTTTCACGGCGTCCTGTCGGTGATCTACGAATGTCTGCGCAGAAAGGGCGTGGCGCTCCCGCCGGCGGTGCAGAGCTACACCGTTTATCCCGAGCAACTGCCCCGCTTCCGGCGCTGGGGAGGGCCCAGCGGTCACGTGGAATCGGAGTATGCCCTGGCCGACACCTCCACCGGCTCCTCCGGTCACGGGTTCTCGGCGGGGCTGGGGTTCGCCGTCCTGCACCGCTCCTGCGGTCTCGCCACCAAGGCCTTCGTCATCGCCGGCGATGCCGAGAGCGAAGAAGGGATGAGCTATGAGTTTCGCAACGTGGCCTCCACTCTGGGGGTGCGGAACCTCATCGTCACCCTGGACTACAACAACTTCGGCATCGACGGGCCGATCTCCGAGGTGCTGCCGTCGGAATACCTGAACCACTGGTTTTCGCAAGGCTGGAACATTATCGAGGTGGATGGCCGGAACGTCCGCGAGCTGGCGTACGCCTATCGCCTGGCGGCTGGCGGCTTCGGAGTCGAGAAGCCCACGGTGGTGATTTGCCATACCATCAAGGGCCTCTTTTACGGCAAGCTCGAGAACTCGCCCGACTCCCATGGCGCGGTGCTCCCGCACCCGGAATACGTCGCGGCGATGCACAAGCTGGGCTTCCCCGTCCCCGGCGTCAAGGGCGACACCGCGGCCGATATCCGGGTGGTGATGGACGCCTTGGGCGAAGCCGAAAGCGCCTACCTGCTGGAGCGCCTCCAGGCCGACGCGCAACTGATTCCGCCGGAGGAGGAGCTGGTGGAGCGCATGAAGACCGCGCTCGCGGGCCGTCCCATGGCGGATTACCGGAAAATCGAGCGCCCCGCCGAGCTGCCGCCGGAGCTGGTGTTCAAGGGCGGCGACTCGGTGGCCATCCGCAAGGCTACCGAAGCATGGTTTGGCTGGGCCATGAAGCAGACCGCGTTCTTTTATATCGGCGCCGGCGACCTGATGAAGTCCGTCCTCACCGGCAAGGCGGAGAACGTCTATGGAGTGATCAAGCCGGATAACGTGCTGGGGCGCGGCATCCGTTTCGGAATCGCGGAACAGAACATGGCGATGATGTCCTGCGCCATGTCGCAGGATACGCTGCCGGGAGGCTTCCGGCCCATGACGGTTTTCGGCACCTACGGAGTGTTCACCTGCATCATGTCGAATCCGGTGCGCATGACCCTCATCAACAACGAAGTCAATCCCAGCTCCTCGGCGTTCTTCATTATGCTGGCGGCGCACGACGGACTCGAAACGGGCGAGGACGGGCCTACCCACCAGGGCCTGTTCTGGATGTCGCTCTACACGGCCTATCCCGGAATCAAGGTCTATAAGCCGCTGGACGCCAACGAGGCGGTGGAGATGCTGTTTCTGGCGGCCCAGCGCGGCGAACCCGTGGCGTTCTCGTGCACCCGTCCCGGCACCCCGGTCTTGAAACGGGGCGATGGCGTCCCCGCAGCGCGAGAGGCCATCCACGGCGCTTATGTTTTCAAGCCCTTCCGCGAAAACGGCAAGCCCAGGAAGGTGCTGGCTATCTGTGGCGGCCAGGTGATGCACAACGCCCTCCAGATCCTGCCCGAGCTTGAGGAGCAATTCGACGTCAAGATCGTGGCCGTCACGTCGCCCCAGCTCTACGAGGAATTAAGACGAACCGATCCCTCCAGGGCCGCGGCGATTTTGTCCGACGAAGAACGGCAGTATGTAGTTGCCTTGCACAACGGATGGCCGGGATTCCTGTATCCCTTCATTGTGCCGGGAGATTATCAGAGGCGCCTCTTCGGCATAGACCGCTTCTCCAGGTCTGGAAAGCCGGACGAAGTCTACAGCCATGCAGGCTTCGACTGCGCGGGTCTTCGCAAGAAGATCCTGGACGGTTCGAAATAGTTACTTCTGGCGCAGGTACGAATCGTCGCCTTTAATCCAGTCCTCCCGGATGGGCGAGAAAAGCTCCATAATGACGGTGTCTTCCAGGGCTTCGTTGCCGTGTGGGACATCCGGCGGCACGTGGACCATCTGGCCCGCCTTAAGCAAGAATTCCTCGTTGCCGGCGAACATGCGCAACGCGCCCTTTTCGACAATCGTGATCTGGTCGTTGACATGGTGGTGCGACGCCACCTTGTTGCCTTTGTCAAAACGGAAATGCGCCACGGTAATGGCTGTGCCGTGAAGGGCTTTGCGCCCGGCCAGTGGATTCAACTGCTCTTCGGCAATATCGTCCCAGGTATGGATTTTCATGGCGTTATTTTAGCATGCGTGAATCTCCGCTATCCGCCTGCTCATCCAATTAACCGAGGACCAGAGGAGGGAAAACCACGATGTCCAGCAGAATAGGATTTATCGGTCTCGGCGTAATGGGCAGGCCCATGGCGCGAAACCTCTTGAAGGCGGGTCACAGTCTGGCGGTTTACGATATTTCCCCCGCCGGCGTCAAGGAGTTGGCTGCCGCCGGCGCCACGTCCTGCTCTTCCGCCAAAGGCGTCGCGCAACACTCCGATATCATCATCACCATGCTGCCCGACGGGCCGGACGTGGAGAAGGCCGTCCTTGGCCCAAATGGCGTGCTTGAAGGCGCACGGCCCGGTTCCACCCTCGTGGACATGAGTTCCATCAACCCGATCGTGGCGCAGAAGGTGGGCAAGGCGTGCGCGGGGAAAGGCGTGGAATTCCTGGATGCGCCCGTGAGCGGCGGCGAGCCCAAGGCCATTGACGGCACTCTGGCGATCATGGTGGGCGGGGACCGAGCGGTATTCGACAGGCTGTCGCCCATCCTTCACCTGATGGGTTCTTCGGTCACCCTGACCGGTCCGGTGGGCGCCGGCAACATGACCAAGCTCGCCAACCAGATTATCGTGGCCTGCAACATTGCCGCCATGGGCGAAGCCCTGGTGCTGGCCACCCGGGCCGGCCTCGACCCGGAAGTGGTTTTCAACGCCATCAAAGGCGGTCTGGCCGGCAGCGCAGTCCTGAACGCCAAAGCGCCCATGGTGATCGCGCGCAACTTCAAGCCGGGCTTCCGGATTCGCCTCCACCAGAAGGATTTACGCAACGCCCTGCTGGCCGCCGAAGAATTCAAAGTGCCGCTGCCCCTCACCAGCATTGTTCAGGGCCTGGTCATGTCGTTGATGAACGAGGGCAAAGGCGACTACGACCACTCCGGCATCGTCACAGCGATTGAAAAGATGGCCGGCATTGAGGTCGCCAGGCCGGCTGAATCCGCTGCCCATCTTCGCATCGCCGCCGACTGACAGCCGGCTGAAGAGCGTACGCCTATAACGAGTGGCCCCGCGCCGCCCTGTAGTCTAGAATCAAGAGAGGGCAAATGTCGGGGCGTAGCGCAGCCTGGTAGCGCACCTGCCTTGGGCGCAGGGGGTCGGGCGTTCAAATCGCCCCGCCCCGACCATAACTCCTTAAGTTTCAGTAGCTTGCGGCATTCGCTTTTTCATCGGGCCGGAAATTTGTGTGCACTTGTGTGCAATTCGCGGCGGTTTTTTCGGCGGACACCTGTCCGTCGGCCTAAGCTGAGCTGATCCGCGCACCCCCCATTCCGCCTGGCGGTCCTGCGGCATCCGACGTGTGTACGAGTCGTGGACCACCCACCCCAAGCGCCTCCCTTGGGCCGGCGAACACTACGCCGTTGATCGCGAGCCAGCCGGGACGGTATGGAAGTGGATCGAGATCCTGATCAACCGGCAACATGACCGGGTCGGCGACGGACGTGCATGAACGCGCGGTGCTGGTTGACGGAGATACGCCAAAGGCGTAGTATAGAAAGGTGTTCGAGTTTGTCGAGTCGCCCGCCTTCGAACGGTTCCGGGCGTACTACCTCGATGACGAGGAATTCGGCGAGTTGCAGCAGTTCCTGATGCGACATCCGGAAGCCGGAAAAGTTGTCCCTGGTTCGGGTGGCGTGCGGAAACTCCGCTGGCGGCTAAGCGGGAAGGGAAAACGCGGTGGGTTGCGCGTAATCTACTACGTGCGTTATGAGCCGAACCAGTTTTGGATGCTGACACTCTATGCGAAGGCGAAGAAGGAGAATGTTCCCGCCCACATTCTCAAACAACTGAAGGAGACCTTCGAGCATGACTAAGAAACTGACCGCGGGGGCACTGGCCCGATTGGAGGCCAGCCGCGACGTCTGGCAAGAGGTCGCGGAGGGAGTTGCGGCGATCAAGGCCGGCCGCGGAAAACGAACTTCGGTCCAGCCTCGTTCGCCAATCGTTAGGGCTCGCCTGAAGTCGGGGTTGACTCAGGCGCAGTTCGCCGCGTTACTCGGCGTATCGCGTCGCACACTGGAGCAGTGGGAGCAAGGACGCCGTGTTCCCAGTGGGGCGGCGAAGACCTTGATTCGGGTTGCAGAAAAGCATCCTGAGGTGCTACGAGAGATGGCCGCTTAGTCGCCTGTCCCTCTTGCGTGCTGGCAGCGAACTGCCCACCGTCAAGGATGCGAAATACTTCGCCGTCAGACAGGAGGAATCCGGTCCAACCTCTCATATCGGAACTGTGCCAAAACCCGGTCCATATTGGCCCCGTGCTGTGCCAAAACCCGGACCGCTTTCGTTGGCTTGGCGGTTGAGTTTCGCCAGCGCCTCTCGCTTAGCCTTCGCATCGTCCTGCCGAAGCAACTGCGTGACCCACTCGTCGGCAACCCCTCCGGCGCTGAGCCGGGTTGCATACGTCGATCGGAGATCGTAGATGCGAAACTACCCAACCTTGGCCCCGCCGCGGCCGGTGGGCAAAGCCCGGGAGCGGAGAGGCGCCCAGACGTAAATTGCGTAACGCAGGATTCCCGGCGGCGTCCAATGATCCGAACGTTTCGCTACAATTCACGAGGGGAACTATGACAAGAGAAGGTCCGACAAGCCTCGTTTTACTGCTTTCGCTCACGGCTGGAACCGCTCTTGCACAGGATGCGAACACCGTAATCCGGCGTGCGGAAGAGGCCATGGGCGACGTGAAATCGATCCGGTTTTCCGGCATTGGCAAAATGGGCGCCGTGGGAATGAATTGGAATCCCACCGCTCCATGGCACACCACCGTGCTTACAAGCTACACACGGACGATTGACTATCCAAGCGGATCCTCGACAGAGGAAATAACGCGGACGCAGGAGAATCCGCCCATGCTCGGCGGTGAAGCTCCATTTGTGGGTGTGATTAAGGAGGGCCGAAGAGTAAGTGGAAAATATGCCTGGAATCAGCCGGTAAACGCCTATCCGCCGCCTCCCCCCAACGTGGTACAACCGGCCCCTGCCGCGGCGTACGAACGCGGGCTGCAAATCTGGCTCACACCGCACGGCTTTCTAAAAGCGGCCGCTCGAAACCATGCCACGGCCCAGGCGGGAGAGGACGCCGGTAAGAAGGTAACGATTCTCACATTCATGACCGGGAAAAATAAAATCGTGGGCACCATCGACGGCCAGAACATGGTGATCGGAGTCGAAACGTGGATAGCAAATCCGGTTCTAGGAGACATGCCGGTCGAGACAGCCTATTCCGATTACAAAGACTTCAACGGTGTAAAGTTACCGACGCACATCATAGAGAAGCAGGGCGGTCTCTTGACGCTCGAGATTGAGGTGACGAGCGCACAGGCCAATGTGGAAGGCGCCGCCCTTCAAGTGCCCGAAGCGGTGCTGCACGCGACGATTCCGCCGGAGCGGGTGACTCCGGAAAAAATCGCCGGCGGCGTTTGGCTCCTGCACGGCGGGCACAATAGCGTGCTCATCGAGTTCAAGGATTTTCTGGCCGTGGTGGATGCTCCCTTGAATGAGGCTCGTTCCATCGCGGTGATTGCGGAAGTAAAGCGACTTGTGCCGGATAAGCCGATCAAGTATGTGATCAATACGCACCATCACTTCGATCACTCAGGTGGGCTTCGCACGTACGTGGCGGAGGGAGCCACGGTCATCACCCACGAAGGCAACAGAGCTTTCTATGAATGGGCGTGGAAGCAGCCCCGCACGATGGAACCGGACAAGCTTGCGGAAAATCCGAAGGAAGCCACCTTCATCACGTTCAAGAATAAGTACGTGCTGACGGATGGGAGCCGCTCCGTCGAGGTGCATCTGACCATTGGAGATGAGCACGACGAATTTCTTTCGTTTGCTTATCTCCCCAAGGAAAAGCTTCTCATAGAGGTCGATGACTTCTCCGATCGGTATATAACGGCGATGTCTCTGGGGCTCTGGAATAACCTATATGGAAACCTGCAACGTTTGAATCTTGACGTGGAGACGATCGCTCCGCTCCACGGCAACATCACGCCTATGTCGGAGTGGCTGAAGCTGCTTCGGGAAAACACCGGGCTCTGAACGAGACATGGGAATCGGGGCTTTTTCGCTGCACCCACTAAGAATGCGATTCTGTTTCCGCTTATTGAGTCCCGCATAATATAGCGTTATTCCGACCACAAGGAACCCGAGAAAGCGAGATGTCGGCGAAGCTCTTGATGGTCGGGCGATTTGTGATAAACTCAAAACACCATTGGGTTTGCGACGCGCGCCGGTCATTTCACGGGTTCGAAGTACAGGAATGAATTGAGCGTCTGCCAAGGAGCGGTTCGAACTGTCGAACGGACTCTGGGATCACAATAGAAGTTGTAAACGGAGGGGACACCCATGCACGACGCGATCGGAGTTTCATCCGAAAAGGCAACCGCCATACACAGCGATGGCCTGCCGGAGATCGGCGCGCGGCTGGACCGTCTGGCGTCAAGCAGGGTCGTTTGGCGGCTAATGATTCTGCTCGCGTTCGGCGGCTTTTTCGACGCCTACATGATCAGCTCGGGGGGCAATATCGCTCCGGGGCTCTTCAAGAGCCACATCCTTACCGCCACCACCGCCGGCTTTTTCAGCCTGAAGGGCTACGCCGGCTTCACCGCGGCGACCTTCATCGGCCTTCTGGTCGCCAGCTCCGGCTTCGCCGTCATCGCCGACCGGTTCGGGCGACGCACCGTCTTCACGATCGGCCTGCTGTGGTTCAGCGCCTGCGGCGTGATGATGGGGTTTCAGAACACGGCGAACGGGATCATCTTCTGGCGTTTCATGCTCGCCGTCGGCACCGGGCTCGAGGTGATCACCATTGACGCCTACCTCAGCGAGCTCGTTCCCAAGCGGACGCGGGGCAGGGCCTTCGCCATCAATAATGCGGTCCACTCCACGGGCCAGCCTCTCGCCGCCCTGGCGGCGTTCTCGCTGGTCCCCTACCACCTCCTGGGCGTGGACGGCTGGCGCTGGGTGGTCATGCTGGGCGCGGCCGGCGCAGTCGCGGTCTGGCCGTTGCGGATGTTCATTCCGGAGAGCCCGCGCTGGCTCGCCGCGCATGGCAAACTCGCTGCCGCGGACCGGATCGTGACCGATCTTGAGAAGCGCGTGGAGCGCGAAATCGGCCATCCGCTGCCTGCGCCGGAGCCCGTGCTCCACAGGCCGCCGCACAAGGTCGGGCGCTATCGCCAGATCTTCGGTCCCGAATACCTGCCGCGGACCGTGATGCTGAGCCTGTTCCATCTGCTGCAAGCGTTTGGTCTGTACGGCTTCATCGCCTGGATGCCGACCTTCCTGGTCAAACAAGGCATAAGCATCACCCACAGCCTGGGCTACACCTTCGGCATGGCCCTGGTCGCGCCTTTCGGGGGGCTGGTGTGCCTGTCGTTCGCCGACAAGTTTGAACGTAAGTGGCAAATCGTCGGTGCGGCCCTCGCCATCGCCGCCGCCGGTCTGGTGTTCGCCTCCTCGCGCAACCCGCTGATCATCGTCCCCGCGGGCGGCTTCGAATTGTTGAGCGCGGCTGTGCTCAGCTTCAATTTCCACGCCTATCAATCGGAACTGTTCCCGACGCGGATTCGCGTGCAGGCCATCGGCTTCGTCTATTCCTGGAGCCGGGTGAGCGCGGCCTTCAGCGCGTTCGTCGTCGCCTGGGTGCTGGGAAACCACGGCGCTCCGGCGGTCTTCCTGCTGTTCACCGCGAGCATGCTGCTGGTGGCGCTGGCGATCGCCACGCTGGGGCCCCTGACCAAGCAACGCTCCCTGGAGACGCTGTCGCCGTAGGTCTTCGCCGGCGGCACAGGGGCGGGGGCAGAGGACGAGAGGGGAACGTGAGCGACCAATTCCAGATCCGACCACACGCGCCGCGCGCCGCTTGGGCGCTGGGCGCCATCCTTTTCCTGGTTCCGGGGCTTTCCTGCGCCCAGGATGTGCAGGCCGGCGCCGACAGTTACGCGAAGCACTGCGCGGTGTGCCATGGGCGTGAGGCGCGCGGCGGCCAGGGCCCCTCGCTGCTTCGCCCCGCCTATGCGCACGGAGTCGACGATCCGAGCGTGACCCGGACCATCCGCGAGGGCTTCCCGGAAGGAGGCATGCCGGCTTTCGGCGCCGTCCTGTCCGAGCCGCAGATCGCCGGCGTCGTCGCCTTCCTGCGCCAGAAGCGCGCGGAGGCGCCCCCATCCACCCGGCAGCCGGTGCCCTTAGCCTACCAGCCCCTCGGCGTTCCGCAGGGCGTCGTGAAAACCGAACTTCATGACTTCCGCGTCGAGACCGTCGCCAAGGTGGGCGAGCCCTATGCCTTCGCCTTCCTGCCGGACGGCCGCATCCTGATCACCGAGATGGCCGGGAATCTGCGGATCGTCGACAAGGGGCGCCTGCTGCTGCAGCCGGTTCCCGACGCGCCGAGCGGTAATGGGCTGGGGCTGCGCGGGGCCGGCGGACGCAGTCTGCTCGATGTGATCGTCGACCCCGATTACCAGTCCAACGGCTGGATCTATCTGGTGACGTGCCACGGCGTGAAGGACGCCCAAGGCAAACTTGCCGGCTTCGCCAGGATCAACCGGGGGCGGATACGCGACGGCCGCTGGGTCGATAATCGGGTCCTCATCGAATTCTCGATCAATGTGACCACCGGGCTTCGCATGGCGTTCGATTCCAAACGCTTCCTCTACATCGGCACATCCTTTCCCGATTTCGGCTATGTGGCGCCCGCCGACCTGGGCAAGACGCCGCCCCAGCTTTTGTCCAGCCCCTGGGGCAAGATTCTGCGCATGACCGCCGACGGCGAGGTGCCCCCCGACAATCCGTTCGTCAACACGCCGGGAGCCTTCCCCTATATCTACGCCCTGGGCATCCGCGCGCCCTTGGGCCTGGCCTTCGATCGCCAGGGCGAGCTTTGGGAATCGGAGGACGGACCGCGCGGGGGCGATGAGCTGAACCACATCAAGGCGGGACACAACTACGGCTGGCCGGTGGTCACCTGGGGCCACCGCTACGACGCCATTCCCGTGCCGGCCAACCCCGAACAGGAGGGCATGGATAAGCCCGTAGCCGGCTGGTCGCCTTCGCCGGCGGTTTCGGCTATCGCCTTCTATGACGGCCAGGCCTTCCCCCGCTGGAGAGGCAGCATCCTGATGGGTTCCTTGATGCAGATGGACCTTTTCCGCATCGTTCTGGATGGAGATCGGCCCGTGGTGCAGGAAACCATCCTGCATGGCGTGAACCGCCTTCGCGATGTACGGGTCGGTCTGGAAGGCTACGTCTATGTGCTCACGGATGGCGGGCAGCTTCTGCGGCTGGTTCCGGCCATTAGGACGCCTTGACGGCTCCGACAAAATTGTCGGATGATGGCCGGGGGATTATAACCAAAGAGGAGAGCAGCGTGAAAGCATGGAAGAGTGTCCGAGCTATTCTGTTCGCCGGCGCGATGGGAATGTCGGTCTGCGCGCACGCGCAAACAGCGGATCCGGGTGCAGCTCCGAAAACGGCAGCGCTCCCCGCGGATATCGACCCTGAGTCCGGAAACCGGCTGCCCGTGCCAAAGCGCGAGGACATGAACGACGCCGACCGGAAGATTTTCGACGACATCATGGCGAGGCAACGAGGCGGGCTTCCGGACCGGGGGAAAGATCGTCCCCAGCCGCAGTTGTACAGTCCGGGGGTGTCGAAGGGCCTGGCGGAGGCTCACCACTATCTGAAATACGAAACGGAGCTCGGGAATAGGCTGACGGCCGTCGCTGTCCTGACCACGGCCCGCGAGCTGACCAACCAGTTTGAGTGGACGCAATGGGAGGGGCATGCCCGCGATCCGAAAGATGCCCAGTATGTGGAGCCCAATGTCATCGACGCCATCAAGTATTGCAAGCCCGTGACGGGCCTGGACGCGAAGGACGCCGCGATTATCACCCTGGGTCGCGAGCTGTTTGGCGCGAGGAAGGTGTCGTCTCAAACCTTCGCGGAGGTTTTGCGATTGTTTGGGCCCCGTAGCACCGTCGATTTGACGGAACTGATGGCGCTTTATGCCGCCACGGCGGATGCACTGGTGGTGTTCAACCAGCAACTGTGGGCCGGACAGAAGCCGCTGCTCCCCGCCGATGCGAAGGGTTGCTGGAAATAGCGGATCCCTGGTTATAACCTCTCCGCCACCTTCTCCATATACTGCCTGGTGGTCAGCCATTTCTGCTCCTTGCCTACAAGCAGCGCTAAATCCTTAGTCATGAACCCGGCCTCGACTGCGCCGACAGTGGCTTTTTCGAGCTTCTCCGCGAAGGCTACGACATCGGGTGTATTATCGAATCGGCCGCGGTACTTAAGCGCTTGTGTCCAGGCGAAGATGGAGGCGATAGGGTTGGTGGAGGTTTCCTTGCCCTTCTGGTATTCACCGAAATGACGAGTGACGGTGCCGTGCGCGGCTTCCGTTTCCACCGTCTTGCCATCGGGCGTGATCAGCACCGAGGTCATGAGCCCCAGCGAGCCAAAGCCCTGCGCCACCACGTCCGACTGCACGTCGCCGTCGTAATTCTTGCACGCCCAGATGAAACCGCCGCCGGATTTGATCGCAAACGCCACCAGATCGTCAATCAGCCGGTGCTCATAAGTGATGCCCGCAGCCTCGTATTTCGCTTTGAATTCCTTGTCGAAGATTTGCTGGAAGATGTCCTTAAAGCGCCCATCGTATTTTTTTAAGATGGTGTTTTTGGTCGAGTGATAGACGGGAAGCTTGAGCGAAAGCCCATAATTCAGGCAAGCACGCGCGAAACCTTCGATGGACGAATCCAGGTTATACATCGCCATCGCTACGCCAGCGCCTTTGAATTCAAACACGTCATACGATACGGGCGCGCCGTTCTTCGGCGTAAAAGTAAGGGTGAGTTTGCCAGGTTCCTGAATCACCATCTCGGTTGCGCGGTACTGATCGCCGAACGCATGGCGGCCAACTATAATCGGCCTCGCCCAGCCCGGCACATAGCGCGGGACGTTCTTGCAGATAATAGGCTCGCGGAAGATAGTGCCGTCGAGTATATTGCGGATGGTGGCGTTGGGCGACTTCCACATTTGCTTTAAGCCAAATTCCTTCACCCTCGCCGCGTCCGGCGTGATGGTGGCGCATTTCACGCCTACGCCGTACTGCTTGATGGCGTTGGCTGCATCCACCGTCACCCGATCTTCGCTGGCATCGCGCTTTTCAATCCCCAAATCAAAATATTTGAGGTCTACGCTCAAATGCGGCAGAATGAGCATCTCTTTGATCATTGCCCAGATAACGCGCGCCATTTCGTCGCCATCGATTTCAACGAGTGGGGTCCCGACCTGAATCTTCGCCATGTATCCCTCTTGGAAGTTTCGAATTGGGGAAATGCGACTCAAAGCCGCGGCCGCTTCCGGCTCCCGTTTTTCAAATCATCGCGATTCCGCGTAGAATCGCCGGACGATAGCCGGGATTCCGGAAACGCCCTTCCACTCCGGATACTTGACGTCGAATTCGGCCGTCAGAGTCTGCCCTGCCTGTTCCGCGGTCCTGCCCTCGGCTTTGAGTTCCCGTGAACGCCGCTGCAGATCCCGGAGCACTTCCCGCTGGCCGGAAATCAGCGAGGCATCGCGGACGTCGCCATGGTTGGGCAGCACAATCAGCGGACGAAGCGCTTCCAGCTTGTCGATAATGTCAAGCCAGTTTGTCACGCTGGCGGTGCGGTCCGGCATCCCCGGATACGATTTGTTTCCCAGGATATTGCCGGAGTGCAGTAGCCGGTCCGGTTCGACAAAGACGACGATGTCTCCGGCATTGAGCGCCGGGCCATACCACATCAGACTGACCGTCACTCCGCCGCCCAGATCGATCCTGGCGTCGCCGTCGAAGACGATGTCGGGGTCGCGAAGCTTGACATCCTTAAGCGCCGCAGCCAGGTCGGCCGACCGCGACACGAACGAATCGATGTAGCTCTTTGTGCTCTGGGCAATGTCCGCTCTTTGCGCCACCGGGATAATCCATACCGCATTGGGAGGAAACGCCATCGCACCGGTGGTGTGCTCGGGGCGAAAATCCGTTGTCGCGAGATAAAATTCCGTGTTTTTGCTCAGCCTCTGTGCTTCGCGCACCACAACTTCTCCGCTCTTTGGGCCCATGCCCGTGTCCACAACGAGCGTCGCCCGGCTCCCCACGATAATGGCAACGTTGGGGACGCCAGGCCGGTTCATGTCGGGAATCTCCCAAACGTGTTCCGACAGGCGCTTTACGATGTGCTCCTGCACAATGAACGGCGTGGGAGCCGCCGCCTGATCTTGGGCAATTGCGAGCACGGGGGCGAAGCCCGCCGTGAACGCCGCGAAAACAAATACAGAAGTCACCTGCACTGATCGCCTCATACGGATCGTGCTCCTTTCAGACTGCTCCAACGGCCGCGGAGAAGCTCCCCGAATTATAGCTTGCCGGAGCGGCGTGCAGCGCGGGTGTGGTATGATTCGTCAAAGTGACAACCATTCTGGGTGACAAACATACATTGCTAAGCTTCGGTTGGAGGTGACGATGCAGATAGCGCATGGCGATGAAGTGCCGGTGGTGTGCGACGGCGGCGGTGTTCGCACCGGCAAGGTCGGCAAGCAGTTTCTTCTCAGTGGCGACCCGGCCTCTCCGGGCAACTTCAAGTTCGGACTGTTCCATCAGTACGGCGACTTCTTTTCACCGCGGCATCGCCACAACTTTTGCCAGTTCCGGGTCCAGCTCGAGGGCCTGTGCGAATACGGTCTCAGCGGCAAGATGGAGCCCGGGACCATCGGCTATTTTCCTGAGGGGGCCTATTACGGTCCTCAGGGGCCGGATGCCGGCGACACCTATACGGCGACCCTGCAGTTCGGCGGGCCGAGCGGTTCGGGCCTGCTGACCCCTGAACAAACCGCCGCGGCCAAGAAGGAGCTCGTCAAGACCGGCTTCTTCAAGGAGGGCGTGTTCCACCGCAATCCGGATGTTCCCGGCAAGAGGAATATGGACGGTTTTGAAGCGGTCTGGGAACAGGTGAACGGTCGCGACCTCGTCTATCCGGAGCCGCAGTACGCGACCCCGGTGATGATGCATCCGGACAACTATCAGTGGATGCCGGTCGCCGGAGCGAGCGGGGTGGAAGAGAAGCTCCTGGGCGTCTTCACCGACTGCCAGATCCCCTGCGCCTTCTATCGCCTCCAACCGGGCGCGACGTTTACAGCCCATGGGCGCGGGGTTTTCATGGTCATGTCCGGCCACGGCGCGGTGGAGGGCGAAACCTTCCGCCGGTTCACGTCGGTGTATCTCGACACCGGTGAAACCACCCGGTTCAAAGCCGATGAGGTGTCCGAGATCCTGCTGTTGGGGATGCCGGATGTCGCGGCGATTCAGACCTATGCGCCTGTCGAAGTGGCCAGCGAGGCGCCTGCGCCCGCGCGGTGAATACGGTCTCGCTGGTCAATCCCGTGATCGAGCGCATGAAGGCGGGAGAGGTCGCGCTCGGGATGAACGTGCGCCTGGGCCGCTCCGGCGACATCGCCTCCATCGCGCGAACCACAGGCCACGACTTCCTCTTCCTCGACGCGCAGCACGCGATCTTTTCCCTGGAAACCCTGGGCCACATCGCCCAGGCGGCTCGGGGCGCGGGCGTGGCGGCGCTGGTGCGGGTGCGCAGTTGCGACGATCCCGACACCTCGCTTTTGCTCGACGCGGGGGTGACCGGCATCGTCTTTCCGGACGTCAACACGGCCGCCCAGGCGCGCAAGGCGGTGGACACCGCCAAGTTTGCCCCCCTCGGCAAGCGATCCGTATCCGGCGGCTATTCGCTGTTCGACTTCCGTACTCTTCCGCCGGCCGAGGTCGTGCGGGTCCTGAATGAGAACACGCTGGTCGTCTGCATGATCGAAACCCGCGAGGGTCTGGCCAATGTCGAAGAGATCGCCGCCATGGAGGGCGTCGATGTCATCCACGTGGGCTGCAACGATCTTCTGGCCGACATGGGCAAGCCGGGCGCCTTCGGCGATCCGGAGATCGTCGGCGCCATTGAACGGGTGATCGCCGTCGCGAACGCGCACGGGAAATTCGCGGGCCTGGGCGGGGACCGGGATGTGGCCCGGCAGGTCCAGTTCATCCGCAAGGGCGTGAAGTTCATGACCACTCAGACGGATATCGGCTTCCTCATGGCCGAGGCCTCCCGCCGCACGGGAGAGCTGCGCCAGGCCCTGGGGAACGGAGCCGGCTGATCCTTTATGATCCGCCGATCCGCTGGTACAATTAATACAACTAGGGAGGCAGAGAGATGTCTGCAAAGATTCAAACTTTCCGTTTGGAAGAAGCCAAGGGTCGCGAAGTGAAGTCCACCCGGGGACGCGGCGTCGATGGCGTCGGCAGTCCGGACCTGAATGTGGTTCAGTTTCCCATCGATACGGGAATTCCTGAAATCAACCTTCGCTTCGGCTACGATCAGATCGGTGACGGCTTCTACACGCCCCGGCACCACCACAACTTCGATCAGTTCCGCTATGTGGTGTCGGGCGAGATGAACCTAGCCAAAGGCATGGACCTGCACGAGGGCGAATGCGCGTATTTCCCTGAGGGCACCTACTACGGGCCGCTCACCCAGAAGGGGCCGGCCGCTCTGCTGGTGATGCAATTCCCCGGTCCCAACGGCGCTTACCGAATCCGGGACTCGGAAAAGAAGGTCGCCATGGACGAGCTCAAGGCGGCCGGCGGCTTCTTCGAAGACGGCATCTACAAGCTGCACACTCCCGACGGGCGCAAGATCAACAAGGACAGCTACGAGGCCGTGTGGGAACATCACATGGGCCGGCCCATCACCTACGCCGCGCCGCGCTATTCGACGCCGGTCGTCATGCGGCCCAAGGGGTTTCGCTGGATGCCGGATCCACGCCGCCCGGGCGTGGAGGTCAAACACCTGGGCACCTTCAACGAATACCGCACCAGCGCCGCCCTGTGGCGGATCGCGCCGGGCACGGTCATCGCCAGCGAGGTGCTTTCCGCACCCCAGGTTCGCTGCGTGGTGAGCGGCGGCACGATCTATGAAGGCCGGGAGCTGGACGACAAGGCCTGCTACTACATCCCCGAAGGACTGCCCACTTCGCCGGTCGAAAGCCCCCGTGGCGCGGAGCTGCTGGTGATCACGGTGCCCATGTACGCCCGGGAGACGTGGGAGAAGGCGAAAGAGGGGAGAGTCGTCGCCGGCTGATCGCGTGCTGATCTGATTTTTCGTAAGGTACCGCCCGCAATGACCACCACCAACGCCTCGAAATACATTCGCCAGATCGATTTTGCGGCCTTCAACGCCGATCGCAAACGTTTCAATCAGCGCCTGCTGGACCGCAGCAACTCGGAGATCATGAGCTGCGCGATAAACTATGTCAGGACGCCGCCGAACGGTGGAACACCGGGCGGCGAGCATGTTCATGACTACGATCAGTTCATGTTTCTCGTCAGCGGCAAGATGATGGTCAAGATCGCCGGCGAGGTTTACCCCGTGGGTCCGGGCACGCTGATGATCTTTCCCGCGTCGGTTCCGCATCATTTCTGGAACCTGGATGAGGAAACCATCCACATCACCGTGATGGCGCCCGCTCCCGACCCCCAAAAACCCCGCGCGACCCAGGTCGGGCCGTAGAGTCTGAGCCCCTACGTTTGGCGAAGGGCAACAGCAAAGGAAGCCGTATGGCGTCGAAGATTCGCGTCGGAATAGTGGGCGCTACGGTCACTGTTGGAGGAAGCGGCTGGGGCGCGCGCACCCATGTGCCGGCGCTGCACGCGCTGCCCTCGTATGAGCTCAAAGCCGTCTGCACCGCCCATGAGGATACGGCCCTGGCCTCGCAGAAGGCGTTCGGGACCGATCTGGCGTTCCACAGTTTCGACGACATGGTGGCCTGCCCGGACATCGACCTGGTCACTGTGGTGACGCGCACTCCGGCGCACTACGACTTGGTCATGCGGGCGCTCGAGGCCGGCAAGGCCGTCTATTGCGAGTGGCCGCTGGGCGCGACCCTGGAGCAGGCCGAGCAGATGGCCGATCTGGCCGCCGAACGTTCGCTGTACACGGCTGTGGGTCTGCAAGCGCGCAGCGATCCCACCCTGATGTACGCGCGCGAACTGATCCAGCAGGGCTATATCGGCGAGGTCCTGGCGGTGTATTTCGCTTACATCGGTCAGGCCACCACGCGGCGCGGCAACGGCCGCATCTGGCAAAGCGACCGCAAGGCCGGCGCCAATATCCTCACCATCGGCGGCGGCCACGCCATCGACGCCCTGAGCTTCGTGCTGGGCGATTTCACCGAGGTGTCCGCCCGGCTGGCGACCACCGTCACCGAGTGGCACAACACCGATACGGGCCAGACGGTGCCGGTTGACTCGCCCGACTGGGTGAGCGTGTCCGGACGACTCCAGAGCAAGGCTGAAGTGTCGTTTCTGGTGGCGGCCGTGCCCGCGCTCCCTGACGGCCGCCGGACGTTCGAGATCTATGGGCGAGAGGGCACTCTGTCGATTGGCGCGGGCACGCGCGGGACCGCCGTCGAGCGCAATCCCAGCGTCTATCACGGACCCAACCAGCTTTTCGGCGCGCGCGGAAAGGAACCGCCGGCGCCGATGGAGACGCCGGCTCGCTTCACGCTGATACCGGACGGCGTGCCCCCCGGTCCGCCGCGAAACGTCGCCCAGGCGTATGTGCGTCTGGTCCGGGCCATGGCGGAGGGCAAGCCCTTCGACCCCAGCTTCGCCCACGCCGTCAAGGCGCATAGGTTGGTCAGCGCCTTGGAGCGGTCCTCGGCCGCCGGGACCGCCGTCAGCCTCACGCTCGCTGAGGACGGCTGACAGCCCGGGTCTAAAGCGCTCCATTTCCGGCTGACTGGGATCAATGAATCAGGGCATGAAACAGTTCCTCGACGACAAGAGCATCAAGCCCGGCATACAGGCGTATAGTAAAAGAAATGAAATTCGCGGAACTGCTCATAGGGGGCCGCAATGTAGCGGCTCAGAATGGTAAGACCTTCGACCGCATCGATCCCTTCACCGGCGAAGTTGCCACTCGCGCGGCGGCTGCATCGCCTGAAGACGCCGATGCGGCCGTCGCGGCGGCGAAGTCCGCCTTCCCTGCGTGGAGCGGCCTGGCGGCCACCGAACGCCGCAAACGCCTGTTGAAAGCCGCCGATATCATGGACTCGCTCACCGGAGAGTTCATCGCCACGGGCATCGCTGAGACCGGTTCGACGCCCGGCTGGTACGGCTTCAACGTCATGCTCGCGGCCAACATGCTCCGGGAATCCGCCGCCATGACGACGCAGATCAACGGCAGCGTCATGCCTTCGGACGTGCCCGGCAATGTGGCGATGGCCGTGCGCCGCCCCTGCGGAGTCGTGCTGGGAATCGCGCCCTGGAATGCGCCCGTGATTCTCGGCACACGCGCTGTCGCCATGCCTCTGGCCTGCGGCAATACCGTGGTCCTCAAGGGCTCGGAGAACTGCCCCGGCCTGCACCGCTTCATCGGGACCGCGCTTCAGGAAGCCGGTCTTGGGGATGGTGTGGTCAACGTGATCCTCAATGCTCCGGAAGACGCCCCCGCCATAGTCGAGCGCCTGATTGCCAACCCCGCGGTGCGGCGCGTCAACTTCACCGGTTCCACGCCTGTCGGCAGAATCATCGCTCAGTTGGCGGCGAAACATCTGAAGCCGGTACTCCTCGAACTCGGCGGCAAGGCGCCGCTTCTCGTGCTCCAAGACGCGGACCTGGACGAAGCCGCGGCCGGCGCAAACTTCGGCGCTTTCATGAACCAGGGACAAATTTGCATGTCCACCGAGCGAATCATAGTCGAAGCTTCGATTGCCGACGAGTTCGTTCGAAAGCTGGCTGCGCGGGCCTCTGCTCTGGTCGCGGGAGATCCCCGGAGGTCCGATGTAATGCTCGGAACCATGGTCTCGGCCGATGCTGCCCGTCGAGTCGCCGGCATGATCAAGGACGCCGTCGACAAGGGTGCGCGCATCGTCACGGGCGGCGGAGTCGAGGGTGCTGTCATGCAGGCTACCGTGCTCGATGGCGTTACACCGGAAATGAAACTCTACTGCGAGGAGTCCTTCGGGCCGGTCGTGTCGGTCATCCGTGTACCGGATGAGGAAGAAGCGATACGTGTGGCCAACGATTCGTCATTCGGTCTGGCCGCGGCGGTCTTCACTCGGGACACCGCCCGCGGGCTGCGTGTCGCCGACCGCATCGAATCGGGCATTTGCCATATCAACGGGCCAACGGTCCATGACGAAGCCAACATGCCGTTCGGTGGCGTGAAGGACAGCGGATACGGCCGGTTCGGGGGCGCAGCCGCTATTACCGAATTTACCGATCTGCGCTGGATCACGCTGCAGACCGAGCCGCGCCACTACCCCATCTAAGGCTGCGAAGCCGTCAGTGGTGATCGAGCCAAATATCCAAAACAGCACACCGCTTTTCCTCGCGCACCACGCGAAAGGCTTCGGTCAGTGCGGCGTCAACCTCGGAACAAACGCGCAACTGGCGCCCCCAGGCGCCGCCCGAAGCGGCCGCGATGCCGACATAATCCGCCGCCGGCTCGAACGACGTATCGAGGCGATTGGCCTGGGCGGCATAACCGCTGGGGTGCACCGCCAGCGCCGACAAGGTTGCCGACTTCCAGCCGCGATTGTTGAAAACGATCTGGACAAACGGAGCTTCGTAGCGGCGCGCCATCCAATGGACCGAAGACGGCACGCTGAACATGAAAGATCCGTCTCCGGTCAACGCCACCACCATCTTGTCCGGCCGCGCCATTTTGACTCCAACCGCGGCGCCGCCATTCCAACCCAACGATCCGCCGCCACTGGTGAAGATCGCGCCCGGACGTTCCAGCGCCAGATGGTTGAACACGGTATGGTAATGGGAAATACCTTCATTCAGATACAGCGTGTCGTCATCGGCCAGCGCCCGCAGCCGCGCGATCACGAACTCCGAACTGATTTTGCCGCCGGCGGCCGGACGCTCCAGGTCCGCGAGTTCCGCCGCGCGTTCGGCGTGCAAGCCCGCGTAATGCTTCGTCCGCGCCTGCACGGCAAGGGTGGAAGGCGGATTGGCGTCAAACCATGTATTGAGTTGACCCAGGGCGGTTTCGGCGTCGGCACGGAACACGGCATCGGCCCTGATGTGCCACAAAGGCATGTGCTGTTTCAGCGGATCGACGTCAATATGGAATATTGTGGCGTGCGCCGCGGGTTTTGAAACCGTTGGAATCCACGGCACGTCGCTGTCGATGACCAGAATCGCATCCGCGTCCGCCAGCACCGGGTTCTGTTTCGGCTGGTTCCATTGATTGCCCTGATACAACGGGTCTCCGTGCGGGAAATTCATCGCGTTTGGCACGGATTCCAGAACACCCATCCCCAGCCGCCGGCACAATGCGTGCAACGGCGCGACGGCGTTCAGATTACGTCCGAGGAACGATGTGACCACCAGCGGCCGTTTCGCCTTCAGCAGCGCTGTCCCAATCTGTCTGACGCCGTCATCGTTCAGCGCGGCGGGCTCGATCGCCCGCCAGGACGCGACATCGTTCGGCGCGGGTTCAACTTCCTCTTCCATCACCTCCCGCGCGCCCATCAGGTAAACCGGTCCTTTGGGATCGGAGTTGGCTAACTGCATGGCGCGATGGACGATTTCCTTTACGTTCCTCCCCGTGCGAATTTCGTTGTCGTATCGCATGTAGCCGCGGACGAGGCCTCGCTGGTCGTGGACATCCTGAATCCACTGGATGAATTCGTTGCGGCTGCCGCGCAGTTCGCCGTGCTGTGTGAAGGGTGACGAGCCCGCGAAGATCAGCATCGGCGCCCGGCCCCTGGCGGCGTTGTGCACGGCGCCCGCCAGAGCCTGTGTGCCGCACTCGACATGAACGACGACGGCCTGGGGGATACCGCTCGCCTGCCAGAACCCGTGCGCCGCGCTCATGCCCACCATTTCGTTAGGGCAGGTGACGATTTCGGGGATTTTCCGTCCGTTGGCGCGGGCTTCCGCGATCGCTTCCACCAGCGCCGGATGATCGCTGCCGAGATTGACGAACAGGTGGGAGACGTTGGCCTCGATTAGCGCATCGAGAAAGGCACTGCTTGTCGTATACATCATCCCTCTTCCTCCGCCACCATAACCTGAATTGGTTGCGGAGGGATCTACCCCGCCACGCGTTCAATCGCTTCCGCGCCGCAGATCTCCTCCACCACCTTGCGGAATTCGCGGTCCGGCCTCACCTTCGCCGTCACGTCCAGCAGCACCGAAAAATCCCTCGGCGCTTCGAGGCGCAACCGCACCTGCGTCTCGCCCGGCTTGCGGCGGAATAATTCCTCGAGCGCCTGCGCCTTGTCCACGCTTCCGTTGCGCCCCAGCCACACGCGGATCGAAATCACGGCCGGCAGATCCACGCGCGCATTGTCCAGAGCCACGATCTCCTGCACCGAGATCTTGGGCGGCCCGCTCTCTTCCGGAAGCACCAGCCCGCGCACCATCACTGCCTGGTCTTCCACCACCTGCGGCGCCAGGCGCTCGAAGCTGGCCGCGAAGACCAGCGCTTCCACCGAGCCGTTGCGATCCTCCAGCGTCATCGCCGCCCACGGCTTGCCCTCGCGGTTGCGCTTGCGCGTGACGCCCGTCAGCACGCCGCACAACGTTACCTCCCCGCCTTTGCCGAGGCCTTCCAGGTTGCTGCTGTCGTGGGTCGCCAGCTCCGCCACTTTATCCGCGTACCGGTCCAGCGGATGCCCCGTCACCCAGAACCCCAGCATTTCTTTCTCGCCGCCCAGCTTCTCTTTGTCGGTCCAGTCGGGGACATTGGGCAGCGACGCAGGGTGCGATTCCTCGGCCATGGCTTCGCCGAAAAGTCCCGCCTGCCCGCTCTCCCGGTCGCGCCAGGCCCGCTGTCCCGCTTCCATCGCGCTTTCCACTACCGCGAATTTCTGCGAGCGCGTCCCCTCCAGCGAATCCATGGCGCCCGCGCGAATCAGGCTCTCGATCATCCGCCGGTTGATGGCCCCCAGATCCACCTTCTCGCAGAACTGGTGCAACGATCGGAAGCGGCCCACTTCCCGCCGCGCCTTGGCGATCGCCTCCACCGCCGATTGCCCCAGGTTCTTCACCGCTCCCAGCCCAAAGCGAATGCCTTGCCCGTCGGGCGTGAAGCTCCAATCCGAGTGGTTCACGTCGGGTGGCAGAATCGTGATTCCAATCTCGTGGCACTCGTTGATGTACTTCACCACCTTGGCCGTGTTGCCGGTTTCCGAGGTAAGCAGCGCCGCCATGAAGTCCACCGGGTAGTGCGCTTTCAAGTACCCCGTTACGAAAGCCAGATACGCATACGCCGCCGCATGCGATTTGTTGAACCCGTATCCCGCGAACTGCTCCATCAGGTCGAAGATCTTCTCGATCTTCCGCTGCGGGAATCCGCGTTCGAGCGCGCCTTTGATGAAATGCTCGCGCTGCCTGGCCATCTCCTCCGGCTTCTTCTTGCCCATGGCGCGGCGCAGCACGTCGGCCTCGCCGAGCGAATACCCGGCCAGGCGGTTCGAGATCTGCATCACCTGCTCCTGGTACACAATCACGCCGTAGGTTTCTTCCAGGAGCTCTTTCAATTCCGGAAGATCGTACTGCACGGCGCGCCGTCCCCATTTGCGCTCGATGAAATCGTCGATCATGCCGCCCTGAATCGGCCCCGGCCGGTACACCGCGTTCAGCGCGGTCAGATCTTCGATGCGGCTCGGCTGGTAGCGGCGCAGAATGTCGCGCATGCCGCTCGATTCGAACTGGAACACGCCGCTGGTGAAGCCCTTGGCGAAAATCTCGTAGGTCGCCTTGTCGTCCAGCGGCAGATCCTCCGGCACCACTTCCACGCCGTGCCGCTTGTGGATCAGCCGCAGAGCGTCGTCGATCAAAGTGAGCGTCGTCAGCCCCAGGAAATCCATCTTGAGAAGCGCCAGCTTCTCGAGGCCGTTCATATCGAACTGCGTCACGATTTCGTCGCGGTTGGTCTTGTACAGCGGCACCAGCTCGGTGAGCGGTTGGGGCGAGATCACCACCCCCGCGGCATGCACCGAGCAGTTGCGCGCCAGGCCTTCGAGGCGCAGCGCCACCTTCAGCACGTCGTCCACGCGCGGGTCCTTCCGGGCCGCCTCGCCGAATCCCGGCTCCTGCTTCATGGCGTCCGGTAGCGAGATGTTGAGAACGTTCGGCACCATCTTGGTGATGCGCTCCACCTCCGCGTAGGGCATCTCCAGCGCGCGGCCGACGTCCTTGATGGCCGCCCGCGCCCCCAGCGTGTTGAAGGTGATGATTTGAGCCACCTGTTCCCGGCCGTACTTTTCAGTGACATACTGGATCACCTCGCCGCGCCGGTTCATGCAGAAGTCGATATCGATATCCGGCAGGCTCACGCGCTCCGGGTTCAGGAAGCGCTCGAACAGCAGCCCGTATTGCAGCGGATCGATATCGGTGATCGCCATGGAATAGCTCACCAGGCTTCCCGCCGCCGACCCGCGCCCCGGTCCCACCGGAATCCCGCGGCTCCTGGCGTAGCGGATGAAGTCCCAGACAATCAGAAAATATCCCGAGAACTTCATCTGCTGGATCATCTGAATTTCGCGATCCAGCCGCTCCGCGTATTGCCCCAGGTGGTGCTTCAACGCCCCCTTGACCCGCATCGCCTCCAGGCGCGGGCGCCGCTTCTCGAATCCCTGCCGCGCGATGTATTCGAAATACGTGTCCGTCGAGTGGCCTTCCGGCACCTCGAATTTCGGGAACGGCTCCTTTACTTCCTCCAGGCTGACGTGGCACCTTTGAGCGATCTCCCAGGTCCGGTCGAGCGCATCCTCCAACTCGCCGAACAGCTCCAGCATTTCCTGGGGCGACTTCAAATAGAACTCGGGAGCCCCCCAGCGCATGCGCGTCGGGTCGCTCATCCCCTTGCCGGTCTGGATGCACAGCAGGATCTCGTGCGCGCGCGCGTCCTCCCGGCGCAGGTAGTGCGAGTCGTTGGTGGCCACCAGCGCGAGGCCCGTCTCTTGCGAAAGCCGGTTCATCTCCGGCGTGAGCCGCCGGTCCTGGTCCAGGTGATGGTCCTGGATTTCCAGGAAAAAGCTGTTCCTTCCGAAAATGTCCGCGTAGGTGTGCGCCAGCCGCCGCGCGTCATCGTACTTGTCCGCCAGGAGCGTCTCCGGGATGTGCCCTCGCAGGCACGCCGACATCCCGATGAGCCCTTTCGAGTGCTCCGCCAGCAGGTCCATATCGATGCGCGGCTTGTAATAGAACCCCTCCAGGTATCCCGTCGAGACCAGCTTGATGAGGTTGCGATACCCCTCCTGGTTCTCGCACAGGAGGATCATGTGGTTGTAGCGGTCCGTGTCCGACCGCGTCTTGTGCCCCTGTTGCGAAACGTACACTTCGCACCCGATCACCGGATGCACCCCCGCCGCCTTGGCCGCGTTATAGAACTTGACGGCGCCGAACAGGTTCCCGTGATCGGTCATGGCCACGGCCGGCATCTTGTGCTCGACGGCGGCCTTCATGAGCTGGTCGATATCGCAGGCTCCATCCAGCAGGGAATAGTCGGTATGGCAATGCAGGTGGACGAATGGCATGGTCGAATCGGCTCCTCACGCGCGGAGGGGCACACCGCAATTTTAACAGGCCGGCCCAGGGGGTTACGGCATCGTTCTCAAGCTGCGGAGATGTCTCTCAACCGGCGCAACACAAGAGCAATCCGCGAATGGCTGGCGGCGTCAGGCAAGAGGTGTCCGGGCAGAGCATCGATGAAGCTCGGTTCTTCGAGGAGCGCGCTGATTTGCGCTGCCACGGAAGCATGAAGATCCTCCGGCGCCGCTCGCAGTACGTCCGCCAGGCTTGGCCGGCCGTCGACCACTGAGATGAGGTCTTCCAGGTCATGGCTGCCTAAATACTCTCCACCGCCGCGCGCTTTATAGGCCTCCAGCTTTGTAGCCAGAAAGCAAGGCGCTGTGACAATGCGGATCTGAAGCGACGGCTCCAGCATGAACCGGTCCGCCGTTAGCACGGCGGTTTTGTACCATCGATTCGAGAACCCGAGGACCTTCTGGTCCAGAGGCATCACATCGAGGGTTATCTCACCGTTTTTCCAGCGGCTTGAGCAACCGTGCTGCCGACACCAAAAGCTGATAGTTGATGTCACGCATGCGTCTGGGAACGAAGCCGCTTGACAATCATCTCTTCGGCGAGCTTGCGTTCGCGGGCGCGGCCGTCCCGAAGGGCATCCACCAATGCCAGGTACTCGTACAGGACGGAGTCGCGCAGGGCGGCGGCGGGTGCGAGCTTATACAACGGCTCAAACGCGACACCCCTTGCGCGCCCTTCCGGGTATGGCCAGACGGGAGGCAGGTCATCGCCGGATGCAATCATTTGTCGCAAGGGTTCGGCGGCGTAGGAGGTCGGAACACCCCGCGTGGGTTCGCCCCGCTCCGCGGGGAAGGCGTACTTCAATCCATGAACCAGGAACTCCGTTAACGCCGCCAGGTTTGGACGCTCACCCAGTTCCGAGCCATGCAGGAGGTGAGAAGCCTGTGCCCGCTTCACGGCCGCGTGCACCTCCGACGGGCTCATCGAGAGTTCAAGCGCCATGTGAGAATACGGGGGTCTTAAACGACCGTACCGGCAGAGTTTCAATATCACGGCGACGTCTTGGGGCTTCAGAGCCATGCCTCCATTCTACATTCGCGATTCGCGAATAGCGAATGGACAAGGGATTCATTGGAGGTTACCCCTGCCCGTAGTACGCCTTGGGCCCGTGCTTGCGGAAGTAGTGCTTGTCACGCAGCGCCTCGGAAATGGGCGCCGTGGCCGGGTTGATGGCCACCGTCTGCCAGGCGATGGCCGCAAGTTCTTCCACAATCACCGCCATGTGCGCGGCGGCGGCGGCGGATGGGCCCCAGCAGAACGGGCCGTGTCCGGCCACCAGCGCGGCGGGGCAGCCCAGCGGGTCGCGGCCTTCCATCAAACGGACGATCGCCATGCCCGTGTTGGCTTCGTATTCGGATTCGATTTCCGCGGGCGTGAGCGGAACGGTCACCGGCACCGGGCCGCAAAAGTAGTCCGCATGCGTGGTGCCGAAGCAGGGGATCTCGCGGCCAGCTTGCGCCCAGGCGGTGGCGTGCCGCGAGTGGGTGTGCACCACGCCGCCGACGGAAGGGAACGCGCGATAGAGCGCCACGTGCGTCGCCAAATCGGAAGACGGTCGCAGGCTGCCCTCCACCACGCGGCCTTCCAGGTCCGTGATCACCATGTCGGCGGGCGTCATCTTCTCGTAGGGAACGCCGCTCGGCTTGATGGCCACCAGGCCCTGTTCGCGCGAGAGGCCGCTGGCGTTGCCAAACGTGTACAGCACCAGGCTGCGGCGAACCAGTTCGAGATTGGCTTCGCAGACCTCAACGCGCAGCGCTTCCAGCACTCCCGCCTCCTCGCGCGCGCGCCGCGATTCTGCGCAACTCGGGCAAAACATCTCCCATCTCGATGGCCTCGGCCCGCCGCTCGCCGAAACCAAAGTACAGTTTCCGGAAGAGCGGGTACAGCTCCGCATACGTCGCAGTGCCGGCTTTTTCCGGCTCGATGGTGGCGTACCCGGGGCACAGCGCGTCCTGCGCCTCTTCGATGGTCTGGAACGCGCCGGCGGCCAGAAACGCGAAGATCGCCGAGCCCAGGCTTGTCACATCGCCCTTGGGCACCAGGATGGGCTTTCCCATCGCGCTGGCGTACACCTGGTTGAGCACGGGGTTCTTCTGCGGGACGCCGCCGCCGTTGATGATGCGGTGCACCGGCACGCCGTGCTCCTCCATGCGCTCCAGAATCACGCGCGTGTGGAAAGCCGTGCCTTCGATGGTCGCGAACAGCTCGTCCTGGGCCGTGTGCGTCAGGCGCCAGCCCAGCGTGACGCCGCCCAGCTCGGGGTTCACCAGCACGGTGCGGTCGCCGTTGTCCCAGGTGAGGCGCAACAGGCCGGTCTCCCCGGCGCGATAATTCTCCAGGCCGCGCGACAATTCGGCGACGGTCGTGCCGGCGCGCCGCGCGATGGCCTCGAAAATGTCGCCCGTGGCCGACATACCGGCTTCGATGCCTATGCGATGCGGATGGATCGACCCCGGCACCATGCCGCAGACGCCGGGGATCAGCTCCGGCTTCTCCCCGATGGCCATGATGCAGGTGGAGGTTCCCACCACGTTCACCACGTCGCCCAATCGCACGCAGGCGCCGATGGCGTCCCAGTGCGCGTCGAAGGCGCCCACCGGAATGGGGATGCCGGCGCGCAGGCCGAGTCTCGCCGCCCAGGCCGGAGCGAGCTCGCCGGCGATCTGGTCCGAGGTGGCGTAGCGGCCGCCCAGCCTGGCACGCACGCCCGCCAGCAGCGGATCGACCGCGACCAAGAATTCTTCGGGTGGAAGGCCGCCCAGGCCCGCGTTCCACATCCACTTGTGGCCCATGGCGCAGACGCTGCGTGGAACCGAGGCCGAATCGGTGATTCCGCACAGCACAACCGCCACCATGTCGCAGTGCTCGAGGGCCGTCGCGAAGCGGCCGCGCTTCCTGGGATTGTGGCGCAGCCAGTGCAGAAGCTTGGCAAAGCCCCACTCGGAAGAGTAGGTGCCGCCGCACCAGTCGATGGCCTCGAGGCCGCGTTCACGGGCCGCGGTGGTGATCTCGCCGGCTTCCTTCCAGGCGCGATGGTCGCACCAAAGATAGTAGTCGTCGATGGGCTCGAGATGCGCATCCACCGGGATCATGGTCGAGCCGGTGGTATCGAGCGCGATGGCCTCGATGGCGTTGCCGTCGATCGAAGCATTCTCGATGGCGCGGCGCATGGCCTCGGCCAGCGCCTGCATGTGGCTGGAGTGGCTCTGAGTGGCGTAGTCGGGATCTTCCTTCTTACGGAGCAGCGGATACTCCGCCACGCCGGAGCCCAACCGGCCCTCGGCGCTGTCGAAAATGGAAACCCGGACGCTCAGGGTTCCGAAATCCACGCCGGCAACAACGCTCATGAGTGCTGGTGCACGCTCCAGCCGAGATAGCGCGTGACGGCTTCCAGCACGGCCGCCGCCACCGGCGCCAGGTTGGCCGCCACGTGATGCTCGAAGCCGCGCTCGCAGATGAAGCGGAGCAGTTCTTGCAGCCTGGGGATGCGCACCACGCCGGCGCCGCCAAAGGTTTCCAGCGGATCGTCGGTGAACTCGCCTTCCCCCACGTAGCCGTGAATCGAGCCTTCGCGATCGTTGGTCGAAAAACGCGCGAAACTCATCGGGCCGGACTTCACGCGCCCCACGCACGTCCCGTAAGTGTTGTCGCGCCCCACCGTGCCGGCGATGATCTGCTGGAAGTCCATGCGGCTCTCCCTGAAGAAGTGCTTGGGGAGATTGCTGCAATGGAAGCAGACCGCTTTGTCGGGGTCTTCGCCGTAATTGTTGTTCCAGTCGAGCAGGGCGCTGGGCGTTCCCGAGGCCAGTTGCAGGGCGTGCATGCCGACCACGCCGCAAATATCCACCTCGCAGGCGCTGGACATCAAGTTCTCGCTCATCATGCTCATTACCGTACAGGGCACCACGCCGAAGAACTCTTCGAGCGAAGTCCAGCATTGCACGGCGCTGATGGCCACGTTGGTCTGGGCCATCCACTCATCCACCACCGCGCCGAGCTTGGCCATCTTGAGGAGCGGTTCGGCGGGCACGCCATCGGTCGGCACATAGCGCCGGATGGCCTCCAGCTTGGCGATCGCCGCGGGGTGCTGGTCGCCCATGCGCGCGATGCGGCCCAGGATTTCGGAAAGGTCGATGGGCTCCACCGAGATGCCGTTGGCCTCGAGGATCTTCTCGCTGTAGCGGACGGTGTTAAAGGCCGCGGGCCGCGCACCGATGGCCCCGATGCGCAACCGCCGCAGCCCGCGCACCACGCGGCACACGGCGGCAAACCAGTCCAGGTCGCCGCGGAAACAGTCGGAATCCGGGGCCTCGGTGTGACGCGTGGTGAGCGAGTAGGGAATGCCGTACTGGCTCAGGTTGTTGCACGCCGACATCTTGCCGCAGAAGCTATCGCGGCGGTCCTGGATGGTCATGCGGCCGGGCGTATCGGGGGTGGCCTGCACCAGCACCGGCACGCCCAGATCGGCCATGCGCAGGGTGTCGGCTATGGCGCGCTCCTCGCCGAAATTGGGCAGCGTGACGATGATGCCGTCGATCGACTCGCGGTGTTTCTTGAACAGGTCCGCGCAACGCGCCGACTCCGCGCGCGTCTCCACCGCTCCGAACTTGGTGTCTTCCGGACCAGGTACGACCGCTTGGTATCCGGCCTTCTCGATGGCCGCAATCATCTCGGAGCGCCCGCTCCGGGCGAGATGGTCGGGGAAGAATCCCCGGTTTCCGACAATCACGCCGAAAGTCATCATTTCCCCCTCCCTGGCATAAACCGCACCGAATAAACCGCGCCCATGATCACCAGCAGGGCGCCCCACCAGATTCCGGCGTGCAGGCTGGCCAGCACCACGGGGTGCGCCGCCGGATTCCACAGATCGTAGATTCCGGCGCCCAGGATCAACATCCCGTAAACCAGGAGCAGGACGCCGATGAAAAACCAGATTGAAATCATGCCAACGCGGTGCATCGTTCACCTACCAGAAAATGACCTGCAACACCACAAACACGAACGCGATCACCCCGGCCCAGAAAATGGGGCGCCGGTACAGCTTCAGGTGGCCTTCCGAAGGCAGTTCCGTGCAACCGTACACTAGGCCGGCCAGCTCGGAGGCGGGCTTGGGCCGCGTGGCCATGCTCACCACCCCGGTCACCACCACGCAGATGATCCAGGCCCACAGCGCGCGGAACATATTCTCGGCCATGGGCTTGGCCTGCGACGAAAGGGCGATGTAGCGCAGCGCCGTAGGGTCCAGGTAGACCCACAGCCACATGCCGATGGAAGAGAAGGTGCCGGTGAGCAGGCCCCAGAAACCACCTTCAGGCGTGGCGCGCTTCCACAACATGCCGAGAATCACGGTGCCGAACAGTGGCGCGATGAAGAAACTGAAAAGCTGCTGCACGTAGTCCATGATGCTTCTGAATTGCATCACGAAGTAGGCCGTGCCGATGCTGATCAGCACGCCCAGCACGGTGCACCAGCGTCCCATGCTGACGTAATGCGCGTCGGGGGCCTGCTTGCGGAAAAGGGCGCGGTAGATGTCATAGGTCCACACCGTGGCGAAGGCGCTGACGTTGCCGGCCATGCCGGACATGAAGCCTGCTATGAGCGCGGTGATGCCCAGGCCGAGCAGGCCGGGGCCGCAATAGCGCGCCAGCATGATGGGCAGCACTTCGTTGTAGCTGTGACCGCCGGTGGCCACGGCCTGGGTCTCGCCCGTCAGGAATCCCGGCGGCAGCAGCGCCAGCCCCAGGAGGCCGGGCAGAATCACAATGAACGGCACCGCCATCTTGAACGCGGAGCCGATGATGGGGGCCATCTTGGCCGAGCGGAGGTCCTTGGCGGCAATCACGCGTTGCACCACCAGAAAGTCCGTGGTCCAGTATCCGAATGAGATGACCCACCCCAGTCCGAAGACGATGCCCACCCAGTTGATACCCATGGGGTTATCGCTGAAAGAACCCAGGGTGCGCCACAAGTGGGTGAAATCCTGCGCCGGGAAATTGTGATGGATGCGCGCCACCATTCCGCTCCAGCCGCCGGCCTCGATGAGTCCGATGATGGAAATCAGCAGCGCTCCCAGCCAGATGAGGACAAATTGCAGCACTTCGTTGAAGATCGCCGAGAGCAGGCCGCCCAGGCCAACGTACACCGCCACGGTAATGGAGGAGACCCAGATGCTGAAGTGGATGTCCCAGCCCAGCACCACCTTCAAGACCAGCGCCATGGAGTACATGTTGATGCCGCTCATCAAGACGGTCATGAAGCCGAAAGAGATGGCCGAGAACGCGCGCGCCGGCTCGCCGTAGCGCAGCTTGAGATAACCGGGCACGGAGTGCGTCTTCGAAATGTAGTAGAAGGGGATCATCACGATCCCCAGAAAGAGCATGGCGGGGATGGCGCCGATCCAATACCAGTGCGTGGCCAGGATGCCGTACTGGTAGGCGGACGCCGCCCAGCCCATCAACTCGAGCGACCCCAGGTTGGCGGCGAGAAAGCTGAGGCCCGCCACCCAGGCCGTCATCTCGCGGCCGGCCAGGAAGAAATCTTCACCCGTCTTGGTGTAGCGCTTCAGGTAGAAGCCGATTCCGATGACGGCGAAGAAGTATAAGACGACAATCGCGATGTCCACACCCGACAGGGAGACCAAGCGCGAGGGAGCGGTCTGTAGCAGGAAAGACAGAGGGAATTGTGCTGTAATCGCTTGCACGTGCCCATCGTAGGGGAGGTGGGTAGGGATGTCAAGCGAGAGCGGGCGCCGGCCCCTAAATTGGCTCGAAGTGAGAGAATATGTTCTGAAATTCCGGCAGGTTGGATGGCGTCTCGTACCAACATACCGCCTCGAAACGTTTCCACAAGTCGAGGACCGCGGGATTCTGGTGAGCCCCGGCGATGGCTTCCTGAGAAACCCACTCGAAGACCTCGACGATCGTTCCATCTTTAGTGCGCATCACGATGGAAGGACGCTCGGTAACGAGACCTTCGGCACGCAGCGGCGGAAGATGGTTGCGAACCAGCTCCAGCAGAGCTTTCTCGCACCCGGGTCTTGGCCTGTAGCAGGCGACTGAGATCGATCCCATAAGAACACCTCCGTCAGGTGAAGTATATCGTGGCCGCGTTACCTCGCCATCGGGCCGGTGCCGGTGCGCTTGCCGCGCTCGAGATGCTGCGCCCATTCGATCAGGCTCTCGAGCAGGCTCCGGATATGTTTCCTGGTGTTCTCGTCCTTGAGGTTGCCCTGTTCGTCGAAGCGTTCCGCGGCGCCCGAAATCATCACTTCGGGCTTATTTACCGCGTGCATGTTGAGGAATACGAAAACCTGGCGGAGGTGGTACTGGGCGCGGGCGGTGCCGAGAGCGCCGGCCGAGGCGCCCATCACAGCTACCGGCTTGCCTTCCCACGAGTTGTCGCCGTAAGGTCGCGACGCCCAGTCGATGGCGTTCTTCAGCACGCCCGGAATGGAATAGTTGTATTCCGGCGTGACCAGCAGAACGGCATCGGCCGCGCGGATATTTCGCTTCAACTCCACCACCCGCGCCGGCGGGTTTCTCTCGTCATCCTGGTTGAACGGAGGAATACCCGCGAGATCGAAAACATCCAGCCGGGCGCCCTCGGGTACCAGCCGCTCGGCGGCGCGCAGCGCGGCGCGGTTATAAGAGCCCTGGCGAAGACTGCCGGCGATTCCCAAAATAGCGATCGGGGCGTTCATGCTACCTCCCAGTAGACAGCGTAACGCTTATCGAAAACACTGTTGAGCGGGACCAGGGTGACGTCTTTCGGCTGGCCGGTGGTGTGAAACACGAGCGGCTTGTCGCCGGGCTTGATCCACGAAGCCGGATCGGCGGAGTGCCCACTGGGCCCGGCGCGGAAAGTGGGGACCTCGATGGGCAAGCCCTGGACCCGCGGACCGCTCGGGCCGGTGATCAGTTGCTCCGTCAATCCCTCCGCTCCCAGATCGCCCGCCAGCACCAGGGGGCCATAGAGGATGGCCTGCACTTTGGGATCGTCGGGCATGGCTTCGATGTGAAGGCGCATGGGCAGATCCATTTCCACGCGGTCGCCCTTTTTCCAGGTTCGTGTCAGCGTCAGATAGCTGCCGGGGCTGGAGGCGGCTTCCAGCGCCTTGCCGTTCACTTTCACAGTGGGCGCGGAAGCGAGCCAGGAGGGCACGCGCAAGCGCACGGGAAGGTTGACCGGTTTGTCCGCGGTGACCGCCAGCGCCGTCCGCGGCTGGTCGGGGAACTGGGTATCCTGGCGCAAGCGGAAACCTTTCTCGGGCCAGTTCAGCTCGGAGGGAATGAACAGGTTGACATACACGCCGTCATCGTCGTGCCAGTAGATACTGTCGGTGAGCTTGGAGTACTCCTCGACGCCGGTGCCGGTGCAGCACCAGAAGGATTGATCCTCGGTGTTGAAGGTTTTCCAGGCGCCCGGCGTGAGCGAGAGATAGTACTGGGTGTGCCCGGTTCTGGGCTGGATGGTGCCGATGCGGTGGTTGAGGAGGGCGCGCTCGTAGTAGTCGAAATAGCGAGGATCGGCGGTCCAGCCGTAAAGATGGCGCGCCAGCTTGAGCATGTTATAGGAGCAGCAGCATTCGGCGGTGGAGACGCTCATCTTCAGCTCGGCAGCAAGCTGCCGGGGCTGGGCGAGCCACGCTTCGCCGTTGCTGGTGCCGCCGGTTACGTAAGTGCGCGCGGTACTTACTTCGTAGAAGAAGAAATCGGCTACATCATGGAAGCGCATGTCGCCCGAGATCTCATAGCGGCGCGCGGCGGAGATCACTTGCGGGATGTGCGTATTGACGTGGAGCGGGCGCAGCTCGTCGCGGCGCGAGGCCAGAGGATTGACGAAGCGCTTCTTGGTGAAGCGGTCGCCGGCCTTGGCCCACTGATCGTTGTTAGTGGCCGCCGCCAGGTTATAGAGCACCTCGGCCATGCCGCCGAATTCCACGTTGAGGATGTCCTGCATTTGCTCTTCGGTCTTGGAGCCGGTCCACCGATCCGCCCAGTCCGCCATGCCCTCGGCCACTCTGCGTGCGTCCTGGTTGCCGGCAAGGGTGTACATGTCGAACAGGCCGGCCATGATCTTGTGGATGGTGTAGAAGGGCGCCCAGGGGAGTTGAGGGGTGCTGAGGCGGTCGAACAGCTCGGTGGGGAAGGCACTGAGATAACCGCTGCCGAGTTTCTGCTGGCACTTGGCCAGCTCGGCGACTATTTCGTCGGCCTTGGCCTTAGCCTCCTTATCTCCCGCCGAGGCGTACAACTGGGCGCTGGCAGAAAGGAAGTGGCCCGTGAAATGGCCGCGCAACTCGGTCGCGTGCTTGCCGTCCGCCTTCGCCTCCCAACCTCCGAACGGTTGGGCGGAGCCTGTGGGCAAGCCGGCATTGGCGCGGAAGTTGTAGAGCAGGCGGTCGGCGGGCAGGCGCTCGATATAACCGCGATTCCACTCGGCGGCATCCGCGAACAAACCCGGAAGCAGTTTCACTTGGGTCATGGGGAAAGGGTGGACCCGGGCGGGCACATCCTTGCGGGTGAACTCGATGGGAGCCTGGAAAGGCGGCACTTCCGGGGGCGGCCCGGGTCTACGCGGCGGTGGTGGCGCGCTTTGCTGCGCAAGCAGTGTTGGAGCGGCGACTCCGGAGGCGGCCAGGACGGCGGCGAAACCACGCCGGTTCAGAGCTTTCATGGCTCTCCATTGTAGTCCTTCCCGCGACCCGCTTCAGATACAATAGGCTGGCACACGTCCATGAGCCTACCCACTCCCACCACCACGGCACGCGAGCAAGGCTTCGTCCGCGGCCTGAATCTTTTCGACGCCACCATGGTTGTGATCGGCGCCATGATCGGCTCGGGCATTTTTATCGTCTCGGCCGATATGTCGAGGCTGATCGGAAGCCCCGGATGGATGCTGGTGGCCTGGGCGGTTACAGGTGTCCTCACCATCACCGCCGCGCTCTCCTACGGCGAGCTAGCCTCGATGATGCCGCAGGCGGGCGGCATGTATGTGTACCTGCGTGAAGCGTTCTCGCCGTTGTGGGGGTTCCTGTACGGCTGGACGCTGTTCACGGTAATCCAGACGGGCACCATCGCGGCCGTAGCGGTGGCTTTCGCGCGATTTCTGGCGGTCGTGTTTCCTCCGGTGTCCGAAAACAGCTACCTGGTGGAGCCGCTGCACATTTCGTCGCGTTACGCTATCTCGCTCTCCACCGCGCAACTGGTCGGAGTCGGCGTGATCGCGCTGCTGACGTGGGCCAATTCGCGCGGTCTCGAGTACGGCAAGGTGTTACAGAACCTGTTCACTACCGCCAAGACGGCGGCGCTGGCGGCGCTCATCCTGGCCGGGCTTGTTTTCGGCTGGAGCGCCTCGGCGGTGAAGATCAACTTCACGGCCCCGTTCAAGCTGGGGGCGTACGATCCGGCGCTGGGTGTGGCCGCGGGAAGCGTTTTCGGATTGATGGTGGCGTTATGCGTGGCGCAATCCGGATCGATGTTTGCGGCCGACGCGTGGCACGACATCACGTTCGCCGCGGGCGAAGTGCGGAATCCGCGCCGCAACCTGCCGCTGGCGATGGCCCTGGGGTCGACGGCGGTGATCGGGCTGTTCCTGCTGGCCAACCTGGCCTACCTCGTGGTGTTGCCGCTCGGGGCCATCCAGCAGGCGCCCTCGGACCGCGTGGCCACGGCCATCCTTCAAGCCATCCTTCCCGGCTACGGTCCCAAGCTGATGGCCGTGGCGATCATGGTTTCCACGTTCGGATGCGTCAACGGCCTGGTGCTCGCGGGGGCTCGCGCTTACTATGCGATGGCGCAGGACGGCCTCTTTTTCGCGCGCGCGGGCGTGCTGAACAAGGCCAAGGTGCCGGGCTGGTCGCTGCTGATGCAAGGGATCTGGTCGGCGGCGCTGGTCTTGCCCCGCACTTACAACCCGGAGACACACATCTACGGCAACCTTTACAGCAACTTACTCGATTATGTGATTTCCGCGGCGTTGTTGTTCTATATCCTGACGATCGCGGGCGTGTTCCGGCTGCGGCGGACGCGTCCCGACGCGGAACGGCCGTACCGCGTGGCGGGCTATCCTTTTGTCCCGGCGCTTTACATTTTTGGCGCGGCCGTGGTGCTCGTCATGTTATTCGCCTACCGTCCGGCCACCACCTGGCCGGGATTAGCAATCGTCATCATCGGGGCGGGCGTGTACGCAGTACTGCCGCGGACGGGCCGGCCGGTCTCCCGGTAAAAATTTCCGTCTCCTAACATACAATTCCCTCGCGACTGCTTGATACGCAACAAATTAGTCGTGTTGGCATACAGAATGCTCTGCATGATTGGGGAGGGATCGAAGATGAGATTCATTTCTACACTCTGTATGTCCGTGCTTTGTTTCCAAGGGTTACCAGCGGCCGGTCAGAAAGCAGCCGGGAAACCGGACGTCGCGCCGATCTATAGTGTGACTGTAGTGGCGCGGACCACCAAAGCGATCAACTACCAATACCGTGCCGGGGCCACCAAGATCGATTTCCGCGGCACCGTATTGCTGCCGGCAGGCAAAGGCGAAGCGACTGTGGAGTCGCAGCGGGGCCGCACCGAAATCCAAGCTAGCTTCGAGAACCTGACGTCCCCCACACAGTACGGGCACGAATATCTGACTTACACCTTGTGGGCCATCACTCCGGAAGGCGCGCCGCACAACTTGGGAGAACTGATTCCCGACGGCTCCAACAAGGCCAAGTTGCGCGTGACCACAGACTTGCAGGCTTTTGGTCTGATTGTGACGGCAGAGCCCTACGCATCGGCGCGCCAGCCCAGCGACGTCGTCGTGCTGGAGAACGAAGTTCGTCCCGACACAATCGGGAATATACAGACGATCCAGGCGAAGTATGAGTTACTGCCGCGCGGTCACTACACCTGGCACGTTCCGGACACACTTGATTCATCGGTCAACAGGCCCAAGGTCTCCATGAACAGGTACGAAGCGCAACTGGAGCTCTACGAGGCGCAAAATGCGATTGGCATCGCGCGCGCCGCCGGCGCCGGCACATACGCGCCCAACACAATCGGGAAAGCGGAGGCGCTGCTGGAAGAGGCTCAGCGTTTTCAGGCCAGCAAAGCGTCAACGAGCGTGGTGATCCAGAACGCGCGAGAGGCTGCGCAAACCGCCGAGGACGCCCGAGCGATCACCGAGCGCCGCGGGCAGGAGGAGAGAGTCGCAGCCGCCGAGAAGGAGGCCGCCAGGGCGAAGCAGGCGCAGGAGCAGGCGCAGCAGCAGGCGCAGGCCGAGGTGCAGCGGGCCAACGCTGAGGCGGACTCCGCGCGAGCTCAAGCTGACGCGGAACGCGCGGCGCGCCAGCAGGCGGAAGCCGATGCCGCCGCAGCGCAGAGGCGTGCGCAGGAAGCCGAGGTGGTGAGCGCGCAGGTCGCCGCTGCGCCTCCCACACCACAGACCCAGCCGGGCGAACAACAGTCTGAATTCCGCATGCGGCTTCTGGAGCAATTGAACGGCGTCCTGACTACGCGCGATACGCCGCGCGGCCTGGTGGTCACGATTGCCGATTCGGACTTCCGCGGAATGGAACTGAAGGAAACGGCCGCGGCCCAGGTGTTTCGTCTTGCAGAGGTGCTGGCCTCCTACCCGCGCCTGTCAGTCGATGTGGAGGGCTACACGGACAGTGCAGCTACCAATGCGAACTCGTGGAGCCGGGCCCGGGCGGTTCAGCGCATCCTGGTGGACCAGGGACTGGCGGCCGACAGAGTCTCGGCTCACGGGCTGGGCGACGAGCGGCCGCTGGTGTCCAACTCCCGTCCGGCAGGCCGCGAAGAGAATCGACGCGTTGAGATCGTGATTTCCGGCGAAGCCATCGGCGCCTTGCCGTACTGGGACCGGACCTACAGCCTCCTGCCGCGGCGCTAATCATAAGCCCCGACTGGTGGATTTCTGGAGGGTCGGCTGTGAGGGAGTGCGAGGTTCCACAACCAGGAAGAGAATTCCGCGGCCGCGTAGTTTTTTCGCAGTTCCGTGTCTGCGAATTTTGACGGACGGAATTCTCACGAGCCGCCAAATCAGTAGCTTGCGTCTGTTTGGCAAACGAGCTGCAAGAAGACACGGTGGGAGGGCGAACATGACGTCACTGGATCGGCAGTCTGAGGTCACGATCCTCGATCAGAATCGGAGGCTCGTTGCACGCATCACGGCCGACATCACGATATGGAACTCAGTGGCCATCCGCACAACCATTCTGTCGGCCTGGGAGGAGAGGGGCAATCCGGAAGCTGTGATTCTGGACCTGGGCAACGTGCGGCACATAGACAGCTCCGGCGTGGGAGCACTGTTGGAATTGGCGAACCGGGCGAAAAAAGCCGGCATTCCTTTCAGTCTCTGCCGTCTGCAGGAACCGCCTCGCCGGCTGCTCGACAGGACAGGCCTCTACGGTCTGTTTCAGGTTTACGCAACGGTTGGGGAAGGCATGCTCGGTTTGCCCATTGAAACCAGCGGCAATCTCGAACCTAACGCAGGAGGGAAGACCATGCAAGAGACTATTCAGTGCAACCCGTCAGGCGCGAAGAGACGCGATTTCTCGGATGAAGACGAACGAGATTCCAACCACTCGCACAGAATGTTATGGACGGTAGCCGTCCTGATCCTGGCGGGCCTGATCGCGGCGGGAGCTTACGGCTATCGGATGATTGGACCGTATGGCAGCAGTCTGAAACTCTTACCGGCGATGCAGGACCAGATTGTAACGGTGGGCCGGAGAATCAATTCAGCGGACGAAGCTCTGCGAAGCTGGACCAGCCAGCGAGACGCGTGGGCCAAACGCCTCAGCAGGGTTGAAGCCAGAGTGGATGGCACTCTCCGGACCGCCCGCAAGCAGGCTGAGGAAATCGTTGCTCGGACCCAGCAGCACATGCAGGCGCTCGACGAGCGTGCAGAAAACCTGCAGGCAAAGGTGGACGGGATTCAGTCTGCCCAGCAATCGACTGACACCCGGCTGAGCGGCTTGCAGGAACAACTCAACCAGATACAGGCCACGAATGGCCAGGAGGTGGAGCGCCTGCGGGAAGAACTGCTCCAGTCCAGGAATGGCGAGGACGCAACCCTCGCCAGCTTGACTCATCAGATTGCGAGCGTCGATGAGCGGAGCGGCCAGAGCCAGAGCGATCTGGAGTCTCTCCACCGTGAGGTCGATCGGGAGCGAATCGGGTTTGAGGTGGCTGTGAATCACGACCGCGAGCTGGCGCCGGGAATTAACATGGACGTGAGCCACACGGATGTGTCGCACCAGCGTTTCGACGGCTGGGTGTGGCTGATGCCGGATCGCAGAACGATCTGGATCCATGGCCGCGGGTTGCAGCAGCCCTTGGTGTTTTACAGCCGGGGCGATGACAGGCCGCGTGAAGTGGTGGTCACTCGCGTCACAAAATACACGGTGGTCGGGTACCTGTTGGAGCCGCGGCAGAATGCCGCAAGTGACTGATCGCCCCGCCGGCCGCCCAAGGGTGAGGGAAGGAGATTTCGATGAAAACTTCGATGAAAACAACGCTACTCGCTGCGCTATTACTGGCCGGCGGATCGATATTCGGTGCGCAGATTTCGATTGGGGTCACGATTGGTCCGCCGCCGCCGCCCCGTGTGCTTCACGTTCGGCCTTCACCCCCGGGGCCTGATTTTCTGTGGGTGGAAGGTTATTGGTACCCGGTTGGACGCCATTACAAGTGGCACGAAGGTTATTGGACTCGGCCACCTTACCCCGGTGCCGTCTGGATAGCGCCTCGTTACGATGGCAAGCAATTCTTTGAAGGCTACTGGGAGGGAGATCGTGGCCGCATCGCCCACGATCACCGCTGGGATCACGACCGCGATCGGGATTTTCATAGGGAGGGCCATGATCACGACCGCTGATGCAACAGGAAGGCGGATGCGTCGTGGGTTTACATCCTCATATTTCCAAGGATTGGAGGTAGGAATCAGATGAATACGAGATCGATATGCTTCTTCGCCATGGCGCTGGCGCTGGCTGGATGCGGCCGGCAGCCCGGCCGATCAACGGCCTCGGCGACTTCCACGGGACCCGGGCCGGCCACAACCGCCCAAGCCGCGATCCAGCCTTCCGGGAATCCCGAGCCGGTCGCGCAGGCCGTGCCACCGATTCAAGCAACGCTGCCTCCTGAGACGCCGCCAAATGTGAGCGCCGTCGAACCGCAACGATCGCCATTCGAGGATCCGCACTCGTCGTCCGGCACCCCTCAATCGGTGGCTGTGACGATCCCCGCCAGAACCCGGATTCGCGTGCGCCTGGCCGAGAGTCTTGATACCAGAAACAGCAGGCCTGGAGAACGATTCGTGGCCTATCTGGACGAGCCGATCGTGTCCGGCGACCGGGTGGTGGTTCCGAAAGGCACAACCTTCGAGGGCCGTGTGACCGAAGCGAAAAGATCGGGCCGGCTGAAAGGGCGGGCATACCTCGGAGTCACCCTGGACTCGTTTCGGTTGCACGGCGCGACCTACACAATTGCCACCGGTGCGGATGTTCGCTCCAGTAGTTCACACAAGAAGCGGAGCGTCGCTGCGATCGGCGGCGGTTCGGGCACTGGTGCGGCCATCGGGGCCATTGCCGACGGGGGAGTCGGAGCCTTGATCGGAGCCGGTGCGGGCGCCGCGGCTGGAACGGTCGGGGCCCTCATCACGGGAAGGAAGAATGTGAGACTGCCGGCGGAAACCACACTCGTCTTTTCCCTGCGCTCCGCGGTGACGGTCGGCAGCTAATTAGTGCATCGCCGCGCGGCCGCGGGAATGTTTCGGCCTTTTCATGATGACGAGAAGCGGCAGCATCAGCAGAAAGACCACGGCCATGGCGCGGAACGTATCCACGAAAGAGAGCATGGAGGCCTGGTGCTCCACCACCCCCCAGATGGTGCCATAGGATTGACTCACGGCGGTGTGGGGGTCGGAGCCATGCGAAATCATGGTGGATTCGACGCGCTTCAGGAAGACCTGCGTCTGTGGGTTGTAAGGGTTGACGTCCACGGCGAGCAGGTGAGTGTGCAACTGCTGGCGGCGGAACAGAAAGGTGGTGGCGCTGGCGATTCCCATGCTGCCGCCAATGTTGCGCATCAGGTTGAACATGCTGGTGGCGTTGCCCATCTCTTCCCTGGGGATGGGGTCCATGGTGGCGGTGGTCAGCGGGACGAATAGCATGGCCAGCGATGCGCCCTGGATAAACTGCGGCCAGAAGATATCCCAGTAGCCGGCGTTGAGATTGAGCTGCGAAAGCGCATAGAGGGTCCAGGAGGCGCCCCCCAGGCCCACGGCCAGCACCTTGCGCGGATCGAATCTGCCGAGCACGGTGCCCACCACGGGCATCATGAGAAACGAGCCGAGGCCGCGCGGGGCCATCGCTATCCCGGCGTCGAGAGCCGGATAGCCCAGCAAGGTTTGCAGAAAGATGGGCACCAGCAGCATGCTGCCGTAGAGCACGAAGCCGAGCACGGTCATCAGGAACACGCCCGCGCTGTAAGTCCGCACCTTGAATACGCGAAGATGCACTACCGGATCTCGGGCGCGAATCTCGTGGATGATGAAGATGGCGATTCCGGCCACCGCGACCACCCCCAGCGCGGTCATCCAGTTCGACGCGAACCAATCTTCTTCCTGCCCCTTGTCGAGCACGATTTGTAACGCGCCCACCCCGACGGCCAGCAGTCCCATACCCCAGTAATCGATGCCGCCGCTCTGCCGCCGGATGTAGGGCGGATCGAAAATGAACAGGCGGGTCATGACGATGGAGGCCAGCCCCACCGGCAGGTTGATGTAGAAGACCCAGCGCCAACTGAAATTATCGGTGAGGTATCCGCCGATCACCGGACCAAGCATGGGCGCGACTACGATTCCCAGGCCCCAGAAGGCCATGGCCTTGCCGCGGTCCTGCGGCGGAAAGGCTTCGAGCATCACGGCCTGCGAGAGCGGCTGGAGCGCGCCTCCAGTGGCGCCCTGGACGATGCGGAAGACGATGAGCATGGGCAGCGTCTGCGCCATCCCACAGAGAACCGACGCCGCGGTGAACCCGAACACGGCTGCCTGGAGCATCCGCTTCCGCCCGAAATAATTCGCCAGCCAGCCGGTCATGGGAAGGATGATGGCGTTGGCCACCAGGTACGAAGTCAGCGCCCAGGCGGCCTCGTCGACGCTGGCCGAAAGGCTTCCTGCGATATGCGGCAAGGAAACGTTGACCACGGTGGTGTCCAGCACCTCCATGAAGGTGGCGAACATGACGGCGGTGGCGACAATCCACGGGTTAACGTTCGGGGGTGGCTCCACAGCGGACGGCATCCAGTCTCTCTTATATCTATGATGCCGCAGGTCTGTTCCGATATTCTCGCGATCGACGGATCACGAGGACTTCGTGGACTTCGTCTAAAGCATTCGTTGGCCCGCTGTCCGTGTGTCGTAGCCCCCGATACCTTCCAGCTCTCGACGAAAGCTGGACCGGTTCAGGGTATCCAACAAAGCTTGGACCGCGGGCAGGTCGAGGTGCTGGCGGCGTATGGCCAAATCGTAGCGCTCGCTCACCAGAGGTATGAAACCAAGGCCGAATACCCGCGCAGCCGCCCGTGTTGCGATACAGCAATCGGCAGCGCCGGTCTGCACCTGCCATGCGGCGGGCAAATGTCCTGAGGCAAGATGTTGATAGCCGGCAACTCTCCTCGCATCGATCCGCAGACGCTCCAGATGGGAGTCCAGGAGGAAACGGCTACCCGCTCCCTTTTCCCTGTTGACGATGCGCACATCCTTGCGGCCAAGATCTTCGATTCCGCGGATTCCTTTCGGATTGCCTTTCGCCGTCAGAATACCTTCCTCCCACACAGCAAACGAAATCACGGCCACGGCATTCTTGGGGAACATCCGGGTGACCTCCGGGATATTCGACTCGCCGGTCACTTCGTCTCGCAGATGCGTGCCGGCGATGTGGACGCAGCCCTGCTTGAGGAGCAAGAGCGCCTGGGAGCTGTTTCGATGCACAAGAACCAGTTCAACACCGGCCGACTGCACGTGACGCGCGAGCACGGAAATCCCCGGATCGCATCCGGCAACGAGAATGCGGTTCCGAAAATTGGCGTCCGCGTGATAGACCTGTACCTTTGTCTTCCGGCCATCAATTGGCTCGCTGGCCACAGTCGCGTCGCTTGGCGGGAAATACCACGGTACCAGAGACGGCGCCGACGCGATGAGGAGTCTCTCCACCCGGCACAGTTGAACTGGCTGACCAAGCTGGGGCGGGTCGGAACCCGGCAAGACCACAACCTGCATGGAACGCAAGTCCGGTGCGGGGGATTTGCCTGGCAGAGCGAACAGATCCTCCACGCTTACCTCAAGCGTGTGGGCCAGGCGGAGCGCCACTGCTGTGTTGGGAACGTAGCTGCCGGACTCCATGGCGTAGATGGTCTGCCGGCTGATACCCACGGTCTTGGCCAGCCCGGCGGCGGAGAGTCCCCGTTTGTGCCGAAGCGCGGCCAAATTGTTTTCAATCTCAGGCGACACTGTGGTCTTCATAGACTAGCTTTCCCACGTGACACGCCCGGCTCTGCTAACCACGAGCCGGCGACAACTCTCACGCTAACACCATCGGCCGAAGTCCAGCAAAAAAGCCGCGCGGGAATGCGCCCTGCAACTTTGTCCTTTTTACGATACACTGGGATTCTTACGGTACATCGCTCGTGCCCAAGCCGGCACGGCCCTGGGGAGGGGGACTTTCGGTATGAAACTCGGTTCGCTCGTGGTGGTTCGTTCGAGTATCCCAACACGCACATGGCGCGCTCAGGCCTGCGGATGGCTGATCGCCTTCCTGCTGGTTGCGGCGCCGGGCCGCGCCCAAATATCCGCCATTCTTTCGGGAACGGTCACCGATCAATCCGGCGCCGCGCTCTCCGCCTCGACGGTGGCGGCGAAAAACGTGGATACAGGGGCCGTCCGCAGCACCTTGACCGATGCCGAAGGCCATTACGAGTTCTTCTCATTGCCGGTCGGGCAATACGAGATTCGAAGCGGAAAAGCCGGGTTTACGGAAGAGGTGCGCACCGGCGTTCATCTGGTGGTGGGCCAGAGCGCCACGGTGGACATGGAACTGCCAGTCGGCGAATCGAGCCAGTTGGTCACCGTGAACGGCGACGCGCCCCTGGTGGGCGTGACCACCGGGGAGATAGCGGGCCTGGTTGCCGAGCAGCAGATCAAGAACCTTCCACTCAACGGGCGCAGCTACGATGAACTCCTCAGCCTCAATCCCGGAGTCGTCAATTTCACATGGGAGAAGACCGGCGGCATCGGCGTGTCGAATTCGACCGTCGGAAATAATTTTGCCGTGTCGGGAAACCGGCCTCAGCAGAATCTCTTCCTGTTGAACGGAGTGGAATTCACGGGCGCGGCGGAGAACAACATGCAGCCGGGCGGCACCAGCCAGGAACTGCTGGGCGTCGACGCGGTGCGGGAATTCAACCTGCTCACCGATTCGTATGGTGCGGAATACGGCAAACGTCCCGCCGCCCAGGTCCTGATCGTCACCCAGTCGGGGACCAACCAACTGCACGGAACACTGTTCGAATTCCTGAGAAACAATGCCCTGGATGCTCCCAACTATTTCGATCCCGGTTCCGCTCCCGGCTTTCAGCGCAACCAGTTGGGAGGTTCGCTGGGCGGACCGGTACAAAAGAACAAGACGTTCCTGTTCGGCGATTACGAGGGATTCCGCCAGCACCTGCACCAAACCGGCGTGGACCTGGTTCCCGACGCGAACGCGCGCAACGGTTATTTGCCTTGCAATCTTGTCAGCCCGGCTCCGAGCCCCTGCCCGGCCTCGGGACTGGCCTTGGTTGGCGTTTCGCCGCTGATCAACGCGTGGCCCGCGCCCAGCCCCGGCGCTCCGGACTTCGGAGGGATTGCCGAGGCGTTCAACAGTCCCTTGCAGACGATTCGGGAGGACTTCGGAACGGTCCGGCTGGATCGCATTTTCAATCCCCGTGATACGCTGAGCGCGGTTTATACCATCGACGACAGCGCCGACTTCACGCCCACCAGCACCAACATGTACAGCACGGACGTGGAGAGCCTCCGGGAGCAGGTGGCCAGCGTGGAGGAAACCCACGTTTTCTCCGCTTCCTTGCTCAACACGGCCCGGGCGGGCTTTTCGCGGGCTGGTTATTTCTTCACCGGCGAACCCACCCCGGATTCTCCCGCGGCCAGCCTGCCTGGTTTCCTGGTAGGACGCCCGATTGGCGCGATTGTGGTGGGAGGCAGCGCGGCGTCGAATCCGACCGCACAGTTGAGCCTGGCCGGAAGCAACAACGGAAGCAATCTGGATGTCGCGCGCAATCTACTCACATATGAAGATCGCGTTTCCTTCACCAAGGGCCGTCACCAGTTCAACGTGGGAGCCTGGTTCCAGCGGCTGCGGTCGAATGAGAACCTGGCGCTCAGCCAGTACGGCCAGGCAACGTTCACCAGCCTGCAAACTTTTCTGCAAGGCACGGTGGCCACTCTTTTGTACGATCCCGCGCCGACCCCGCTGGGCTGGCGGTCCTGGTTTGGAGCGTGGTACGCCGAAGATGTGATTCGCGTGAGCTCGAGGCTTACGCTGTCGCTTGGCTTCCGGGACGAATTTACCAACGGGTGGAACGAGGTTCATGGCCGGGCGGCCACCTATACGTTCACGGATGGGGTCATCTCGACTCAGCCAAACATCGGAAGCTCGGCCTTCACCATGAACAATGGAAAGTTCCTGCCGCAACCGCGAGCCGGCGTGGCGTGGAGTCCCTTTGGCAGCCAGCGCACAACCGTGATCCGCGCCGGGTTCGGCGTGTATAACGACTTGCAGGATGCGCTGGGCTACCGCACCGATCAGAACGCGCCGTTCAACCCGACCTACAGTCTCCCGAGCCTCCCGGTCTCTCAAATCCCGGTTTCGCCGGCTGCCGCAGTTCCATCCACCGCCAAGCTGGTTCCTGGCGGAGTCCAGCCGGATTTGAAAACGCCCACACTGCTTTCCTGGTCGTTTCGAATCCAACAGGAACTCTCCGCCAACACCGCTCTCACCGTGGGGTATGTCGGATCTCACGGATACCACGAGATCATTGGCGTCGATGCGAACGAACCCTTTCCTGTAATTTGTCCGGCTGCCCCGTGTCCGGCAACCTATCCCAGCAACTTCCCCGCCGGCATAGCTGGCACGCCGGTTCCCGCGGGGACATATTACGTCCCGACTTCGACAAAAGCCAATCCCGCGCTTGCCAACACCTGGACCTATTTTTCGGAGGGCGACAGTTTCTACAACGCCTTGCAGGTGGACCTGAACCACCGCTTCAGTGGCGGCTTTGCATTGCGCGGAGTGTACACTCGGGCGAAGACGATTGACGACGGAGACTCACTGAACGCCACCACCTCGGGCGGAGAGCCGGCACTGGCTTCGAATCCCTTCGACCTTCGCGCAGACAAGGGACTGGCGAACTTCGACGTCCGGAATGTGGGTGTGATAAATGCCAGCTACGCATTACCCTTCGGAGCGGGGAAACGCTCCCGGATTGCTGCCACCGGCGCCGGCAAAGCATTGGCCAGCGGCTGGACGGTCAACTCGATTGTGACGCTGCAGGGCGGTTTCCCGTTCACCCCTCAGCTCAGCTATAACCCGTCGAACACCGGCGACTCGCGGAATCCGGTGCGTCCGTTCGTGAACCCGGCGTTCACCGGCCCGGTGATTCTCCGGAACCCGAATCAGTGGTTCAACCCGGCTGCCTTTTTGGCCCCGCCGAACAACAGCGGATTTTACGGAAACCTGGGGCGGGACACCTTGATCGGCCCCGGTTTGGCCACCTGGGATTTGTCTTTCCTCAAGGACACGCCGATTCGCGAGAGGCTCAATCTTCAGTTTCGTGCAGAGTTGTTCAATCTCTTGAACAGGGCTAACTTCAACACTCCGAACGCAATCGTTTTCACCCCGACGGGGGTGTCACCCACCGCCGGCGTGATCACCAGCACATCGACTACGTCCCGGCAGATACAATTTGGGCTGAAGCTGCTCTGGTAGAAGCCGAGGACGTGATGCTGGTCCTCAGGCCCAGGGGACCACTCGGGAAAAACGGCCGACGCCACCACCTGCCCGTGCGGTTGACTGGCCTTTTGGCACGGTGTTAACCTGTGACTTCTAAAAGATTGACCCTGGTTTCTCCTTACAAATCATGGAAGCCACGCTGCACGCCCTAGGCGGAATACTGCTGAGAGCGGTACCCACATTTCTGCTCGTAGTCCTGCTCCACTTCTATCTGAAGGGCGTTTTTTTCAAGCCGATGCAGAAGGTGCTGCGCCGGCGGTATGAGGCCACCGAAGGGGCGCGCAACCTGGCCGGCGATCTCCTCGAACGCGCCGCCGCCAGGACCGCCGAATACCAAGCCGCCATGCGCGCCGCACGCGCGGAAATCTATCAGGCGCAGGAGCACTTGCACAAGCGTCTGCGGGAATGTGAGTTGGCGGAACTGGCGGCGGCCCGGCGGCACGCCGAAGCGGCGGTCGAGGAGGCCAAGGCCCAGCTCTCGGGTGACGTGGAGTCGGCCAAGGCCGGACTGGCGCGCGATAGCGAGCTGCTGGCAAACCAGATCGTGGAATCCATCCTCCGGCGGAATGCCGCATGAAGCGCTTCGCCACTCTCGCTTTGTTGGCTTATTTAACGGCGGCCCCGATCTTAGCCGAAGCCAAGGAAGGTGGCGAGGGCAGCAACCTGCAAATCTGGAAGTGGGCCAATTTCCTGGTGCTGGCCGGCGGCCTGGGCTACTTGATTGGCAAGAAGGGCGGGCCGTTCTTCGCCGCGCGGTCCACGAAGATCCGCCAGGACATGATCGAAGCCGGCGAGGCGCGCAAGCACGCCGAAGCGCGGGTGGCCGAAGTGGACCGGCGGCTGGCCAGCCTGGAGGCCGAGATCGCCGCGCTGCGCGCCGAGTCGCAGAAGGAGGAGCAGGCGGAGACCGGGCGCTTCGGGCGGCACACGGCCGCGGAAATCGCCAAGACCCAGGCGCATGCCGAACAGGAAATCGCGGCCGCCGGCAAAGCCGCCCGCATGGAATTGAAGCGCTACTGCGCGGAGATGGCAGTGGGGCTGGCGGAGGAAAAGATCCGCGCCCGCATGACGCCCGACACGCAAGATGCACTGGTGCGCGGTTTTGTGCGGGATCTGAAATGACACTCTCCGCCGTAGCCGCGCGATACGCCAATGCGCTTGCCGACGTGGTCACCGCCGGCGGGTCTCCCATTCGTCCGCAGGATGCCCTCTCCGAGCTGCGCGCTTTCGCGGCGGCGCTCGATGCGTCCACCGAATTGCAGAACGCGCTCGCGACCCCGGCGGTGCCGGCCGGCCGGAAAAAGGCGGTGGTGGGACGCATCGCGGAGATTCTGAAGCTGTCGCGCATCTCGCGGAACTTACTGTACGTTCTGATCGATCATCGCCGCATCGCTGCGCTTTCCGACATTATTCACAGCTTCGAGTTGATGGTGGACGATCGCCTGGGCTTCGCCCGCGCGGAAGTGTCCGCGGCGCGAGAAATGGCCGAGCCGCAACGCGCCGCGCTGAACGCGGGGCTGGAGCGGCTGACGGGCAAGCGTATCCGCATGCGGTTTTCGGTGGACGAGGGGCTGATCGGCGGGGTGGTGGCGCGGATCGGCTCGACGGTTTACGACGGTTCGGTGCGCGGGCAACTGGCGTCGTTGGGACGCCGCCTGAGCGCTGAAAGCTAATCGAAAGGGACTATGGCTCAAATTGGAGCGGACGAAATCACCAGTATTCTCCGCCAGGAGATTGAAAACTACGAAGGGGTGATCGACGTATCGGAGATCGGCTCGGTGATCTCCGTGGGCGACGGCATCGCCAGGATCCACGGTCTCGAAAAGGTCATGGCGGGCGAGCTGATCGAATTCCCGCACGACGTGGCCGGAATCGCCATGAACCTGGAGGAAGACCAGGTGGGATCGGTGCTGCTGGGCGACTATACGGAAATCAAGGAAGGCGACGAAGTGCGGCGCACGGGCCGCATCATGTCGGTCCCGGTGGGCGAAGCGCTGATCGGCCGCGTGGTGGACGCGCTGGGCCAGCCCATCGACGGCAAGGGACCCATCCTCACCACCGAGTTCAACACCATCGAGCGCCTGGCGCCGGGGGTGGTGGCGCGGCGGCCGGTGAAAGAGCCCATGCAGACGGGCATCAAGGCCATCGATGCCATGATTCCCATCGGGCGCGGCCAGCGCGAGCTGATCATCGGCGACCGGCAGACCGGCAAGACCGCCATCGCGCTCGACACCATCATCAACCAGAAGGGCGGCGACGTAATCTGTATCTACGTGGCCATCGGGCAGAAGCGCTCGACGGTGGCCCAGGTGGTGAAGACGCTGGAAGATTCCGGCGCCATGGAATACAGCATCGTGGTTTGCGCGTCGGCTTCCGACCCGGCCCCCATGCAGTATATCGCCCCCTTCGCGGGCTGCGCCATGGGCGAATACTTCCGCGACCGCAAGCGGCACGCGCTGTGCATCTACGACGACCTTTCCAAGCACGCCGCTTCCTATCGCGAAATCTCGCTGCTGCTGCGGCGCCCGCCGGGGCGCGAGGCGTACCCGGGCGACGTGTTCTACCTGCACAGCCGGCTGCTGGAGCGCGCCGCCAAGCTGAACGACGAAAACGGCGGCGGATCGCTGACCGCGCTGCCGTTCATCGAAACCCAGGCCGGCGACGTCTCCGCCTACATCCCCACCAACGTCATTTCGATCACCGACGGGCAGATCTACCTGGAAGCCGATTTGTTCAACTCCAACGTGCGGCCGGCCATCAACGTGGGCATCTCCGTGAGCCGCGTGGGCGGCAACGCCCAGATCAAGGCCATGAAACAGATTGCGGGCCGCCTGCGCCTGGA
>Ga0326727_10002221_pt1 | contig 67750 bp, 48 predicted proteins | sample MB2enrmetagenome_FD_207643 | JGI IMG/M metagenome (GOLD analysis project Ga0326727, IMG submission 207643) | Lab enriched peat soil microbial communities from McLean, Ithaca, NY, United States - MB29MY | ecosystem: Environmental > Terrestrial > Soil > Wetlands > Peat | place: USA: New York...
ATATTCCTCCAGAATGCGCCCCTGGAAAATCCGAAAACTCTCGTAAGGGTCAGTCGCCAGATGCAGGTCCATTCCCGCCTCGAAGTACTTCAGTTGCGGACGCCCATCCAGAATGCGTTGCAGGGACACCTCCAGCGAGGCCTTGAAAAAGAACACCAGGTCGGGCATGGCGGCGAAATTATAGATGCCGCGCACCCATTCGGGCGGACACCCCCGCACGGTGTCGCGGCCAAAAGCGGTGAAAATATAGCGGTCGCACAGCACGAGGTAGCCGGCGCGCAGGAGCGGCACCAACTGGCGTTCGTAGCGGTCGGCGAAATCGGTGGCGTGGATGAGGCTGAAGGTGTTGGGCGAAAGCAACTCGCGCTTCTTGCCCTTGCTGGTGGCGTTCTTGACCAGCTCGGAGGAATTCCACTCGCTGAAGAAGACCTTCAGGCCCTGCAATTCCAGCCAGCGTTTCAGCAGGTAAATCTGGGTGGACTTGCCCGACCCATCCAGGCCCTCCACGGCGAGGAGCCGTCCGGGAAATCCAAGCTCGGCAAACGTTTTCATCTCTGGTCCATTAAACATCCTTCCCGCCGGCAAACAAAACAAAATTCGCGCGGCTTTGCAATGGGGGCGGAATTTTTTTAATTTTTTTTCAACCTTCATTTGGTTACATTCACCTTCATTGACCTTCATTGACCTTCATTGACCTTCATTGGTGAAGGTTCCGAGAGGGGGTTTTTGACGGGAAACGCCCGGGTTGGAGGGAGGACGAGGGCTGGACGCACAGGATAAAAAGGGCGTAAAGGACGGCGGACAGGGTGATGGGTGGCTAAATTTGACCATTTGCCCATTGCTCCATCACTCCAAAAATTCATTGGGTTCTGCAAGGGAAGACCATTTCGACTCATAAAATAGCACGAGGCACGATTGGCCTGGATTTGATGTGAATGGTGAAAAGAACAAGGCAGAGCAGACCGGGCAGCTTCATTGGTGGAGGCTTGACCGGCGGCGGCGATGCTGTGCGTTTCTATGCACATGTGGATATTATATAGACTTTAAGGCTGAGATGTCAACAGGGAAAAAATGCTAAATGCCAAATGAAGGGGAGGGCCGAAGGGATGGCAGGAAAAGTGGAAAATAGTGGTTTCCTGGTCACTGGAACATTGAGGCTGTAAGCTTGGTTTATGCAAACTTGGTTGTCGGAGAGAATTGTTTTTGATCCTGCGGTTTGTCATGGCAAGCCGGTGGTGCGCGGCACGCGTGTTCTGGTGGCCAATGTCGTTGGAGCCGTCGCTACAGGAGAGGCCTTTGCGGAAATTTTGCGGGACTACCCCTCGCTCACGGAGGCAGATATCCGGGCATGCCTTGAGTTTGCCTGCAGATTGACCGCCATGGAAGGCATCGAGGCAGAACTCACCGGGAGATGACGCTTTTTCTCGATGAGAATTTTCCCCGTCCGGGGGTTGGCTCACCTTCAAGCCGCCATATCTGAATTCAGGTCCGCCGCGGCGGCGTTGGCGGCGACTTGGGCCGGGTCTTTGCAGCCGGGGATGGCGGCGGAAACGACGGGATCCTTCAGGCACCAGGCGATGGCCCATTGCGACATGGGAATGCCCGCTGGCAATTCCCCGGCGCGGATTTTTTCAACTTCCGCGAGGTCTCCGGCCATCTTGTCACGGTCGAAAGTGGCGCGGACATCGTTGGGGGGGAAGGTGACGCCGGCCCGGTATTTGCCGGTCAACAGGCCGCTGGCCAGCGGCACGCGCGCCAGCACGCCGAGATGGCCGCGGCGGGCCGCCGGGAAATACAACCTCTCGGCGCGCCGGTCCAGCCGGTTGTAGAAAACTTGCAAGGTCTCCAGGCCGAGGCGGCCGGCCTCGCGGGCCTGCGTTTCGCTTCCCTTCTGCATGATGGAGACGCCGAGATGGCCGATCCGGCCCGCGCGCTTTTCCTCCGCCAGCGCGGCCCATAACTCTTCATTGAGGAAGGCCGCGTCCGGGCCGGAGTGGAACTGGTAAAGATCAATCTTCTCCACCCGCAGCGCCCGCAAGGAGGCCGCCAATTGCTGGCGCGCCTCGGCCGGCGAAAAAGCATCCGTGCGGTCCATGAATTTGTGAAAGCGGTGGCCGAACTTGGTGGCCACGATCCAGCGCGAGCGGTCCCGCCGCGCCAGATAGTTGCCCACCAGGCTCTCGGCCAGGTGGTCGCCGTAGCATTCGGCAGTGTCAATCAAATTGATGCCCAGTTCGGCCGCCTTGTCCAAAATCGCGTCCGCCTCCGCCTGCGCAAATTGACGCCCCCATTCCCCGCCGAACTGCCAGGTGCCCAGGCCGATGACCGAGACGCGCAAACCGGTCTGGCCGAGATTTCGATATTGCATGGAACCAGTTTAACCAAATCTCCGCCCCGACGCGCGGATTATTTTATGATCAGGAAGGGAACCCAAAAATGTGAAACGCGCCCGAAGGCTTTGTCATGTTTAAACAGACTGTTGCTGAAGCTGCCATCGTGATCTACCATCGGCACATGAAAACCCCATATTCTGCGGACCTTTTCAGAAATGTCGGCGTTGTTCTCTTGATCAGCATGATCGTTCACTGCGGTTGTCGCGCCGATGGCTCCAGGAGCGCGAATCTCGTCGGAGAGAAGCTTGTCCCGCTCAAGGATGGGGAGTCAGAGGTGGTTTCTTACGGACTTTTCTGCGGAACGAGCGCGTCACGCGGAGCGTCCAATAAACCACCGGGCAGTGATCTGTTTCTCATCCTTCGGAATAATGGGGCCAAGTGGCTGGATGTTGATCGCGTCACAGTCGAGGATTTCAACCTGCGTGATTCCCAGGGCAAAAACATCAAACTCTACTTGAGGAGTCATCCGCAGGATATGGGATATGGCGATGCGACTGTCGTTCATCTTGAGGTTGACCATGCACAAGATGCAGTCCGGCCATGGACTTTGCATTTCAAATCAAAGCCCGAAACATTAGTCCATTTTGAATTGACCATTACCGGCATTGAGCCGGGCATGAAGTAAGGCTGCCGGTTGAAAAGCCTGTTTCAGTAACAATCTGTTCACACGCGCCCGCGGTGCGGTATTGCTTGCGCCGGGGAGTTGGCGGTATGCTGGGCCGATGCGCACCGTCAGAGTCCCTTTGGGCGATCGAAGCTATCCCATTTATGTGGGAGCCGGGCTGCTTTCCGAGCTGGGCAGGTTTTCCGCCAAAATGGGACTCGGCGGCTGTTGCGCCGTCATCAGCGACGACCGTGTGGCGCGCCTCTATGCCAAACCGGCCCTGGCCGCGCTCCGTGCCTCCGGGTTTGAGCCGCTGCTGATTACCATTCCGCACGGGGAGACTTCCAAGCGCCTCAAAATGGTTGAGACCGTGTGCGACCAACTGGCGGCGCATCGTCTGGAACGCAAATCCTTCATCGTCGCCCTGGGCGGCGGCGTGGTGGGCGATCTGGCCGGATTTGTCGCCGCGATTTATCTGCGCGGCCTCCCCTTCGTCCAGGTCCCCACCACATTGCTCGCGCAGGTGGACAGTTCGGTTGGGGGCAAAGTCGGTGTCAACTTAAAGGCAGGCAAGAACCTGGCCGGCGCTTTTCATCAGCCGCGCTTCGTTCTGTGCGATTTGTCCACGCTGGACTCGCTGCCGGCCCGGGAACTTCGCGCCGGCCTGGCCGAAGTCATCAAATACGGCATCATCTCCGACGCGCGTCTTTTTGCCCAGTTGGAGCGCGACCTGCCCCGGTTGCTGCGCCGGGACGCCAAAACGCTGGGCGAGGTGGTCGCCCGCTGCTGTCAACTCAAGGCCCAGGTCGTGCGCCGGGATGAAACGGAAACCGGCCTGCGCGCCATCCTCAATTTCGGCCACACCATCGGGCACGCCATCGAAAACATCTCCGGCTACGGAAAATATCTCCACGGCGAAGCCATCGCCATCGGGCAGGTGGCGGCGGCCAGACTTTCCGTTGAATTGACCGGCCTGCCGCCGGACGACGCCGCCCGCGTGGAAAAACTTCTCCGCGCCGCCGGTCTGCCCGCCGCCATCCAACTTTCCGCGGCGGCCCGGTCGCGTCTCCTCGCCGCCATGCGGCTGGACAAGAAAGTCAGCGGCGGCCGGGTCAAATTCGTCCTGGCCCGCCGCCTTGGCCGGGTCGAACCGGGTCAGGAGGTTCCGCCCGGCCTCATCGAAAAAGTCTTGACACAATGACGACCGTCCTGCGACACGCTTGAACCATGTCCGCCGTCAACGAAACCATTGTCCGCGAATACTTTGAGTTGCACGGCTTTCTGGTCCGGCAGGATCGCAAATATGAGGCGCGCGGCCGGCAGGAGGTTGAGCGCGTGGATTTCTTTGTGTGGAATCCGCTCGCCGTCGCGCCGGAAAAAGCCGCGCCCTTCATCCTGGGTTCGGCCGATCTGCCCGTCATCAGCCGCGCCGTCGTTGTGGTGCGCGGCTGGCACACGGAATCCTTCGGGCCGGGCGTGCTGGAAAGCTCGCCGGAAATTTACCGCTTCGTGGAGCCGGATGTTGTCCAGCAGGCGGCCCGCGTCTTCGGCCCCGATCACTCGCCGTTGAAAATCCTGATTGTCCCCTCCCTGCCGCAAACCGCCGCCGCGCGCGAGCAGAGCGTGGCCATCCTGCGGGCCAAGGGGGTGGATGCGGTCATCCCCTTCCGCACCATGCTGCGGGACCTCATCGCCCAGACGGAGGTCAACCGCAATTACGACAAATCCGATCTGTTGCAAATGATCCGCGTGCTGAAGAACTACGATCTGTTCAAAGACCCGCAGATGGAATTTTTCCGTAGCGCGCGCCGCGCCCGGCGCCCCCGCCGCGCCTAATATGCTTAACGGACGCCCCCCCCCGCCGCGCGGAAGCTCACCGCGCCAGCGGATGGCAAATGCCTGGAGATTTCCGAGATTGCCTGCTTGATTCTTTCCAAAGTAATGCTAGGCTTACCGCATGGTTGCGAGAATATCAGTGAAAGGCCAGACCGTCATACCCCAAGCCATTCGCGAGCAGGCCCGCCTCAATCAAGGCGATGAATTGGACGTCGGCTATGCCAACGGCCTGATTGTGATGCGCAAACGGCAGCCCTTCAACACCACTCTGGTGCGAAAAATGTTGCTGGCGGGCAGCCGCCTTCCCGAAATGACCGCCGCCGATGAAGCCACTGTCGCCCGCGCCATCCAACGTGTCAGAAGACAACGGAAACGGTGAAAGCAGTTTTCGACACCAACGTGGTGGCCAGCGCGAGCTTTTGGCGCGGACCGCCTTTTGAATGTCTCCGCGCCTGGGTCGAGGGCCGTTGTGAAGCGGTGGTCAGTCCGCCACTGCTGGCCGAATATCATGAAACCATCCTGGACCTAAAGCTGGAGTATCCAAACCGCCCTTTTGTCATGTGGGCCGATCTTTTAGCGGAATCGGCCATCCTTGTCTTTCCGTCCGATCGCGCCTCCGGCGCCACGCCCGATCCTGATGACGAAATGATTTTGGAATGCGCACTGGCGGGTGAAGCTGGCTGCATAGTGAGCGGAGATAAAAAACACCTGCTGCCCCTGCGAGAATTCCGTGGCATTGCGATTGTCGCTCCGGCGGATTTCCTGCGCCGACTGCCCGCTGGTGGATGAGGTGTGGCGTCGTGGGAACGGCGGCGGCGGCCGGGTGCATATCAATATTTGGGTGCTTCGATGTCGTGGACTGGATTTCAGTGGTTGAAACGATTGAGAATTGGTCATTGAAAATCTGTCATTTGTCATGTTTTCATCATTCTGGCCGGGTTGCTTCCGGGCCAGCGGGTGACCGTCCTGGTGGAGGAATGCGACCAACTTTGCCGCATCTTGGGAAAGTCCATTGCGACAGCCAAAACGGGCAGAAAACAGCTGCCAGCCGACGGTTTGGAGACGATAACCAATGACAAATTTTCAATGACCAATTCTCAATCGAAAGGTCCGAACTCTTAAAGCGCTTCTTCGCCCAAGGGGAGTCACCCAAAAAAGTGAAATGGACCTCGGCGGCCTGGCGAAAATCAAATCCATTGTCCCAGTCGTTCAACGTACCACCGGCCTCCAATTGTCATCGAAGCGGGTGCCCACCATCAGTCTGGCCACAAGGTTGTAACTGCCGATTCCGGCCGGCACGCGATTGGCCTTGAGGAAATGGTCGTAGATTTGCTGCTGCGCCTTCATCACCACCGGTTTGAGATGTTTCAGCGCCCGCTCCCGAATTGCGGCAATGTCGTGAACGACCAGTGGCGAAAGTTCGGGCCATGATTCCATGGTGCCGGGGCGTGGCATGGGCAGATAAAGCCGGAGATTCAGCCAGCCGGAATAGCGGATGGCCGGAAGGTCGCTGCGCAGACAGGCCAGGATGCCGACGAAATTGGCCTCCGACTCGTCGGCGAACCCGGCCAGATGGGACCATTCGTGCGCCAGCAAAAACGGCTTCTCGAAGGGCAACACGCTGTTGTCAAGTATAACTTCATAGCCAAAGGGGTTGATGAACCCGTCCACGCCGCCGGCCTCCAGAAAGGGATTGACGAGCGAGCGGCGCGGGGCGACTGCGCTGAAATCCGGGCGATGCCCCAGTTCCCGCACGACCTCCCGAAAGGACCGCTCCAGCGCGGCCCGCCATTGCTCCGGTTCGGGCATGGGCCGGCCGCGCGCGGCGGGAACTTCCGCGTTGAGCTGTTCAATCGCCGTTCTGGCCAGATCCAGCGCCGCCTGGCGGGTGACGCGTCTGGAATCCCAATCCAGCTTGGCGGTCAGCGGGAGGCGCTGATAATTCAAGCCCCACAGCAATTCAAAAGCGCAGACCAGCGCCGCCGCGAGCGTGACGGTGGCAAAGGCCGCGCGCCCGGCGGCCCGCCAGCGGCCTCCCGGAGCGGTGGAGCGGATTTTCCAAATCCACCCCGCCGGAAGCCCGATGGCGGCCGCGATGAGGAGCAAGTCAAGCATTGGAACGGGCAGCGGGCGGGTCAGGGCCTTGCCCCACGCCGCCAGGTGCGGATAGAGGCCGGTGGAATAAACAGTCTCCACCCAACGGGCCGGGAAGCGGACCGCCGCCAGTCCAATCGCCGCCAGCACGATCAGAATCCGCAGGCCGTCACGGTTGCTGATTTTCATCAAGGACCTTTCGTGTCAATTATCAAGGAAACAGCGTCTGGCGCAGGCCGGAAACTTTTTCGCGGACCGGGTGTTATTTCTTCCATGACACCGCCGGCGTGATTTGCGCCGGGGCAATCAATATGCCATGACGCATCATGCCATGAAAAGCCTGATCACATTCCTGTCGGGAGCGGCGGTCGCATTGATTTGCGTCTGGCTGGCCTCCGGCGGCGCCGGCCGCCTGTCCAATCCCCGCCAACACACTTTCAGCAGTTTCGATCCGCCGCAAGGGCCTGCCGCCGCGATGCGATTCGACACCGGCATGTTGAAGCTGGCCGAGGCTGATTTGGAGCAGGTTCTGAATCTCTACCAGGAAGTCTCCGCCCGCACCGTCATCCGCGGCGCCGACCTGCCGCCGGTTAAGATTTCGCTGCACAATCAAACCCCGCTGACGCGTGTCGGGGCCTTGCAATTGCTGGATACGGCGCTGGCGCAAAATGGGATCACCATGGTGCTGGCGGGCGACGAGGCTGTCAAAGCGGTTGCGAACCGCGACGCCGGGCTTGAGACGCCGCCGACCTTCGACGCCCGGGCCGAAGACTTGCCCGATTCCAGTTCCTACATGACTTGCACTGTTCGCTTGAAGAACGCCCAACCCGACCAAACCGTAAAGATGCTGTCCATGGCGGCGCGGATGCCAAACAGCGTCGTTTACGTGCCCTCCGGCAACCTTCTTATTCTGCGCGATTATGCGGCGAACATCCGGCACATGCTGGAACTGCTACAGCAGGAGGACCGCAAATTGCTTCCTTGGGAGGCCGGCCGGAGCGCAGGCACGAATACCGGCGGCGGGCGGCTTTGAACGCGGCGCCCGGGAAAGGCTCATTCCCCCCGATTATTGGCGATGCAAGGGAAATGCCGTTGAACGGGTGAAGATGCCGCCCACGCCACGTGCCGCCGGCGGGACGCCGGCGGCGGCGGTCGAGACGACCGCGCTCCCCAAGAAGCAGCTAATGATTGGGGCGCATTACTTGGTGTGAAGCAGGGGCCTGTGAAGCAGGGTCCTTGACTTTGGTTATCAGTCGCGCTAAAATTCAAGGGTCGCAGAATTCGATGAACAAGGTGAGGCTGAGAACCATTCTTGTCGCTGGCAGCGCGGTGCTGTGGGCCGGGGGCGTGGCGGCGGGCCAGATCAGCGTATTGACGTATCATTACGACAACATGCGGTCGGGTCTCGACACCAACGAGACCATTCTCAATCGAACCAACGTCAACTCCGGCAGTTTCGGCAAACTCTTTTCCTACGCGGTGGACGGCTACGTCTATGCGCAGCCGTTGTATGCCGCCGGGCTGACGATGCCGGGCAACGTCTCGCGCAACGTCCTTTTCATCGCCACGGAGAACAACAGTGTCTATGCCTTCGACGCGGACACGACGGCAAACGGCGCCGGCGGTCTTTACTGGCACGTCAATTTCGGCACGGCCGCCGCCACCCCGACGACGGATTTTGGATCGCGCTTTGGGGCTTACAATAACATCGTTCCGGAAGTGGGCATCACCAGCACGCCGGTGATTGACCCGGTCGGCGGGGTGATTTATGCGAACGCCTTTATTCACGAAAACAACACCTATTTCTACCAACTGCACGCGCTTAATCTCACCAACGGGCAGGACATGCCCTACAGCCCGGTGACGCTGGCCGCGACGTATCCGGGAACGGGGGTGGGCGGCAACGGCAGCGTGGTGACGTTTGTGGCCAAACAACAGATTCAGCGCACGGCGCTGACGCTGGCGGGCGGGATTGTTTATGTCTGCTTCGCGGGGTTTGCCGACACGGATCCTTACCACGGCTGGATTCTGGGCTACAACGCGACCAATCTGCAATTGACGGCCAATTACATTTTCAACACCACGCCCAACGCCACGGTGGCCGAGTTTGGCGCCAACGCGGGCGAAGGCGGCCTCTGGACCAGCGGCGGCGGCATGTCGGTGGACGCCAACACGAACCTGTTTTTTGAAACCGGCAACGGGTCGTTTGACGCGACCAACGGCTCCGGCGGAACGGATTTTGGCGACACATTCATGAAGCTGTCCACCACGAACAACGGGCTGCAGCTGGCCGACTATTTTACGCCTTACAACGAAGCGATGTTGCAGACGAAGGACCTGGACCTCGGCTCCTGCGGATTACTGCTGCTGCCCGACCAACCGGGGCCGCACACGCACCTGATGACCGGGTCGGGCAAGCAGGGCTGGATATACTTGATTGACAGGGACCAGTTGACCTCGGATGGCAATCATTTCAACTCCACCACGAGCAATGATTTCGTTGTCCAAGTGATCACGAACGGCTTGTCCGGCGGCGCTTACGACACGGCGGCCTATTACAACAGCGGCGTTTATTTTGCGGCTTCGGGCGATAGTTTGAGGAGATTTGGCGTCACCAACGGGGTGATGTCCACCAATTCCATTTCCACCAGCGCGCGGACCTACGCCTCTCCCGGGGCAACGCCGATCATCACCGCCAACGGCACCAACGACGGGCTGGCCTGGGCCTTGGCCAATGTGAACCCGGAGGTGCTCGTGGCCTACGATGCCACCAACCTGGCCACCGAGCTTTACAACACGACTCAGGCGCCGGGAAACCGCGACAAACTGGCCAATGGGGTCAAGTTCACCCTCCCGATCGTGGTCAACGGGAAGGCATACACGGCGGGGCAATCCAATGTCGCGGTACTCGGCTTGTTGGGCGGCACGCTGGCGTTCAGCGCCCCGGCCTACACCGGCCAGCAGTACTTGAGCAACGCCGTCATTACGGTCAACCGTGTCGGCCCGACGGCGGGGGCGGTCTCCGTCTCATACGCCACCGTGGCGGGCGGGTCGGCGGTGGCTGGAGTCAATTATAGCAATGTTTCCGGCACGCTCAACTGGGCCGGCGGCGACGGTTCGCTCAAGACCTTCAATGTGCCGGTCATCAACGCCGGGCTGGCCACTCCCAACCAGACCGTCAATCTCGTCTTGACAGGCCCCAGCGGCAATACCGGCATCAGCCTGCCATCCAGCGCGGTCTTGACCCTCCTGGAAACCCCGCTGGGTGACTGGCGCCAGGAGCACTTCGGCGACAATGCGAACAATCCGGCCATCGCCGGCGACCTGGCGGACCCGGCCGGGGACGGCATCCCGAACCTGCTGAAATACGCCCTGGGGGCCGATCCTTTGACGCCCGGCCCGAACAATCCCTTCACACTCGAAACTGCCGGCGGAAGTTTTGGGTTGACCTTCAACCGCAACACCGCCGCCGCGGACATTACCTATACCGTGCTATATTCGGACGACCTCCAAACCTGGTTTCCGTTCATTACTTACAATGCCGCGACTGGCTGGGTGGCCCAGATCGGCGGGGCTGGCGCCTCCGAATCCGCGCCGGTCGGAACGCCGCCGAACCAGACCGTTGCCGCCACCATCACCGACTCCGCCGAGGCGGCCGCGCGCTATTTCAGACTGGAAGTAAGTCATTAGAGCGATGCGCGAGGGATGGCGGCCATCCGGTGGACGGGTTTTCAGAAGAGGTCTTCGGGCGTTTTCGTGGATGGGGCGGGAATATTTTGACTTTAAGACCGGCAAGGCGCACCATTAATTGTCATTGTGAGCAACGAAATAGAGACTTTAATCCAGCGGGCCGCTGCCGAACTCAAGTCTGCCGGCGCACGGGAAATTTACGTCTTTGGTTCCGCTGCCAAAGGAACGGGTGAGGCCGCTTCCGATCTGGACTTGGCGGTTTCCGGCCTGCCCCCGTCGGTTTTCTACCGCATAGGCGCGCGGGTCAGTGATTTGACGGGGCTTCCGGTGGATTTGATTGATTTGGACAGCAACACACCTTTCACCCGCCACCTCCGCACGGAGAATGAACTTGTTCGCGTGGGATAAAAAATTCGTTTGATCTGGATTGGCAGAAAATGTCTCCGCTGGTGCTGCGCTTGGAATCCACCTTTCAAAAGCTGGAAAATGCGCTGGATGAATTTCTGAAGTAAGCCGCGGGGCTTTCTGTCTGAAAGCAAATAAGGAATGTCCCCTCTCTATTTTGTGTTGGCGGGTTCGGTGATGGGTTCGATGCGGATGTTGTCGAACCAGGAGACTCCGGCGGGGTAGAAGGCAAAGAGCATGACTTTCATCTCGGTGACTTCGGGACGGGCGCGGGTGGGATGAAATACCTGGGTGCAGGTTGTCCAGGCGCGGTTCTTGCAGTGGCAGGTTACGGTGGTTTCCCAACGCCGCTGTTTTTCGCCCTGGAACATTCCCCATCCGCGCACCCAGACCTTCGCCCCGCCGTCCGGCCCCAGATAGTCAAAAGTGATGCGATAGGTCTGGGCCGGCTTGACCGGGATGGGGTCGGAATAGAGGGAAAGGCCGTAGGTTTCGGCGATGGCGTTTTTGTCCGGCTTGGGGATGTTCCACAAATTGGTCAGGCCCATTTTGACCCACTGCGCCTGCATGGCCTGCTCGCTGATGCGGGTGTCCATGCGGATGGCCTTGCCGTGGGCGGCGTCGGGGGCGTTGGTCCATTGCACGCCCAGGCCGTCCACGCGGTCCCAGCCGGCGGGCCGGGCGGGGTCGCGCGGGTCGGCCTGCTCGAAATCGCCGTGCGGGAGGACGGAGGCGGGCTGGGCGGAAGAGGAATGCAGAATGAATAATGAAGAATGCAGAATGACGGTCAAAGTCAGGACTCGACCGAGTCTCGCCCTACCGCGGGAGGAGGAGGGAGCGGGGGTCATTTTGGGGTGCCTTCGGCCAGGGCGCGGTAGTATTCGGCGACCATTTCCTCGTAGCCTTTGGGGACGCCGTCCTGCAGGCCGACGCGCATTTGGTCGCGCACCCACGGGGGCAGCTTGTCCTGTTCGCGGCGGACGGCGACCTGGCCTTGCACGGTATCCTTGGCCGCGCCCAGGGCGCTGACGGCCTGGCTGAAGGCGCGGCGGACGCCCAGGCCGTCGTCTTTGCGGGCGGATTGTTCGAGACGGCTCATGGCGTTGACGGAGGTTTCCAGTTCGCCGCCGGAGAGGTGATAGCGGCGCAGTTGCAGGGCGAGGGCTTCGGCCTGCTGGCGGATTTTGGCCTGCTGATCGGCCAGCCGGGGCATGCGCTGGCCGGAGGAGGGCGGGGCGGGGCCGCGCAAGCCCTCGGCGCCAAAGCCGGAGAGCTTGCCGCCGCCGGTGGCGCCACCGGGATCGTTTTTCGCCGTATCTTTGACACTGCCCTGCTCGAAAGGTTCGGGGTCCAGGCGGGTGGGCGTCTCGCGTCCGCCCTTGCCCTCGGCGGTGTCGCCGACCATCTGGCCGTGGCTGCGCCCGGTGCGGCCCTCGCCGGAACGTCCGCCGACTTCGTTTTGATTGGGCAGGAGATTGCCGGTGACGCCCTTGGCGCTCATATCGGAGATCGGCCCGTCGCCCGCGCCCCAGCCGGCGCCCTTGTCGAGATTGTCCAGCCAGGAACTGGTGACGTCTTCGACGTCGGGGGTCATCTCCTCCTCTTTGTCAAGCAATTCGCCGACGATGTCCTCCAGGTCCTTGGGCAGTTCGGGCATGGCGACGTCGGTGGGGGTGAGCGGTTCTTCCATGTTCCACTTGATGTTGTCGGGGGCGTCGGGAAGCCAGCGTTCCAGATTGTTGACAAATTCCTTGGCGTTTTCCAGGCCGGATTGTTCGAGAGGCACGGCCAGTTCGATGTGTTTTTGCGTCAAGGCGTCGGCGGCCTCCTGCACTTCCTGAAAGACGGAGTTGGCGTCGTGGGCCAGGGTGGCGTCGGCGAAGTCCTGCTGCGTCAATTTGCTGAAATCGGTGAGTTTCTCCTCGAAGAACTTGGCCCATTTTTCCTCTTCGCGCGACAGTTCGCCGACGACGTCCTGGTTGGTTTGCGTCAAATCCTCCGGCCCCTTGTCCGCCAGGGTGCGGCTCTTTTCGAGGATGCGCTCCTGATCGGCGATAAAATCCTTCATTTCATCCAGCCATTGGCGCGCTTTGGCTTCGCCGGTAACGGGAGGCTGATTGGAGTTTTTGGCGTCGGCGACGGGGTCGAGCCGGGTGGCGCGGGCGTCGGCGATCTGGCCCAGCAAACTGATGAGGCGGGAGAGAATCTGCGCCTGGCGCGTCTCCAAACTGTCAAGCATATTCGTCAGTCCGCCGCGAGGCGCGGCATTGAGGGAGCGCAGGTCGTCCAGGACGGAGGCCATGTCGTGATTAACCACCGCGGAAAGTGTTTCGGCGTAGGGTTTTCCTTCGTCGTGCTGGCTGAAAAGGGAGGCGGCCTGCCCGCCGATATTGCGCGCGTCGGTTTGGGGCGAAGTGACCGAGGCGGCCTGGCTGGAGAGGGTGCCTTTTTGCAGAACTTCCTGGAGATAGGTATGGAGGTTGGCGGTGAGGCGGTTGGCCATTTCCTGCGAGGCAATGGCGCGCTTGAGGGCCTGGAAGGCGAGTTGGAGCGGATCGTCCTCGCGCAAGGCCAGATCATCGGCGGATTTCACGCGCAGGACGATGGGCCGGGAACGCGAAGGCGCGCCGTCGGGGCGGAAGTCATTGGCGAAGGCTTCCAGATAGTAGGAGGCGCCGGACTCGAACTGGCCCGGATCAATCAGGAGCGAAAAGGATTCGCGAAGCGGCCCCGGATTGCCGGGCGGCCCCAGATAGGTCCAGCGTTTGAGGAGGCGGCCCGGCTCCTCTTTTTCCGTGGGCCGCGCTGCAACGGAAACATTGGCGAGACCGAAATCATCGCTCGCTTGAATTTCCAGTTTGACAGTCTGGCCGAATTGCACAAGGCGGTTGCGGTCCTCGGTGACAAAATCCACCTCGGGCGGGTTGTCAGGTATAATTTGGACGTTGCCGCGCGCGATGGCGAGGGATTTGCCGCCGGGCTGGTAGGCCGCCTGGATTTCATAGGAGCCGGCATTGGTGAGGACGGCCAGCGCCTTCCATTGCGAACCGTTTTCGGTGAAGGGGAGCGAGTTCGCGCCGAAATTCCAGGTCACGGACTTCACCTGCGGTTGGACTGTGAAAGAAATTTCCACCTGCGACCCCGCGAGGACGGAAAGCGGGGCGGGCGGGCCGGAAACGGTCTGCGGCTTCAGCCCGGTGTAGGCGGGCGGTGTCACGTGAAAGGCGGCCTCCTGAAGGCGCGGCGCGGGCAGGACTTTGACGGCGACGCTGCGCGAGAAGGTGTCGCCGGCGAAGACGCGGAAGGCGAAGGGCGTCTGGATGTTGGCGAAGGCGTGGACGAACTTGCCGGAGGGCGGCGCCTGGCCGGCGGATTCGGCCAGCGGCTCCATCGCGGAATGTTCGCCGCCGCCTTGCGCCGGTTGAATGAAATCGGATTTGTCCTTCCACGCGATCAAGGGCGGGGCGAGCGGGGCGGAATTGGAGGATTTTTCCAAGGCAACGGTGACTTCCAGATTCTCGCCCTCGGCGACGGTGAGGTCCTGGTCGGGAGTCAATTTGAGCAGGCAATTTCCCGGCGGCGGGACGTCGCTCAACGGCAGGGCGTAGCGCGCCGCCGCCGCGCCGATTTGCCGGGGAAAGAAGGCGATGACCGCGGCCCAGATGAGCACGACGGCGAGGGCCGCGCCTCCCCAGGCGCGAAGTTTGGGCCAGTCCCAAAGCTCGCCGACGCGCAGGCCGCCGGCGAAATGCTCGGAAGCGTCCACCGTTCGCGCGGCGAAGGGCAGCTCGCGCGGAGTGAGAGACTGGCGCTGGAACTGGACGGAGTTGATGAGGAGATTGTCGCGAATGCCGTAGCGGGCTTCGAGCATGAGGGCGGTGCGCTCGGGCGTCTGCCGGCGCCAGGCGACGCGGAGCACTTTTTGAAAGAGGAAAAAGCCGCTGAACAAAAATCCGCCCAGGGCCAGCGGCAGGCGCAGTCCGGCGGGCAGGCTGAAAAGATCGTCAAATAGAAACAGCAGCAGCAACACCCCCAGGCAAACCGCCAGCCAGCCGCACAGGCCGGTCAGGAGGAGCGACCATTTCAGCCGCGCGCCGGCGGCGCGCATGGTGTTGGACAGGTTGCTGTTTTTCTGGCGCATCGGTTCGACGGTTTCATTCGCCTGCGGTCCAGGTGTCTCCGTTCTTTTCAACATGCCACAGCTTGGCGGACAATTCCACCGCCGGGGCGGCTTCATTTTTGGCGTCAATGCCGCGGAACAACCAGCCCTGCCCGGCCAGCATAAGGCGGTCGCCGCCTTCCTCGGTTTTCCAACGGTAAATTTCCAAACGCCACGGCTGGCTGCGTTTTTCGTCCAGGGTGGTCCCGCCTTTGCGCGTGACGAGCATCAGCGAATAGATTTCCCCGGCGGCGGGGTCGCGGAAGACGCCGAGCACGCGGCGCGCGTCAAAGAAATCCTCGGAGTTGGGCAGCGCCTTTTGCACCTGCGCCAGGGTTTTGTCGTCCTTTTGCGCCGGCCAGGCGGCGACGATTTTTCCTCCGGTCTTGATGGCGAGAAAGAATTCTTTGCCCCAGGGCGAAGGCATTTTGAATTCGCCCGGCGGACCGGCGGGCGCGGCCACCAGCCGCAGGAGCGCGCCGCGGGTGAGGGCGGCGATTTCGGAGTGAGGCGCGATTTCGACGCCTTTGAAACGCAACGCGGCCGAGGCGGCATCCGCCACGGTTGCGCCGGTGAAGGAGATGCGGGCGGGATAAACCAGGTCCTTGAAGGTCTGGCCCTCGCCGCCGCTCTGCTTGGAGAGCAGCAGGACTTTTTGGGCGCTCTCCGCGCCCTCGACGTAGAGAACGGTCGAGTAAAGATGGCCGGTGAACGATTCGCCGCCGGCGAGGCGCACGGTCGCCTGCAAAAAGCGCACCGGATACGGCTCCCCGAAATACTCCTTGGCCGTCTGCCCCGCCGCCTTGAAGCGCCAGTTGCGGTCCATTTCCTCCTTTTCGGGCGAGAGGCGGATTTCACTGACGCGGTCCAGGTCCAGGACGCGGATTTGCGGGCCGTTTTCAATTTTCAACGAGCCGCCCGGAGTCAACGATATTTTCCCGTCCACCAGCGAGCCGTCGGAGAACTCCACGCGCCCGTCGCGCGGCTCCTGCGCGACGGCCGCGGGGAGAGCGGCCAGAAGGGCGAGCGCGGCGGCCAGCGGTCGGGCAAGGCGCAAGCCCCGGCAAGCTATACCGGAAGTATTATCTTCACTTCCGGATGCGTTTGAATTCGTCACAGGCATTGGCCAATGAAGGCGGAGGAGGCGCGGGTTCCAATTTTTGGTTCTGGCACATTTCGTCGAGGCGAGCGACCTGCTCCCGGCATTCGCTCTCAAATTTGTACTTGGGATACGCGTCGTTTTCATTCACGATGGTTCCACGTAAATAGGCCAGCCAGGTTTCTATGTTGCGCTTGGGGATGGCAAAAGCGATGCTCTCGGTGTTGCTCCGAAAAGGCACACCTGCTGCCGTGCAAGCATCTCTCAGGCTTTGGATTCGGTTCTCCACCGTTTGGTCGTCCGCGTCGCATCCGATGATAAGAGATGTCGCGGCGTGGGCGTTCCGGCTGCGGTAAGCTTTTAGCTCATCCGGGAACTTCTCACGGACCCAGCTTACCCCGGCTCCGCCACCTACAGGGAGGTCCACCTCGTGTATATCGCGCGCGTCCCAGCCGCGTTTGCGCAGGAATCGTCGGATGAAGCAGCGAAGCTGTAAATCCTCGCAGAAGATGATGGTGTAAACGGGGTCGCTCATTTGGTCCATCCCCTGGCCATCGCCTCCGACGGTTTCAGACCTTCCACTTTGGCCCCGGGCTGATCACTGACTCGAGAGTAAGCGTTGGGGTCTCGCTCGAACCACCGGCCGGCGGGAATGGCGAGCTGATCAATGATTTCAGGGTGATGGGAAATCAGAACTCCCTGTTCGACTCCCTCACCAATTAGGTCTTTCAAGGAACCCAGCCAAGGCTGGATCTCCCGGAGGGTAATAAAATTGTCCGGCTCGTCCAAGAAAAGGCTCACGCCCTGATCTTTGAGAACAAAAAGCACAGCATACAAAGCAATTAAACACCTCTGGCCATCTGAAAGTTCTGAGAAATCAAATGGTATCTCCTGTTTCATGGACGGCCGCTTCATCATGACCTTGAAGACCTTGGCCTCGCCTGCCTCCTTCAGGCTGAATGAACTGAAGCCAGGAAGCACTCTTGCGAGTTCCTGGACCAAACCGTACGTGGCCCCCTGATGTTCTTGCGAGACGTAGCGGTACCACGAGACAAAGTTCTCCATGTTGCGGGAGAGTGTGCTTTCTTCCGCCCGGCTTTCGGAGGACATGCACATGGGATGAACGGCCGCGACAATGATTTGCTGCAGCTCCTTCCGAAACCGCGTGAGCTTCTTGTTGTCAGCGCGCGGTTGCAGCACGGCAAGCCCCGACTGGGTCCAGTCAAATGGATATTTCGGCCCGGGGGTAAAATCATCGTAGTAAAGTTCGGCGTTGCCATCCAGGAAATCGAACAGCCTTTTGTCGTCCATAGTTAGGATCTCGCTCTTGATCCTGGCCTTCCGGCGATCTTCATCGTGTTCGATGACCAGCGCATAGTCATAGTTCGCTTCACCTGCCTGTAGCTCCAATTCGAACCGTTGTGTGGGAGTGGACTGCCAGCGTGTCAGGTCCGCGCTGGGAAACATCGTTTGAACCTTGGCGTTGCCAGCCAGAAATTGCTGCAAACGGTACAGAACCTCAAAGACCGTTGTCTTGCCTGTTCCGTTCTCTCCCAGAAGCAAATTGAGCCGGTCCAACTTCAACTCGAAGTTCACCAGGCACCGAAAATTGTCCACATAAATTCGTTTCAACATTTTTTAACCTTTGGTTCGTCTGAGGGTCTTCCGAATTTGTAACGCCATACCCGCTCAATCCTCAGAACAGGTTGACTTTGCGGCGCAACGTCCATTCCAACACCAGCACCGCCAGGAAAACAAGGACAAACCAGGGGCCGGCCTCAACCAGCGACGATTCCTCGACCGCGATTTTGCGCAATGGGCGGCTGGCGATCCGCTCGATAAACTGGCCCGCGTCGGCTTCGCGGTAATAGACGCCGCCGCCCGCGGCCGCGAGGCGCTTGAGGAAAACTTCGTCCAGTTCCAGGCGCGATCCTTCTTCGAGGCGCGGCGCGATGGCAAAGGTTTTTTCGTAGGCCTCCAGAACGCGGTCGCCCTGATAGGCCACCAGGCGGAAATCATAATCGCCGCGGTCGCGGAAAAGCGGTTTGACTTGATAGGTCTGCGCCTGGCCCGGCAAGGGGGCGACTTCCAGCGCCTGGCTCGCGTCTTTTCTTGACAGCGACGCGGTGAAGCGCAACACGCCCGCCCCGCCGCCCAGCACGCGGATTTCGCCTGTGGCCAGGTCGCCGGGCCGGTAAAAATCCTTGTCCCAGCGCACGGAAAGGTTCTGGCCGCCTTCGGTTTTGCCGGTGAGATTGCGCACGGCCTGACGCCAGAAAAGCCCGTAGGCGGAGCGGATCGGTTCGGGCTGCAAGGCCCATTTCCACAAGGTATCGGTGGCGATGCCCATGACCTTGCCCTTGCCGTAAGGCTGCGTCGCCACCACGGCCACTCCGCGGTCGCCCATTTGCGCGGTGAGCAGCGCGGTGGCGTTGGGCTTGAGTTCGCCCACGCGGTTCAAGCTGTCGAGCCGCACCGGCGTGCGCGTCACCGTGTCTTCGACGGTGGCCAGAATGGGATTGCCCGACGCCATCGGCGGGACGCCCACGGCGAAGGAGCCTTGAGCGAGCGCCGGTTCCTGCGAGGAAATACGCCAGGGAAAGAGCGCTTCCAGCGGGCCGCCGGCATAGCCGCCGCGTCCAAAGGAATCGTCGCCGCCGAGGAAGATGAGCGTCCCGCCCTCCTGGACAAAATCCAGCAGGGCCTGCGTCTGGCGCGGCGCGGCCTGATCGGCGGGAAAGGAACCGATAATGATCACGTCGTAAAGCTTGAGTCCATCCTTGCTGGACGGGAAGCCGGCGGCCAGCGCGTCATCGCCGGAAACGCGGTCGCCTTGTAAAATGAATCGCGCGCCGGCGCTGCGGAACAGCGCGGTGAAGGAGAGGCCGGGATCGCGCCCCAGTTCGTTGCGCAACATTTTAAATTCCTGCCCCAATTCGAGGGTGAAATAGAGGACGTGCAGCGCCTTCTTCTGCACGTTCACCGTGACGGTGCGCGAATTGTTCAGCGTGGAAAGCTCGCCGTTGGCCGGCTGGATCGCCACCCGGTAACGCTGCGGCCCCAGTTGGCTGCTGCGCGCGGAGAGGACGAGATGCGCGCTCAAATTGGCCAGGTTGACATTGGTGTCGGCGGCTTTTTCCCAACCGCTGCCGGCCGCGTGCTCCAACAGAACACGAGTGCGCGCCGCCGTCTGGCTGAAACCCGCGCCATGACCCGTGCGCGCCACCAGGTCCGCGCTGATTTCAAAATCGGTGTCCTTCTCCGCCGTGGCCGGCGCCTGCGCGTCGGTGATGGCCAGATCGTTCCAAGTCGCCGGATCGGTTCCGATGCCGACGACGGAAAGCGGGATGGCCGGCAGGGCCGGTTCTTCGATGGCTTCATCGCCGCCGTCGGTGAGCAGGACGACGCCGAGATAGGAGGCCAGATCGCCGCGCTCCGAAAGCGCGAGCAAACATCCGCCCAGATCCGTGCCGCGAAGGGCGGACGCCGGAGGTTGGTCCGGCTTGTGAATCGTGGTGTCGAAGGCCAGTTCGTCGAGCGTGACGCCGGCGGGAAGCGATTTTTTCCATTCCTCGACGATGGCGCGGGCGCGGGCCGCACGCGACTCGTGGTAGTCATCCGCTACGTCCATCGAGGAGGAAGAATCCACCAGCGCGAGCAGCCTGCCCCGGGCCGGCTCGGATTTTTGCAACATGGAAACCGGGTCGAAGAGCGCGAGCAACAGGAGCAACAAAGTGATCCACTTGGGCAGGGCGATCCAGCGCGCGGCCAGCGGGACGCGCCGGCGGAGACGTTGCCAGAGCATCCATCCCCAGGCGGCGAAGGTCAGCAGGAGCGCGGCGCACCAGAACGGCGGCAGGCGCGGATGCCATTGGATGGCGGCCAGCAAAATCACTCGCCAATATGTAGGCCACGCCGCCGCCCCGGTCAAACGCCAACCAAGCGGCTGCTTATAGAATGCGGCGCGGTGCGAATGGAGTTTCTTGGTTTTCCATTGCACTACAACGGACGTGCCGGCGGCGAAAGCAACTCGGCACATTTTTCAGTGGAGGAAAACAAAATGATTCAGTACATTACGGCTGGCTGAATCGCTTAAAATGAAAGAAACGCCGCCAAACCCAGTCAATTCAATGAGATAGGACCATGAGCGATGCTTTTCCCATTCAAATCCCGGATCGTCTGCCCATTCGCATTACGCCATGTCCAATCGTGGAAGCCGTCTTTGAAACTCGTTTTGTAAGCCCGCAACCTTGGGCCACGATGCCCGGTCTGCTCTTTGCGCACATTCGCCAGAAATATCCTGAACAGAAAAATCTTCCGCTGGCCCAGGTGCCGGAGGAATTCCGCCGACAGGACCCTGCTCTTTTAGCTTTGCCGCACATCCAATTTTTCAGTGAAGATTTCATTATCAACCTCGGTCCCCGAGTGGTCAGTCTTGGAACCAAGACGAACGCATATCCGGGTTGGTCGGCAATCGAGAAAGAACTGGCATGGCTGGTTGAGCAGTTGCATGCGGCTGGATTCATCGGCGAAACGGAACGATTGGGTGCTCGCTATATTGATTTTTTTGCAGGCGATGTTTTCGGCGAGTTGCGTCTTGGTCTCCAAATAAACGAGCAACCTTTGCGGGACACACAAACTGACATCACCACATTTTTAAAGCGTGGCCCGCTCTCGATTCGGTTACAAGCAACCAACGGCGCAATTGTTGCGGCCAAGAATGGCCCGGAGGCGGGAAGCGTTTTGGACGTTGATGGTTGGTTTGGGCCGCTTGATGTGGACTTGTTCGGAAATGGCCTGACGCGCTTCGCTGAGGCGCACCAGACCATCAAAGGGCTGTTCTTCGGCTTGCTTAAACAAGAATTGTTGACTAAATTGCACCCGGAATACGAATGAAAACACTATCGCTTGCAAATCAGTTGTCCGCATACACGTTAGTCGAAGGTCTGCAAGATTCAGCGGGGATTTCGTCTGCTCGCCTGGCCGCGCCGGACGAGTGGGAGCGTGAGGAGCTGTTGCTTCGGAAACTCGGCCCAAAGGGATGGGGGCGCGTGTATCATTTCCGAAACTACTACTCGCCTGATTGGGGGGAAAAGGGTCGAGTTCTGTCTCCCAAGGCACTGGATGCGTTTTTCCGCTTTGTGGAGGAGGCAAACCTTCCTTCTGGCCATGCCGTCCCCAGCGTGTTCCTGACAGACCGGGGTGGCATCGAGCTTTGCTGGGAAGACCGCAACGGCAATGCGGTTCAAGTGGAGTTCACAGCAACGGGTGCGGAATTCTACGACGCGGCCACCGATGAAGAAGGCGCCGTCGCGTTTGATGAGGTGCCGCATTTATCCCGCCGACTTGCAGCGTAGCCATGCCCCCTGCACCAACCGAGGACATTGTTCGCGCCGTCTGCACCGACAAGTGGGATGGCGTACGTCTTTCACCAAGCCTCTTCGAAGGGGAAAACGTCTCCGTGAGCCGCCTTGCGGTGATCCCTTTGGCCGACCATTGGGATTTGTTTCGTCAGTATGTCCAAAAACCGCCGGAGCGGCGGCTGGAATTGATTGTGGAAATCAATGTGGGTCGCTTGCAGGCCATCGGGCGCAACAAGAATCCAGCCATCGAATTAACAGTCGAGCCAAGGCCGGAGCCATGGAATCCAGCTCATGCCGAGATTCCGCAAAAGATAACGAGAGGATTAGCAAATAAAATCCTGCCAGAACTAAAGCGCCACCATCCTCCATTCTCGATCTAGGATTAACTCGCCGCGGCGGCGCGCGATTTCATGGGCGGGGGATTGGCCAGCCAGCCTTCCAGGGCCAGACAGGCGAAGGCCAGCAGCAGCAGGGGCAGGCTCAAATCCAGCGAGCGTTCTTCCCGGCGAAAATCGGACGGCGTGTTGCCGGTCGCGGAAAAGCCTTCCACCGCGTAAGGCAAATTGCCCAGCGCCGCCACCGTGTCGCCAGAAATGAATTTGCGGCGGCCTTCCTTTTCCGACGAACGCACCGCGACCCAGCGCGTTTCCTGGCCCGCGCGCAAGGCATACACGCCCACGCGCGGGAAGGTGCTGAATTGCCCGGCCGCGCCTTTCCAGTCCAGCGGGCTGCCGCCGAGGGATTGGACTTCAAGCGAAGCCGCGCCGACGGGCAGGCCGGTCAACGGCTCGCCCGCCACCAGCGAAGTGATGTTGGCGGCCGGGCCGGCGCGGTTGAGCACCAGGCCCTGCGCCAGGGCGACGAAGGCCGGCTTGAGCGGCAGGGTGCTCCAGGCCGGATCAAAGGCCAGTCCGCCCGCCAGCACCAGCCCCTGCCCGACCTTCTCCGACGCCAGCACTATCCGGCCATCCTCCAATCCCAGCAGCGGCGCGGCCTGGGCCGGAAGGCGCAGCGGCAAGAAGCGAAACACTTTCACGTTGCGCAAGGCGACGTCGCCCTTTTCGTCGCGCAGATCGTCGAAGAAGGTGCTGGCATTGTCAAGCACTGTCAGGGCCAGGCCGTTGGACGAGCCGTCCATGTTCTCCGGCGCGATGCCCAGCCAGTCCGGCTTCGTTCCGCCACCCGCCCAGCCCGCCGCGGACGGCGACAGCAGCGCCGTTCCGCCCTTGAGCAGAAATTGATGCAAGGCGTTGAGCCGCGCGGCAGCTTCGGCGCCGCCCTGCATTACCGCGTTCCACGGCAGGACAACGAAGTTCGCGCGGTTGCCGGCGGCGAAGGCATCGAACGTGGAAAAGGAAACGGCCAGTCCCGACAACCGGGCGTCGCCGCCCGGCGACAGCGCCAACGGCAGGTAGCCGAAGTCGGCCGGACTGCCAAGAAAGAGCACCGATTGCTGCTCCAGGCCGACGAAGGCCGCGGCGGCGCGGTTGTCGGCGGGAAAATCATCGCCGTCCACGGAGAACAGCAGCCAGCGCAGGCCGGGATTGGGAGCCGTAAGATTGACAGTGACATTGGTCTGCTCCTGCGCCGCAACGGCGACATCCGCGCCGCCGCGATTGCCGGCGTCGTCCAGCCAGTTCAACCGCACCGCGGCCCTCTCCATGCCCGTGTTGGCCAGGCGCGCCCGCACCGCGAACCGCCGCCCCGCGACGACGGGCCGGGCCGGCATTTCCAAGCGTGTCAAGGAGACGTTGGGCAGGCCGGAAACGGGCGAGGCGACGCGGTGAACGGCCAGCGTCAGGCCGCGCGGCGGCGCGGGCGGGCTGACCGGCGGCTGGCCCCATTTCTCCTGCTGCAAATCGGAAAAAATCTGGATTTCCCGGCGGGAGGCGGCGGCGCTGTCCAGCATCCGCATCGCCTTGTCCAACGCCGCCGCCACGCTCCCGCCCGCCTCGGTTTCGGAGATGCCGTCCAGGGCCAGCTTGAGCGCCGCCTTGTCCTGCGTGAGGCCGTCGGGCAGGGGCGCAGCCGGATCGGGCACCAGGAGAACGATGCCGGCGCGGTCCGGGCCGCGCAGTTGCGCCAGGAGATCGCGCGCGCCGTCCACCGCCTGCTTGAGTTTGGTCCGCCCGCCCTCGCCGGCGCCGCTCATCGAGCCGGAATTGTCAATCAACAGCACGACGGCGACATCGCCCTGCTGGCCGTGGCCGAACCAGACGGGCCGCGCCAGCGCCAGCAGGAGGAACAAGATCAGCAGCGTGCGCAGGAGCAAAATGAGCCATTCGCGCAGCCGCCGGCGCGCGTTGAGCCTGGGATCCAGGCGGTGAAAAAACATCAGGGTCGGAAAGGGGCGGGCTTGCTTTTTCAGGCGGAAGAAAAAATGGAACGCGACGGGCAGCGCCGCCAGCGGGAGCAGCGAAAGGAAAAACGGATTGAGGGCGGCAAGGCCGGTCATAGCTGGCCAAATTTGGCGTGCAACGTTTCCTCCACCGGCGCGCGTGTATCAATCAGATGGTAATCCGCCATGCTCCCCAGGCAGCCGCGCCGGATTTCATCCAGGTATTTTTGCACTTCGTTGGCGTAGGCCTCGCGGATTTCGCCCGCCTCCACCGGCAGGCGCGCGCCGGTTTCCAACTCCCGCAATTCGGCCAGGCCGCCGAAGCTCAGGTTCAATTCCGCCGCGTCCAGCAGTTGTAAAACCAGGACCTCGTGCAGGTTGTGGCGCAGGTGCTGAATGCCGCGAATGATGCCCGACGGCTCCTGCAACAGGTCGGAAATGAGTATCACCAGGCTGCGCCGCTGGATTTTTTCCGCCGTCTCATGGAGGGCCTTTTCAATCTGGCTGCGCCCGGACGGCTTGATTTCCTCCAGCGCCAGCAGCATGGGCCGCAGGCCGTCGAGCGAGCCGACCGGCGGAAAGGAGCGCCGGATTTCCTCGTTGAAGAGCGAGAGGGCGGCGGAATCGGACTGGCCGAGCAGGACGAGCATGAGCGCGGCGGCGAGATAACAGGCGTAATCCATCTTGGAATGGCGCCCGGCCTCGCGGAAGGACATGCTTTCCGAAACGTCCAGCAGAAAGTGGGCGCGCAGGTTGGTTTCCTCCTGGTAGCGGCGGATGACGTAGCGGTCGCTGCGGGCGTAAATGGCCCAGTCAATCAAATTGGGCGGATCGCCAGGCGTATATTCACGGTAATCGGCGAACTCCACCGAGGAGCCGTGGTGCGGGGAGCGGTGCAGGCCCTGCATCGCCCCCTCCACCGGCCGCCGCACCGACAGCCCCAGGCCGCGCAGACGCTCGGCCAGTTCGGGCGGAAGAAACTTGTAGGCGGCGGCGTTCACCTGGCCTGGGCGTCAGTACTGCGGCTCCTTGACCGCCGCGACAATTTTCTTGACAATCTGGTCCGTGTCCACCCCTTCGCTGGCGGCGGTGAAGGTGGGGAAGATGCGGTGGCGCAGGACGGGCAGGGCGTATTCCCGCACGTCGGCGCAGGAGACGCTGAAGCGCCCCTGCAAAAGGACGTGCGTCTTGGCGGCCAGGAGCAGATACTGGCCGGCGCGCGTGCCCGCGCCCCAATGCACCCAGCGGTTGACAAAATCGAGCGCGCCCTCGCCGCCGGGGCGCGTGGCGCGGATCAGGCTCATGGCGTAAAGGGCGACGTGCTGGCTGACCGGCACCTGGCGGACCAGTTGCTGCAGTTCGATCACCTGCGCGGCGTTGAGCACGCGCCCGACCGACGCCGGGGCGTCGCGGGTTGTGTCAAGTATCACCTGCTGCTCCTCCGCCGCGCCGGGATAGGCCAGATGAATGCAAAACATGAACCGGTCCAATTGCGCTTCCGGCAGCGGATAGGTCCCTTCCTGCTCGATGGGATTTTGCGTCGCCAGCACCATGAAGGGGCTGGGCAGATCGTAGCTCGTGCCGGAAATGGTCACGCGCTGTTCCTGCATGGCTTCGAGCAAGGCCGCCTGCGTCTTGGGCGGCGTGCGGTTGATTTCGTCGGCCAGCAGCAGGTTGGTGAAAATCGGCCCGCGATGGAAGCGGAAGGCGCGTTTGCCGGTGACGGAATCCTCCTCCAGAATATCCGTGCCGGTGATGTCCGAGGGCATCAAGTCGGGCGTGAACTGGATGCGGCGCGAATCCAGGTCCACCGCGCTGCCGAGCGTCCGGACCATGAGGGTCTTGGCCAGGCCGGGCACGCCGATGAGCAGGCAATGCCCGCGCGCGAACAGGGCGACCAGCATCTGGTTCAGCACCTCGCGCTGGCCGACGATCACCTTGCCGATTTCCCCAAGCACACTGTCGCGGGCCTTTTCGAAGCGCGCGATGACTTCCTGCGTCGGCGCGGCGGATGGAGCCGCCTTTGGCATCCCCGTTGGCGGCGGCGCAACCGGAGTCCGCGCCGGAGTTGGCGCTGGAAATGGAACAGGCTCTGAAATGGGCGGCGCGGTTGAGGCTTCAGTCACCGGCACGGGGGAAACTTCTTGCGGCGGTCGCAGATCGCCGCTACAGGGCGGTTGGCCTGGCGCTTCGGCAATTGGCTTCGCCGCCTCCGCCGCGCCTTCCGCCCCGCCAGTTTCGCCTTCATCCTCTGTAAAGATGAATTCCACGTCGCCCAGGGCGAACGCCGATCCGTCCCGCAGCAGGCAGGAAAGCACGCGCCGCCCGTCCACGACGATCCCGTTGCTGCTCCCGGCGTCTTCCAGTTGGAATCCTTCTCCGTCCCGCGTCAGCACCGCATGAAGGCCGGAGATGGATTCGCACGGCACGCACAGGTCGTTGTCGCGGCCCCGGCCAATGGTGGTGGGATCTTTGAGTTGAAAACGAAGTTCCTGTCCCTGGAATTTATACAAGAGGGCGGGCATGGCGGGTTCAGTGGGTCATGGCATACATGATTATATTGACACCGAGCTTGAGGGCGTCGTCCGGCTGGTAGGCGCGCGCCAGGGGCGGATTCAGGCCCTGCCAGCCCGTCTCCAAGTCAATCGGGCTGTAAATAATTTTGACATCGCCATGCAGGGAGACGCCTTCCAGGTAAGGCTGTGTCAGGCCGGGCCGGGCGGCGGCGGCGGCCGGAGTGTAGGCGGCGGCGGCCATTTTGAAAACCGAGTTAAAGAGCGGGCTGCCGGCGGGCAGGGGAGCGAGGCTCGCGCCGGGCGCCACCTTCTGCAACTCGCGCCGCACCGCCGTGTCGAAGGTCTGCAATCCCAGGCCGTTGTTGATGAGCAGCGTCCCGCCGGCCTCCAAAAACCGTTTCATGGCCGCGACCGCGTTGGGGTCCCAGTGAAAATCGTCCAGCCCCGACAAATAGAGGAACGTGAACGACGACAGATCATCGCGGCCGGGCTGGACCGGGACGCGCTTTAGGCTGACCCGCGCCGAGGTGTTCTTGCGCAATTCCTGCAAGAGCCGGCTGGCGCCGCCCGATTCCACGTTCCACGCCCCTTCGTGTTTGATCTGCGCGAAGACAAACTCGTCGGTCGGATGCTTCTCGTCCAGCGCGCCGTAAAGTTCGGGCCTGGCCTCGGCCCGGCCAATCCGCGCGTAGCCCACGGCGTAGGCGGCGATGTTGAGGCCGATCTTATTGGCGGAGGCGACGTCGTAATAAACGGCCTGCGGCAGCAGCGGCACCTCGTGGCCGTCCCAGCCGCAGCCCAGGCCGTATTTGGAAAGCAGCACGCCCACGCGCGAATAAACATACATCCCCTCCAGCAACGGCTGATGCGACTTGAGGTTCTTGGGAAAATTCACTTGATTGACATCCGCCATGATGTGATAGAGCGGATGGTCCTCCGGGAGAACGCGAAAACTCAATTCGGGAAAGGCCTTCTCCATCGCCTCGCGGAAAGACTGGTAGAAATACGGCCCGCCCGCGATGTTGTCCCCCACGATCATCCCGCCGCGCAACACGTAGTGCCGCAGCAAATCCAGTTCCGAGGGCGAAAACTTGATCGTGCGCACCCCGCTGAAAAACAGAACCGGCGTCTTGGCCGGATCCCCGTCGAAGGCGGCCAGGCTGAAACTGTCCGCGCCGTAGGTCACGCCCAGGCGCTCGCTGGCCGACCGCATGAGCTGCTGCAAATCTCCCGGACAGAGGTTCCAATCCGCGATCCGCGTTTGCGCGCCGTCGCCGTAAGTGTAGGAAGCGTCCTCGCCCCAGACAATTTTTGCGGCCAGCTTGGGCGCGCTCGGCTCACGCTTGCGTTCCGTGCGCCGCAGCGGCGTGGCCGGGAGCGGCAGCGGCGGAAAAGATTCGCCGCCGGAAATCCGGCGCTTGGCCGCCTCGGGGGGCGGGCCGAGCGGAACAAACCAGTCATTTTCACCCGCCTGCGCCACCAGCGCGCCGCCCAGCAGCAAGGCCGAAAACCAGGCCGCCCGCCGTCCTCTGGCGCGGCGGCGACAAAATCCAACAGAGCGTGGCGTTTTCATTTTTCTGGTCCAATGCCCCGACCCTGGCCGGCAGGACGCGCCTCCGCCCCGTGCGCCATACCCTTGGCCACGGTCCCTGCGCGCACACCGTCCTTGCGCTCCCAATTCAAGTTAAGTGCCGCCCACCCGGTGTCAAGGCCGATTCGCTCCCCACGCCATTTTGGCAGCGTCCGTGGCGCCTGGCCCGTCATTGGCGAATAGAACGCGCGTCACAATTCCTCTTAAATCTCATATTCCGGCCCAAATCTTACTTGTCGCGCAGCGAAGGCGGAAGAGGTCCCGATTCCGAATCAGGATTGGCTCCAGCGCGGTGCTGGGTTCAATGGAACTCTCATGGCTGTTGGCTCTTCATCAAAAGCAATACGCTCAATACGACATACAACATGGTGATGGCAATCCACACAACCGCCAGGCCTGGTTGCGGCGATTTCGCAAAACAAATCGCTGCTCCGCCGGATAACCCGGCGGCAAAGAGAAAACCGATGCCTCCATACTTGCATCTTCTCCTGGGTATGTTCTTGAGTAAGTCTCTCATAAAACATTGTCAAGCATCTTGGTCATGTTTTCTTGCGATCCTTTTCTTTAATATCCACGCCGAAAACATAAAATCCAAAAAAAATACCAATACAAAAGCAAATGATGGCGGATGGCAGATCCACCTTGCCTGTGCCCAGCAAATACCAATAGCCGATAACCGAGAGAGGCAGCAGCAGTAAACCGCCGGTGACAACGCCCGGACAATATTGTTTCATTTGAATTGCACCGCGAATATGAGATGCGGCATTGCCCGCCATAATCGCGGCAATGAAGAGATAAACTCGGAAAGCAAGAGTATCGGGGGCTTTCCAAGCAATTTTGAATGCCGCCACAATCGCCACAGCATTAACAAAAACATACCAAAAATCGCTCTTTGGCTTTGATGGTTTGCAGGCTTTGATCCATTGCCGCAACCCACCGGGGCAGGCAAATTCTTCAAACACATGCAAGCTTACCGCAATCGGCAAGGCCCAAAGCAGCATTGTTAGCGGATTCATGGTGATCGCGGGGCCTTGATGACTAACGTAGAAAGCTGAACCACCGCCGACTCGCGGCGTGAATCCCCATTTGCCGGGAAACAAGAGCGCCAACGGTGGTCTGCTCCGGCGCGGTGTTCGGCATGTCCATATCAACGGGGTTCGCCGGCGGTGAAGGTGGTCCACGGCTCCGAGGGGCGGCTCTGCAAAATGTCCTTCATCCATTCATATTGCGGGTGTTCCGCCAGGAATTTCGGGGCATCAAAAGCCATGCCGCAGGCCGATCCCCACCGCGCCGCAAAACTCATCTGCCTGGCCATCTTTGTATCTACAACCTTTGCATCCACTGTGCCGCCGGGCGTATTCGGTTCCAGCCATTGCTGAATGGGTTTGCTCTCCAGATCCTTGTGGGCACAGAGCGACCGCTCGCCCGGATGCTCCCCGCCGAGGTAGACGTCGAAATGGTCGGCTTCGAACAGTTTGGCGGCTGCCGCATCAATCTTGCCCGCGTACTGCGCCATGAGCTGCTTCCACCGCACGCGGCGGGCAACGATTGTTTCACGAATGTCTGTCTCGTGCTCCGTGGTCTCGAACCTCAAAATCTTCGAGTCCTCGGCCACGTTGGATCCAACAAAATAGCCGTCGCGCTTCTTTTCAAACCCGACGTATTTCAGTCCGAGTTCGAGCCGGGCGATTTCGCGCGTGTTGACGTCGCCCAGCAGCCAGGCGTTGGCATAACCGCCGTTGTTGCCGCGCTTCATGATGGCGCACCACTCCTCGATCGAGCTGGCATCCTGGGTGGCGCGGCGCATCCGGGCGAACTCGGGGACACCTTTTGCATCAAAGCCTTCAAAGGCGGCAATCGTTGTCTCCGCTCCCACCAAGCCCGCGTCGGTGATGAAGAAATCCGTCCCGCTATGGATCCAGCCTGGGCAGGTTTGCATGAGGATCCGGTGGCCCTTCTCGGGAACAATGTCCAAGATGACGTTTGGAAACACATCATAGTAACCCTGCATCGTGTTGTGTCCGAGGACGACGCCGCCGTCAACTGTCATGCCGCCGGTGGCGATGAACGCGCTGCAGGATTGATGCGCCGGATTCACTTTTCCATCTTTGATCTTCTTCAGTTCCTCCGGCCACCAGTACGCGCTCAACTCAATGTAATCGTTGTACGCTATAATCTCGGCCCGTGAGGAAGGAACACCGGCGGACTGCATGCCTGCGACAATCCCATCCAGCTCGGCGAGGTTCTCCGCGTCAATCTTCCGCGCGGACATCGCGTTGGCCTTTTCCAAAAGCCAGCTCCACTTCGTCGCGCTCTGGTACTCCCATTCCGTGCGCGTGACCTTGATGCCTTGAGCGATTTCTTTGGCCAGAAGGTAGCCGTACTGGAAACCACGTTCTTGCGGGGGCCCTTCAATATGCGCATAGACCCAGCCGGCCTTCTCGTGCCGGTTCGCCTTGCTCAACCATGACTGCTGAACATCGGTCAGTGAAGCGGTTGCAGCGCCGGGGGAACCGGCATTGGCGACCGGCCTGGCCTGCTCTCCGGTCAACGATGCGCTTTGACGTGTATTCGCGCAACCAACCAGACAAAATGTGAAAATGACAATGCACCATATTTTCATAAAATCATACTCATCGGTTTGGCGTGATAGTGATGGTCGGCTGCGGAAAAGTTGGTCCCCTGGAACGATTCATGGCCGGCAAAATAACGGCAAATAGAAAAATCAGAAAGATGATGATTCCAATCACAGACATCACCATCTGCAAAGACACATATCGGTTGGCCGCCTGGCCGAGCGAGTTGTCTTGTTGCGGCGGCCCGCTGTCCGCCGGCTGATTCAGGAGCTTGCTCTTGGCCTGCGCAAACTCCTCGTCACTCAACGTGCCGTCTTTGTGGAGTCTGCCCAATCGTTCCAACTCATCGGTTATGCTCATAAATCGGGCGATATTGAAACAGCCTCAATCGGGCCGGGTATCTTGTAGCGAAAATGCCGCCGCCGGCACCTAATGTCAAGCTTAAAACTCGCCCTGCACGTCAGGCGTCAGTGACGAAAGGGAATAAGGCAGGGCGGGCAGTCCTTTGCCCACCGCGGCGCGCACGGAGTGCGCGCCCTACCACCATGACTGACCAATTACGTCCTGCGCCTTGCCAAAACCTGGATCATTAGTGACAAGCTTGAGGGCTCACCGAAAAGGTGAGTCAGTTTGTGAAGGAAGATGCCGTCGGCGGGACGCCGACGGCGGCGGTCGAGACGACCGCGCTCCCCACGAAGTCGCCAATGATTGGGGTGCCAAAACTGCCTCCCGAAAATGTTCTCGGCAATCCGGCCTCCACGCGCTACCATGAAAGGCGAATCAATGAGAATTTGGGTCCTTGCATTCTGTGGCTGGCTTGCCCTGGGCCGGGCGGACGGCCAGCCGGCGGCGGAAATTGTCACCGCCCGAAGCGCCTCCGGCCAGTTCATGGCCGTGGCCCCGCGCCGCACGGGCCGGCCCGTCGCCTTCGGGGAGCAGTCGTCCTTTCCCGGCCTGTTCATCCTGAATCCCACCCCCGCCGCCAATGGCGGTGCCGAGCTTCTTCTCGATCCATCGGTCCTGGTGATTTCTTGCGAGAAGATCAAGCAATCCCTCCTGACGACCTTGGGCCGGAGCGACCGATGGCAGGGCGTCATCAACCTGCGCATCAACCCCGCCCTGCCGGCGGATCAAATCCCGGTCCTGGAGGGGGTGTACACTTCGCGCGGCTGGAATTATCTATTGACGCTCCCATCGTCCACCGAACCCAAATTGCTCCTGCGCGCCGTGGTCAACGCGCTCCTCATGGAAATCGCCAACCGCCGCGCCGGCGCGCAATCCGCCGAAATCCCCTTCTGGCTGGTCGCGGGCCTTTCCTCCCAATTGCAGACCGCCAATCTTCCGGCCTTGCTGCTCCGGCCTCAATCCAGACTGGACACCAACCAGATCAGCACCAACGGGTTTGTTCCGTTCCTGGATCAACTGCGCCATCAGACTCCGCTGACTTTCCAGCAGCTCTGCTGGCCGGAGGCGGACGCATTGGCGGGACCGAATGCCGATTTCTACGCCGCCTCCTCGCAACTTTTCCTCCAGCAGTTGCTCCGGTTCAACGACGGCGGCCGCTGCCTGTCCGATATGATTGACAATCTCCCCCGGCATCTCAACTGGCAGCTCACCTTCCTGGAGTCCTTCTCCCCCCATTTCAACCGGCTGCTGGACGTGGAAAAGTGGTGGGCGCTGGCCTGCGCCAGGTTTTCCCGCGTGGATTACGCCTCCCGCTTCACCCCGCCGGACAGTTGGCACAAACTCCAACAGGCCCTGGATGTCCCGGTGGAAGTCCATTTCCAACCCGACCACCTCCCGGCCGAGGCGCAAATCACCTTGCAGGAAGTCATTGCCACCTGGGAACCGGCCCAGGCCGCGGCGGCTTTGCAGCGCGCGGCCGGGAGCCTCCTTCTCCTCCGCCCGCAAATCGCCCCCGAATTGCAGCCGCTGCTCGACCGCTATCTTGCCATCGCCCAGAACTATTTGAATGACACCCGCCCCGACAGCGCGGCCTGGCGCGCCAGAAATGCCGAAGCGCAACTGGCCGTGCTGCGCCATTCCGCCTGCCATCAACTTGACAAACTCGATGCCGAACGGGCCGCCTTGCGGCCCCAATACGTCTCCCAGCATGTCCCGTCCCAACTCAACGTCCGAGCCAACCCGCCTCAATGAAACCACCCATGAAAAATATCGCCGTCAAACTGATCGCCTTATTGTTCACCCTGGCCGGCCTGACCCTGCCCAGCCGGGGGGAATATATTGACAACTTCGCCGTCGGGCCGCAGAGCTTTCAGATCGGAGCCGGGGACGCTTCTGTCGGCGGCCCGGCGACGAACCTGGACCCCAGCCAGGTTGCCTGGGGTTCGCGCAGCTTTACCATTTACGCGGACCAACAAGGCTGCGGATTCCGGCCGCTCGACCTGGGGAGCATTGCGGTAACCGTCAACGGTTCCGCTCCCGGGTCATGCAGCGTCCAGGTGGCCGAATCGGTTACGGAGGGCGAAAACGATTACGAACCCTGGATTTATCTGAGCTATCCGGGCAACGGCACGGCGGTGGATTGGTCCGCCTTCGACCGGATTGTCATCAGCTTCAGTTCGCCTCCGACCGCCGACCTGAGCGTGCAGACGTGGGTCACTTCTGAGACCGACTCTGGCAGTTCCACATGGTATGCCCCGTCCACCGCCGCGGCCGGGGGCAACTTGCTGACCATCCTCTTCAGCGACCTGACTGCGTCCGGCGCCGCCTTCACCGGCAGCAATGTGGCAAGCTGCGCGTTCAGCTTCAGTCCGCCCATGGTGGACTACTTTGTCATCGGGGCCATTCAAGTCATCACGCCGCCATCACTGAATGCGGTAATGAGCGGGGGCGATCTGACGCTGACCTGGCCCACGAATGCCGCGGGGTTTGTTCTACAGCATACAACCAACATGTCCCAGAGTTTCGCCGCGGTCACCGCCAATCCGCTTGTGGTGGGAACAAATTATTCCCTCACGCTGCCCTGCGGTTGCGCGTCGGAGTTCTTCCGCCTCCAGAGCGGCCCGTAGTCCGCCGAGTTCCAAGACAATTTAACAAAAGAATTCTCATGGCAGCGATGAATTTTAACACCTCAAACCAAACTTTGAGGCAGTTGCTGGGAAATGGATTGATTTATTCGGTTCCGCGCTTTCAAAGGGATTACAGTTGGACCGACGAAGAATGGGACGACTTGTGGCGTGATATTGAAGGCATCCTTGATCCAAAGGGAGAGCCTGCCCATTACATGGGATACCTGGTGCTGCAATCCTCCGACAATAAATCGTTCGATGTAATTGATGGGCAGCAAAGACTTGCGACACTCAGCATTCTTGTTCTGGCTGTTCTCGCCAATTTGCGCCGCCTGATCCATGACAAGGTGGATGCGGACAGGAATCAGCAGCGGGAAACTCAATTGCGGAGTTCATTCATCGGCTACCTCGACCCCGTGACATTAATTCCGCGATCGAAATTGAACTTGAACCGGAATAATGATCCTTATTATCAGAACTTTCTCGTTCCATTGCACAAACTCCCTCAACGTGGCTTAAAGGCCACGGAGCATTTGATGCGAAAGGCTTTCGAGTGGTTCAACGAGAAGGTTTCAAGCCGTTTCGGAAACAACAGGGATGGAACAGAATTGGCAAGATTAATTGACAGCCTGACAGACAAGCTCTTTTTCACGGTCATCACAGTGACGGACGAGCTCAATGCGTTCAAAGTTTTCGAAACGCTTAACGCACGCGGCGTCAGACTGTCCTCCACCGATTTGCTGAAAAACTACCTGTTTTCGGTCGTGCATGGAGATGGCCAGGACGAACGCGAATTGCGGGCCTTGGAACACCGATGGGAGGCAATTGTTGGCAAGCTGGGCGGCGAAAACTTTCCCGATTTCTTGCGCATTCATTGGAACAGCCGCAAGAGTTTCCTGCGGCACTCCGAGCTGTTCAAAAAGATGCGGGATTACATTCACACCAAGCAGGATGTTTTCCGTTTGGTGCGGGAAATGGAAGAGGATGCCGACGTGTTCGCCGCGTTGCCAAATCCCGAGGACGCTTTATGGCCTGACGAACAGCGCCCTTTCATACGCGAATTGCGATTGTTTAATGTTCGCCAGCCCTATCCTTTGCTCATGGCCGCGCGCCGGGTGCTGGATCCCGCCGGTTTTGCGCAGGTCCTGCGCGCCTGTAGCATCAGTTCTTTTCGCTATAACGTCATAGGCGGACTGGCTACCAATGAGCAAGAGCGGGTTTACAACACCGTGGCGGAGAAAATCTCCAATCAAAAGTTGAATTCAACTCAACAAATCATTCATGAATTGCGGTCCATATATCCTTCCGATGGGCAATTCCGAAGCGCCTTCGCGGAGAAACAACTGAGGACGACCCAGAAACGAAATGCCCGCGTGGCGCGTTATATTCTGTTCCGGTTGGAACGCCAGCTTTCAGGACGCGATTATGACGTGGATAGCGACATTTATGACGTGGAACATGTTTTCCCGGAAAATCCTGAAGACGGATGGGCGGAATTTCCTGACGATCAGGCCGAGAGATACTTATATCGAATTGGCAATTTTACATTGTTAAAATGCGGTGAAAATCGGAACCTAGGGAATCGCCCTTATTCCTTAAAAAGGCCAATTTACGCAGCCAGTGAATTTGCGATTACGCGAAAAATCGCCGAGGAGAATGAGGAATGGGATCCCGAACGGGTGGCCAACCGGCAGCGTTGGATGGCGAATCAGGCAACCAGTATTTGGCAGATCAGCCAACTGTCCACACCGTGAAAGTTCAATCCGGCTCCTCTTTCACCTCCATTTTAATCTTGCCCCCGCCGCTGGCGCCGGGAAGATTATGCCTCGGATGAAAGCCGCCTTTTCCGTGATTCTGCTGCTGGCCGCGCTGGCCGGCACGGCCTCGGGCGGCATCAACCGCCTGCAACGCACTTCCATCTCCGGCGCCGACTACGTCCGCGTGGGCGAATGGGCCGAGGACGCCGGCCTGACGATGCTGTGGAACAAGCGCGAGGAATCCATAGAATTGACAAGCCAGTCCGCCAGCGTCCGGCTGGCGACCGATTCGCGCAACGCCCGCAAATCCCAGATATGTGGCGTCAATGTCTGGCTCTCCCTGCCCGTCGTCCTGCGCGGCGGCGCGCCCTGGATTTCGCTGGCGGATGTCCAGTCCACCCTGCAGCCGGTCTTGTTTCCGCAAAAGTCCCACGCGCTCGTGCAAACCATCTGCCTGGACCCCGGCCACGGCGGCGTGGACAAGGGCGAAATCGCCGGCGACAATTTTGAAAAGAAATACACCTTGCTTCTGGCCCAGGCCGCGGAAAAGCTGCTCCGGGCCGACGGATTCAAGGTCATCCTCACCCGCACCAACGATATTTATGTGGACCTGCCGGACCGTCCCGCCCGCGCCGCCAGGGCGGGAGCCGACCTGTTTGTCAGCCTGCATTACAACTCCGGCCCGCCCTCTCTCCACGGCATCGAAGTCCACTGCCTGCCGCCCGCCGGCATGAAATCCAGCAACTCCGGTGGCGGACGCGGCGGCGACCCGGCCTATCCGGGCAACGCCCTGGACGGCCGCAACATTCTCCTGGCCTACGAAGTCCTCAAATCCATCCGCGCCCTGCCGCTCGAGGACATCGGCGTCAAGCGCGAGCATTACATGGTCCTGAAGGAGGCGCGCATGCCAGCCATCCTGATTGAAGGCGGCTTCATGACGGACCCGCAGGACGCCAAGAAAATATACGACCCGGAATTCCGCCAGCGCATGGCCCGAAGCGTTGTCAATGGAATTCTCGCCTACAAAAAGGCGGTGGAGGAAAACGTCCCGCCGCCCGCTCCGGCCGCGGCCGCGAATCTGCAAGTGCTCTCGGTGCAGGACAAACGTCTTCAAAGGTAGGGACGCCGCGCCGCGGCGTCCGGGCAGCCCGGCGCGCCGTCCCGCCCGGGGCAAACGAAGAATTTTGCAGAGTCAATTAAATCCCCGCGGAAATGCGCGACTCCGGCGCATTGCAGCACAGAACCCTAAGACCCGGACTTTTTGTGCTTTTTTTGATGGGAAAACTATTGACCAGTAGCAATTCTGATGTTACATATAAGCGCGTAGTCGTCGAGCGACCCTCGAATTATGAACGCGACAAGAAATCGAATGAATCCGAAGGTTGATGTTTATTTGAGCAAGGCCAAAAAGTGGCGGGAAGAAGCGGAGAAATTGAGAATGATCATTCTGGACTGCGGGCTGAGCGAAGAATTGAAATGGGGCAAACCTTGTTACACGTTTCAGAAAAGCAACATAGTCATAATACAGGGATTTAAAGAATCCTGCGCGCTATTGTTTTGCAAAGGCGCCTTGTTAAAGGATGCCCATGGCATCCTGAAAAAGCCCGGGGAGAATACGCAGGCGGCACGCCGGATTCCGTTCACCAATGTCCGGGAAATCGTTGAGTTGGAGCCAATTCTAAAGGCCTATATTCTTGAAGCCGTTGTAGTCGAAAAGGCCGGTTTGGAAGTGAGTTTTATCAAGAATCCAGAGCCTGTTCCTGAAGAATTGCAATTTCGATTGGATGAAATCCCCGCCTTGAAAGCTGCTTTTAATGCATTGACGCCGGGACGGCAAAGAGCCTACATCCTCTATTTTTCCGCGGCCAAACAATCCCAAACCCGGGCGTCAAGGGTTGAAAAATACAGGCGGCAAATTCTCATGGGAAAGGGATTAATGGATCAGTAAATGAATACCGTTTCGAACACGGCGCGGATGGCCGCGCGGATTTTCTTCACCTCGTTGATGAATTCGGCCGCGCTCTCAAAACCGCAGCGCACGGCGACGCGGTAGAGCGGCGCGTCCTCGTCGGGCAATTCGGTTTCCGGCTCAAAACTCCACAGCCGCAGGATGCCCTCGATGCGGCGCAGCCGGGCGTAATTCTGCAACAACGACTGGCCGTCGGCGGAGGACAGCAAACCCTCCCGCGCCGCGCGGCGCAGGGCCTGCAACGTGTTTGGCTCCAGCCAGCCCGCCGTCAAACAAAATGTTTGCGCCAGGAATTCCGCGTCCATCAGCCCGCCCGCGCCCGTCTTGATGGCCAGATGGTCCCGGCCCGGGGTCGTGCGTTCCTGGATCGTCCGTTGGCGCATCCGGGCGATTTCCGCCTTCCAGCCGGGGGTATAGGCGGCCAGCCCCAACTGCGGTTTGGCGGAGGAGGACGAAGAGAGCGGGAAACCGGCGGCGACGTTTTGCGGGGTGAAATTGGCCAGGGCGGCGGCCAGACGCTGAAAGCGCGCGCCCAGGGTCATGTCGCCGGCGACAGGGCGGGCGCGACTGAGGGCCTGGATTTCCCAGAGGGCGGCGCGGCGGCGGTAGTAATCCTCGCAAACATCGAGGGTGTTGACAAGCAGGCCCTTTGCGCCGTCGGGACGCAATCGTGTGTCAATCCGAAAAGCGAGGCCAAGCTCCGTGGTCCGCGAGAGCAAATCCATCACGGCGGCGGCCAGGGTCTGGCAGGCGGCGAGGTTCCTCGTGCCGGACGGGGCCACGAAAAGAACGTCCAGGTCGGAGCCGTAACCGACCTCGGCCCCGCCGAGCTTGCCCAGGCCGATGACGCAGAAGGGGGCGGCGGCCAGGCGGCGTTCGCGGCAGGCGGCTTCCAGCGCGTATTGCAGGCAGGCGTCCGCCAGCGCGGAAAGTTCCGCCAGGTTTTGGTCGAAATCGGCCAGGCCCAAGATGTCGCGCAAGCCGATGCGCATCAATTCCGCTTCGTGGTACTTTCGCAGCCAGGCGAACTGGTCCTTGTCCGCCAGCCCGTAGCGGAGGTCGCGGAGGGTTTCGGCGGCGGCTTTTTGGCGGCGCAAGCGCCCCCCGGTTTCCAATTCGTCCACCAGGCCAGGATTGCGGATGGCCCTTTCGGCCAGGAATTCCGAGCGGTCAAACAGGCGCAGCAGCAAATCGAAGAGCGGGGGTTTTTGCGTCCACATCTCCAGGAGCATGGCGCGCGCCCCGTAGGCTTCCATGAAACTTTGCAGCCGCACCAGCACGCGGTCCGGATCCGACAGGCGCGGCCCGGCGGCGGCGCCGGGGGCGGAATGCGGCGGGCAGAGGGCGAATATCTTCGGGAGCAGCTCGCGCGCCAGTTCGACGCTGCGCGACGAGATATGGACATAGTCCGGCCCGTTGACAAACAGTTCAATCATGCGAAGGGCCTGGTCCAAATCGCGGAAATGGTGGCGCCCCAGGAACTCCTTCCACTGATCTCGGTTTTCCGCGAATTCGCCGGGCAGCGCGGAAGTTTTGGCCGGCTCGCCGCCCCCCAGGATTTTTTCATAGAGGCGGCGGATTTGGCCGGCGCGCGTCTGGAGGGCTTTCTCAAAACCGGCCAGGGAGTCAAAGCCCATCTCACGGGCCAGACGTTCGCGCGGCAGGCGCGCGGTGGGAATGGTATGGGTTTGCTGTCCGGCCTCCATTTGCAGGCGGTGCTCCACATCGCGCAAAAACAGGTAGGCCTCGCCCAGCGTTTTGGCGGCCTCGGTGGAGAGGAGGCGGTAGGAGGCCAGCTTTTCCAGGGCGGGAATGGTCGCGGCCTCCTGCAGGAACGGCTGCTTGCCGGCGTGGAGCAATTGCAAGGTCTGCGCGATGAACTCGACTTCGCGGATGCCGCCGCGGCCCAGCTTGACGTTGCGCTCCAGTTCGCCCGGCTTCACCACCTCGTTTTCCAGGCGGGATTTCATCGCGGTGACGCCGCGCAGGGTGCCTTCCGACAGGGAGCGCGGATAACGGAAGGGCTGGATCATCTCCAGAAATTCCGCGCCCAATTCCGCGTCGCCGGCCACGGGGCGCGCCTTGATCAGCATCATGCGCTCCCATGTCTGGCCCCATTGCGCGTAATAGGTTTCATAACTTGCCAGCGAGCGCGCCAGCGGCCCGGTCGGGGCCTCCGGGCGGAGCCGCAAATCCACCCGGTAGAGCATGCCCTGCTCGGTCAGGCGGCCGATTTCGGCGGTCAAGCTTTCGGCCAGGCGCGTGAAGAAGACGTGGCTGGCCATGCCTTTGCCGCTCTCCTCGCCCGGACGCGGCGGCGTTTTGAAAACGCACCCCTCCTCGCTATAGACAAAAAGGATGTCCACGTCGGAACTGTAATTCAGTTCCCGTCCGCCCAGCTTGCCCAGGCCAAGGACGCAAAATTGCGTGGCCTGCCAGTGTCCGTCGGCAGTCAAATGATACGGCCGGCCCAGGCGGCGGTGCAACGTTTGCAGACAAAGGCGCAGGACGGCGTCCAGGCAGACATCGGCCACGTCGGAGATTTCGCGCGTGATTTCCAGCGCGTTGCCCAGGCGGGCCAGGTCGCGCGCGGCGAGGCGCAGCATTTCACGCTGTTTGAATTCGCGCAATTTGGCGAAGGCCGGTCCGGTTTCCTCGCGAGCCAGACAGGGATTGAGCCACTGCCCGACCTCGCGGCGCAGGCCCTGCTCGCGGCGGGGATGCGCCTGCGCGCCCGGTTCCAGCAGCGGCCCGAGCCAATCGGGATGCGCCGCCAGCAACTCGCCCGCCATCTGCGAACCGGCGAGGAGCGAAACGAGGATGCGCGCCTGATCGGCGGAAGGCTTCTTGACAAGGCGCGCCGCTTCGGTTTCCCGCAAACGCGCCAGGGCTGCTTCGGCCCGAGCCGGGTCGGCGCAGGATTCCAATGCCTTCTTCAGCGTTTGCGGCTGCATGGCTGCAATGTAAGGTTTCACCCGAAAACCGCAACCCGCCTCTGAAGCAGGGCATGATGACCTTCCGCAAAGTGGCAGCTCAAAGTGGCAGAGCCGTCCCGGCTCTGTACCAAGGCATGACAACTTCACAGAATTCTTGACCGCGCGATAACGCGGTCTAGGTTGTTCGCCATGAACCGGACTGGAATCCCGCTTTGTTCCGCCGCGCGCTGGCGGATGAATATACTGTTGACTTTCGCGGTTGTTTCCTCCCCCGCCGCGGCCTCGGCGCAGGGACGCGGGGGCGATCCGGGCCAGACCGATTTTGTGCGGTCGAATTACACGAAGTTCGAATACCGCATTGCCATGCGCGACGGCGTCAAGCTGTTCACCTCCGTTTATGCGCCCAAGGACACCGCCCAGCGGTATCCGATCCTGTTGACCCGAACGCCCTACGGAGCCGGCCCCTCTGGCGCGGATGCTTATCGCCGCGACCTCGGCCCGTCGGATTTGTTCGCCAGGGAAGGATTCATTTTCGTCTATCAGGACGTGCGCGGACGCGGGCAATCGGAAGGAGTGTTCGACGATCCCCCCGCCCACAAGCTGCATTTCAGCGGACCGGCCGACAGCGACGAAAGCACGGACAGTTACGATACGATTGACTGGCTGGTAAAAAACATCCCCAACAACAACGGGCGCGCCGGCACGTGGGGCATTTCCTATCCGGGCTTCTTTTCCGCTTTCACCCTGATCAACTCCCATCCGGCCCTCAAGGCCGCGTCGCCGCAGGCCCCCATGGCCGACGTGGGCGACGGGGACGACGCTTATCATAACGGCGCGTTTTTCCTGGCGGCGAATTTTGATTTTTACAACTTTTTCAGGCCCAAGCAGGCCGCGCCCGCCACGAACCTGGTGGCCAGCGCCATCGGCGCCCTGACCGCCGCCACGGAACGCTTCAGCATGGGAACGCCGGACGAATACGATTTCTTCCTGCGCCTGGGGACGTTGGCGGACGCGGAGGAAAAGTATTTCAAGCACCGGAATGAATATTGGACCTCGGTTGTCAAACACGACACCTACGATGAGTTCTGGTCCGCGCGCGCGCTGGGGCCGCAGATGCGCAACCTGACCGCCGCCGTGCTGGTGGTGGGCGGGTGGTTTGACGCGCAGGACCTCGGCGGCACGCCCAGGCTTTTCCAGGCGATTGTCAAGGACGGCAGCGCGCCCGCCGCCACGCTGGTGATGGGACCGTGGGACCACGGCGGTTGGGAGCGCGACGGCGACTCGCTCGGCAACCTGAAATTCACGGAGAAAACCGGGCTCTTCTATCGCGAGAACATCGAGTTTCCGTTCTTTCTCCAGCATTTGAAAGACAAGGGCAACGGGCTGAAGACAAAAAGCGACCCGGCGATTCCCAGGGCGTGGGTTTTTGCGACGGGCAGCGACGAATGGCATCGTTTCGCCGAGTGGCCTCCGGCCAATGCGGCGCGGCGCTCGCTTTATTTGCAGGCGGGCGGAAAGCTGGCCTTTGCCGCGGCGGCCGGCGGCAGCAATCAATACGACGAGTATCTCAGCGATCCGGCCAAGCCGGTGCCCGTGGCGAGCGAGATCGTGGTGGACCTGGGCGGCGATTACATGACTTACGACCAGCGGTTTGCGTCCAGGCGGCCCGACGTGCTGACTTACGAGACGGAGCCGCTGGACGAGGCGATCACCATCGTTGGGCCGGTCACGCCCGCGCTGCTCATTTCCACGTCGGGCACCGATTCGGATTTCGACGTGAAACTGATTGACGTTTATCCAAACAATTACCGGGACCCGCAGGCGGCGGCGGCGCGCGGGCGGCGCGCAGCGCCGGGCGTGGCGCCCATGGCGGGCTATCAACAATTGGTGCGGGGCGAGCCTTTCCGCGGGAAATTCCGCAACAGCAGGTCCAAACCGGAGCCGTTCAAACCGGGCCAGCCGGCCAAAATCCAATTTGCCATGCCCGATGTCATGCATACTTTTCTGCCGGGACATCGCATCATGGTGCAAATCCAAAGCTCGTGGTTTCCCTTGACGGACCGCAATCCGCAGACTTTCGAGGACATTCCTGCGGCCAGGGCGTCGGATTTCAAGACGGCGGTCGAGCGCGTCTATCGCGGCGGTGCGGACGGCAGCCGGCTGGATGTGCTGGTCGCCGAGTAGGCGTGGAAAGGCCGCGCATGGATTCTTATATGATTGACATAGTCGCGGCCGGGGCCGGGGCGCTGCTCGCCTGGCTCCTGACGCGCGCGCCCGAATTGCGCGGCTGGCGGCTGTCGCAGATGATCCTGGTCGCCGGCGGCTTCGCAGCGGTTTCCTGGCTGCTGCGGCAGACGCATGGAAAGCCGGACATGAGCGCGGACGTCGCGATCATATTAATCATTGTGTTGACCGCATTTCTGCTCGCGCCAAACATCGCGTTCTATTGCGGCGTCGGACTGTCCAATTTTCTGGATCCGCTGGATTGGACGCCGGCGGAGGAGGAACTCGCCTTGCGCCCCATCCGGCGATTGATTGACAACGACCGGTTTTACCAGGCGGCGGGCGATCTGGAGGCGCTGCTGCAAAAGCGCCGGCCGACTTACGAGGCGCTTGTCCTCCACGCCAAGCTGCATCACCATTTCGCAAGGTGGGATGCCGCCGCCGCCGCGCTCCTCCGCGCCATTCCGTTCAGCCACACCGTCGAACAGCAATTGACCGTGATGGAACTTCTCGCGGCCCTGGAAGAGCGTCTGCCGGTCGCGCCCGGACCGCCCGTGCCAGGAACGCGCCGAATCAACCTGCGGCACGAATTGGCGCTCTTCCCGCCTGCCGCCGCCGACCGCTCGCAATACAAAGTCATTCCGCCCGGAGATTACGAAGTCGGGGAGATCATTCACGGCCGGCAAGCATGGCTCAAGCTGGCGGGAGAAGACTGGGGCAACGCGAAGGAGTGTTGGGAAGCGGTGCGGGATATTCCCGCGCCGCTCGCCGCGCCGCCGAGGAAGGGACTTTTTTGGCGAATCGGCCGGATGCACCAGGCCATCAGCCTCGCCCTCAAAGGCAAACCGCGTCATCAGCGCCGGGCCGAGGCGGACCAACTTCTGAAGGAAGCGAACCAATTCATCCGGCGGGAGGACTGGCCGGCGGCGCTGCCCCTTCTGCAAAAGGCCCTGGCCTGCGACCCGCATCGGTATGAAATCGCCTACCGCTGGGTGCAGGCCGTGCGGCGCACCGGCGACGCCGCCGACGCCGCGCGCGCAGTCAACAAAATCCTGGCTCGCCAGCCGTGGAGCCCGACCGAGCAAGAAATGCTCCGTCAATTGCAGCACGCCGCCGCCCCAAAAAAAGGTTCCTCGACGTTTTCGATGGAATAGAGATGGCGGACGGTTCTCCGCTGTTATCCGCCATTTCGGTTCATCGAATGTCCGGCGGCGATGCCGGCGCCGGACCCCGGTCTGGTGTGCGCTAGGAAACTCGACACTTGCCATCCTGTAGCGGGGGCATCTTGCCGCGGGTTCCCCGGCGTCCCCGCCGGAAGCCCCCGCCTCTCTGCCAACTTTGGACTCCCCGTCCGCGTGGCTGGTCGGGCCAAAGCATGGCGAAGGCCGAGCCAAGGTGCGACAGAAGAAACGGCGAACACTCCAATGGTCAGCCCTGATCCCCTGACGCCTCCTGCTGAAAGCGGGCAAAAAAGGCTTGTTGACGCCGGAGTTTGGAATTGATAGGGTCGCCGCATGCTTGGTGAGCCCGAAAACCGATTCTCTCTTTCACCCACGCAGAGCTCGGCGCGAGCGGGGGTGCGAAAAGCGAATTCCTATCCGTTTTAAACGAAATTATGAAGAAACTATTGTATTTGTTGCTCGCACTTGTCTGTTACAAATCCGAGGCGGCGAATCCTGTGCTGACGATAGAAGGCGGACAGGTTCAAGGCGTAAAAGCCGATATTAAAGGAGTGTATGTTTATCGTGGAATTCCGTATGCGGCGCCTCCGATTAAAGGACTCCGATGGAAGCCTCCGCAGCCGGTTGCACCATGGCAGGGAGTGAAAATTGCCGATAAATTCGGGCATCCCGGTTATCAGGCTGTTCACTATCCCGGTGGCTATACTACAGAGTGGGGTTATGGAGATGAGTCACCTTATAGCGAGGACTGCCTCTACTTAAATGTATGGACAAAAGCTCCGGGTAAAATTGACAAGAAGCTTCCAGTGGCTCTGTGGATTCATGGCGGCGGATACAGGGAAGGATGGGGATCTGAACCTGAGTTTGATGGACAAGAGTGGGGAAACAAAGACGTAGTGCTTGTTTCGATCAACTATCGTCTCGGCGTTTTCGGATTTCTAACACACCCTGAACTTTCAAAGGAAAGTCCTAATCACGTTTCAGGTAACTATGGCATCCTTGACCAGATCGAATCTCTCAAATGGATTAAGAAGAATATTGCACAATTTGGCGGTGATCCTGAGAACGTTACAATATTTGGTCAGAGTGCGGGTGCCGGCAGCGTAAGAACGCTCTGCGAATCACCCCTGGCAAGGGGCTTGTTCAAGAGAGCCATCATCATGAGTGGTGGTGGTTTGACAACTACGGCGGCTCCCAATGCAGCTCCAGGCGCTCGTGCAGGTGGTCCAGGTGCGCCAGGCGGTATGGCTGCTTTTGGCCCGATGACTCTTGAACAATCAGAGCTTCAGACAAAGGAAATCATGGACTGGGCCGGGCTTACAAATATTGACAAGATGCGCGCCGCTTCCACCGAAACCATTTATACAGTTGGAAGTCTGTACACTGCGGTTACCGGAAAACGCACCCGTATGACCGGCGCACCTGTCGTTGACGGTTATGTTTCACTTCAGAGCTTCGATGCTGCCGCGGTTGACAACAAACTGGCAAATGTTCCGTATATGATTGGTTACACCCTGAATGATCTGGGCAATATGTCTCAAGGTATTGCTGAATTCTGTCTGAACCGGGAGAAAGCAGGCGGTAAGGCTTATGCGTACGAGTTTGCTCGTCCTCTTCCAACCGATGGCCGAGACAACGTACTCAAGGGAGCATTCCACTCTTCAGATCTGTGGTATGTATTCAAATCTCTCCAGCATTGCTGGAGACCGATGACAGCAGGAGACTGGCAACTTTCAGAAGTAATGTTGACTGCCTGGTCGAACTTTGCGAAGTGCGGTGATCCTAACGGCAAGAATGGTGGCAAGTGGGCTCCCTACTCAAAGGAAAATCCCAAGTTGATGGTTTTCAAACTCGATGCAAGCAATAAAGAGAATTCCGGAATGGGCGACCCAGTAAGACCGTAGCTTTTCTTTGGTTCCTCACGGATTTCCGGGGACGGGGGAGTGGAGAGGTCAACGGCGAGCGGTGTGGGCTGGCCGGGTAATGGCAGTAAGTTAAGGCCCAACTTCCTTTGTGAGAGGCGCTTGCGACGGGGCGGATTGGGCAGGTTTTCCAGCGCGTATCGTGCGGTCAGTTGCTGCATTTGGAGGAGCGTATTCCAAAGTTCCCGCTGATTGGCGATGGCTTCTTTGAGCCAGGCAAATTGTTCGGCGCTGAACGCCTCGGTAACGGTTTTTTTGCCCACGCGCCGGGACCATTGATAGCGAGGGCCTCCCTGGCCGGGCAATCATCTCGACACCACCATGCTCTACCTTCACGCCGCAGCCGGGCAGGGCGGCGCAATATACCGTGGAATAAATGATAATATCGAGCACGCCATATTTTATCGCATTTAATTGCAAGACACTGGCCTGCAATGGCTTGCGATTATTCGAGAGAAATCTGCAACCGAGGAGCAACGAAGCCAGACGCCCCGCCCCGCCGTAAGACCGACCGGGATACTTTCAAAACACGCTCTTAAAGCGCTCCCCTCGCGCCCCAACAACCGGACAATCCCTTCGCCAATCCATTTATCATTTTGCATGGAGCTGTTCCAATGAAGGCTGCGGAAGGCAAATACAGGTAAAAAAAATTGTTGAAAAAACTCACAACCAACCCGGCTCCTTTGCGGACCACAAAAAAAAATAAAAAAAACGCTTGCAAGTGTGACGCGCGTAACATATAGTGCCTGTGACACGCGTAACATTTATGAAAAAATCAATTCGCATCACGGAGGCGGAATGGGAGGTCATGGCGGTCGTCTGGGACCGCACGCCGGTCGCGGCCAGCACGGTGGCGGAAGTGCTGGAGGATCGCAAACAATGGACGCTGGCCACCGTCCGGACCCTGCTGCGCCGGCTGGTCAACAAGGGCGCCCTGCGGCAGGAGTCCGAGGGCAAGCGGTTCCTTTACACGCCGCTGATTTCAATGGCCGAATGCGCGCGCCAGGAAAGCGAGTCCTTCCTGGACCGGGTCCTGGGCCGCGCTCCCTCGGAAGCCGTTTTACATCTGGTCAAACGGGCGGATTTGACTGTCAATGATATTCAGGAGCTGAAGCGCATCTTGAAGGAAAAGGAGAACAAATCATGAACACCACAACACTCGCGGGCGGCAATTTTGCCTGGGTCCTGCAATCCTCGTGGCAGGCGGCCGTGCTGGTCCTGCTGGTTCTCCTCGCGCAAATGGTGTTCCGCAAAAAGCTTTCGCCCGCCTGGCGTTATGGTTTGTGGTTGCTGGTCGTGGCGCGGCTCCTCATGCCCGCTTCGCCGCAAAGCGCGATCAGCATTTTTAATCTGGCCAAATTCACGCCGCGGCCAACCATCACGGCTTCCCCTCCGCGCCAGGACATGGGCGCGCCGGAAGTTCCAGTTTCTGACTCGCCGGCGGCGCCGCCCGGCGACCGCTCGTTCCACCCGGCGGCCGCCCCGGCCGAGGCGCGCCCGGCCTGGCAGCCGGACAATGGCCGCCCGGCAGGCGCGGTCTCAACGATCAGCAGCCGCCCCGTTCATCCGGCAAACTGGTTCGGAATGGCGTGCGCGGTTTGGTTGACAGGCGTCTGCCTTCTCGCCTTGAGGCTGGCTTGGGCCAATGTCCGTTTCGCTTCGCGCCTCGCGCGGCATGTGCCAATTGCGGACGCCGCCATTCTGCGGATCGTGGCGGGATGCGCCAACGACATCGGCATCAGGCCTCCGGCCAGCGTGATTGAAACCGAGGAAGTGGAAAGCCCGGCGGTCTGCGGATTGTGGAAAAAAAGACTGCTGGCGCCGGACGGCGTTTTTGAACGTTTCTCCCCCGAAGAACTCCGGCACATTTTTCTGCACGAACTGGCCCACATCAAGCGGCGCGACATCGAAGTCAACTGGCTGGTGGCGCTGCTGCAAATTCTCCACTGGTTCAATCCCGTTCTATGGCTGGCTTTCGCCCGGATGCGCGCCGACCGCGAAGTGGCCACGGACGCGCTGGCTCTGGCGCACGTCGGCCGGACGGAAAACGTCCGCTATGGCGAGACGATACTCAAGGTGGTGGAGAATCTTGTCCGCGGAGGTGTTCAACCGGGGTTGGTGGGGATTGCCGAAAGCAAGGCGGGCCTGAAGGAGCGCCTGCGGGCCATCGCCAGACGCGGCGCGGCCAGGCCCTGGCGCTGGGCGGCGTTGGGGATTGCGGCGATGGTCGCCGCGGTCGGTCTAACCGCGGCGCGGCAAACCCATGCGCCGGATGCAAACGGACAACCGCCCGCCGCGGCGAATGCGACGAACTCAACGCCGGGCGCTAGCCAGGCTCCATTAAACGTCCCGATGCGGGGCTTCGTCTTCCGGGTTTCGGACTATGAGACGGGAACCCCGTTGGGCGGGGCCACCATCATTGTCACCTCGGAATTGTTCGGTGGGATTTCCGTGAAAACCGAAGTGCGCACCAGCCAGGACGGCCGCGGACGTGTCAGCATCCCTGAATCCATGGCGGACGTTAAGCGGCTGTCCTATGTGGCGCAAAAGACGAATTACCTTACGCTTCAGGGAGAGTGGTTTGATCAGGAACTGTCGCTGCTGGGAGAGGAATACCCGATCAAGTTGAGCCACGGCGTTGAAATCGGCGGGAGCGTTGTGGACGAGAATGGAAAACCTGTGGCCAACGCGGAGGTTTCGTTCGACCAAGAGATGAGGTTGCTGCTCTCGGCGGGCCATTACCGCACCGACCACGCCGAATTGTGGATCGTGCCGCCCGGACAACACGTGGCCGTCACGGGCGCGGACGGCGCCTGGAAGGCCAAGTGCATCTGGCCGGACTTTCAATGGGCTTCCCTGAGAATTCATCATCCGGACTTTGCGGACACCACCTGTGGCACCGATATCAGCACCGCCATGCAGGCCGAAGGCAAAGGGGTGCATGTCAGTTTCAACGACCTGACCAACCATGCCGTGCGATTGACATTGACGAAAGGCGTCGCCGTGAAGGGCCGTGTGATTAACGAATCCGGAGCGCCGCTTCCCGGAATCCAGGTCAGTTACGCCGAATTGCTCACTTCGCCGCACGCTTCCGACAAACTTCTGGGCCAGCACACTGTTACCACGGATGCGGCGGGGAAATTCCAGCTCGACCATGCTCCACGCAAGCACCTCTTCTTCATGGTGCAAACCGCCGGTTACGGCCCGGCCGTGGCGGAACTGGACCCGGCAGCGCCCGGCTCTGACGTGGAATTGCGTCTGGCCAAGGGCATCAAAGTGATCGGCACCGTCCAGGACGATTCGGACAACCCGGTGGCCAACGCGCGCGTTTCCTTCGCGGATTACGGCATCTGGCGCGGCATTCATTGGGAAACAGTTACGGATGGCAATGGCCGTTTCCAGTGGAATGACGCCCCGGCGGAGGTCTTTCAACTCCAGATTGAGAAAGACGGCTTCCTCGTTCAACACGAGACGGTGGACGCCGGCGATGGCAAAGAGCTGGCCGTTCGCCTCCGCCATACCTTGCACATCACCGGCAAAGTCCTGGATGCGCAGTCAAAAGAGCCGGTCAAGGAGTTTCACATTGACGTGATGGGCCGGAATGAACCGCTCTATTTCGCCCAAGGCTATCCCTTCTCCACCATTCCGGGATCAAACGGGGCCTACTCCCTCGATCTGGGCAGGCTTTACGTCAACAACTGGTTCGGCGGATATGCGCACACCTGCATCCTCCGAGTCGAGGCGGACGGCTACGCCTCGTTCTTTTCGCGGGCTTTTGATTCGCATAAAGGCGATCTCGGAGAGGTCTCTTACGACATCGAACTCGAACGCGCGACGCAGATTCTTGGAACGGTGGTGGATGCCGGCGGGCGGCTGGTGCCGGGCGCTCAGGTCAGCCTCAAGATGCCCGCCTCGAGATTGTTCCTGTTGGGCAAACCATCCTTCTATTCTACCGCACCGGGCGCCAGCTTTCAACAAACTGACGCCCAAGGACGGTTTCATCTCAACTCCGATCCAGAGGCCCGGGGCATCGTGGCCGTTCACGACGAAGGATTCGCCGAAATCGGAACCAATGATTTCTCCACCAACCTCACCGTCAAATTGCAGCCCTGGGGCCGGATCGAAGGCGCCGTTTGGGAATACGACAAGTCCGTCACCAACCAGGCCATCTGGGCGGTCGCCGGCAATGGTTCGCCGCAGGAAAGTCTGCACATCCAGTTCGACACCAACACGGATGCTCACGGACGATTCGTCTTCGAGTTCGTCCCGCCGGGCAAGTACTCGGTTTACCGGATGATCCCGACGGGTGGTGGAGGCAGTTCCGGCGGGCCGAAAGAAGTGGTGCAGGTTCAACCCGGCAAGACGGCATTAGTGAAGGTCGGCGGCGTGGGCCGCCCCGTCGTTGGCCGGATGAAGGTCCTGAATCCCTACGTCGCGATTAACTGGTCCAGCGACCGCAATCATTTCTTTGCGCATTCAGTTTATCCGCAACGCCCCGAAAATCTCACATCGCGGGAGGAACTCGAGGCCTGGCAAAACCAGCCGGAAATTCAGAAAGCCTACGATGCCATCCGCAATTATCCCTTGAGAATGTCTGCGGATGGCTCTTTCCGCATGGACGAAGTGACGCCCGGAAAATATGAGGTGTTCATCGAAATCCTGGACCCAAGGGACCCGGATGCCATGGCTTTCTCCAAGTATATCGCTAACGACACAAAAGCGTTCGAGGTGCCCCAGTCGGACGCGCGCGAGCCGCTCGACATCGGCGCTTTCGAGATCACTTTGAAGCCGGACGTCAAGAGCGGACAAACCGACGCGCCGGAATTCGATGCCACCGACATGGCCGGCAAGAAATTCAGCCTGGCCGACTACCGCGGCAAATATGTTCTCCTGGATTTCTGGGCGACCTGGTGCGGCCCGTGCGTCGCAGAGATTCCTTACCTGAAAAAGGTCCATGACAAATTCAAGGACCGCGGCGACTTTGCCATGATCAGCCTCAGCCTCGACAAGACCATCGCCGAGCCGCGCGAATTCCTCAAGAAGAACGATCTTCCCTGGGTGCAGGGGTACCTTGGCAACTGGTCCGACACCAAAGTGGCCGGGCAGTACGGCGTTCAGGGCATCCCCGCCGTCTTTCTGGTCAGCCCCGACGGAAAGATCATCGAGTCCGAATTGGAAGGAAGCGCCATCCTCCCCACGCTCGAAAAGCGCCTCAAATAGTCTGGCTGTGAATGGTCAGCGATTCGAGCCTGGCTCAACCGGAGTGAGCAGAAGCTGCCCGGCGTGCAAATAAGCATCAGGTATATGGTTGGTGCTGACAACGAAGTTTGTGGTCACATACCCTGGCGCCGAGACTTGAATCTCCCTGCCAGGATAGGGCATATCGAAGCCTGGGAGAAGCGATTCACAAATTGGACTGACCAGGTAAACAGCGTGCCAACCACGCCTCGGGCGAAGACGGAAAAACCCGTTACTGTCACAACGCGCTGTCTCCGTGGGTTCATCAATGCTGGCAACCGAAGCGCTTCCGAGAGGCCGGCGGTCGAAGCCGCTGACGACTTGACCATTCACCCCTGATATGTGGACGCGCGTGTGCGGCACAGGAAGCAAGCACCCGTTGCAAACCACGACAATCAATCCGATAATCGCCGTGGCAAGTTTAGATCGCATTCCAAACTTGATTATGCGACCTCCGGTTCGTTTATTGAAACACAAAATCCTGCCCCTTCGGACTGCATCCGTCCGTGTCCATTGCCGTGAACTTTGCCATTTCCTCATATCAAATCCTTCTGTTTCTCCGGCTTGCCTTCCCGTTGCGCTTTGGCAAACGGATTCGTTTGCGGCGGGGTGTCAACCCGCTCAGTTTTATTCATCAAACCTTCGATGGTGAGAATCTGGATTTTGGGATAATCCTTGTCGTGCCAAATCTCTGAAGTGTACCGGCCCGCTTCTGCGGCCTCAATGCGCATCGGGCCGGACGGCTTTTCCAGCGTGAGCAGGATGCCCCCGGCAAATTCCTGGTTGTTGACGTCGCCAAGCAAGGTCGCCACGTCATTTCTCTGGACGCTTCCGCCTTTGACTTGGACAAGGATTTTCTGGCGTTTTTCCTCGCTCTCGTAGAAGTAGAGCATCCCATCCACGCCGCGATCTGCGCCTTTGCCATCGCCTGATTTGCGCGGGCGGGCGTCAATGAGGGACAGCGCCCATTGCTGGAATTGCCATTTGTCCAAATCCGCCAGCGCCTTCGCGCTCGCAAAATCTGTTGGCTGGCCTCTTTCCTCATAAACAACTTCTTGGCCAAAAGCATCCTCCAATCGGTGTTTGATGAGATTTATGGCAAGGTAAGTAATGTCAATGCCCGTCCATTGACGCCCAAGTTTCTGGGCTGCGTGAACCGTGGTGCCGCAACCGCAAAATGGATCAAGCACCATATCACCCGGATTGCTGCTGACTGCCACAATACGTTCAAGTAGAGCGACTGGTTTCTGGGTAGGATAACTCAATTTTTCGGCTGATTGCGCGGAGAGGGGCGGAATATCAGTGATAATTGATTGCACGGCCAGGCCGGGCATCTCGTCGAGATAGCGTTTGTAGCGGGGCACGCCGCCACGCTTTTCCGGCCAGATTACCCGGCCTTTCCTGTCCAGTTCCTCCAACGTCTCAATTGTATATTTCCAGTGGATGCCCTTGCGTTTGACATTGATTCCATGCCAGGGCCTTCCAGAACTGCCTTCGCGGGTTCCTGCGGCCGTGAGGTTGTCCGAGGCATAACGCCGGCCCGTTCCCGGCTCAATGTGCCGGTAAAATTTCGCGGTGTAGGCCTCATCATAGGGCGTGAATTGCGGGTTCCACGTAAATTCATCAGACATCGAGTAAAATAGAATTGTATCGTGTATATGATTCCATCGGTGCGAGTCGCTTCTCGCGCTGGTTCTTTTCCAAACCAGCTCATTCTGAAAATTCTTCGCCCCAAAGATTCCATCCAGAATCATCCGCAGATAATGGCTCGCCGTCGGGTCACAGTGGAGATACAGGCTGCCGGAGGGCTTGAGGACACGATGAAGTTCCACCAATCGCGGGGCCATCATCGCCAGATACGCCATCATGGGCGAAGCACGGAGGAAGCCATAAAGCGACTGCATCATGTCCACAACAACGGTGTTCTGGCAGTTGTCAATAAAATCATCGTATGTTTGTTTCGCGTCCGCCCAATGCCACGTGTCCGTGAAGGCGTGGAATTGCGCCTGGCTTTCCGCCCCCGATGCCTCCTTGAAAAGGACATTGTAATCGGCGTTGGAATTGAACGGCGGGTCCAAATAAACCAAGTCCACGCTGGCGTCGGGAAAAATGTCCCTTTTCCGCAGCCAGTTGAAGTTGTCGCCGAAGAAAAGCCGATTCATCGGGCCTGATTATCAGAGGCGGTTTGCGTGTTCAAGAATTTTTGGAGGATTACAAAATATATGTTCTGTTCCAAGCCCTCTTGATTGCGGTGGGCCGCGCCGGGCAATCCGTGGCAAAATCCTCGCATTTTGCATTCTGCATTCTTAATTTTGCCTTTTCTTCAACTATCCCTTGACAAAAAATAGAACCTATGGTTCACTCTTAAAGCATGAGAGACGTAAGCGCAGTCCATTTCCCCTCCGGCAACTCGTCCGCCATAGCCCCAGGCGACGGCGGAAGCCGCAAGCCGGCTCCAGCCGGCCCAGGCCGCGCGTGCGGGACGGCCAAAAACCCCACCAAAAACCCCTGTCGGAACCTTCACCAATGAAGGCAAATGAAGGCTGCTGAAGGCTGCTGAAGGCAAATGAAGGTAAAAAAAAAATAAAAAAAATTGGCGAAAAAATGCACAATCAACTCAAGATCAAGCATCCCCGACAAGACTCCAGCGCTCCACTTTACCGCAAAAATGCAGTCGTCAGGGGGAATGTCTGTCAGGGGAATGGAAGAGGGCCTCGTTTGGATTATTCCCCTGCCAATCATTCCTCTGACTTTACTCCGGCCTTGCCTATCCTCCGTTGGCCATTTCCTGTTCGTTTTGGTTGCGGTTTCTCCGCGCTGCGCCTTTTGAGCTTTTTTGCGGAAAATCAACCCAAGTTACTGTCCATGAGCAGGTTACATAAAAATGCAGGCTTTTCTCAATCAGGCCCAACCGTGCCTGATCAAGTTATTTTCACGCAAGCTTCAGGCCCAAGCCGGTCGCGTCCGCGACGGACCTGCCAGCCGGCGCCGTCGGCGCCAAAGCCGCCGCCGCGCCATGCTTCAGCGTATGAATGCCGGACGATTGCGATTTTTTCCTTTTCCTGGGGACGCCGGAGGAGGATTCGCGCCGGTTACGCCGCGGCCGCCGCCGGTTTTGGTGTTTTGGTCTTCGCCGCCGCCTTTTTGCGTTTGATGTGCGCGAGGCGACGACGATTTTTGATCACTTTGTTGTATTGCTTGCCCATAATTCGGCTTTAATCTTGTTTAATTGTCTATTGCATCAATATGAAGTCCTGTCTGCGTTCATTCAATATCTATTTGTTGGCGGCGCTGGCCGTCGTGGGCGGCGGCTGCGCGTCGGGCCACCTCAGCATGAGAAAGGAATACTCGACCTTGCGCGTCTATATGGAGGGCGCGCCGCGCGAGTCGCCCATGGTCTATGTCACCCGCGCCCGCACTCTCATGTACATCAAGCCCGAACCGATCCTGACCGAGGAGGATGTCAAAAAGGCCACGCTGGTGGACAATCCCGACGGCACCTTCGACATCCAGGTCACCTTCAATGATGAAGGTTCGATCAAGCTCGACATGGATACCACTTCCAACCGCGGCAAGCATCTCATCATTTTCTGCCATTTCCCCCCCAAGGGCTGGAAGGAGCCGAAGGACCAGGGCACCGACTCCTCGGAACCGCCCGTGCCGGGCCAGCCCCGCATTTCCGGCTGGCTCGCCGCGCCCCTCATCCAGACCGGCCTTTCCAACGGCTCGCTCAAGTTCACGCCCGACGCCTCCCACGAGGAAGCCGACCGCATCGTGCGCGGGCTGAACAACATGGTGTCGGACATGGAGAAATAACCCGGGCGATGAAAGCGCTTTGGCTCCAGAAAATTGTCTTTGTTCTGGCCGTGCCGGCCTTTTGCGTCGCCGCCCGCGCCCAGCCTTTCTTTTTGCCCACCGCCAACCACGCCCTCTTCGAGCCGGGCCGCGAGGCGGATTTCTTTGTCCCAACCCCGGGCAAAACCTGGGAAACCGGCTGCTTCGGTTGCGTGCGCAGCGACCGCCGCCAAATGCACGAGGGGCTGGACATCAAGTGCCTGGAGCGCGACAAGCACGGCGAACCCGCCGATCCGGTCATGGCCGCCGCCGCCGGGGTTGTCGCCTATGTCAACGGCCGCCCTTCTCTTTCCAATTACGGGCGTTACCTGGTGCTGCGCCATCTCATCGGCGGCGTCGAAGTCTATTCGCTTTACGCCCATCTCCAATCCGTCCGCAGCGACCTCAAACCCGGCGTCGCGGTGCAGGCGGGCGAGCCGGTCGCCGTCATGGGCCGCACCTCCAACACCGGCGAATCCATCACCAAGGACCGCGCCCACGTCCACTTTGAACTGAATTTATTTTACAGCGACAACTTCGCGGCCTGGTACAAAAAGCACTTTCCCGGCGAGCGCAACGACCACGGCGTCTGGAACGGTGAAAACCTGGTCGGCTTCGACCCCCGCCTGGTGCTGCTGGCCGAGCGCGAGGAAGGAACGAATTTCAACTTGACAACATGGCTGCAACATCGCGTTCCCTTGTGCCGCGTCCTCGTCCACAAGACCGGCATCCCCTGGGTCAGGCGCTATCCCATGCTCCTCCTCCCCAATCCTCCCGCCCAGAATCAAGCCGTCGCCGGATACGAAATCGCCATTGACTACAACGGCCTGCCCTTCGCCTGGTTTCCGCGCCCAGCCTCAGACTTTCAGGGCCAGGCCAAATACCGTCTCCTCTCCGTCAACGAAGCGGAGGAAGCCCAGAATCCCTGCCGCAAACTGGTCCGGCAGGTGCGAGGCCGCTGGCAGCTCGCGCCCAATGGCGTCAGCCTTCTCGATCTCCTTACCCAATAATTTCCCGCTGCGCCCATGACAATTGAACTTTTCCAGTCTAATCTAAATGGAGCGGTGCCATAAGACCGCCGCCACTTGCCGCCGTGAAAAGAACAAGGCGCATCCTATTGGTTCTGCTGCTCTGGACCGCCCCGGCGGCGGTGCAAGCCCAATTCACTTACACCACCAATAACGACGGGGTCACTCTCACCGTTGCCGGTTATTCCGGCCCCGGCGGCGACATTGCCATCCCGGCCGCCCCCTTCACGAACCTGACCGTCACCGCCATCGGACAGTTTGCGTTTGACAACAACTCCAGTCTGACCGGAGTCGTCATCCCCGGCACCGTGACCACCATCGGCGAAGGGGCGTTCTTCTATTGCACGGGCCTTGGCGGCATCGCCATTCCCGGCGGCGTCGCCACCATCGGCGACTATGCTTTTGATAGCTGTTTCGCCCTGACCAACGCCGTCCTCGCCGACGGTCTCACCAACCTCGGCCAGGCCGCTTTCGAGGACTGCTCCAGCCTGGCCGCGGTCGCGATTCCCGGCAGCGTCACGGTCATTGGCGCCAACGCCTTCGATAGCTGCCTCAGTCTGACCAACGCGACCATCTCCAACGGCGTCGCCGGCATTGGCGGCGGGGCTTTTGCCTACTGCGAAAAGCTCACCGCCGTCGCCCTTCCCGCCAGCGTCACCAATATCGGTCAGGGCGCCTTCCAATTCTGCATCAGACTTGCCAGCGTCACCCTTTCCACCGGCCTTGCCGCCATCGGCGAATCTGCTTTCGCCAATTGCTCCAGCCTGGCTGGCATCACCTTTCCCCCCGCCGTCGCCGCCGTCGGCGAGTCCGCGTTTTCCGGTTGCTCCAGCCTGACCGATCTGACCATCCCCGCCACCGTCACCAACCTCGGCACCTCCGCTTTCGCCAATTGCGCCGGCCTCGTCAACATCTTTTTCATGGGCAACGCGCCCGCCGCGAATGCAAACGTGTTCGCCTCCGACGCCGGTGCGACCGTCTATTACTTGCCCGGCACGACCGGCTGGAGTTCCCCTTTTGGCGGCGCGCCCGCGCTGCTCTGGAACCCGCAGATCCAAACCGGCGACGGCAGCTTTGGCGTCCTGAACAATCAATTCGGATTCAACATCACCGGCACCGCCAACATCCCCATCGTCGTCGTGGCCAGCGCCAGCGTGTCAAACCCCGTCTGGCAACCGCTGCAAACCCTCACCCTCACCAACGGCGCCTTCTATTTCACCGACCCGCAGTGGACAAACTATCCCACCCGCTTCTACCGCATCACTTCCCAATGAGCCGTTCTAAGAATTGCTGATAATCCACAATCAAATCTCTATGAAAGCAAAATTGCTCGTGTGCCTTGTTTTGCCGCCGCTGCTGGCCGGCTTTTCCGCCCTTTCCGCCGATGCGCCCGCCGGCGCTTTCTACAACGTGCGCGCTTTCGGCGCCGCCGGCGACGGCAAGACGCTTGACAGCCCTGCCATCAACAAGGCCATTGACGCCTGCGCCGAGGCGGGCGGCGGCACCATTTTTCTGCCGGCCGGCACTTACCTGAGCGGTTCCATTCGCCTCAAAAGCAACATCCATCTTCTGATTGACGCCGGCGCAACCCTCCTCGGCGCGCCCCAGGCCCTCGGCGCTTACGATGCCGAGGAGCCTTTCGACGGCCCGGCTTTTCAGGACGGCGGCCACACCTATTTCCACAACAGCCTGATTTGGGGCGAAAACCTCACCAACATTTCCATCACCGGCCAGGGCATGATCAACGGCGGCGGCCTGGTTTCAGAGGATGGCAACGAAGATCAAGTAAGCGGCTTCGCCAATTTTGGACGGGCCAACGCCGTTCCCGCCCAAACCAACTTCACTCCCGGGCGATTGGGCAACAAAGCCATCGCCCTCAAGCTTTGCCGCAACGTCCTCATCCGTGACATCACCATTTTTCACGGCGGCCATTTTGCCATCCTCGTCACCGGCTGCGACAACCTGACCGTGGATAACGTGACGATGGACACCAATCGCGACGGCATTGACATAGATTGCTGCCGCAACACCATGGTTTCCAATTGCCGCGCCAATTGTCCGCGGGACGACGCCATCTGCCCCAAAAGCAGTTTTGCCCTCGGACGAAACGTCATCACCGAAAACCTCACCATCGTCAATTGCCAGGTTTCAGGCTTCGCGGAAGGCTCATTCCTCGACGGCACCATGAAGCCGGATCGCGGTCACAATGGCCGGATTAAATTTGGCACCGAGGCCAACGGCGGCTTCCGCAACATCACGGTGGCCAATTGCACCTTCCGCGCCTGCAAGGGCCTGGCCTTGGAAGAAGTGGACGGAGGCATCATGGAAAACATCACCATCAACAACATCACCATGATGGATGTCGGCAACTATGCCATCTACATCACCACCGGAAAACGCAATCGCGGCCCGAACGTCACGCAGCCAAGCCGCGCCCGGAACATCTTCATCTCCAACCTCATCGCCACCGGCATTGACCGGCAGAGCGGCATCCAGATTTTTGGCCTGCCCGGCCAGCCCGTCGAAGGGCTGCGCCTGGAGAACATTCGCATGATTTTCAAGGGCGGCGGCACGAAGGAAAACGCCAACGTGGTCCCGCCGGAACTGGCCGCCCGCTATCCCGAACCCAGCGGCACCATGCCCGGCTACGGAATTTTTGCCCGCCACGTCAAAGACCTCGAACTGGCCAACATCACCTTCGGTTTTGACGCCGCAGATTTGCGCCCGGCCCTGGTGGGCGCGGACCTCGATGGCGTGGAAATTGACAATTTCAAAGCGCAGTTGGCCGACGGCGTGCCGGCGGCGCGCTGGGAAAATGTCCAACACCTCACCGTGCGCAACTCGCCGGCGTTCGACCTTGTGACCATGTCCGCCGGCGATGTCAATAATACGCCTGCCCCTGCCAAATCAAACTGAAATGCAACTGGAGTTCCGATTTTTTTGCCGTGTTCAAGGTCAATCCCGAAGGCGTTGAAGAGAAAGCCCCGGCGGCGGGACGCCTCCGAGGCTTTGCGGCGCGAAATCAGGGGCGCCTTTGGAACCTCTCGGGATTCCATTAAAGGCGTGGCCCAAATTATTCGACACTCTCAATATCGGCATGTTCGCCATTTTTATTAAATGGCGCCATGCCGATGAGCGCCACATCCCTCCCGGGAAAATTTGGCCTCAAAGACTAGACGTCGTAGTAGAGGTGGAACTCGTAGGGATGGGGGCGCAGGCGCAGGGCGTCCACTTCCTTGCGCTTGGCCGCCACCCACATCTCCAGAAAGTCCGTCGTGAACACGTCGCCTTTGAGCAGGAATTCGTGGTCCTTTTCCAGCAGGTCCAGCGCCTCCCCCAGGCTGGAGGGCACTTGCGGTATCTTCGCCAGGTCCTCCGGCGGCAATTCATACATGTTCTTGTCCATCGGCTCCCCCGGCTCGATCTTGTTCAGCACCCCGTCCAGCCCCGCCAGCAGCAGCGCGGCAAAGCACAGATACGGGTTGGCCGCCGGGTCCGGCGGACGATATTCGATGCGCCGGGTCTTGGGATTGTCGCTGTAGGTCGGAATGCGGATGGCCGCGCTGCGGTTGCGCGCGCTGTAGGCCAGGTTGACCGGCGCCTCGTAGCCCGGCACCAGCCGCTTGAACGAGTTGGTCGTCGGACTGCAGATGGCGCACAGCGCCTTGGCGTGCTTGAGGATGCCCCCAATGTAATACAGCGCCATCTGGCTCAACCCCGCGTATTCCTTGCCCGCAAACAACGGACGCCCGCCCTTCCACAGGCTCTGGTGGGTGTGCATCCCCGACCCGTTGTCCCCAAACAAGGGCTTGGGCATCAGGCAGACCGTCTTGCCGTGCCGCCGCGCCACGTTCTTGATCACATACTTGTAGAGCATCATGTTGTCCGCCGTCCGCACCAGCGTGTCAAACCGGATGTCTATCTCCGCCTGGCCCCCCGTCGCCACTTCGTGGTGCTGGCGCTCAATCTTGATCCCCGCCTCCTCCATCACCAGGCACATCTCCGTGCGGATGTCCTGCTGCGTGTCGTGCGGCGCCACCGGAAAATAGCCCTCCTTGTGCCGGATCTTGTAGCCCAGGTTCGGCGCCTCCTCCCGCCCCGAATTCCAGATCGCCTCCTCCGAGTCCACCGAGTAAAACGTCCCGTTGCACTTGGCGTCAAACTGCACGTTGTCAAAAATGAAAAATTCCGCCTCCGGCCCGAACACCGCCGTGTCGGCCAGCCCGGTGGAGCGCAGATACTTCTCCGCCCGCTGCGCCATCCCCCGCGGATCGCGCGTATAAGGCTCCTTGGCCCCCGTCTCCGCGATGGTGCAGGTCAGCGACAAGGTCGGCACCGCGCAGAACGGGTCCAGAAAGACGGTGTCCGGATCGGGCATGGCCAGCATGTCGGAGGACTCGATGGATTTCCAGCCCCGGATGGACGAGCCGTCAAAGCCGTAGCCCTCGTCAAAGACCTCCTCGGTCAGTTCGGAGATGGGCAGGCTGAAATGCTGCCAGGTTCCAAAGGTGTCAACAAACTTTACATCAACCATTTTGGCGCCATGTTTCTTGGCCAGGGCCAAAACGCTTTTGGGAGTATTATTCATGTGGAGGATCTGTATTGTAGTGTGTTTGAACGGACAGCCCCTTTGACGCAAACGGCGGAAAGGGGCAAAAATCAGAGCGCCTCTTCGCCGGACTCCTCAGTCCGGATGCGAACCGCGCTTTCGATGGAACTGACGAAGACCTTGCCGTCGCCGATCTTGCCGGTCTTGGCGGCGCGGACGATGGCCTCGACGGCCTGTTTTTCGATGGCGTCGGAAAGGACGACCTCGATTTTGATCTTGGGGAGGAAATCCACGGTGTATTCACTGCCGCGGTAAATTTCGGTGTGGCCTTTTTGGCGGCCGAAACCCTTGACCTCGGACACGGTGAGGCCTTGGACGCCCACGCCGGCCAGGGCTTCCTTCACTTCTTCAAGTTTAAACGGCTTGATGATGGCTTCAATTTTTTTCATGGGCGTACGGTTGCTTCGCCGGGTGCTGACGGCGCGGGAGCGATACTAGCAAGCAGGAGCCGGGAGTAAATGGGAAACTGCAAAAAAGTGAAAAAAAAGCAAAATTTCGCCCGGAAAAGAAAGTTGGAATCTGAAATGCTTGCGGGACCAGCAGGGAGGCCGCAAACGGACGCAACGACTCCCGGGGAGCGCGACCGACCCGGTCGCATCCGCCGGCGACCCGCCGACGGAATCTTTCGGCGAGAATTTTTTTTTATTTTTTTTACCTTCATTCACCTTCATTCACCTTTATTGACCTTGATTGACCTTCATTGGTGAAGGTTCCGAGAAGGGGTTTTGGGGGAGATTTTTGGCCGTGCCGACTCCGCGGCCTGGGCCGGCTGGAGCCGGCTGGGGCTTCCGCCGTCGCCTGCGGCTTTGGCGAGACGAGTTGCCGGAGGGGAAAAGGACTGCGCTTGCGACTCTCATGCTTGAAGAGTGAATCATAGGTTCTAATTTTTGTCAAGGGGGATTGGGGAAAATTATAAATGCTAAATGATAAATGGCAGGATGGCGTTCCATTGGTTTTTCAATCCCATCGGGAGAATGGCGCCCTGATCATTAGCGACAAGCACGAATTGCCATCGAACGGGTGAACTTGTCGGCGGCGTAACGTTGCGTCGGCGAGACGCCGACGCATGCGACCGAGACGGTCGCGCTCCCCGCAAAGTCCCTAACGATTCGGGGAATGGCGCTTACATAAGAAAATGTCATTGTAACCTGTTGGAACAATTGCTACCTTTCAGAGGTCGTCATTTTCCAGATTTCGTTGTCTTATTCTCACAGACTTATATGAAAAACATCATAAGTCTTGCGATCGCAATGCTGATGTTCGCTTGGCCTCTGCAAGCGACAATAAACGTTGTGGATTACTGGCATGAGAACCTGGGCAGGGTCGTGGACAAAGCCCGCAGCCTGGGAGGCATCCCCGTCCTCTGCACGCCCGTCAGCCGCCACACCTTCGGCGCCGACGGCAGGATCTCCAATTCCTTCGACGGCTACCCTGACTTTGATCCCTCCCGTCCTGACACGATTGATGACTTCACCCTGCCGAAAAACCCCGCGCGGAACACCCCAACCCCTCTGGGCAATTGACCCATCTTTCCGGCGCCTCCCAATTCACGCCATGAAAATATACTCCAGGACTCTTTACCTTCTCGTGCGAGCGGGTGGATTTGCCTTATGGCTCGCGTCCCGCGCCGGCGCGGCGGAGCCGGGCCGCCTCGATCTTGCCGGCGAATGGCGTTTCGCCCTCGATCCCGCCTCCGCGCAGCGCCAGACCGCCGATGGCATCCGCGGCGATTACGCCACCAACCTCCCGCCGGGCGACGGGATCGCGCAGCGATGGTTTAATCTGGCGCTGACCAACCGCATCCGCCTGCCGGGCATCCTGCAGGCCCAGGGCTACGGCGACGATATAAGTGTTGACACACCCTGGGTGCTCACGCTCGGCGACGCCTGGTGGAAGCTCCAGCCAGCCGCCTTGCGCGACCATTTTTCCCAGCCGGGCCATGTCGAGGTCCCCTTCCTTGCCCAGCCGCCGAGGCATTATCTCGGCGTCGCGTGGTATCAGCGCGACCTCACCATCCCGCCCGGTTGGCAGGGCCGCCATTTCACCCTGTCCCTGGAGCGCGCCCACTGGCAGACGACCGTCTGGATAGACGACAAGGCCTATCCGCCCAATGACAGCCTGGTCGCGCCGCACATTACCGACCTGGGTCTGCTCGCGCCCGGCCCGCACCGGCTGAGCATTCGCGTGGACAACCGCACGCAATTTCCTGCCGCGGGCCATTTGGTGGACGGCCACAGTGTCTCCGATTCGCTCGGCGCGACCTGGAACGGCATCGTTGGGCGCATCGAATTGATCGCCACCTCGCCAGTTTGGATTGACGACGCTCAGGCTTTTCCGAATGTCACCAACAAGTCGGCGCTCATCAAAGTCAAAATCGGCAATGCCACCGGCAAATCCGGCCAGGGTGTGGTGAGCATTTGGAACGGCCCAACCAAGAAATCCTCCATTCCCGACCAGGCTCTCCGGGTGCAATGGGATGCAAGCGAGAGTCAGCCTGAACCGGAACTGCCTGCCGAACTGCTCGATTCTTCCCGTTCTCCTGTGTCACAGCATGGCAAAGTGGAGATCGCGCTCTCGCTTGGCCAGAACGCGGTCCTCTGGGATGAGTTCCACCCCGCTTTGCAACGAGTTCACATTGAATTGAAGGGGGATGCCATTGATGACTCGCGCGACATCACCTTCGGCCTGCGCGACATCAGCCATGATGACAAGACACTGCTCATCAACGGCGCCTCCGCCAACCTGCGCCTCACTCATTTCGGCGGCGATTTCGCTCTCACCGGCGCGCCCGCGATGGATGTCGCCTCGTGGAAAAAGATCATCCAAGTCTGTAAAGACTATGGACTGAACGGCATCCGTTTTCATTCCTGGTTCCCGCCCGAGGCCGCGTTCGCCGCGGGCGACGAGATGGGCTTTTATTACCAGCCCGAGTGCGGCATGTGGAATGACTTCGGCACCCCCGCCATGCGGCAGAGGCTATACGACGAGACGGATCGTGTGCTGCAATCGTTTGGCAATCACCCTTCCTTTGTGCTTTTTTCACCCAGCAACGAGCCGCGCAACTACCAGCGCGTCACCCCCCAATGGGCGGAGGCCGAATACAAGAAGGACAACCGCCGCCTCTACTCCGCCGGCACCGGCTGGGGCGATCCCTCGCAAGTGGTCAACGCGCAATACGCCGTGCTGGTCGGGTACGGCGGCGGCCAGTTGCGCGGTACCGCCGGCTGGTTTGGCGGCGACTATCGGCGGGGACTGGAAACCGTTCACATCCCTGTTCTGGGCCACGAGGTGGGCCAGTGGTGCGCCTATCCCGACTTCGACGTCATCCAGGAATTCACCGGCTATCTGCGTCCCGGCAATTACGACATCTTCAAATACATTGCCGAACAGGAGGGCGTGCTGGATCAAAACCACGCCCTGGCGCTCGCGTCGGGGCGATTCCAAGTCGCCGCCTACAAGGAGGAAATTGAAGCCAACCTGCGCACTCCCGGCATGTCGGGCTACCAAATGCTCGATTTGCACGATTACCTCGGCCAGGGCACCGCGCTCATCGGCGTCGTTGATGCCTTCTGGCAGCCCAAAAGTTACGTCACCGCCGCGCAATTCCGCCGCTTCGCCGGCGCGGCCGTGCCGTTGGCGCGGCTGGCCAAACGCGTTTTCACCGGCGATCAGCGGCTTGAATCCGACGTGGAAATCTGCCATTTCGGCGCGCAACCCCTCCCCGCCGCCACGCCGGTCTGGAAAATTGTTGATACATCGGGCCGGACCGTCGCCGGCGGCCAATGGGACCCGCGCGACATTCCCATCGGCAAAAACATCCCGCTCGGCAAGCTATCCGCCGACCTCGCCAAGTTCCCCGCCCCTGCCGCCTACCAACTGGTGGTCGGTTTGCGCGGCACGACCATCGAGAACGACTGGAATTTCTGGCTCTATCCCGCCTCCGGCGCCGCCCCTCCTGGCGAAGTCGTGGTCACGAGCGCGTGGGCCGAAGCCGCGCGAAATCTGGCCGCCGGCGGCAAAGTGCTTTTCCTTCCCGGCGCAGCCGATCTGGATCCCGCAAAAAGTCCGGCCCTGCAACGCTCACCCCTTTTCTGGAACATCCAGATGACTGTCCGCCCGCCCCAAAATCCCCGGCCCAAATTCGACGCCATGCTCGGTTTGCTCTGCGACACCAACAGCCCCGCCCTGGCCGAATTTCCCACCGACATCGGTTGCGACTGGCAATGGACACAAATCCTCAATGGCGTCCGCTCGGTCAACCTCTCCGCCGCCCCGCGTTCGTTGCGGCCAATCGTCGCGGCCATCGACGACTGGAACCGCAACTGGCGTCTCGGCGTCATCTTCGAGTGCAACGTCGGCCCCGGCCGTCTTCTCGTATCCACCATTAACGTGAGCAGGGCCGATGCCGACGCCGAATTATCCCAACTCCGCCGCTCCCTCCTTGACTATATGGCGGGCAACCGGTTCAAACCCTCCGCCACCCTCACCCCGGCGCAAGCATTCGCCCTCTGGTCGGAGGCTGCCTCTGCCATCGCCAACCCCGCGCCCGCCCGCGCTTTCGATCCCGACTTAAACGCCGGCGAGAGTACGCAGGGCAAGGCGGGCGAGCAGGAGAATTAGGGGATGTGGCCAACTCATAATCCGGGATTTCCCATTTGGGTTCTTGCCCACCGCCAGCGTGGACCTTTTTCATGATTTTCTTCCTGCTCCACGGATGCGCAAGTCGTTTTTCCAGTACTGTCCGAAATTTCGGACATTTTTCCGCCCGGCATTTTGGAAAGAACATCACTCATCCTGGCAGCGCATCCGGCTCGATTGGCCACCCTTGCGGCCGTCAATTCCCCCGGAAAAAACTTGCAAAAAACCGGAATAAGCCCAGATTTACCCTTGGATTCAGGTACAGACTCGAAAAAGGAGACAAAGAACTTAGCCACAATTATTCAACGACGAGTGAAAGCGAAAAGACACCTATTCCTGGCAGGTTGCGCGCTGACTGTCTTCGCGGCGGCGGGTGCCGTCTCGTTCAATGCCCACGCCCAGTGCAACATTTACATGGCAACAAACCAGCAGGTCATTGACGGCTTCGGCTTCTCCTGCGCGTGGTGCGGAACTCTGACGGCCGCGAAGAACCAGTCACTCTATGGAACGCTGGGCATGTCTCTGCTGCGCGCCCAAATCGTTAATGACGTCAACGGCGCTACCGACGGCGCCTGGTCCAGCGAGGCGCAGGATGTCGCGGCGGCGCATTCGTACGGCGCCAAGGCGTTCGCAACGGACTGGTACGGGCCGAGCGGATGGGATGATACCAACACCTACCTGCTGCCCCAATACTATGGCGCCAACGCCGTCTTTCTGGCCAACGCGGCCAAATACTATCACTTGGATTGGCTTTCTCCCGCCAACGAGCCTGACTATGGGTGGCAGTTTTGGACGACCAACGAGTTTGTTCGGTGGACCACCGAGTATGGAGCGTCCATTGGCGTGCCGCTCATCGAGCCGGAGAGCTTCCAGTTCGCCGAGCCATATTCGCAGGCAATCGCCGACAACACCAATATCCCGAATTCAATCATGCCTATCGCGGGCGGCCATAGTTACGGCGTCAGCGCGTCCGTGCATTCGGCGGAAATGGCCGCGGGCAAACATGTATGGATGACGGAGATTTCCCTTGGGACCGGGCAGGACGAGGTGAGTGGCGAAGCCGTGCCCATCGCGCAGCAGATCAGCCAGTATATGAACGCCCAGTTCAACGCCTATGTCTGGTGGTGGGTCTATGACAGCGACACCAATTCCAATCTGGTGGATGACAATGGGAACATCCATAAAAATGGCTATGCCATCGGCCAATTTGCCAAATGGATTCGCCCTGGTTCAACCCGCGTCACCGCCGATTTCAATCCACAAGCCAACGTGAATGTCACGGCTTACAACGCCTATGCCAATGGCGGCGTGGTAATTGTGGCGGTCAATGCCAACAACAGCCCGGTCAGCCAGCCATTCACCATCCATAACGGCAACGCCGCGCTGCTGGAAGGGTATCAGACCTCCACCAACGACGGCATGACGGACATCGGCAGCTTCACCGTTGCGAACGGCAGCTTTACCGCCACCCTGCCCCCCCAGAGCATAACCACCTTCGTTCAAACCAACGTCATTCCCGCCAACCTGCCGTCGCTGTGGATGGCGCAGGACATCGGGTCGGTGGGCATAGTCGGCAGCACAACCTACTCCAACACCCTGGTGACCAACGGCGTGTTCACTCTGACCGCATCCGGCAACGACATCTCCAACACGGCCGACGCTTTTCGGTTTCTCTATCAGACCAACGGCGGGAACTGCACGATTCTTGCGCGTGTGGATTCGGTGCAAAGCACCAACGCGATGGCGAAGGCCGGCGTGATGATCCGGGACAGTCTGAATCCGGGCGGGGCCAACGCCTTTGTTGGGGTAACGCCGAGCAACGGCGTGGTGTGGCAATACCGCTTGAGCGACGGCGGCGCGACCAGCTCCAGCATGGTGTCCGGTTTTATCGCGCCCTGCTGGGTTGAGTTGGTGCAGAGCGGCAGCTCGTTGACGGGGTACTATTCCGCGAATGGCACAAGCTGGACGCAATTGGGGACGGCGACCATCAGCATGGGTTCCGTGGTGTATGCGGGCCAGGCGTTCTGCAACAATGGCAACGCGAGCCTGGGCACGGCGACGTTCGACAACTTGAATGCCCCGGGCTGGCCCACTCCTCCCCCGTCCGCGCCGACGGGATTGACGGCGACGGCCGGCGTCGAGCAGGTGAGATTGACGTGGCAGCCGGGCAGCTACGCGACCAGTTACAACGTCCAGCGAGTCCCGGCCAGCGGCGGGACTTACTCGAACATCGCCACAGTGCTGGGGCCTCTATACGTGGACACCGATCTGCCTGGCGGCACCAGGTATTACTATGAGGTGAGGGCGGTGAATGCCGCCGGCCAAAGCGCGAACTCCGCGCCGGCCAGCGCGATGCCGACGGCCAACGTGCTGTCGCCGTGGGTGGCGCAGGACCTGGGGGCTGTGGTCTTGCCCGGCAGCGAGAGTTTCACCAACGGCATCTTCACGATCTATGCATCCGGGGCTGACATCTGGAACGCGGCGGACGCCTTCCGCTATATTTATGTGACAACTAACAGCTCCAGTTTCACCATCATCGCCCGCGTTTCCTCTGTGGAAAACATCAATGCGTGGTCGAAAGCCGGCGTCATGGTCCGCGACAGCTTGAATCCCGGGGCGGCCAACGCCTTTATCGCCATCACGCCGGGCAACGGAGTGACCTGGCAAGACCGTTTGAGCGACAACGGCAGCACTGTCAACGCCCCCACCGGCGGCTTGA
>Ga0326727_10002222_pt1 | contig 67744 bp, 63 predicted proteins | sample MB2enrmetagenome_FD_207643 | JGI IMG/M metagenome (GOLD analysis project Ga0326727, IMG submission 207643) | Lab enriched peat soil microbial communities from McLean, Ithaca, NY, United States - MB29MY | ecosystem: Environmental > Terrestrial > Soil > Wetlands > Peat | place: USA: New York...
CATTGTACTGGATTAAGTATGTTAAGTAAGTTGGCGGCTGAATTTCCAGGTGTGTTCGCCTGGGCTGCGGTAGGAAATACGTTAGAGTTCCAGTGACCAAGATTTTGGTCTGAGTTGAAATAGGTATTGTTAATTAACGATGACTAGAACCTCGATGGGGGTCATTAGAATTTTCATGTAGTTGAACTATGAAGTCTGGCATATCCCAGCAATTTACACCTGCAGCAAAGGCCTGGTCGTGGACTTTTGCGTACAGGTTCCAGCTGAGCGCATCCGTTGCTTTATAGGCAAGTGGAATCTCTCTATTTCTGAGTACCTCTAAATCCTTTCAATGCACTCGATAAGCTCTTTGGCCACATATTCCGCATCATTGACGGAAAGCTTCGAATAAAGCGGTAATGAAATTTCATTTGCATACTGAGCATGCGCATTCGGATAATCTTCCAGTCTATAACCGAGGTTCCTATAAAGCGTAAACATTGGTAGCGGCATGAAGTGCACATTTGTGGCAATATCTTTTTCGCCCATCATTTGTATTACCCGGTCCCTCTGTTCTTCACTAAAATCCGACAGTCTTAGTGTATATAAGTGATAGCAAGTTTCCGCTTCATCGTTTTTGTCAAAAGGAAGGATCGCCCATTCTTTCGTGCCCAGAATATTGCTATAAACTTTATGGAGTTCCGCTCTTTTTCTTAACATTTCTTCATACCGTCGAAGTTGAACACGTCCAATTGCTGCCATAATATCGGTCATATTACATTTGAATCCATCGGTTAAAATATCATATTTCCAAGCTCCTGCTTGCATTTTGGAGAAGGCGTCCTTATTTTGGCCATGTAATGAGGTGTATTTAAATTCCTTATATAAGTCTTCTTTCCCATGAAAACAGTTGTCATTATAAGTAATTGCTCCGCCTTCTGCCGTCGTCAAGTTCTTGATTGCATGAAACGAGAATACATGGAAATCCATCTGCCCTCCAACCTTCTGTCCCTTATACGTCGCTCCAAAAGAGTGCGCGGAGTCAGAAATCAGAGTAATATCTTCACGGTTTTTCGCCTTCAAGACTTCTCTGATAGAATCGTAGTTAACGGGCACCCCTGCAATGTCAACCGTCATTATCGCTTTAGTTTTTGGTGTAATTGCCTCATAAATATTTTGTTCATCAATTAAAAAACTATCTTTCTTAACATCTGCAAACGTCGGCATTATTCCTCTATGAATAAGTACATTTGAGGTTGCTGCATAAGTGTAAGGCGTCGTTATCACCTCATCATTTCTGCCGATACCCAAGACCTTTAAAATAAGTTCCATACCCGCCGTTGCACTGTTCAAGGTGACCGCCTGACGAGTACCGCAGTAATTTGCCAATTCCTGCTCGAATCGAGCAGAATTTGGACCCGTCGTAATCCATCCGGATCTCAATACTTCTGAAACTGCCTCAATTTCCTCCTCAGTAATATCCGGAGGAGAAAAGGATATTTTTTTAATAGCCATAATCAAGTTCCTTTCTTATCCTAAAATTTAATTTTCTTTGGCCATTAAGACTTTGACGCCCCTCTGTTGAATTTTCATAATTTCTTCATCCGGTGCTTCCCAATCCGTAATGAGCACATCCAAATCACTCAAATTGATCGTTTTGAAAAAGAATTCTGCCCCCACCTTGTCAAAATTCGCCAGGCATATTGTTCGTCGAGAGACTTCAGCTACGGCCCTTTGAAAAATAGCACCTTCCGGAGTTGAGCTGCTTAGTCCATGTTTTGCAGAAATTCCTCCACCGGTTAAAAAAGCTGTATCGATTCGTAACGTTCTTATAAATTCAGTCGCCAAAGAATCAACGATTCCTTCCTCATTTTTAACTTTTCCACATACGATATACGTTTCGATATTACTATGATGTTTAAGTTTTTCAGCAATAATGAGTGAATTGGTAATTACGGTATAGTCCCGATCAATTGGTAGATATTTTAATAAAATATAGTGAATACTGGCCCCACCTATAAATATAGTGTCACCCTGCTCTATGTAAGATGCAGCAATCTTAGCCACTGCGTTTTGATGCTCTGTTCCTTCACTATATCTAATCCGGTCATCCATCGGAAATCTTCTAACCTTTGATAAAGGTACGGCTCCTCCATGTGTTCTTTTTAAAAGACCGTCCTCTTCCATCGCCGTAAGATCTCTGCGAATGGTATCAATAGAAACCTGAAATTCTTCCCCAAGTTCTTTGGCAAGTACCCTTCCCAGTGATTTTACCTTGGAAAGGATTTGCTCACGACGTTCTTCAGCAAAGATGCCAATACAACTCCTTTTAGATTGTCTATTAGTAGAATATCATTTATTTGCTTCTTTGTTAAGTGTATTTCACTGTATTTTACTGTATCTTACTGCTTTATAATTTTTGGGAATTGATGATCAGCAGCCAGGTTTCATTTCCTTCTTTGCTTTAGTAGTTGCCGTTTTATTCATGGTTAGCAAGAGTGCCGGATTTGGTGCTTTCAACTTAATAAACCTTCTTGCGCAATAGGCATTCCCTGGAAGGTTTAACTCAGAGAGCGGATTACGTTACCTTGGCATGGGCGATCACCTATAAGAACTCCCAAAGTAAATTGGGTAATACAATGGTTGTTTATGTTGATAGTACTACTGGTTTGGTTGTGGGTGCAGACCAAAGCAAGTAATTAAATACTTATCTACTTTAATACCAGTGGTGCGTGGTGCGGTTACACTTCAACATGATGATCGAGAACGTACACCGAAAAAGCGAACAATAGTGCTGAGACAGCAAGAACGATGAACGCGATTGTAGAGAAGTTACTCCCGTTTGCGTTTAAGAAATAACCTTGTTCAAGATGGACCGATGGCGCACTCAACGGTGAGAGACCAAGGGCTTTAGCCACATACAGATTAGCCAGAAGTCCCAAGCCAAACCAGAATAGGGGATCGGGAGAAGTCCAATGGGACTTGGTAAGTATAACCATCAGGGTCCCGAGCAGAATTGAGATGGGGCTCATAATCAGCAACCAGGCGAGATCTTGAGCAGAAACCAAAAACACGGTAAGCAACTGAGGATGAGGGATAAAATCAGGCAGATTTAAGACCCGAATGAACATCAATAGTTGAGTCATAGCAAAGAGGATTGCATAATACTTTAAGACGCGCCAGAAGCAGGCAACGCATTTGACAGCAAGCAGAAATCTAAGAACGAATGGGCTCAATGGAGCTAATGTTAACCGGAATTTTCTTGATCATGATGGGGATTAGCGGAGAGTATCTTGGACGTATCTCTTATGAAACGAGAGATCGTCTCTTATATATTGTCAGTGAATGCTACGGGACGGATCTGTGCAAAAGGCGAATTCCAAGAGATTACCAAGGTTTGCTTCCGATATATAAATGACCAAACAAAAACTATTTATTTGGAAGAAAGGGGAATTCTAATGAGCATTTCATCCGTAAGCAGCAGTACTACTACCCAAAGTCTCAGTGATCTATTAGCTGCTCAATTGAAAGCTAAGCTCCGCAGTCAAGCAGCCGAAAAACAGAGCAGTAGTGTTTCCGCTACCGTCTCCACTCAGGATAGCGCTGAATTTAGCCCCGAAGCGCTTCAAGCGTCTAAAGACTCCAGGACCAATCCTTTGGACAGCTTGGTATCTGACGGAACGATTACCAAAGATCAAGAAAAGATTATTGCCAGCACCCTTCAAGCAGCTATGCAATCTCAATTTGCTGCGCAATCACAGTCAAGTTCAAGTACATCCAGCACCACAGACACAGATCCTTTGGCTAGCTTGGTCACGAGCGGAACGATTACGCAAGATCAAGCAGATACGGTCAAAAGTACTCTTCAATCAAGTGGTCCGCCACAATCAGGTTCTGCCCCGACTAATCCTTTAGACAGTCTGGTATCTGATGGAACGATAACCCAAGATCAGGAAGATGCGATTAATGATGCATTTAAAACGGCTATGGAGTCACAATCCAGTTCTGCCAGTACTAAAACAAACCCCTTGGATAGCTTGGTTTCTAATGGAACGATAACCCAGAATCAAGAAAAGGCTATTCAGACTACTTTCGAGGCTGCTCGACAGGCTTATCAGCGTTAAATAGCAAAGCAAATAGCAAAGCAAAATCATAAGAATCCAACTAAAAACGGAAGTTTCCTGCTAAACTTATCAGGAGACTTCCGTTTAATTAATCGCATTTACGAACACTTGAGATATCTTCCAAATAATAACCTACGCCGCGGACTGTTTTTATGTAGGAGGCTCCGATTTTTTTTCTAAGGTAGCAAATGTAAAGATCGACATTAGCAAATTCATGCTGTGAATAAGAACCCCAGAGTCTCTCAAAAATACGCTCCTTGGTGACGACATTTCCACAGTTGTGCATGAGCGTTTCAAGTAATAAGGTTTCCTTCTTACTTAATTTAATGAAATCTCTGCCCACCGATACATTGCATTTTAAAGTATCTAAAATCAAATCAGCAACCTGAAGACTGTTGTCAACTAATTCCTTTTCCTTTCTTCTGCAAAGAGCCCTCAATCTGGCCAAAAGTTCCTCAGTGACAAAGGGCTTAACGAGGTAGTCGTCAGCACCGGCGTCTAAACCATCTACCTTGTCTGCTGTTCGGTCATTCGTTGTCAGAAACAATATGGGGATTGCTATGCCTTGAAAACGCAATTCCTTGACAATGGTCAGTCCATCAAGGCTGGGGAGCAGCCAATCTAAAACAATTAGATCATAAGATCCGAATAAGGCCATTTCAAGTCCGATTTCTCCATCGGTTATAACATCAACGACATAGCCTTCTTTTCTTAAGATTTGGCATAATGTTTTTGAAAATTGAGTTTTATCTTCTATTAATAATAGTAACTTCATCCCCAACCTCCCCGCCTGAAAGAGTCTGTCAATGTGCCAATGTCGCTGGTTCCTAAACTAAGGAATCTAGTTGAACAGGGTCTATTATACTGCAGTTACCTGAAAAGAAATTGAATGTTTGCTGAAAGAATGCTGAACTGACGGCACAAGCTACTTGCCTTGGAAACCGCCACCCGGCGGAGTTGACTTGCTGACTTAAGGCGAAGAGGCCTTATTTTTATTTCCGTTTACAATGAATCTTAAGGTTGCTGCAGGAGACTTCTTTTCATTGTCGAATATGTTCTTTAAAGGCAACTCCGACAACTTCAGTATTTTTGGCGCACAAAAGAGTGACCATTATGCAGCTAACGGTAGTAAGTGTTTATGATTTAAGGTTTATGGCAGATAAGGAGCCCTTGGGGATTGTCGAAGGTCACATGGAGGGAATACTATTTTATATAGACTATTTCTTGAGTTATGCCGAAAGTCTTAACAAATTCGCAACTCAAGATTTACTTGAAAGTTATTCTGCCGAAGTAATAGGTATTAGAGTTATGTACATCAACGTCCATGAAAAAATAAAACTGAATGATAAAATTGTAGGAGAAACGAAATGGAGGTGGCTTAGTGGTCAGTGCATTAGAAATTAAACAGAAAGCCATTGAACTGGGCGCAGATTTGGTCGGCATAGCAGACTGCAGCCGTGTTGAAGGGCTCCCTACTGTTCCCCGGAATCTTCTTGAGCCTTATACCAATGCTGTCGTAATTGCTGTGGCCATTTCTGCGGATGTTTTTGGACAAATCAAAAATGAACCGACACCTTTGTATTTGCATCATTACCAGGCTACGAATACGCTCTTAGATAATATTAATCTCAGTTTGCAAAGGGGCCTCATTCACCAGGGCTATCGCGCTCTGGCCATTCCGGCTTCACAAGTGATTGATAAGGTTAACTGGATGGGGCATATATCTCATAAAGCGATGGCTAAAGCTGCCGGGCTCGGCTGGCAGGGGAAAAGTCTTCTGCTGGTCACCCCTAAGTATGGTCCACGTGTGCGCTTGGCAACCCTACTAACCAACGCCCCGCTTGATGCTGATCCTCCGCAGCCCAATCGCTGCGGAACCTGCCGAAAATGCCAAGAAGCGTGCCCTGCTGCCGCTATTAAAGGTGGTTCCTGGGAGGATCATCCTCAAACGAGGGAGGATGCGCTTCACTTTACACGGTGTGTGGAAAAAGTAAATGAAGACTTTGCCAAACGGCCGGAAATCGGCAAACCGATCTGTGGGGTTTGTATTAGTGTTTGTCCCTGGGGAAAACCAAGGTCAAACTGAACAGGGAAGAATAATCCAAATATTACCGTTAACCTTAACCTTAATCAACTTTAACTTTGAAAGTGTTAAATTCACTGTAGCATAAGATTGTATCAGTGGAAATATATTACATTAACATTAGGCCCCGAGTGTCACAGCACTCGGGGTTTCATTATAAACTTCCATGAACCTGCCGGTTCACAGGGTGGTAGGAAAATTCTATTTACGTAAAAAATATAAACCACTGGGAGCAGGTCAATCGTTTGTCTGAATGTAGTGGGTATGATATATTAAAGGCGAAAGATTGGGGGTCTTCATGATGCCGAGAATGGTGATTTTAGACGGAAACAGCCTGGCGAATCGCGCCTTTTATGCCCTGCCGCCGTTAACTACGGCTGATGGACGTCCTACAAATGTACTCCATGGTTTTCTGACCATGCTTTTTAGGTTGGAACAAGAACAACATCCGGATTCCTGGGTGGTGGCATTCGATAAAACCAAAGCAACGGTACGGATTGAACAGTTTGCCGGGTATAAAGCACACCGGAAAGAAACCCCGGAGGGATTGCGTCCTCAATTTGATTACCTCAAAGAAATCTTAACGGAATTAGACGTGCCCATACTTGAACTGGCCGGCTATGAAGCGGATGACCTTATAGCCGCCATAACCAAACAAGCAGAAGCCCGAGGGCTGGAAATTCAGATTTATACCGGGGACCGAGATGCTCTGCAGCTTATATCTCCCAAGACCAGTATCTATCTAACAAAAAAAGGAATCAGTGACGTTGAGTGTTATGATGAGCATACCTTGTGGGAACGCTATCAGTTGCGTCCTTACCAAGTCATCGATCTCAAAGGGCTGATGGGAGATACCTCGGATAATATCCCCGGAGTTCCGGGAATTGGCGAGAAAACTGCGCTGAAATTACTTTGGGAGTTTGAAACGGTTGAGGGCGTTTTAGCGAACGCAGATAAAGTTTCCGGGAAAAAGCTGCAAAGTAACTTGAGAGAATTTGCCGAACAAGCAATCCTAAGTAAAAAATTAGCGACAATGCTTACGGAGGTTCCGTTAGAGTTTTCTATAGATGATTTTATTTACCGCCGCTCACAGGCGACTAAAGTTCTGCCCGTCTTGCAAAAATATGAGCTTAAGAATGTGACTCGTCTGTGGCAGGAGCGCCACCAGGACGAAGCAGGGTCCCAGAGTGCCAGCTCTGCAGCGGTGTTGGAAGATTGGCCCGAACGTACCTTGACAGAGGAAGGCTGGCTTGCTCAGCTCGAACAATGGCAAGCTGACAGACTTCCCCTTACTTTAGCCTGTCGCTACGAAGGGAGCGGATTACAAGGGGGGCGTTGGCTGGAATGGGGGGTCGCTGCCCTGGGTGAGACGTTCACTCTAACTCGTGAAGCGGCATCCAAGCAGATTTCCGAGGCTTGGCTGGAGTTGCTGGGAAATGATCGGGTCCCTAAAATATTGGTAGACAGTAAAACTGTGGCCTTATTGCTGGCGAACGAAGGTGTGGCCCTGAAGGGTCTAGTCTTAGATCTAAGCTTGGCTTCCTATCTGATTCAATCCTCGCGAACTAAATTCTCTCCCTTAGATTTAGTTAAAGAATATGTGCCAAATCAAGCAGCTTTTAAAAACGTTGCGCAAGAAGCGGTAGCCTTAGCTCAAATTGCCCCAAAATATGAAGAAGAAATCAGTGCCTTAGGGCTTGCCAACTTACTGCATAATATTGAAGAACCGTTAAGTTTGGTGCTGGCGCAAGTTGAACTGCAGGGAATCGCCGTAGACGCCGGGCAACTGACGGCCTTCGGTAAGGGAATAAGTTTCACTTTAATGCAGTTAGAGCAGGATATTTATGCCTTGGCCGAGGAGCCGTTTAATATTAATTCACCAAAGCAAATGGGAACGATTCTCTTTGAAAAATTAGGCCTGCCCACTGCTAAAAAGACGAAGACGGGTTATTCCACAGATGCTGAGACTTTAGAGGAGCTGCGCTTAGCTCACCCCATCGTAACGAAGATTCTCGATTATCGGCAACTGAATAAATTGATGTCCACTTACGTAAATGGCTTACTTGCTCAAGCCAAAGACGGTCGGATTCACACCACCTTTCAACAAACTGTGACGGCAACCGGTCGTTTATCGAGTACGGAACCGAATCTTCAAAACATTCCCATTCGCCTGGAGCAGGGGCGGCAGCTAAGAAAAGTCTTTCATTCCACAGAACCGGGATGGCTGCTCCTCTCTGCTGATTATTCGCAAATTGAATTGCGCATTTTGGCTCACTACTCTCAAGACCCTCTGCTTTGTGAATCCTTTGCGTTGGGACAGGATGTCCACACGCGGACCGCTGCGGAAGTCTTCGGTATCTCCCTTGAGGCGGTGACTCCGAATATGCGCCGAAGCGCTAAGGCGGTTAACTTTGGTTTGGTATACGGTTTGACGGAGTTCGGCCTTTCGCGAGACTTGGGGATTCCGCGCAAAGAGTCGAAGTTTTATATTGAGCAATATTTTAAACGCTATAGTGGGGTCAAACGATATCTGGAAGATGTTGTGACGCAGGCCAAAAAAGAAGGACAGGTGCGCACCCTTTTAAATCGCCTGCGGCGTATTCCTGAGTTGTTGAGTTCGAATCGGGTTCAACGCCAATTTGGAGAACGGATTGCCATGAATACACCAGTGCAGGGAACGGCTGCCGATATTATGAAAATAGCCATGATTAAGGTGGCCGAAGGCTTGAAGCCCTTTCGGGCGGCGATACTGCTCCAAGTACACGACGAGTTATTGCTGCAAGTTGCCCCTGAAGATCTGGAGAGTGTTGCGCACATGCTGAAAGACAAAATGGAAAACGCTTATCCCTTGTCAGTGCCGATGACGGTAGAGTGTAAAGTCGGACCGAACTGGTACGAAATGCAGCCGTTTAAACCGCAGGAGTAAGAAATGAGGATTGAGGAAAAAATATGCCCGAGCTCCCGGAAGTTGAAACGATTCGAAGAACGTTAGCCGAACACGTGTCAGATTTGAGAATTGAAGAAATTCAGCTGCTTTGGCCTTCTGCTGTCTGCGGATGGGAAGAGCAGCCCTTTGAGGCTTTAGTCACCGGTCGGCGAATCCAAACGATAGACCGCCGGGGTAAATATCTCTTAATCCGCTTGGATAAGGACTTGACGTTAATTGCGCATATGAGAATGACAGGACGCTTGAATTACTACAGTGAGAAACAGGAACCCGAAAAGCATACTCACGTAGTTTTTCGCTTGGAATGCGGAGAAGTGCATTTTTCGGATGTGCGGAAATTTGGCCGTATTCAAGCCATACCCACCTCACTGTGCCTCAGTGGGTCTTCCCTAGGCAAACTGGGACCGGAGCCCCTAGAGGCTGAATTCACGCCCGAGGTATTGAGAGAACGTATGGGGAAGAGAAAAGTCTCGGTAAAAGCGGCCCTGCTCGATCAGCATGTCTTGGCGGGCTTGGGTAACATCTATGTGGATGAATCCCTATTTAAGGCAGGCGTATTGCCCGGACGCAGGGCTGATACCCTATCCGGAGAGGAATTTTCCAAACTTCACCAGGCCATTCAAAACGTTCTTCAGGCTGGAATTGATGCTCAGGGGACATCCTTTCGAGATTACCGAGACGCCAATGGGGAAAAAGGATCGTTTGAAAGAGAGTTGCTGGTGTACGGACGGGGCGGGAAACCCTGTCAGGTCTGTGGTCAGACGTTAGAACGAAAGCGTCTCGCTGGACGGACCACAGTTTGCTGTCCACAGTGCCAGCGCTAGAGGAAGCCGGGGGAACGGTTCCTTTCAAAGAAATATTTCTCATAACTATAGAGTCAGTGTCTAACGGATAGGAACCATTAGGATGAAATAGCCTTCTTAAAGGGTCTAGGCACCTTTTTTAAAGAAGGCTATTTTAGTTGCCTGAATAGGTTGTTCAATAAACTTAATCCTCCAAAAATTAACGATAGCTTAACATATGTTAAGCATTGCGGCGCGGCTGAAGATATTGATATATTACCAAAAGGCAGGGCAAGAAACGATTAATTTTTAAATTATGTGTTCTTTAGAAAACCAGGTTAAGGGATATCTTATGAGTTTGAGGTAGATAGCGAAGCCACACTGCGTTCACAATGACGGTGTAAAAATTCGGGTACCGCCGGACTTTTATAGCAACTCAGATAAAAGTTAGGATCTCCTAGGTTTACAGTTATTGATGGAGCAGCGCAAGGTTTGTTAGATAGAGGAGGGTATGATATAGTAGAATGAGTATGCGATGGTAGCGGATGTACAGTATGTTCGTTAAGATAAAGGGGCTAATTTGAGAGATGAGTGTTTTATTTTGCCGGGATTGCGGCGTAGATATTTCGGGTGATCCGCTTTTTCGACGGGTCAGCTTTGCGTTGGAAAATGGAGAAAAGGCAGCCTTGGTTGGTCCAAATGGAGCAGGTAAGACTACCCTAATCCGGGCCTGTTTAGGGGATTTTCGCTTAGAAAGCGGCGAAGTGCAAATCCTTGGTTCTTACGGATACCTTCCCCAAACGCCTATTGTTGAGGACGAGGGGAATGTTTTTCAGTGTGTTCTCCAAGAACGAGCGGATTTGTTACAAATGCAGGAACAACTTCGGGAATTGGAAGAGAAAATGGCGCTCACGCACAGTGAGAAAGTCCTGGAGCAATATGCTGCCTTGACAGAGTTATTTGAACGTCAGGGTGGATATGCTTTAGAGGCCTTGGTGCGGAGAATCTTGGCCGGACTGGGGTTGGAAGCTGAGCTGAATTCGCTGGTTCCCACTTTGAGTGGAGGACAGAAGACGCGGTTGGCCCTATGCAAGCTTTTACTGCGATCCCCGGAACTCTTGATTTTAGATGAGCCTACGAATCACTTGGATATCGCAGCTCTGGAGTGGCTGGAAGGGTATTTGCGAGATTACCCGGGAGCGCTGCTCATCGTGTCTCATGATCGTTACTTTTTAGATCGTACAGTATCTAAGGTTTTCTGTCTGGAAAATGGCGGACTAAAGGGGTACAATGGGAATTATTCGGAATATGAACTTCAGCGTGTCCTGGAAAATATAACAATCAGTCGTGAAGCTGAGCGGCTAGCCAATAGAATTGCTAAACTTGAGGAGTATGTTCGCAGGAACAAGGCGGGGGTTAATTCCAAACAAGCTCGTGGTCGGGAGAGTCAGCTCCAGAAGCTTAAGCCGGTCCAGATTGCCAAGGCCGATCATGGTCTTGCTATTTCCTTGAAAAGTGGGGGGCGAAGTGGGGATCGCGTTCTTTTAATAGAGGATTTGGCGATTACTTACGGAGCGCGCAAACTATTTTCGAACGTAAAATTGGATTTGCGGCGGGGAGATAAGGTCGCTTTATTAGGTAAAAACGGCATTGGTAAAACGTCAATTTTAAAGTCCATTCTCCGGCAGATCCCTTTTGCGGGAACCATACGCTTAGGTGCTAATGTTAAGGTTGCCTACTACTCCCAAGAACATGAGCAGCTGGGCAACTCGGGGACCGTGATGGATGAAATCCGAGCTTGTTCGAGGTTGAAGGACCCGGAAATCAGAAGCCTTCTGGCGCGCTATGGCTTTAGGAAAGATGATGTTTTCAAGCTGATTTCGGTGCTGAGCGGAGGAGAAAAGAGCCGTTTGGCCCTCTGCAAACTTTTCCTGGAGCAGGGAAATTTGTTATTGTTAGATGAACCGACCAATCATCTTGATGCGGAAACTCGTGGAGTACTGGAAGAAGCGCTTCAGGAATATGATGGCACAGTACTTGTTGTCTCCCACGACCGCTATTTCCTGGACAAAGTCGTCTCGAAGATTGCGGAACTTACAAGCTGTGGCTTGTTACTTTACGAAGGAGATTATACGGGGTTTAAGGAATATAAGCAACAAGAAGAAACGGTCAGCGCACCGCTCGAGCGGAATACCAAGCCGAGTTATCAGGAGCAGCAAGAAACGCGTAATGAAGCACGAGAGAAAAAGCGGATGAAGCAACTGGAAACAGAAATCGAAGAGTTAGAGTCGGAACTTCTAACGTTAGAAGCGGACCTGGCTTTAGCGAGTACAAATTATGAATTAGCCATGAAGCTGCATGACGAGTGCGAAAAGATCAAGAAACGTCGAGATTGTGTCTTAGAAGAATGGATTGCCGGAAGTGATTAGCCCAAATTGTTTGGGTACTCGGATGTTTCAACAAATGGCCGGCAAGCTTATGGGGAATCCGCTTTTGGCAAACCTGGACAGTTAAGCAGAATAATAATCGCCGGGCGCTGTTTTAATTTTGGTCGGATTGGGTAAATTGATCTGAGGTGAGGTATGTGTTGACCATCGGACTGACTGGTGGAATTGGCAGCGGTAAATCGACGGTGGCCCAGTGGTTTAAAAAGCAGGGGGTTCCGGTGTTGGATGCCGACAAAACAGTTCATCGATTGTTGCAAGCGGATTTGTCGACCATTTCAAAATTGAGCCGTAAATTTGGAACTGAGATACTGGAAGAAGATGGGCAGATTAATCGTGCGAAATTAGGCCGGCTGGTTTTCAGCGCTCCAGAGGCACGCAAGCGTCTGGAGAGCATTGTGCATCCAAAAGTAGTGGAATGCCTAAAAAATGAGCGGGCCGCGCTTCAAGCTACGGGAAGTAAATTCTGCGTATGGGATGTCCCTTTGCTTTTTGAAGCAGGACTCGAACAGCTTGTCGATGAAGTTTGGGTTGTGTGGGTACCTCGGGAGCTGCAAATTTTGCGTGTTCTGGCACGGGACAAACTGAGTCGAGGTGAGGTAGAAGCTCGTATTGCGGCCCAAAGATCGTTAGATGAAAAGCGCAGACAAGCTAAGGTGGTTATCGATAATTCAGGAAGCGAGTTGGAGACGGAACGCCAACTCGAAGAAGCATGGCAAGAATTGCTAAGCAGGCAAAGGCTCGGAGAATCATAAAAGCGGAGATTAGGTATATACATTTATGATATATTCTGAGCCAAATCGAGAAGAGGAGATGGGATGGGTAAGAAGAATCTGAAACGTTGGACGATCGGTCGAAAAATTGGTATGTCTATTTTGCTGATTATTCTAACGGTTTATTGTATATTGCAAATTCCAGCCTTGGAGAAGATCATTTATCCTTATCCGCATCGGGACATCATAGAAAAATATGCCCTCCAGTATGGAGTTGATCCCTTGCTTGTTGTTGCTGTAATTCGAGAAGAAAGTAAGTTTCTTCCTCAATCGGAATCACATAAAGGAGCAATAGGGCTAATGCAGCTGATGCCAAGCACAGCCCAATCAATCTCTGTCAGTATTGGAGACAAAGCATATAGCAGTGATGATTTACTCGATCCTGAGAAGAATATTAAATACGGAACCTGGTATCTCGCTAGTTTACAAAAAGTGTTTTCCAAAAACACGACCTTAGTCATCGCTGCCTATAACGGTGGAATAGGGCATGTGCAAGAATGGATCAAAACCGGTCAAATTAACACGAATAATATCCGCCAACAGGATATTCCATTTAAGGAAACACGGGATTATGTCGATCGTGTCTTGAAAAGTTACCAAAAATATATTACACTTTACCATGATTAAGTTGCTCGTTGGGCGTTTAGGCATATAGCTGCGGATGTAGTACCCTCGTTGGGTAGGAGAGATAGCTTTTTAAGCGGGATGAGATGGGAGATAGCCCTTGTGAAAGATGTGGACCCAGCTGAAATAAAAAAGATTTTGACTCGGCTTAAAACGGTGCGTGGCCATATTGCGGGGGTTGAACGGATGATCGAAGAGGAAAAGAGTTGCGAGGAAATATTGCTACAGCTGGTTGCCGTTCGTTCTGCCGTGCATAAAGTCTCTGTTCTTGTCGCGCAACGTTATGCTAGTTGCTGTTTAATTGAGGCAATCGAACAAGGGGAAGAACGTCAGGACGTGCTGAATAAAGCGATCGAAACACTCATGAAACTCAATCAATAAATTAGGAATTATAGCCGGAATTCTTTTTAAGAGGATGATGGCTTTTTTATTTGGCGAATAAAGGACAATAGACGGATTAACCCGATTTCGCCGGAAAGACGGGCTAAAAGGAAATTCAAAAAACTGTATTGACTTTATTAGTTAAGTCAATTATATTGTTAATATATTAACAATATAATTGGAGGTTAGAAAGATTAAAGAAAGTCAAGGCTCGCCGGACGGTCACCTTGCAAGTCAAGCGTTATATGAACTGACACTGCTCCATAGTACTCTAGAAGATGTTTTTGAGGTGCACTTTTCCCGGTTCGGGCTTTCCTGGCCGAAGTTCAACGCTTTAATGCATCTGTATATGACGGGTGATCATGGTCTAATCCAGTCAGAACTGGGGAATAAGATGCTGGTTTCCAGAGCTAATATCACCGGACTGATAGGGCGATTGGAAAAAGAGGATCTAGTAGTTCGCAGGAATGACCCCTCCGATAAAAGAGTATTTCGAGTTTGTCTCACTAATAGGGCCTGCGCCCTGATTCAATCCTTCCTTCCACTCCACAACAGTTACATGCAAAAAGTCATGTCCACGCTTGACATCCAGGAAAAGGAAGCGCTAATTTCCTTGCTGAGAAAACTTAATAAGGGATTGAATTCGATCTAATTTAATCTCTACTAACTTCAAAATGATAACCGTTAAATTTGGCGGGACAACTGCCGAATGATCGCAGGACCCTCTTTTGTCCTGACTGCCTTGGTGAATGATAAGAGTCGATAATACGTTAGAGGAGGCCCGGTAAATGAATTGTGAAAGATGTCAAGGACTTATCCCGGAAGGAGAAAATTATAGTCATCGGGGAAAAACGCTTTGTGAGGACTGTTATATAGGTGCGATGCAACCTCCTAAGACCTGTGATGTGGCAGCTGTGCATTCCGCGAAAACTCATCGAGAAGCGTTAGGTCTAAAAGGAACTGAAGGCCTCACCGATTTACAAAAGGACATTTATAATTATATCCAGGGTCAAGGTAAAGTTACTAAGCAGGAATTGATTGATTATTTTAAGCTACCCACTTGGGAATTGGACAATCAATTCTCCATCTTACGGCACTGTGAATTGGTTAAAGGTCAAAAAGAGGGAGAAAATATTTATCTGGTGTGTTTTTGATTTCTGAATAACCTTGCTTGTCGGCAATATCTCATGAAGTTTAGTTTGACACGCCATGATAGTTAAAGCCCTATCCACCCAACCGGATAGGGCTTTAACTATAGGATTTTTGCTTATTAACCTTAACATAGCTGTTTTGGGAAAATTATCCAGCAGAGGATCAAGTGCAAAGCGTCCAAAATTATAAAGATATATATGGAGTTCGCTCATAATTAATGATACTATTTGCCTATAGAGAGCACCATAATTTGCTGTTAAACTTATTACATAAAGTGAAAAGAATCGTTCAATAGACTATTAATGGTTGCCGGTGATAGATGGAGAAAGAAGGCAATGGAGGGGCGCCTACAATGAAATATAAGATAGCAATAATTGATGATAATTTGGACGATATTTTTGCAATAAAGAAAATGCTCTTCAAAATAAATAGTGAATATGCAATAGTAACTTTTATAGATCCTGAAGAAGCTCTAAAGGTACTGACACAAGTTACGGTCGATTGTATAATCCTGGATTATTTTTTCCCGGTAATGAACGGACTGGAATTTATTACGGAATTCCGTAAAAATCAGAAAATCGATACGCCAATAATATTTCTGACAGGACAAGGAAATGAAAAAGTAGCGGTTGAATCGATCAAAACCGGAGCATTTGATTATATTGTCAAGAGTGAAATATCCGGGGGATTACTAAATACTGCTATTGTTAAAGGGATTCAACAAAGAGATTTTGATAGTAAAGAAAAGTCCTACAATGAATTTATTAGAACTATGATCGACATCATACCTGTACCTTTGTTCTACAAAGATAGGCAAGGAAGTTACCTAGGGTGCAATAAAGCCTTTGAAGATCTGGTTGGTAAGAACAAAGAAGAGATTGTTGGTAAGACTGTGTATGAGGTCTCGAAGAATGGTGCTAAAACATTTGAAGATATGGATAGACAGCTATTTACTAATCCTGGGACACAAACTTACGAATATGTGTATCAAAATAATCATGATGAGAAGAAATACGTTGTTTTTAAGAAAGTTACTTATAATGATTCTTTAGGAGAAGTGAATGGTATAATCGGAATAGTCGACGATATTACGGAAATTAAAATAAGGGAGACAGAATTAACGGCAAAATCCTATTTTGATTCTTTGACAGGAATATACAATAGAAGATATTTCGATGAACATGCTGAGAACGAATGGCGAAAATGTCTCAGGGAAAGTGAACCATTATCGTTAGTAATGTTAGATATTGATTTTTTTAAAAGTTATAATGATTATTACGGACATCAGGAAGGTGATGATTGCCTGAGAAAAATTGCGCAGGAGATAAGAATCTCTTTGCTGCGCCCTTCTGATGTAGTAGTGAGGTATGGTGGGGAAGAATTTGTTGTAATTCTTCCAAATACAAATATAAATGGAGCCTATCGTGTAGCAGAGAGAATTAGCCGAAATATCAGCAATCTTGCTATTAAGCATGCGGCTTCAACTGTAAGTGAGGTGGTAACGCTTAGTCAGGGAATATCAGAAATGAATGGCAAAAATGATACGGTTTATGAGTGTCTAAAGAATGCTGATAGATCATTGTATGAGGCAAAGAATAAAGGAAGAAACATGATCATCCGTTGGGCTTAAGTGTCTGTAAGGTTTAAGGAGGAGGAGATCGACCTGGAATATAAATTATCTGAGCTGATTGACATGAATGAACTGCAATCTCTCTTAGAAAGCTTTACTATATCGGCTGGCTTGGGGACTGCCATCTTAGATTTAGAAGGGCAGATCTTTACGGCGGCCGGTTGGTCCGATATATGTACGAAGTTTCATCGAATACACCCTTTAACCAGGAAAAGGTGTACTGAAAGCGATACCATACTTGCTGCTCAACTGAAAAAAGGGGAACAATACAATATTTATAAGTGTAAAAATATATTGATTTACAATGCGGCAGAATCTGGATAGAATCCAAATTGAAGGAAGGCACGACCTTTTACTTTACTGTGCAAGAAAAACTTAAAGGAGAGATATATGGAGTATAATGCCAATAATTTGATTTTAATAGTAGAAGACAGCCCGGAAGATTATAATACAACTTTGAGAGCTTTCAAAAAGGTTGGGATGAAAAACAAAGTTCTCAGATTTGAAATGGGTGATGATTGCCTTGATTACTTATATGGAAGAGGAGAATTTGAGGCAAGAAACAATTTGTATCCGGCGTTGATTATGCTCGATTTAAACTTACCGGGAACCGATGGAAGAGAAGTACTTAAAATAATCAAATCGGATCAGACGTTGAAAAAGATCCCTGTAGTAGTATTGACGACTTCCAACGATACGGGAGATATCGAAAAATGCTATCAGCTAGGCGCAAACAGCTATATTCAAAAGCCGGTCAGTTTTGAGGGCTTCATAAATGCAATAACAACCTTAAAAGAATACTGGTTTGAGATTTCAATATTACCAAGATACATATAGCACTTCGTGAAACATGAGAACTCCCGATCTTCATTTTTTCTTGTCAACTTGATTTCTTGGACAATGTTGGATATACTTAAAATGAGCATATGCTCAAAACGAGCTGGAATAATAGGCCTACTAAAATACGAGGTGGTAATATTGAAAAAATAGGGGTTAGTGTGTTGAGGTGAACAAGTGTGGAAGGTCGAACCGTATACTGCGGGCGATAAACGCGGATATTAAAGAAATTATAATTCAGTTCATTACATTGGTCGTGGCGCACGGCGGCAGGAGTGTCTGATATGTATAACATAGTTTGGCCAGAATATGGAGATCAGAAATCAGAAGCTAAATGGCGCTAAGTATAAATAAATTGGAGGGTTCAACATGTCGAAAAAGATTGCAATTCCGACTAACGGTGAGGTTCTGGATGCCCATTTTGGACGGGCTGCAGGGTTTACAGTTTTTGAGATTGAAGGTAACAGCGCACGTAAAGTTCAATTATTAGATGTCACGGGTCTTCAGCATCAGCATGAAAGCCTAGCAGATCTGTTCAAGCGCAATGGAGTTGAGGTACTTGTCTGCGGTGGTATCGGCGGAGGTATGATCAATGGTCTGAATGGGGTAGGGATTTCGGTACTCACTGGGGCTTCTGGAAATGTGGCTGATGTGGCTCAAGAGTATGCCCAAGGAAAGCTTGTTAGTACCGGGTCTATTTGCCAAGAGCATGACCATGGTCATGATCATAGTCATCACCATTGAGTGAGACCCAAAAAGGACAAACTTGACAAACAAGAAGCAGGAGAGTAACATAAATTCTGGTTATTATCCCTTTAGGGGGAAAAGGGTTTTTTGAAAGGGAGGCAGTACCATGAGCGAGTCGTGTAATAGTTGTTCTGCAGCAGGAACATGTACCACTGAAAGTTGTTCTAATGAGCCAAAGTTGACAGATGCTCAAAAAGCGAGTCATATTGACAAATTAATTGCTGTCATGAGCGGCAAAGGAGGAGTCGGTAAATCCTCTGTAACCAGCATGTTAGCTGTAAGCTTGATGCGCCAGGGGTATAAAGTAGGCATTTTGGACGCTGATATTACAGGTCCAAGTATTCCTAAAATCTTTGGAGTGACGGGTAAAGCGGGCGTTAGTCATGCCGGAATACTTGCCTCAAAAAGCCGTGATGGCATTAAGATAATGTCCCTAAATCTCATGATAGAAACGGAAGATGACCCTGTAATTTTGCGCGGACCGCTGATCACCCAAATTGTCAATCAGTTTTATACGGAAGTAATTTGGGGCGATTTGGATTATCTTTTGATTGATATGCCTCCTGGGACGGGTGATGTGCCAATCACTATCTTCCAATCCTTACCGATCGACGGAGTCGTTATGGTGACGAGTCCGCAGGTTCTAGCGAATATGGTCGTGCGAAAAGCGATCAAAATGGTAAGAAACTATAAGCCACCCATTTACGGGCTGGTTGAAAACATGGCTTATCTCCAATGTTCCGATTGCAATAAGAAATTAGAGATTTTCGGAAAACCAAAAGGTGAGGAAGAATCAAAGCGTAATTCTATTCCTTTCCTGGGAGCACTTCCGATTGATCCGGCTTTAGCTGAATTATCGGATGCCGGCAAAGTTGAAGACTATCAATCCCCAGACTTTGACCAAATCGCGAAACGTTTAGCTGAACAGATTAGAGCGAACAATAAGAATCTTGCCTAAATGAAAATATAGTAAGGGCAAGAATCGCTATCAGCAATACATTTCCAGGCTTATGCTCTGCTTTTTTCGGGAGCCCTCATTTTTACAAGTGGGGGCTCTTCATGTTAAGTCTCTCAGTGGGGTGAGTCTCTATCCCATTAACGTCTTAACCTCGCTTTGAGACGTTGAGGCTTGATGAGCAAACCGAAGGCATCCTCTGTTTTATTGACAACCAATTTTGATATTCATAGTTGATTAATTGCAGAACTTTGAATATACTTAAATTGAGCATATGCTCAAAAGGGGTTGATACGATGTCCAGACGGCGTTGTTGTGGCCTAATCAATGATTCAATAGTCTGTCAAACGTTTATTCCACAGGGACAGTCGCGTTGGCCGGAAGTATTAGTCCAACTCGAGGAATTAGAGGCCATCCGGCTTAAGGATCAGCTAGGCTTGGATCAAGCTGAGTGCGCAGCGTCTATGGGAATTTCCAGAGCTACATTTCAGCGAATCTTGGGAGCGGCCAGGTTGAAAATTGCCACAGCTTTAGTCGAAGGACGACCGATAATTATACGGGGAGGTAATTATCTAATAAAAAACAGGGTATTTGAGTGTGTTGATTGTAGACATGTGTGGGAGGTGGAGCCGTGCACAGCGGGTGGTAAACACGGATTTGAAATCGCCTGTCCAAAGTGTGGGAATATGAAAAAGCTGAGACTGGACAACGGAATTGTACATACCTGTGGCGGTGGCTCACGCGGAGAACAAGTCCAAGGCGGTTGTTGTCGGGAAAACTCTTAACAGCAGCGCCTAGTTTATGCGTTGACGGGTATTGCTTCAGTTCTTGATGGTATAACCTCGATTGAGAACAATTAGCGTATACCCATGAAGAAGTCATTAGTAAAAGTAGTTTGGATGGATAAAACAATGTTTGATGAAGATCAAGGACTGTATACCATTGGCACCGTGGCGGAGTTGATAGAAGAACATCCGGAGACGCTGAGAGTCTGGGAACGTAACGACCTTATACGGCCGGACAGGAAAGGGTATCAACGAAAGTATTCAGGCAATGATGTTAGAAGACTCAAGTTTATTAAATATCTTATGCATGAAAAGGGCCTGAACATTGCTGGGGTGAAGCACTTGACTTCCCTGTACTCCTGCTGGTATAAGCAGAATTGCAAAGGGGGAGCCAATCAAAACAGCCCTGTTCCAGTCAATGAATCTAAAGCTTGCTGGAAAATTGAAGGGACTTATTGTCTCGTGGCAAGTGACAAGGCCGAACTGTGCAATTCTTGTGATATGTTAAGGAACTGTGCGGGGTGTACCGATTGTAATGAATAATTTTTTTTATTCAGAACATCAATAAAATTATTGAGAGAAATTAAATCATATTTTTAAGTTTCTTAATTGCGATTCAGATAAAGGAAGGATGAAGTAAGATGCGTATGGCAATTTCAACAGGGGGACGCGATCTCGACAAGTTTGTTGATGATCGCTTCGGACGGTGTCCATATTTTATGTTTTGTGATTCGGAAGATCCCCAGAGAACAGCGGAGTATAAAGACAATCCGGCTTTGACCGGGACCGGTGGTGCCGGTATCGCTGCCGCAGAATATATGGCGAAGGAAAAGGTCGAAGTCTTAATAACGGGTAGTTTGGGTCCTAATGCTTTGCGAGTGATCAAGGTTGCCAATATACCAGCCTATACCGCCAGTGAAAGCATGACACTCAGCGAGGCTATCAAGGCTTGGCAAGAGGGTCACTTGGTTCAGATCAGCGAAGCTGGCGCGGCACATGCCGGAGAACGTTAAAAACGTTCGGAGAATGGACTGGCCTAGGGAGGAATATGTATGAGGTTGGCAGTGCTAAGTGGTAAAGGGGGAACCGGTAAAACGACCGTAGCCGTGAATTTGGCTCTCAGTTGGGCTCCTTATAGAAAAACGACTTATATTGATTACGATGTAGAAGAGCCAAACGGTTTTATATTTTTGCGTCCTCAAATCCGAAACTCGTCAACGGTCTATTTACCGTATCCGGAAATCAATGGTGCGTGTACGCTGTGCGGAAAGTGCAGTGAAGCATGTCAATACCATGCCTTAGCGGTTGTCGGTGGACAAGTATTGGTTTTTCCGGAACTATGTCACGGCTGTGGGACCTGCGGCATCGTTTGTCCTGTAGAAGCGGTGGACGAAGTGAAGCGACCTCTCGGGGAAATCAACGAGGGGGAGCGAGACAGCCTGCAATGCTTACAAGGAGTCCTAAAAGAAGGCGAATCTCTCGCCGGTCCTGTGATTCGGGGGTTGCGCCACCGTGAGAAAGAACGTTCCTCACAGGTGGAGGAGGTAATCGTGGCCGATTGTCCACCGGGGAGTTCTTGCAGTGTGATCCACTCTGCTGAAGGAAGCGATTTAGCAATTTTGGTGACGGAGCCTACGCTTTTCGGTCTGCACGATTTAAGGATTGCGGTAGGGTTGATGCGCGAAATGGGTTTAGATATTGGGGTGATTCAAAATAAAGATGATGGAGGTTCCTTGATTCGAGAGTATTGTATTCAAGAGGGGATTACCCTCTTAGGTAGTATTCCGTTTGATTTGGAGATTGCTAGGATATACTCCCGAGGTCAGTCTTTGACTCAAGAGCCTAAGTGGGCTGAATTATTCAAAACACTGGGCGAGCGTATTGTGACTGAAGTCACGCAAAGGAAAAACAGGGGGGAAACAGCATGAAGCAGATGGCCATTATTTCCGGCAAGGGAGGGACAGGAAAGACCACGGTGGCGGCTGCTTTTGCCGAGTTGGCTGATCAAATGATTGTCGCGGATTGCGATGTTGAAGCTCCCAACTTGCATTTGGTCCTTGACCATAAGGTCAAAACAGAGACGGAATACATAGGTAATCAGACAGCTCGTATTAATACCGCTCTCTGTACCCAGTGCAGTCGCTGTAAAGAGGTATGCCGCTATGATGCAGTCACCCAAAAAGTTCAACAGGAAGATGGTCTGCAGGGAGGGGCCGTCTTCCCATATATCGATGCCAAGCGCTGTGAAGGCTGCGCTGCCTGCGTCTATGCTTGTCCGACCCAAGCGATTGGGCTTTACCCTGAGGCTACAGGGAAGGTATTTCTATCGGAAACCAATGTGGGAGATTTTGCTCATGCCGAGTTGTACTTGGCAGCGGACGGGTCGGGTAAGTTAGTGGCGGAGGTACGTCGTTTGGCCAGGGATGAGGCACGACGTCAGAACAAGGCGGTGCTGATCGACGGATCCCCAGGGATTGGCTGCGTAGTGATTTCGACGATCACTGGATGTCAGCAGGTACTTGTAGTCACAGAACCTTCTCAGTCCGGCAGACATGATTTGGAGCGAGTTCTCAAAGTCACAGGACACTTTAGAATCCCAACCCAAGTTATTATTAATAAATGGGATATTAACTCAGAGGTCTCACAGGAAATTGAGGATGCTTGTTTGCAGCTTGGGGTATCAATCATTGGCAGAATTCCTTTCGACCCAATGGTGCCCAAAGCTATTGCCTTGGGTCACCCGATTACTCGTTACAAAAGTCCCGCTGCGAGAGCACTGCGTGAGATCTGGGCTAAAATATCATCTGAATTAAGAGGTTCTTAAGAATATAGAATTAGAGAAAAATATAAATTTGCAAGAAAATGGAGGAGAAAAATATGTTCAAAAAAATTGCAATCCCGACGAACGGTGAGGTCTTGGATGCTCATTTTGGACGGGCGGCTGCATTCACAGTGTTTGAAATTGAAGACAAAGAAGCGCGTAAAGTCGAAACTCTAAGTGCAGCGACTCTCGAAAATCAGAATGAAGGACTCGCCAGTATGTTCAAGCGCAATGGTGTCGAAGTACTCGTCTGTGGTGGTATCGGCGGAGGCATGATTGCCGGTATTAATGCAGTCGGGCTGGCAGTGATAACAGGAGCCTCCGGAAATGTCGTTGATGTAGCAAAGTCGTATGCTAAAGGAACGCTTGTGAGTGTTGGCTCTGTTTGCCAAGAGCATGGACACCATCATCATGGGCGTTACCAAGAGAGATAGCCAGTCCTGCGGGGATGTATGTAATGTTATATTAAGAAGTTCACCTGAAATTTAATATGGAAAATTGGACATTAGGAAACAGGCCTTTGCTAATTGGAGGGCCTGTTTGAGTTATTTAATTATTAACGGGCTAGGTAATGGAAAGCTGCACGTTTTGACAAAGGCAGATAAAGTATTGATAATCCTGGAGCGTTTGATTATACTTACTAATGATAGTCAGGTATTGAGGAGCAATTACGTTGCAAATCAAAACCCGTTAAGAATCCTAGGCGAAGTTATTGCTGTTGACTTACAGGAAAGAATGGATTGAAATTATTGAACGGCCAAAATTATGAAAGTAGGGATATCATGAGAATACTTAAAATCAGCAAAGTAAGTGCATGCTTTGTCGGTATAATGGTCATGGTTATTTTATTGTCTTGCAGCAGTCAAGTACAAGCAGCACAGAGCGGGGATTATACTTACACTATAATAAATGGAAAAGCCCAAATAACGAGATACACAGGGACTGGGGGAGCTGTTACAATACCAAGTAAACTAGGTGGCGGAACGACTGTAACCAGTATCGGTGACAGTGCTTTTAGGAATTGCAACGGCGTAACTAGTATTAGCATACCGCAAGGAGTAACAAGTATCGGCGATTATGCTTTTTTCGGTACAAACTTAACCAGTATAAACATACCGCAAAAAGTAACGAATATCGGCTCTTGTGTTTTTCAAAATTGCACAAATTTAACCGGTATAAACTTACCGCAAGGAGTAATAAGTATCGGTTCCTGGGCGTTTCAGAATTGTACAAGCTTAACCAGTATAGGCATACCGCAGGGAGTAACCAGTATCGGCGATGGGGCTTTTTGCAATTGCCAAAAATTAGCTGGCATTAACCTGCCACGAGGAGTAACAAGTATCGGTTCCCGTGTTTTTCAGAATTGTGCAGGCTTAACCGGCATAAGCATACCATCAAGAGTAACCAGTATCGGCGATGGGGCTTTTTACGCTTGTACAGGCTTAACTGATATTAATATACCGCAAGGAATAATAAGTATTGGCGGCGGGGTTTTTAGCGGTTGCACAAAATTAACCAGCATAACCTTTAACTCAGCAGCAACAACATTCTCGAATAGCTATTTCAGGCTAGAGACAATTCCAGTCACGACCACGATTATCGGTTACGCCCGTTCTACAGCCCAAGATTACGCAACAAAATACAACTTGAATTTTGAAGTTATAAAATAATGGGAGGATGACGGATTATGTGCAGTAAATAATTGTAACCAGAAACCTAATTTGGAAAGAACAGGTTCACAGAATATGACTATGAGCGCATCGCGAAATTGGATGAGGAGATGGAGAACCTAATCCAATAAAAACAGGCGCTCATTTCTTTATATTTAGAAAAGGGCTGCGCTGACCAGCGTTTCTTAAAACCCGAACCTAAGAAATTAGGGATAAACTAAGAAGATTGTAACTTAAATATAGCTGAATCTATATTATATCTGTAAACGAGAGGAGGAATAGGGATGTCAACTCGCCAGAAATTTGATAAAGCCTTGGAGGAGCTGCGCTTTAATATTTTAGACTTAGCGGAGATGGTAGAACAACGCATTGGTCTTGCAGTGGAGTCATTGATTAAGCAGGATCTCGAATTAGCCAATGCCGTTGTAGTGGGGGATCTAGTCGTCAACAACCTGCAAGCAATCATCGAGGAAAAATGTATCCAACTAATAGCTACCCAGCAGCCCTTAGCCCGTGATTTACGCAAGGTTGTCGCAGGTTTTAAAATATCGATTTACTTAGAAAGAATGGGTGATTTGTCAGTTGATCTGGCTAAGTTGACCCTCAGAATAGGGCAAGAGAAATTATTTAAGTCCTTAACAGCCATCCCGCGTATGGGTGCCTTGGTGCAGGAGATGATCAACAAGGGACTCAAAGCCTACGTCCAGGAAGATCGTGATACTGCCATCCAGATGGCTATGATGGATGATCAGGTTGACAAACTATATTCTCAGATTTTTGACGAACTTATGGTTCTGATCATGGAAGATTCTAAGCAAGTAACTCAGGCCAATTACCTGTTGTTTGCCTGTCGTTTTCTAGAGCGTATGGGAGATTACTGTACAAATATTGCGGAAGAGATAGTATATCTCTGTTCCGGAAAAAGAGTGGATTTAAATCAATAAACTGAGGGCTTTCACTACGCCGGTTGTTCATTAAATAATCCCCGGAAAGTAAATAGATGTACAGAAGACAAATCTGAAAAAATTAAGCCAACACTTTGGAGAAAAGCTTTTCTTAAATTACAGAAGGGCTTTTTCTTTGGTGAAGACAAAGGTTGAATATTTGACTTATAGTACCTCAATCTGGGCAATAATAATCAGCCCTCTTCAGAAAAAAGGGCTGATTATAGCGTAGTTACAAAGGCAGACTTTATTGTTATTAATTTTACATATTGTGATTCTGTATGAAGGTGTTTCAAGAATTATAGAGAATATTTTCACTATGCTAACAGACTAAATGTACTTAGAAAAATAGAGAGAAATAGAGGCGGATTACTGTGTGGAGAAGGGCGGATTTTATGATCTCAACAGATAAAGCTCTTTTGAATTTTGACATAATTCACGAGTTTATTTCTCAGGAGTCTTATTGGGGCATGGGCAGAAGTCGAGAACTTATGGAAAAGGCAATGAACAATTCTGCTTATTGCTTTGGCGTATATCAGGATCAGGATAGCTTGAGGAAGCAAATCGGTTTTGCACGGGTGGTAACTGATTCAATTACTTTCGGATATCTTGCCGATGTATTTATTCTTCGTGAACATCAAGGTAAAGGCATTGGCAAATGGCTGATTGAGACTATCGTAAATCATTCGGAACTTAAAGCACTGAAGCGGCTGATATTATTTACGGAAACTCCTGATTTTTATGTTGATGCTAAGTTTGAAATTTATGAGCAATCATCTTGACTTAAATTTATGGAACGTAAGAGATAAGATGAGTCCGATCAGCTCGGGGAGACTGAAAATATAAACTGCTCACCCTAAATTTTGTAAGCAGAGAAAATGAATTCTTTGTTACTCAATTAAAATTCCTCCTATTATAAAGTAGGAGGAATTTTATATTGCCGGTATAAAAAAACTTGGTTGGCGCCCGAAGACACTGTCTTCGCACGAGTTAACCTTCTTGCAGCCTTAGCGAAGGCGGCAGCCAAGTTGCACTTATGCCTAGAAAGTATATAACGAAAGCTTATGCTTTCTTCTGACAGTGCAAGAAAATCCGCGTCCCAAGTGCCTCGGGTGAACTCTCAGCTTACCACACTTCAGGGAAAGCAACATTTACGTAATAGTTTTCAATTTTTGTTTTATGACCTTTTTCCATGATGGACAGGTCATGGAACATTTTCTTTTGACTTTGATCGCTGCTGGCAGCAGCAAATGCTGCATACATGTTCATAGCATCTTCTTCATTCTTCATAACCAAGGCTAACGCGTCTGCGGGTTTCATTTCCAAAGTTAAGGTTGGCGTGTTAACCGTTTCAGAAACCTTATAATCTGCGGACTCATCAAAATGCATGTCCTTGATATCTCGGGCAAGAAAACCTTCCAATAGTCTTTGATGGCCTAGTTCTTCAACGGCAAATTCGCCGAACAGTCTCTTAATGTAAGCGTCGGCTACTATCTCCGAAACTCTCTTATAAAATTCATAAGACTCAACTTCATTGGCGATAGCTATTGTTAGTATCGCTTTGTATTCTTCCCTTGTCATTTTGAATTCCACCTTTCTTTTTAGATGAAGGTATCGCCTTCACGCCACGCTTTTTCATTAACACGCTAGATAAAATAATTGTTCGACATTAATCTTACACAATCCTTCTTATTTGAGCAGAACTGGTTCGCAGGCCTTTGGGAAATTAAGTAAATTTTTATAAATATAGAATTCGTTCAAGATATAGAATATAATGTAAATAAGAATAAGAAAATGCCTGCAACAACACATTTGTTGAGATGGTTATTACTGTAAACGAGATAGTATTAAATAGAGGCTCTTGAAATGCATCTTGAGGTATTTATTGAAAAGGTATTGGGTCAAATCAGCGGAATAATAAGATATTGAAACGTTGAAAATACGAGGCTTTTAATATAAGGGTATGGTTATTATGAAAGAGTAATAAATTACTCTATTAGGTAGCAATTTGTGATAAAATAATAAGCATAAATTTTGTTGAAAATTGTTGATTCCACGTTAAATTAAGGGGCACTTTGTGAACTCCTACATCATCGAGAGAGGGTTGTCAAATCATGAAATTAGTAAAAATTGAGGAAGTAGTTTGTGGGGATATAATTGCCAAAACTATAAACAGTAATGGTGGAATAGCCCTTATTCGTGTAGGCACAGCACTTACCGATAAAATGATCGACCTTATTAAATCTCGGGGTTTTAGTTATCTATATATAGAAGATGAATCGAAAATTGAAGTTATTGAAGACGTAGTAAAACAAGAACTCAGGCTGGAAGCAATTGGAGATATTCAAAAACTAACAGTAGCGATTATAGCAGCGAAAATTGCTATTTCAAGGGACCTTTATTCCCATTTGATAGATATTGTCAATCTATTGGTTAAGGACTTGTCGGCCAATACTATCACCATTGTAAATTTAATAGACTTAAAAAATCATGACGATTATTCATTTGTACACTCTGTAAATGTTACGATCTTATCTTTAATGGTTGGTATCTCGTTAGGGTATCCAGCCAAAACTCTGAGAGAATTAGGAATGGGTGCGATATTACATGATGTGGGAAAAAAAGAAATTTCTATGGATATCTTAGGTAAGCCAGGTCAGCTTACTAAGGAAGAATTTGATCTAATAAAACAGCATCCTCAAATTGGATATGATAAAGTTAAGGATGTCCTTGAACTCGGAGCAGTTGGCAGGTCGGTTATATTACAACATCACGAGAAATTAGATGGAACGGGTTATCCTGCCGGCAAGAAAAAAGATTCAATCCATGAATTCGCTCAGATAGCTGCTATAGCAGATGTGTACGATGCACTTACAAGTGATAGGCCGTATAGAAAGAGATACACTCCCAGTCATGCTTTAGAGTATTTGTATGGTGCCTGTGGATCACATTTTGATTTGCGACTGGTAAAAATGTTTTCAGATCATATCGCTCCATATCCTGTAGGTTGTCGAATCAAGCTTTCCAGCGGCGAGGACGCTATTGTATCGGATATATCTGCGAATCGGTATCGCCCGATTGTCAGGGTTGGTTGTAATCAAATTGATTTATGTAAACAGTTAAACACAACGATCGTTGACATTCTAATGTAAGTTATCTGGAGAGACAATTTAATTATGACCGAAAGCCCTCTCGTTCAAGCGGACGTGGGGGCTATTCAGTTGCCCTGATACAAGGAGCAGGGGCTATATCAATTCCGAGATTGCCATAAAGGCAAAGTGCCGAAGACAGGCTATTTCCAGTATTAGTATATTGACTTTAATGTAAACCACAGGTAATATGAGGTAGCGATGAGATGCAGTTAAAGAGTTCAGCACAACTTGTCGTGGTTTAAAAAGCACCTTAAAATCGTATGAAGCAGCTAAATAATAGCTAATTATAAAAACTTTATCGGTAATGGCAAACATTCCTGTCTAAAGGCAGGTATGCTAAGCTATAGTGCCTTTAAAATGGCGCTCAGCTACCGAAAATAGGTTTTTATTTTATTTTTCCATTTGACTCACCGGGAGATGAATAACAGGGTTTTTCTTTATTGAATAAAACAAAGAGGAAATAAGACAAAGCGGAGATAAGCCAAAGAGGAGGAGTGGTTAAATTGACAAATTTCAAAGTGAGAATATTAGCAATTGCAGCACTGTTTTCCGTCGCCACTTTACTGTCAATCCCAGTAAATGCCCAGGCAACTACAGCATCTGTGTCCACTCTTAGGCAATTACAAACAGTTATAGCATCTAATTTGACGGCAAGAGATTCTGAATTTGTTATAAACTATACAGGCGATACATCGAATTTTAATGCTGATCTCTCGAACAGTCTCAAAGCAGCCGAAAGCAGTAATGATTATTTAAAGTTTTCGATGTCTTCTTTATCATGTACGGTTAATGGCACGGATGGAGATTTAAATATTGATGTCGAAGCAAACTATTTAACAACTGCACAGCAAGAAGCTTATGTCAACACTGCTGTAACCCGAGCATTAGCGTCAATTATAACTCCGGGTATGACGGATTTCCAAAAGGAAAAAGCGATACACGCATGGGTTTTAAAGACAGTATCCTATGACTATACCCTGATAAACCATTCTGCGTATGCGGCGCTTGTCGCCCCCAACAAAACCGTATGTCAAGGTTATGCATTGCTTATGTACAAAATGTTAACTCAGGCAGGAATAAAGACAAGAATTGTAAGTGGAACATTACACGGAGAAGCACACGCCTGGAATAAGGTAAGGATTGGTGGCAATTGGTACAATGTTGACGCCACTAACGATGATGGGATAAACAGAACCAGATTTTATAATGTAAGTGATTCTGTCCTGAAACAACATGGTTTTGCCTGGTAAAACAGCAACTCACCCATTGACTATTGGCCTCTGACCTCTGAATAATTCAGCGGTCAGAGGTCTTTATTTATTCTTAAGAATTAAAAGCTGTACACCAGCCGTCAAGCAGGAATTCAACCAAAAATAGAGAAGTGGTAACCTAGGCTACTTAACGCAATATCCTTATCGGAGTCGCGCTGCAAAGGAGGTTTAGGGGGATGATTTTCCTGGATTGTCTAATCATTTTTCTTTCCGGGTATTTAGCGAAGAATCGTCTAAGTATTTTGAACTATGTATTGATACTTACCCTCCTACCGTTGGCCAGTATGGCCATTATGATTGCCGAGTTGAAGGCCGTCCGGTTTGACTTTTATGGTTACCTAGCCGTAATACTATTAACCGGGGTGTCATTTTTTAGCGTTTGGGTTTTTCCGGCATGGAATGGTGAGTATAAAAAAGTTGAATTGTCAATGTACTTTGTGACCGGAATTATAGTATTATTTTCTATGGTTCTTCTGGCATTGGTAGAGGTGTTGCCCAACGACATCATTGAGTTTATGCTTAGATCATTAATCTCAAAAGGCAATACTTATGATATATGGAGCCGACCACCTTACCAATTGGCCCACTTTGTTATTATGGTAGGAGCCTTTCCTTATGTGGCAGCGTTTATTATCAGTAAAATAATCTTGAAGTATAAGAACTATCATATGATAAGCAATAATTACGGGCAATATTACATACGGTATCCCAGACATTTATTAGAAGATGAGCAGTGCAGTTGGGACGAGTCGGAAATATCAAAACGTTAAAAGCCGGTGCTAACTCAGAGTAAGGTAAGGTATTAAGTGAAAGGGCAGTATTTAATATAGTATCAAGCTATTCTATTTTTAACTGAAGTCAGAGGATTAGGAGGAGAACTCGTGAAGGAATTGAAATAAAAGATATGGTCGTAAAATTCAAGTAGAGTCTGAATTAGGTACGTGGTTATTTTGGAAGTTATTTTGTTATCTTGGGAGGGAGCGAAGAGGACATGCGGAAATGGTTAAAGGTAGGCGTTCCCGGGACGTTTTTCGTGATTTTTTATAATTACTTGCCCAGATATTCCTCAAGTGTTAATCCTAGCTGTGCAATTATTTGAGCAGCATCAATTCCTACATACCGGATGTGCCACGGTTCAGCCTGATATCCGGTAATATTTTCTTTTCCTTGTTGATAGCGAATAATATAGCCAAATTCTGGTGCAGTTTGGGCTAGCCATTGTCCTTCAGGAGTCGTTGCGAAAGATTGTGATAGTTGATAGTTGTTGGAGGCAGCGCTGAGATCAATGGTTAAGCCCGTCTGGTGCTCACTGCTGCCTGGGGGAGCACTGAACTGTGCCATAGTCGGCGATAGTTGAATATTGCGGGCATAGATTTGAGCTTGGCGTTGATAAGATCGGTACCCGGACACGCCCATTAAAGACAGGTTGTTTTGTTTGGCCGCGGTAAATAGCAGTTCTAATGCTTGTGCAGCTTCTTTTCGCAGTTGTTTTTTAGGATCATATTCTTGAAAAGTGAATGGTATCGCAGGTACGACTAGATCTGGTGGGATGTATTCCGCCGGTAAACCGCTCACCCGATTAACCAATACTAATCGATCAGTCGGGTTAGCGACTAGGTGAAAATGAATATCTATGAGTATTTGTAAAGCAGCTTTCGTTTGTGGTCCATAGACTCCATCGACTTTGAGCGGAGGGAATTTCTGTTGAAGCTGTAGAATTACACTAGTAGTATGGGGACCATAAATTCCATCAGCCACTAATCTAAACCCAAAGAAAACTAAAATACTTTGCAACGCTTTTACCTGAGGACCGGCATTACCTTCGCGATAAATCCCAGCGGGCAGTGTCGGGAGCAGAACTTGCACAGCTAGACCTAGACCTAGACCTAGACCTAGACCTAGACCTAGACCTAGACCTAGACCTAGACTAAGCTGATCGCTTGTCGAATTGCTCATTGTTTTCACCTCCCTCCTAATTATATGCATTGGCAATTTGAAGGTTCTAAGCGTTTCAAAGGGAGAGATGGGCAAGTAGTATTTAGTTATTATTAATGGGACGTTTGAGATGCTGTGGACGGTATTTTGTTTGAGGCGGTAGGTTACGTTATTATATTCGAGGAGGATTATGAAATGAATGAAGAAATACAGAACGATTATGTCAATTTGGTCAAGCAATCGGTTGGACGTAATCTGTCCGTCAGTCAGTTAGTTGAAATTGCCTTAGCTCGTGGGGAGGGTGTTCTTGCCGCAACGGGTGCTCTCTCCTGTACCACCGGAAAATACACAGGTCGATCCCCTGAGGATCGTTTCGTTGTGGATGAACCGTCGGTACACGGCCGGATTGCCTGGGGCAAAATCAATAAACCACTTGCCCCCAGCAGCTTTGAGCACCTTTATCAAAAGGTGTCGGCTTATTTAGGTACGGCACAGTTTTTTCTATTCGATGGCTTCGCTGGGGCAGATGAAAGATATCAATTGCCGGTACGGGTAATTAATGAGTTTGCCTGGCACAATATTTTTGTCCAACAATTGTTGATTCGCCCCACTGTTGCCCAATTAGCAGATCATCAGCCAGAACTTACAGTGATCTGTACGCCGGGCTTGAAAGCCGACCCTCAAACTGATGGCACTAACTCCGAGGCTTTTATTGTACTGTCCCTTGAAAAAAGAGTTGTCTTAATCGGCGGTACAGAGTATGCAGGGGAGATAAAAAAGTCCATTTTTAGCGTGCTGAATTATTTAATGCCCCAGCGTGAAATACTTCCCATGCATTGTTCAGCTAATGTCGGTGTTGATCAGGACGTGGCCTTGTTTTTTGGCCTTTCAGGTACAGGCAAGACTACTTTGTCGGCAGATCCCGAGCGGCGGCTGATTGGCGATGATGAGCATGGCTGGTCAAGCAGCGGCATCTTCAATTTTGAGGGTGGCTGCTATGCTAAATGTATTAATTTGTCGAAGCAACATGAGCCCCAGATTTGGGAGGCTATCCGCTTTGGCGCAGTGACTGAAAATGTGGTACTGGATGCTCAGACTCGGGTGGCGGATTACCACAATGTTTCTTTAACGGAAAATACCCGCGCCGGTTACCCAATCGATTACATTCATAATGCCGTGACTCCCAGTCTGGCCGGTCATCCTCATGTGGTGATCTTTTTAACCGCGGATGCGTTTGGCATACTGCCCCCAATTGCCAAGCTGTCCAAAGAGCAGGCGATGTACTATTTCCTCTCCGGATATACTTCCAAGCTTGCCGGTACTGAAAGAGGAGTTACAGAACCGGAAGCGACTTTTTCCGCTTGTTTTGGTGAGCCGTTTTTGCCCTTAAATCCGGCCGTGTATGCCGATCTGCTCGGGGAACGGATTGATGCCCACCATGTTCAGGTTTACCTGGTTAATACTGGTTGGTCGGGCGGACCTTATGGCGTAGGTAAGCGGATAAAAATTTCAGCTACTCGTGCCATGGTTTCGGCAGCTTTAAATGGCACCTTGGAAAAAGTGCTCTATCAACAAGATCCGGTGTTTGGAATTCTAATTCCGGAAACAGTACCCGGGGTGCCTGAGGCGATTTTACGGCCACGGGGCACCTGGGCAGACCCGACCGCATATGATAGCGCCGCACAAGCTCTCGTTGCTCGTTTTCAGCAGAATTTCAAGAAATTCCCTGACGTTGCGGCCAATATTCGCAGCGCCGGACCGAGCCTAAATACGTGAGTTGGCATTGTTAACTTTGAAGGGCAGCGCTTCGGTGTGATACAGCGTGTTTAATTGATGATTTGTTAGAAATGGAGTGAACAAATGTCCTCTAACAATTCTTAATGGCGATGGCTAATTAGTTTTGTTCAGACTAAAAACCTTTCAAAAGTTCAGGAGAGGTGGCGGAAAAGATGACAAAGACAAAGGCCATGACCTATATACCCATCGGGTTAAGAAATATTGGAGTTTATTATCCGGACTTGGTCGTTACCAGTAAGGAAATTGCCGAGAAAAGTGGTATTCCGGAAAATGTGATCCGGGAAAAATTTGGGATTTGGTCCATTCGTAAGGCATTGCCGGACGAGAATGTTTCCGACCTGTGCGTCAAGGCGGCGAAAAACTGCATCCAAGGAATTCTTGAACCGGAGGAGCTTAATCTGATCATCTACCACGGAAGCGAGTTTCGAGATTATAACCTCTACAATTGTGCGGCTCATATCCAACATAAACTTGGGGCTAAAAATGCAGTCGCCTTTCAGATGAGTATATTATGTGCCTCAAGTCCTTTAGCTTTACAAGTGGCAAAATCAATGATGCTAACTCAGTCAGACCTTAAGAACGTCTTACTTGTGACGGGTAGCCGAGAATCTGACTTGGTGGACTTCAGAAATAATCGGGCCAGGTTCATGTTTAATTTTGCTGACGGTGCGGCAGCCTGCTTGTTGCAAAGGAATTATAACCGAAATGAATTATTGGAAACTAAAATAATCACCGATGGAAGTTTTGCTACCGACGTTGCGGTTTACGGAGTAGGGAGTGTTGGCTATCACACCAGTACTTCTATTGAACGAGACTTTCTTAAAACGGAAGAAGCGAAAGCCAATGGAGAACAAGTCGGATATTTTGGGTTAGACTCGGCTGACCCGTTGTCTATGAAAGAACGATTAGATGCTGTTTCTATGGCTAACTTTATCAACGTAATCAGTGGAGCGGCAGAGAAAAGTGGTTATAGTACAAAGGATATAAAATTTTTGGCTCCAATATTTATGAAAAGTTCCATTTTGAACAATATATTGGAGCAACTTAATCTGAATATTAACCAATCTTTTGTGCTGAGAGATTTCGGACATATTCAATCTGCAGATGCCTACATTTCTCTGTATGAAGGACTCAAGTTAGATCGTGTTCAGGAGGACGATCTGGTTATCATGCTCGGTGCAGGCATAGGGTATTCATGGGCAGCGACAGCTATTAAATGGGGGTTTAGTTAATTATAACTATAGCGAAGCCACCTCCCCTCTAAGGTAGGTGGCTTCGCTTAGTTGACAGCTAATTACCACTTTTGCAGTGACAGATAGTCGGTTTTGCCACTACCTAACAGCGGAATTTCATCTATAAGCGTAAGCTTTGATGGTATTAATAGGGGAGATAAGTTTTTCGACCTAATAAATGCCCGGAGTGTTTTTAAAGAATGAACTTCTTCTGTTACAAAAAGAATGATCTTTTCGCCTTTAGACGGGTCGGCAGTGGCTATTGTGGCAAGGCTCGATGTTCCAAAACACTCAGAAGCTAATTCTTCGATAAGATTTAAGGAGATCATCTCGCCGGATATTTTGGCAAAACGCTTAAGACGAGATTTGATGGTGATGAACCCTTGCTCATCAATTTCGACGATGTCACCGGTTGTGTACCAGTCGTTAAGTGGTTTAAAACCTTCTCCGTGAATAAGGTAGCCTTTCATCAGGTTAGCTCCCTTAACTAGCAGGTTGCCACCGCTTTCAATACCTTCGACTGGCTCGAGCTTGTACTCTATGCCCGGCAAAAGACAACCAACACTCCCTTTCTTGTTTAGCAGCGGAGTGTTTAAAGAGAGAATTGCAGAGGCTTCGGTAGTGCCATATCCTTCGTAGATGCGAATCCCAAATTTATCGATCCACATTTCCCGAACTTCCTCTTTCAGCTTCTCTGCACCGGCAAAGACGTATCTCAGCGAATAGAAGTCATAGGGATGGGCATTTCTGCCATAGCCTTTTAAAAAAGTTGAAGTTCCAAAAAGAATTGTGCAGTCCTTATCGTAAGCAAGTTCGGGAATTATCCTATAATGCAAGGGAGTCGGATATAAGAACATTGGGATATTACTTAATACCGGCAATAGTGTTCCCGCCGTAAGTCCAAAACTATGGAACATGGGAAGTACATTTAGGAACTTATCACTATCCGTCACATCAACGACACTTTTGGCTTGTTGAATATTAGTGTAGATATTTTTATGGGAGAGGACAACTCCCTTTGGTTTACTTTCACTTCCCGAAGTAAATAAAATTAGATTCCCATCTTTAAACGCAGAACGTTTTTTAAACATATAGTTGAAAACGCTATGTATCTTGTCGCCAACTGTAATAGTTGCTTTTACATCTTCCAAGTAAACTATCTTGATTTTTTGGGCTAAGACTGTAATAAGATGATCAAGTTTCGCTTTACTTACAAATTCTCTTGAAGTAAGGATCTCTTTTATTTCAGCAGCTTCGCAGCAATCAAGCAGATTCTGCAGCCCAAATGAGAAGTTGAGAATTGAAGGGGTTATCCCGTTTTTAAAAAGGGCAAATAAAGCAGCTACATGGGCGATTGAGTTAGGTAAGAGTACGCCGACCCCAAGCTTGTCTTTAAATTTCTCTCCTAATACATAACTTGATAAAAGCAGCATCTTATAAGATGCTTTCTGATTGATATCTTCAATGATTATGCGGTTTTTATCAGCTTCGTGGGCTATATCTAAGAGCTTATTGAAAAGATTAACATTATTCTCCGAACTGCTGTGAGTCAGTTCGGCCTGCATTATTTTTAAGATGGAATCTGAAGCAATTTTCTTCTGTACTTTAAGAGACTTCTCAGGGTCGATTGGTATATAAAATGGATTGCAAACCCGAATAGATACTTTCGGGAAAATCCTAGTTGCAACTTTGTCTTGTAAATAAGAAAGCTTCGACCTCTCTAATCCTCTGAGGGTAATCGGATAAATTTTAGCTTTAGATTTAATCGCCACATGGGCCGCTCCACTATAGATTTTCATTAATCCGCCAGTTCTTGTGATTCTCCCTTCCGGAAAAATAAGTAAAGTTTTACCGTTTTTGAGTTCTTTGATCATCTGCCTTACTGAAAATGGATTCAGTGGACCGACTTCAATATGTTTAGTCATGTTCACAAAGAAGGCGTATTTCTTGGCAATTTCAGTATTTACCACAAACCATACGTCGTCCGGCAAGTTTAACGCCAAAATGATCGCATCAAGCAACGATGTGTGATTAGGCATCAGGATTGTCGGCTCGGAAAAATCTAACTTATCTAGGTTATCTAACTTAATTCTAAACAATCTATTAATGATTGGTTTGAGAAGTTTTTTCAAAGGCTATCCCCTCTTCAAGTACCAGACATTTTTGGTTGGCTTTCTCTTCAGGCAGCTTATGTACCGATCCGCTTGTAAATATTATACTATGGACGACAATCTATGACCACTCTAAGGGCTAGGTCAACATAATTCCGGTAGAACGGAGGGATTAGAAGAATTTTGATCATGCCTGTAAAGAAGCGGAGGAACACGGATCATTCCTTACGGATGAAACAGAGTGGGAGCGGCAGTCTGCCGCTCCCACTCTGTTGTTTTACCCCGAAAATACCCAGCATTCCCCTTCGCAATTGGTGCCGCGAGAGCGGCATGGGGGTCTGCCCTGAAATAAGAATTCATTTCATTTATCAGTGGTGCCGCAACGCGGCATGGGAGTCAGATAGCAAGTAACAGAGGTAGGAGTATTACACTGATAATTTAAAGCATTTTTACTTGGGAATATGGTGACCGGGAGCAGTAGCACGCAAATATGGTTGACAAATGAATGAGATTCGAATATATTGAAGTAGAAATAACATACCCATCCAGGGTATGTGGGGTATCGAAGCGCGAGGCGTGGGGCGGAAGACAATTTCGTCGGGGGTTAAGTGACACTCACCAATCTCGACTCAAAGAAGGCGAAGTCAAGGAATGTTCGGAACGCAGAAATCACCTGTTTCTTTTAATAAGGGGGGAGTGGAAAATGCCGGCATTCATCCTGGAAAAATTGTGTCTGGGGTGTAAACTCTGTGTAAAAGCTTGCCCGGTACAGGCAATCAATATGATGGCACATCTTCCGGTCGTAGACCCGGCTAGGTGTACGGAATGTGAAGCCTGTATGGAGAAATGCATGCATGGTGCTATTACTTTTACTGCAGCAGAGGAGAATGAAGCGAATGGCTAAGGATCAACAAGATGAACTTGAGTTTCAGCTAAACATTGTGGAGAAAAAGTTAGCGGAGTTAAAGTCGCGCTGGCCATTTCATTCTGTGCAACCTAAGATGGTGGCGGAACTGGAAGATTTAGAAGAAGAAAGGGCACGACTGCAGCACTTGCTCAATACTAGTCGAAAGTATAATTTTCGGGAAGCGGAGCAGAGCAACTAGGTGACTAGGTGGCCACTTTTAGCTGACTTGAGGGTATAAATGTTTGGCTTATGGCTATCTAACTGAAAAACTGGGTAAAACTGAGGATAAGGATTACTAACAGTGAAGTACAGTTCACCAAGAAATTTATATTGGCTAATAGGAGGAGGACCGGATATGAGTAAAAAGGTGTTAATTGTAGGCGGTGTAGCTGGTGGAGCTTCGGCTGCCGCGAGACTTAGACGACTCGATGAAAGTGCTGAGATAATCATGTTTGAAAGAGATGAGTACATCTCCTTTGCAAATTGTGGTTTGCCTTATTATATCGGAGAAACAATTAAGGAGAGGGAAAAACTGTTAGTCCAAACTCCTGAAAGTATGAAGAGTCGATTTAATATCGATGTAAGAATTAATAGCGAAGTTATTGCGGTTGATACCAACAGAAAAGTGGCCGTGGTGAGAAGCAAAGCAAGGGGCGAGTATGAAGAACAATATGATTGTCTGGTTTTATCCCCTGGGGCAAGAGCAATTAAACCAAATATCGAAGGCATAAATAGTAAGCGGATATTCACATTAAGAAATATACCGGATACTGATCAAATTAAAGCTTACGTAGACAAAAAAGGAATTAACAGTGCTGTTGTGATTGGTGGGGGCTTTGTAGGGGTAGAAATGGCTGAGAATTTGAAGGACAGAGGCCTTGAGGTTACCTTAGTTGAAGCCGCACCTCATATAATGGCTCCTTTTGATACGGATATGGTCGCCTTAGTTGAGAAAGAACTGTCAGACAATGGCGTCGAAGTAATTCTCAATGATGGAGTTAAAGCTTTTAAAGATAATGAAAACAGTGTTGAAATAACTTTAAATAGCGGTACAAAATTAAGTACGGATCTCGTGATTTTAGCTATTGGGGTATTTCCGGATACTGGATTCCTGAAGGATAGCGGAATTACGTTGGGAGCCAAAGGGCATATTTTGGTTAACGAAAGAATGGGGACATCCGCTGAAAATGTCTTTGCAGTGGGTGATGCAATTGAAGTGGTTGATTTTGTGAACAAGCAAAATACAGCGGTTCCCTTGGCCGGACCTGCAAATAAACAAGGTAGAATTGCAGCAGACAATATTGCAGGAATAAGTACGTCATATAAAGGCACTCAGGGGACTTCAATTCTCAAAGTTTTTGGTTTAACTGCAGCCTGTACCGGTAATAACGAACGAACTTTAAAGCGTTTAAATCTACCTTATAAAGTTATTACCATTCATCCATCGTCACATGCCTCCTATTATCCGGGAGCGTTAATCATGACCTTGAAACTTATTTTTAATGAGGAAGGTAAAGTGTTGGGGGCTCAGGGGATTGGTTATGATGGAGTGGACAAGAGAATTGATGTAATAGCGACAGTCATTAGATTGGGTGGAACGGTAACGGATTTAACCGAGTTGGAGTTGTGCTATGCGCCACCTTTTTCTTCAGCAAAAGATCCGGTTAATATGGCAGGATATGTTGCTGAAAATGTTTTGGCTGGCAAAGTGGAAGTCATTACGGCAGAGCAGCTTCAAGCTTATGATCAAGGAAACACGCTACTATTAGATGTGCGTACTGTGGATGAATTCAATAATGGACATCTTGAAGGAGCAGTAAATATACCTGTTGACAGCTTAAGAGAAAGAATTGATGAATTAGATAAGAGTAAAGAGATCCTGGAATATTGTCAAATTGGGCTTAGGGGATATGTGGCCTCTAGAATATTAACTCAGAATGGTTATAAAGTTAAAAACATTGACGGAGGATATAAATGTGCTTCCATGTTAAACTTTAAGCCAACTAAAGTTGATAATTTAGATAACCCCAAAAGGTTGATGATAGATTCAGATACTCAAGTTGTAAAAGGTGAAGTCCAAAAAGGAGCCGACAATTATGATAAAAGCCTTGATGTTTGTGGGCTATGTTGTCCGGGACCGCTAATTCAAGTTAAAGTGTCCCTGGATCAACTAAATGATGGTCAAATCCTTAAGGTTACTGCTTCAGATCCGGGCTTTTATGAAGATATTAGGGCCTGGTGTAGTAAAACAAATAATGAATTGGTCGAGATTGGAAGAACAAAAGGGATAATCCAGGCTGTTATAAAAAAGGGTAACAAATTGAAGGTGCTAAATCATTCGTGCTCATCGGATATCCTGCAGAAGGATAACAAAACATTGGTAGTATTTAGTGGAGATCTAGATAAAGCACTTGCTTCCTTTATAATCGCCAATGGGGCAGCAGCTATGGGTAAAAAAGTTACCATGTTCTTTACTTTCTGGGGACTTAATATTTTGAGAAAACCTGAGAAAATATCAGTTAAGAAAAATTTAATAGAATCTATGTTTGCCTTCATGATGCCAAGAGGAAGTGATAAGCTTAAGCTTTCTAAAATGAACATGATGGGCATGGGTGGTAAAATGATTAAAATGATCATGAAAAATAAAAATATCAGTTCGTTAGAGGAATTAATTAAATCAGCTATGGAGAGTGGTGTAGAAGTAGTTGCTTGTTCAATGACTATGGATCTTATGGGCTTAAAGCAGGAAGAACTCATTGATGGAATCAAAATTGGTGGAGTTGGTTATTATTTAGGTGAAGCCGAAGAATCCAATGTAAATTTATTTATTTAGGGGCAATTAAATAAATTTGTGTTCAAGAGGGGAACTAAGGGGATAGGTATTTTGTTTCAGGTCATAATGCTGAAACAGTGAACCGATTCCCCTGTCTCAGTGTTATTTTAGAAGGAGGGTTAACCAAAGATGCCAGAGGATCTTCAAACGATCAAAGATCACTATGAACTAGCGATCATTGGATGTGGGCCGGCAGGGTTGGCTGCGGCCCTTAATGCCAAAATTCGAAAACGCGATTTTATTTTATTGGGTTCAGAATTATGTAGTCCCAAGCTCTCGAAAGCTCCCCAAATTGATAATTGGCTTGGATTTCCCGAGATTGGCGGAGAAGAATTGCGTCAGCGGTTTTTAAATCACGTCAAGGAAAGTGACATACCAATTGTTAATTTTAAAGTGACAAATATTTATCCAGGGCCACCTTACACCCTGGTGGGTAAGGATAAAACTATTGAAGCGGAGGCCATCATCCTGGCAACGGGTGTATCTGTGACTAAATTATTTCCCGGTGAAGCCGAATTCTTGGGTCGTGGTGTTGGATATTGCGCTACCTGTGATGGGCCCTTATATAAAAATAAAAGGGTGGCGCTTATTTCCTATAATTCAGAAGGGGAAGCTGAGGCCAATTTTATGGCTGATATTTGTTCTAAGGTTTATTATGTTCCTTATTATAAGGAGATAGTGAAGCTTGACCCACGAGTCGAGGTAAAGCAAGAAAGAGTTAAGAAAATAGTTGGAGAACACACCGTTAAACAACTTGATCTCGGGGAGGAACAACTGGAAGTGGACGGGGTATTCATTATGAGGGAAACCTTACCTGCCGAGCAGCTAGTATCCGGTTTAGAAATGGAGGATGGTGCGATTAAGGTCAATCACAAACTGGAGACAAGTTTGCTCGGTTTATTTGCTGCGGGAGATTGTACGGGTCAACCCTTTCAATTAATTAAAGCCGCAGGAGAAGGTGGAACTGCGGCGCTGCATGCGGTAAAGTATTTGGATAACTTGAAATCACTCGATCCTAAAGCTCCCACTCCTTTAGGTTAGTAATTAAGCGATCTAGGTGTCAGTGCCTAAGGGTTTTAGAAGCGCTAAGCTTATTGGCAATAATAAGCTTAGCGCTTGTTTTTTTTCAATTAGTAATAATATCCGACAGATAGTAATAATAGCGGACAGAAAGGGTAGGATCTTTCCTGCCCTTTCTGTTCAATATTATTGGGAGACGAACGTAATATTCCTAATGGGGATGCGAACCACTGGGCGAAGTCCATCGATCGGAGTACCGACGTTGGAAAATAGTTCCGCATTGGTTAATAAGGCTACGCCATCTTGTAACCCGCCAAAATTTCCAACCCAGAAACTGGAGTCCATGCCAATTGCCAAACGTGCCCCAATCGGGTAAGTGTCAAATAATGCTAGTCTCGAAGGGCCGCAAGGTACTCCTAAAGATGAAAACGGTGAGCCAAATAGCATATGGGTGATCCCCTTTTCTGTTTATTAGCCACTAGAGTGGCAATAAGAGTAGAAGATTTGGGGATTTAGCATTGGGAATATTACTAATATAATATATGGGAGCGAGTCCCATAATGTTACGCTAACCTAAACGATAGCGGTACATTTCAGGACAAGAATCATATAATAAGATTAGAAATAGATATATTCCCGGCACTGATTGTAAGTTGTCAAGACAAAGTCCGCTCTATCTTTTGGGTCATTCGATTGGCCAAATTTAAGAAAAGAGGTTGTTACTATGGGCTTTGGAGTACCATTTTTACCGGTCCCGCCCCTTGTCGGACTGTTTGACACTTATCCTATTGGTGCTACACTGCGGCTTGGTATGGATGCCGGCTTCTGGATCGGTCAATTTGGAGGAATTCAAGATGGCGTGGCCCTTTTGACTAATGCACGACTTCACTCGAACATTGGTACCCCAATTGATGGATTTCGGCCTGTTGTGCGGATTCCGATTCGCTCGATCACTTTCGTCAGCCAATAAATCCTTAACAAAGGGGGGCGTAACGAAACGTTAATTTCGTTACGCCCCCTTTTTTATTTTTTACGTCCTCTTTACGTCGTTCCAACCCCCATCGACCCCGGCCCAGAGGAAGTTGCTTAGCCAAAAGAAGCACTTTAGCGGAATTGCGTCCATGAGTGCAGAATGTGCGAACCAGAGCCGTTCCTAATTGCATGAAGTTATCAAATAATGCGTGCTCCCTCTGAATCTATGCTTAAGGCATACGATTCAGCGCGGATGTCGTGCTTTTGGAAAACATCGAGCATAATCCGAGCAACGTTTTGTTCCGACTCAGGTTTGGTGAGTGCCAAAAGCGTCGGCCCCGAACCGCTGAGAGCGGCTCCATAAGCTCCGGCTTGAAGGGCTGCTTCTAACGTTTCGAGCAGACCGGGGATGAGCACGGCCCGTTGATTTTGGTGAAGGACGTCACGCATTCCTTCTTTTAAGAAGGAGTACTCTTCGCGAATAAAGGCTTCAATAAGCAGCCCGGCATGAGAAATGTTAAAAACTGCATCGTGGCGGGCAACTTGGGGAGGCAGAATACCCCGAGCTTTCTCTGTTTTCAGGAGGAGGTCGGGAACAACAACGACTGCTCTTAACTTTGGCAAATGAGCTAGGACGCGCGGCAGGATGCCCCCTTCTGTCGGTATGGACAGGGTGACCCCGCCATACAAAGCCGGTGTAACATTGTCGGGATGGCCTTCTAAAGTGTTTGCTATCTGGAGCAATTCGTACTTTGTACACGGTGATCCGGCGAGCCTATTGGCAACGACTAGACCACCGACGATCGCCGCCGAACTGCTTCCTAAACCTCGAGCCGGAGGAATTTGGTTCTCAAAGGTTAAAGCGACGGAGGGAGTAGGGTAAGAAATAAGTTTCCAAAGATGGCACATTGTTCGCCAGACGAGGTTGGTTTCATCGGCCGGAATTCCGTCACGGTAAGACCCGGTCAGAGAGATTTTAAACGGTCGCTCAGCCTCAACGGTGATCGTGTTATGCAGTTGAAGTGCTAAGCCTAGACAGTCAAATCCGGGTCCTAAATTGGCAGAGGTGGCCGGTATCTTAGCGCGAATCATCTTTTTCATCCTGGCCGCTTTCAAAGCGAATCACATTGTGAATATTAAGTACCTTGCTATAGGCTCTGACAGAATCCAAGGCTTCTTGAAGTGCCCCTTCACGGCAGGGATGCGTCACCAGGACAATCTCTGCTTGCTGGTTGCCGCGCGGCTTTTGAATAATTGAGGCAAAGCTGATATTGGCTTCGGCAAAAAGGAGGGCTAAGGTAGCCAGAACACGGGGCTCGTCTTTGACAAGGAGGCGAATATAGAAGGCAGTATAGAATTCCGTGCTGGCCTTTAGCGGAAGAGTGAGGTAACAGGAACAATTGATGGAGGATTTCGAGTTGGAATGGATGTTGCGCGCAATCCGCATAACATCCGAGATGATGGCACTTCCGGTGGGGAGAGAACCGGCACCTCGGCCATAAAACATAGTTTCCCCAACGGCATCGCCCACCACGTAAATGGCGTTGAAAACTCCGTTAACAGCGGCGAGGGGGTGAGTTCGAGGTAGTATAGCGGGATGGACTCGAACTTCAATCCCTTCAGCTTGATGTTTGGTAATGGCTAAAAGTTTAATGGTACAGCCCAGTTCAGCGGCATAGGCCAGGTCTTCGCGGGTAATTTTGGAAATACCTTCGACAAATACGTCTTGGAGGGCTACGCGCGAGTTAAAGGCGAGGGAGGAAAGGATGGCAAGTTTTCGTGCTGCATCCAAGCCGTCAACGTCAGCCGAAGGGTCAGCCTCGGCATAACCTAATTGTTGTGCTTCGGCAAGAACCTCTGCATACTCTCGACCCTGCTCGGACATAGCCGTAAGAATATAGTTGGTCGTTCCATTGATAATCCCGATTACTTCAGTAATGCGGTTAGCGGCAAGGGACTCTTTTAAAGCGGCAATAATCGGGATTCCGCCGCCAACACTCGCCTCGAAGTAGAGATCCTTGCCAGCCTTATCGGCGGCGTCCAGAAGCTCATGACCATGAAGGGCAATCAAATCTTTGTTAGCAGTGACAACATGTTTTCCCTGCTGCAAAGCTTCTAAAATAAAAGTACGAGCCGGTTCGATCCCCCCCATCACTTCCACGATAATATCCATTTCCGGGTCCTGGAGGATTTCTTCCGGTTTATCTGTGAGTAGAAAGTCTCCGCTAACCTCGCGTTCTCGGTAAAGATCCTTGTCCAGGATTGCTTTGATTTTAATTTCGCAACGGGTCCGAGTTTGGATATCTTCCGCATTCTGCTGTAATATACGTACTACGCCGGTACCCACCGTACCTAAGCCCAATATACCAATTTGAATCGTCATGGCCAGATAACTCCTCTCTATAAAAACAAATGTACTTGCATAGTGGACATTATACCTTGTAGGCACGCTCTTTGACAAGAGGATAATTGAGAAATCATCAACTTTCATTCTAAAAAGGGTTGACACTTCAGAATGTATTCTGTATCATATACACAAGGTCAACAATTCCAATGTAATATAACAGAAGGGGAAGTGTACCTAGGGTTCCGGGGAGCATCCTGTCTGGTCCAAGCGGTACAGAATCCAGTATGGATTTACACCGTGGGTAGAAAATACTCAAGCGGAAAGTTCCACGTTACTAGGGGACTGCGCTTGAGGTTTTTATTTTTTTAGTTGTCAGGATTATATCTAGAAAAGAGGTATTTGGAGATGGGACTGGTTATCTATTGTAATGGGGCATTTGTTCAAGAGGAAGAGGCGAAATTATCGGTTTTCGACCATGGTTTCCTGTACGGTGACGGTATTTTTGAAGGGATTCGCGCCTATCATGGCCGGGTGTTTAAATTAAAAGAGCATTTGAAGCGTCTGTATGAGTCGGCCACATCCATTCAATTGAATATTGACATTCCCAAAGAAGAGATGCAAGAGATTATTTTGGAAACCCTGCGTCGTAACGGTTTAAAAGATGCCTATATTCGTTTGGTCGTTTCACGCGGCAAGGGTGACCTGGGACTTGACCCGCAAAAATGTCCGCAAGCAGCAATATTTTGTATAGCGGCTCAAATTAAGATCTTTGAGCAAAGCATGTATGAGCAGGGTTTGGAAGTTAAAACTGTGGCCATCCGTCGGAATCATCTGGATTCACTGAGCCCCAGGATCAAATCATTAAATTATTTAAATAACATTCTTGCCAAGATCGAGGCCAATCAGGCAGGTGTTGTAGAAGGAATTATGCTTAATCAAGACGGATATGTGGCTGAAGGCACCTCCGACAACATCTTCATTTATAGAGATGGAGTATTAAGAACCCCTCCTCTTTCTGCGGGGATACTTGAAGGCATTACTCGGGATTCTGTATTGCGTCTCGCCAAGGAATTGGGAATTGAGGTGGCGGAAGAGTTATTTACCAGGCATGATTTATATACTGCTGAGGAATGTTTTCTCACCGGCACAGCTGCAGAGTTGATTCCGGTGATTAAAGTCGATGGCCGAGAAATAGGAACTGGGACTCCGGGGGAAATATATAGAAAGCTTCTCGTTGCGTTTCGGGCGCTTACCCGTGTCAATGGCCCGGAAATTGCCTTAGTGCAGGGCGCAACGGCTAGATGAGTTAGGAGAGGGAGAGCGATGAGTATGAATGAGGGGAAAAAGGAGTTAACAGGGGCAACGATCTTATTAGAGGCTCTGGAAAAGGAAGGCGTTGACCTTATCTTTGGATATCCGGGGGGGGTATTGCTGCCGTTGTATGATGCGTTGCTGGACAGTCCCGTTCGACATATCCTGGCACGGCATGAACAAGGGGTAGTCCATGCAGCCGACGGTTATGCCCGAGTCACCGGGAAAGTGGGGGTATGTCTGGCAACGTCGGGTCCGGGAGCCACGAATCTGGTAACCGGGATCGCCAATGCTTATATGGATTCCATTCCTTTAGTTGTTTTGACGGGGCAGGTTGTGACCGGTCTGCTCGGAACAGACTCCTTCCAGGAAGCGGATATTACAGGGATCACCACGCCCATTACCAAGCACAGTTATCTGGTAAAGGATGCCCGGGAGATTCCGCGAATTGTCAAGGAGGCCTTTTATCTGGCGGGAACGGGCCGACCCGGTCCCGTACTCATAGATCTGCCCAAGGACATTTTAGCCATGAAAGTTGAACCCTTTTCCGCCGATATGAACTTAAGGGGATATCAAGTGCCGGGCCAGGCAGACAGCGCTAAGATTGCCGAAGTGGTGAAGGCGCTTTCGGAATGCCGCAGGCCGGTAATTTATGCCGGGGGCGGCGTGATTACGGCAGGAGCCGGAGGAGTTTTGCGGCAGTTGGCGGAAAAAGCCTCTTTGCCGGTGGTTACAACTTTAATGGGGATTGGCTGTCTCCCCGCTGACCATCCCAATCTTTTGGGGATGGTGGGAATGCATGGAGCCGTAGCAGCGAATTATGCCGTGGATGATTGTGATTTGCTGTTGGCGGTAGGAGTACGCTTTGATGACCGCGTAACAAGTGGTTTAGGTCATAAGTTTGCCACTAAAGCAAAAATTATTCATATTGATATAGATCCCGCGGAAATCGGGAAGGTCATCAGAGCGCATATCCCGATCATCGGGGATGCTCGCTTGGTTCTGGAAGAAACATTAGCTGCCCTAGCCGGGTCGGAGATTCCTCAAACAGCGGATTGGTGGGAACAATTGCGTGCTTGGAAAAAAGATTATCCTCTGAGGTATGACAAGGATCGGCTTACTCCGCAGCTGGTTATCCAATGTGTAGGGGAACTCGCCGGGGAAGATACGGTGATCGCGACGGATGTCGGCCAGCATCAAATGTGGGTTGCCCAATTCTATCCCATCGTCAAGTCGCGCAATTTTGCGACCAGCGGTGGACTGGGGACGATGGGCTATGGCTTACCGGCTGCTATGGGAGCTCAAGTAGCTCGTCCGGATGATTTAGTCGTTTTGTTCACCGGAGATGGTTCCTTTCAAATGTGCATTCAGGAATTGGCGACAATTGCCCATAATAAACTGCCCATTAAAATAATGCTCATGAACAACGGAGTCCTGGGAATGGTTCGCCAATGGCAGAAAATGTTTTATGATCAGCGGTTTAGTGGTATAAACCTCCATGGTAATCCGGATTTTGTCAAAGTCGCTGAAGCCTATGGAATTCGCGGCATACGGGTGGACTCGGCTGAGCAGGTACGCACTGCCATCGCGGAAGCTATTAAACATCCCGGACCGGTCCTGTTAGATTTCACAATCTCTCCGGACGAAGATGTTTTGCCAATGGTTGCCCCGGGTAAACCCATAACAGAAATGCTAGGGAGGTAATAAACATGTTGCATACACTGGCGGCCCTTGTGGAGAACCATCCCGGTGTTTTGACCCGGGTGGCTGGATTATTTGCTCGAAGAGCGTATAATATTGATAGCCTCTCTGTTTGTCAAACAGATGATCCTGAGCTATCAAGGATGACCATCGTCGTAAATGGGGATGATCAAGTTATTGAACAAGTGAGAAATCAACTTAACAAATTGGTGATTGTCCACTCCGTCACGGATTTGACAGCCGAGAGCGTTGTTGATCGAGAGTTGGCTTTAATCCGTATCCAGGTTAGCTCAGAAACACGAGCAGAGGTTCTGCAGACGGTCGATATTTTTCGGGGACGGGTTGTGGATATGGGCAGAACCAATCTTACCGTTGAGTTAACGGGAGATGTGGAAAAGATTGATGGGTTCATTAAGGCGGTTCGCCCTTACGGGTTGTTAGAGATGGTTCGAACTGGAAAGATTGCTATTCTGCGTTCGGAAACCTGAGGCTCATTTCGTCCTTAATGGGGTTGAGGAGCTCTGAAAGTTTAAGTATGTAGGGTGCAACGGCTAGATGAGTAAGGAGAGGGAGATGAGTATGAACGAAGGAAAAAAGGAGTTAACAGGGGCGGCGATCTTATTAGAGGCTCTGCAAAAGGAAGGCGTTGACCTTATCTTTGGTTATCCGGGAGGGGTATTGCTGCCGTTGTATGATGCGCTGCTGGACAGTCCCATTCGGCATATCCTGGCACGTCATGAACAAGGGGTAGTACATGCCGCCGATGGTTATGCCCGCGTTACCGGGAAAGTGGGAGTGTGTTTAGCAACATCGGGCCCGGGAGCCACGAATCTAGTAACAGGCATTACCAATGCTTATATGGACTCCATCCCCTTAGTCGTTTTGACGGGGCAGGTTGTGACCAGTTTGCTCGGCACAGACTCCTTTCAGGAAGCGGATATTACGGGGATTACCATGCCCATTACCAAGCACAGCTATTTGGTAAAGGATGCCCGGGAGATTCCGCGGATTGTCAAGGAGGCCTTTTATCTTGCCGGAACGGGTCGACCCGGTCCCGTACTCATTGACCTGCCTAAGGACGTTTTAGCCATGAAAGTTGAACCCTCTCCCGCCGATATAAACTTAAGGGGATATCAAGTGCCGGGTCAGGGAGACAGCGCTAAGATTGCGGAGGCGGCGAAGGCCCTTTCCGAATGCCGCAAGCCGGTAATCTATGTCGGGGGCGGCGTGATTACATCAGGAGCCGGAGGAGTCTTAAGGCAGTTGGCTGAAAAAGCTTCCTTGCCGGTGGTTACGACTTTAATGGGGATTGGCTGCCTTCCTTACGAGCATCCTAATCTCTTAGGTATGGTGGGATTGCACGGTGCCGTAGCAGCGAACTATGCTGTGGATGACTGTGATTTGTTACTTGCTGTGGGGGTGCGCTTTGATGATCGGGTGACAAGTGGTCTGGGTCATCTTTTTGCCACCAAGGCAAAAATTATTCACATCGACATAGATCTTGCGGAGATTGCCAAAGTGGTCAGGACGCATATCCCCATCGTGGGGGATGCTCGCCTGGTTCTGGAAGAATTATTGACTGTCCTTGAAGGATTTACAGCTCCTCAAGTGGCCGACTGGTGGGACCAATTGCATGCTTGGCAGAACTATTATCCTATGCGCTATGACAAGGACAGACTGACGCCTCAGCTGGTGATTGAATGTATGGGAGAACTTGCCGGGAAGGATACGATGGTGATAACGGATGTCGGACAGCACCAGATGTGGGCGGCTCAAGTTTATCCGGTCGCCAAGTCTCGTAATTTTGTGACCAGTGGTGGGTTAGGAACGATGGGCTTTGGCCTTCCGGCCGCAATGGGGGCGCAAATAGCCCGCCCGAACGATTTGGTTTTTTTGATCACCGGAGATGGTTCTTTTCAGATGTGCATTCAGGAATTAGCGACAATTGCCTATAATAAGCTGCCCGTTAAAATAGTGCTTCTGAACAACGGAGTCCTGGGAATGGTTCGCCAACTGCAGAAATTTTTCTATGGGGAACGGTATAGTCAGACGGATCTTGATGGTAATCCGGATTTTGTCAAAGTGGCGGAGGCCTACGGAATTCGGGGAATCCGGGTTGATTCCTATGAACAGGTCCGCAGTGCCATCTCGGAGGGCCTTAAACATCCCGGACCGGTGCTGTTAGAGTTTATGGTTTCTCGGGACGACGATGTTTTGCCGATTGTTCCCCCAGGTAAACCCATTACAGAAATGTTAGGGGGTTAAAACATGTTGCATACACTAGCGGCCCTTGTGGAGAACCACCCCGGTGTTTTAACCCGGGTGGCTGGATTATTTGCGCGAAGGGCGTATAATATTGATAGTCTCTCTGTTTGTCAAACAGACGATCCCGAGCTATCGAGAATGACCATTGTCGTAAATGGAGATGATCAGGTCATTGAGCAGGTGAGAAATCAACTTAACAAACTGGTGATCGTTCATTCTGTCACGGATTTGACAGCCGAGAGTGTTGTTGACCGGGAGCTGGCCCTAATCCGTGTCCAGGTTAGCTCGGAAACACGCTCAGAGGTTCTGCAGACAGTTGATATTTTTCGGGGACGGGTTGTAGACATGGGAAGAACTAATCTTACCGTCGAGTTGACGGGGGATGTGGAAAAGATTAATGGGTTTATTAAGGCGATTCGTCCTTACGGGTTATTAGAGTTGGTTCGAACCGGCAAGATTGTCATTAGGCGATCGGATGTTTGAGGCAGTAGAGAGCGATACTATGTATAAGACCTATTTTTGATTAGGCTTATAAATTGAGAGGAAGATTTGAAATGGCAAAAATGTATTATGAGGTAGATGCAAATCTGGAGTTATTAAAAGATAAGGTCATAGCGGTAATGGGATATGGGAGCCAAGGGCATGCCCAGGCTCAAAACCTGAAGGATTCCGGGCTTAAAGTATTGATCGGCCTTCGTCCGGGCAGTGCTCGTTGGGAGCGCGCCGAAGCTGCAGGTTTTGAGGTTATGACCGTAGAAGAAGCAGCTAAACGCGCCGATGTCATTCAAATTCTGCTCCCGGATGAGACACAAAGCAGAGTTTATCAAAACGAAATTAAACAGTACCTGACAACAGGTAAAGCGCTCGTCTTTTCCCACGGTTTTAACATTCACTTTGGTCAGATCGTTCCTCCGAAAGATGTCGATGTCTTTATGGTCGCTCCGAAAAGCCCCGGTCACTTGGTTCGTCGTACCTATACGGAAGGTGCAGGGGTGCCGTCCTTAATTGCGGTTCATCAGGACGCTACAGGGAAAGCAAAAGAGTTAGCTTTGGCCTATGCGAAAGGAATCGGTTCAACGAAGGCTGGTGTTTTGGAAACGACCTTTGGAGAGGAAACGGAAACAGACTTGTTCGGAGAACAAGCGGTTCTTTGCGGAGGGGCCTCCGAACTGGTCAAGGCGGGCTTTGAAACCTTGGTAGAAGCAGGCTATCAGCCCGAAATCGCCTATTTTGAATGCTTACATGAACTTAAGCTGATTGTCGATCTAATGTATGAAGGTGGCTTAAGTTGGATGCGCTATTCTGTTTCAGATACTGCTCAATATGGAGATATGGTTACCGGTAAGCGGATTGTCAATCAAGAAACCCGTAAAGAAATGAAAAAAGTTCTTGGAGAAATCCAAGATGGAACCTTTGCTAAAGCCTGGTTACTGGAAAACCAAGCCAATCGTCCGGTCTTTAATGCGATAGCCCGTCGTGAAGAGAATCAACTCATTGAAAAAGTTGGAGAAACCTTAAGAGGAATGATGAGTTGGCTGAAAAAACACGAATAAAGTAAGGATTGAAGGAGAAAAAAGTATGCCTAATGTTTTGGTTCTCCCGGGTGACGGCATAGGGCAAGAGATTACGCCGGAAGCGGTTAAAGTTTTACAAGCGGTATTAAAAGGCCGTTCAACCAGCTTGAATTTTGAGAGTGGTCTAATCGGCGGAGCAGCTATTGATGAAGTGGGCAAAGCGTTGCCTGATAAAACTCTGGCTGCGGCTCAGGCGGCGGATGCGATACTCTTAGGTTCAGTGGGTGGGCCGAAGTGGGATACCTTGCCGGCACCGGAACGCCCGGAATTAGGAGGCCTTCTGGCGATACGCAAGGCTTTGGGGCTTTTTGCCAACATTCGTCCTGTCAAAATGCTTCCCATGTTGGTGGAAGCTTCTACGTTGCGGCCTGAAATTGTCAAGGACGTTGATCTGGTCGTTTTACGTGAACTGACCGGTGGACTCTATTTCGGTCAGAAGGGGAGAATTGCGGAGCCGAAGAGTGCCTATGACACGTTGATTTATTCCGAGGAGGAAATACGCCGCATTGTAGAACTTGGTTTCCAAATGGCTGCCAAGCGGCGCAAGAAGCTTTGTTCGGTAGACAAAGCAAATGTCCTGGAATCCTCCCGTTTTTGGCGTGAAATAACGGTGGAAATTGCCCGGAATTATCCAGAGGTTGAATTGACACATATGTATGTGGATAATGCAGCGATGCAATTAGTGCGCTGGCCTGCTCAGTTTGATGTCATTGTTACGGAAAACATGTTTGGAGATATCCTGACTGATCTGGCTTCTATGTTAACGGGGTCTATTGGCATGATCTCCTCGGCAAGTTTAAGTGGGACTAAGGGGCTTTATGAACCAGCCCATGGCTCGGCACCGGATATCGCCGGGAAGAATATCGCCAATCCTTTGGCCACCATTCTATCCGGAGCCTTAATGTTGCGCTATTCGTTCGAGTTAGAGAGTGAGGCTCAAAGGATCGAACAAGCTGTCGAAAAGGTTTTGCAAGAGGGGTACCGAACTCCGGACCTAGCCAAACCAGGCGATAAGGTGTTGGGAACCCGAGAAATGGGCAATGCTGTCGTCGAGGCATTAACTAAGGGGTAACCGGAATAAACCCTTGAATTTTTTGGCCAGGTGCGGTACAGTGTATTCAAACATATAATGCGAAAAGCATAGGATCGACCCAGTACAATAATCGGTGATGTTCAGAGAGAAAAACAAATGCTGAAAGTTTTTCCACATACGAGATTGGAATCCCAGTCGTGATGCTCTGATGATGAATCGGACGGTTTCCACCGTTAAATGGGCTGTTGCCGGAGAAATCCGGCGACATGAAGTTGGCATGTGCAATAAAGGTGGTACCGCGGAAGGTTTCTTTCGTCCCTTAATAAGGATGAGAGAAGCCTTTTTTGCGTAGGAGGAAATTTCTTAGCCCATTCGCACACGCTGCATTGCTATTCGCTTGACGCTAAAGCTAAAACGCGAAACCTTATGGTATTTCTGAATGTGAACCGTCGCGTTTCTTAACGCTTTAGCGTCTGCGCTCATTGACGCAATTCCGCTGAAGCGCTCACTAAGCTAAGAAACTTCCTTTGGGCTTGGGGTCGATGGGGGAGGAAGAGTGCAAGAAGTGACGGTTCGTGCTTGCATACTTGCATACTTGCATACTTGCATACTTGTATACTTGTATATGAAATCTTCAAAAAGGGAAACAGTCATAATGGGATCATTTTTTTTCGTTAAATAAGGCAAGAAAGTAAGGCAAGAAAGAACTGTCCCCTTTTTGCACGCTTGCATACTTCTTGCATATTCTTGCACAAGAAAGGGTGTTATGTATGAACCAAAGTATCGGTTTTATCGGCGGAGGGAATATGGCGGAGGCAATAATCGGTGGTCTGAAGAAAATAGATAAGGAACTTCAGATTCGAGTCACGATTCGTGCCAATCACGAAAAACTTCAGCGTTTGGTTGACAAGTATGGGATTATAGCTTCTGAACTTCAGGAACTCGTGGAAAACTCTCGTGTGCTAGTCATTGCAGTAAAACCGAAAGATGTTAAGGAAGTGCTTAAACGTCTGAAAAATTATCCGCTCAAAGATAAATTGATCATTAGTATTGCGGCCGGTATTCCCTTGAAGGTGTTTCACAAGTGTCTGCCGGGGGTGGCGGTTATTCGGGCAATGCCGAATACTTCGACGGCGGTGCTGCATTCGATGACCGGGTTAGTGCGCGAAGATACTATTACTCAGGAACAAGCGGTGACTGCAGAACAGATCTTCTCAGCGATCGGGCGGATTTTGTGGATTCCGGAAGAAAAAATGAATGCCTTAATTGCCTTAAGTGGCAGTGGGCCGGCCTATTTTTACCTGTTTACCGAAAGCTTAATTCAGGCGGGAGTTCAACTGGGTCTCAGTGAAGAAGAAGCTGAGATGTTAGCCCGGGAAACCCTGGTCGGTGCCGGTAAGATGCTTACTGAGAGTGAGAAATCGCCGGCGAAATTACGCGAGGAAGTGACCTCTCCCAATGGGACGACCTATGCGGCCTTAAGTGTTTTTAAGGATGATAAATTAGCTCAAATCGTGACGAAGGCTGCTCAAGCCTGTGCTCGACGCGCAGAAGAGATGGAAGGAGAGTACTCAAAGTGACAGCACTTGAGGTTCGACGGGTCGTTCTGAAAATAGGAAGCAGCAGTTTGAATCATCCGGAGGGTGGGTTGGATGATCGCGCTATCACAGAAATAGTTACTGTAATCGCTGCTCTGAAGCAAAGGGGAGTAGAATGCATTTTGGTAACCTCTGGGGCAGTTGCTGCCGGTATGGGACAACTCGGGCTCCAAGTGCGTCCGCGGGATTTGGCTGGCAAGCAAGCAGTTGCAGCGGTTGGACAGGGGGTGCTTATTGAAAGGTACGCTCGGAATCTGGAAAAACATGGCTTAGTAGGGGCCCAAATATTGTTGTCGCGTATTGATTTGGCGGAAGCGTCTCGCTATCATAACGCTCAAAATACGCTTGAGAAATTATTGAGGTTACACGTCATTCCAATCATCAATGAAAATGACACGGTTGCGGTAGAAGAACTTTGCTTTGGGGATAATGATAGTCTTTCAGCCTTGGTGGCAGGTCTCGTCCACTCGGATTTGTTGATCATTCTCACAGATGTTGATGGTTTGTATACGACTAATCCCAAAAATGATCCGTTGGCTCAGCTTATTGAAGAGGTTACAGAAATATCGGCAGTAGAAAGTATGGCAAGCGGGGCAGGAACTTCCCTGGGTACTGGGGGAATGGTCACGAAACTTAGGGCGGCCAAGATAGCCACACGTTTTGGAATTGGTACGCTTCTTTTAAACTTCTTGCGGATTAGAGAACTCCTTGATTTAACAGAGGGCCAAGGCCCAAAAGGAACCTATTTTTTTCCGGCAAAGCATCGCCTTGCAGGTCGGAAACGTTGGATTGCTTACGCGAGTTTATCTGAAGGAAGTATCCAAGTTGATGAAGGCGCAGCAAGGGCTCTCGTAGGAGAGGGCAAGAGTTTACTGGCCAAAGGGATTATCACAACTGAAGGGACTTGGGAACGGAAGGAAATTATACGTATTACCAACCCTAAGGGGGAGGAGATTGCCAGGGGGGTTGTGGAGCTGAGTCGTGATGAGGTTCAGCTCGTTAAAGGCTTGCATTCTGAAAAGCTCCAGCAAATCGTTCCCGATTTTGACTGTGAAGAAGTGGTTCATCGTGATAATATGACTATTATGGTGGACGTCTGATGAGAACCGGATTGTGGCGGCATTAAGAAAGGGAGGTCATGATTATGTTTCATGCGGAATTAATGGAGATTGGACGCAAGGCAAAGCTGGCAGCTCGTCAGTTGGCTTATATCAGTACCGAGTCTAAGAACAACGCGCTCCTTGCTATGGCTGAGGCTCTCCTGAAAAATGAGCAAGAAATCCTGAAGGCCAATGCGATAGATGTTCAAGCGGCTGAGAAAAAAGGACTGAAAAGCAGTCTGGTCAATCGCTTAAAGCTAACTTCTAAGGGAATTCTGGAGATTAGTAAGGCACTCCGTGAAGTAGTCGTTTTGCGAGATCCCGTCGGAGAAGGGGAAGTATGGACTCGTCCTAATGGCCTGCGAATTCAACAGACTCATGTTCCTTTAGGGGTTGTGGCGATGATCTATGAAGCGAGACCTAATGTAACGGTTGATGCTGCTGCGTTGTGTATAAAATCCGGAAATGCAGTGATCCTCAGAGGAGGGTCGGAGGCCTTAGAGAGTAATATTGTTTTGGCAGGAGTAATCGCGGAAGCTGCTGAGGCGAGCGGGTTGCCCCAGGGATGTATTCAGTTGATTACAGATACCAACCGGGAATGGGTTCAACAGCTTATGCGCATGAACGGTTATGTGGATGTCATTATACCCAGAGGGGGAGCGGGGCTGATTCAAACGGTTGTGCAAAATGCCACGGTACCGGTTATCGAGACCGGAACAGGAATGTGTCATGCCTATATCGACCAATATGCAGATTACGAAAAAGCAATTCCCATTGTTATAAATGCCAAGACTCAAAACCCCGGAGTCTGTAACGCCTTGGAAACACTTCTCGTCGATGAAGCGATTGCTCTGGAGTTTCTGCCACTCATGGGAGAAGAACTTAAAAAATATCAGGTTGAAATTAAAGGGTGTCCAAGAACGTGTGAGATTCTGGCCTTTGCGCTGCCTGCAGTTGAAGAAGACTGGGTGGCCGAACATCTCGACCTTATTTTAAGTGTCAAAGTTGTGCCTCACCTGGATGCCGCTTTAGATCACATTTACCAATATAGTACTAAACATTCAGAAACAATCGTCACTGAGAATTATTCAAGGGCTCAACGATTTCTGAAGGAAGTTGATGCCGCTGCTGTATATGTGAATGCCTCAACGCGCTTCACGGACGGAGGTCGTTTCGGCTTTGGCGCGGAGATCGGTATCAGTACTCAAAAGCTACACGCTCGTGGACCGATGGGTCTCAAAGAGTTAACGACCATAAAGTATCTAGTCTACGGAAGCGGGCAAATCGTTAAATAATTTAGTTTTCGATGCATAAAAAAGTACGGAAAAGAGAAATATAATAGCGAAGGGTATACAATAAGTTGAGCTAAGATTTATATTTACTTCATAAAGAGGTATTTATAGGTCGACCAAATGATAATTTTGTAGGTGAGCCCTAAACATTATCGGAGGGAAGATCTTTTGTGGTGGGGAAAAGCTTTTTGGCAGTCGATTTTATTTATTGCCATAAGGTTCCAACTTATCATAAAGGTTCGAGCAAAGATTATAGTAGGTATTGAATTATTTTCATATATGAACAGGTCTTGCTTGTTCGTATATGAATTGACTGGTCATATCCAGCCGTGAGGTTGGCTATGGTTGGGTAGATATCTGGTATAATTGAACGAACCATCTCTATAGGTTGTGGTCTGCTTGAGGGTTGGTCGAAAGATCATTTTCAGGTAATAAGCTATCTATATGGGTGCCAGGTAGACTGTTGTATGCTCTTCATTTGATAAGCTCTGCCTGGAAATGGGCAGGGCTTATTTTAATTAGCTAATAAATAATAAAAACTTAAAGCACAAACTAAAGTACTCGGAAGAGAGCTTTAGTTTAGAGAAAATATGTAAATAGATTTCAGCGGGATTGGTATATGTCGGAAGCGTATGCTTGGAGATAACAAAATTTTGAGATTGTAATTGTAAAAAATTAAATATTGTGGTTTAATAGAAAAAAATGGATAGAAATATGCTGAAAAAATAGAAGTTTATCAGAAAGACAAAACATATGCTGGAAGTTACCATAATCATATAGTGAAGAAAAAAGGGGGAAGGAACGAGATGTGGAAAGATAAGTATAAAATTGGGGTTGCAAAGATTGACGAGCAGCATGAAGAACTTTTTCGCAGAGTCTCAGAGTTTCTTTTTTCCCTGCGCAGGGAGGGCAATTGGGAGGATAAAGTACCAAAAGTAAAAGAAACTCTAGAATTTATGCGACGCTATGTTATTATTCATTTTGAAGATGAGGAAGCCTATCAAGAAGAAGTCAACTACCCTGAACGGGCAATCCATAAAGAAATCCATGACCAATTTAAGCATGAAGTGAATATATTTGCCGAGCGATTTAACAAGGAGAATTATAGCGAAGTATTAGTGCAAAAATTCGCAAGATGTTATTGGCGTGGCTGATCAATCATGTGGCTGTATATGATAGCAAGATCTCAGATTTTGTAAAAGGACAACATTAGGTGTTCCTTTCCCAAAACGCAGTGAAGAGGTTGTGATAAAGTCAATTTAATGATGGCGATCATGAAAAAGCTCATTCACAAGCCGATGTTGAACTCTATTATTTAAAAAGGGGAGAGTTGCAGAATGAAACAGGATATACTTTTAGAAAGTGGTATTAATGAACTGGAAATTGTAATTTTTAAAGCAGGGGACAGTGTATTAGGAATTAATGTTGCAAAGGTAGAGTGTATTATTACCTCTCAGTCTATTACAAAGGTTCCGAATTCTGAAAGTAATGTCAAGGGAGTCATAAACTACAGAGGGCGAGTAATACCTGTCATAGATTTGATTGAGACTCTTAAAAGTCAATGCTCAAAAACTTCAGCGGAAAGGTTATTGATATTAATCAATATTAATAATAGCAATTTTGCTATTGAGGTGAGTTCCGTCATAGGAATCAGAAGACTTTCCTGGACGGATATAGAGTCCCCTCCGCCGATTCTTCTGGCTAATAATGAGACACCTATCACGGGTATTGTAAAAACAAATGAAAGTGAAATAATTTTAATCTTAGATTTTGAAAAAATAATTGCGGATATCGATCCTAATTTGTCAATCCAAGAATCGAAGGCGACAAAAGGGTTGGAAGGGAAAACGCTGGTGGTGGCAGAGGACTCTACTTTCTTATTAAAAGTAGTTAACGAATCCCTTTTAAAAGCCGGAGCAATTGTGAAAAAGTTTGCTAATGGCCAGGACGCTTTAGATTATTTGCTGAATAATTCTGTGGACGAAATTCATTGTGTTATCACAGATATCGAAATGCCGGTAATGGATGGTTTGACTTTAACAAAGCAGATAAAAAGCAATAAGCAACTGAAAGATATACCAGTCATTTTGTTTTCATCCATCGCCAATGAAAGTTTGAGGCATAAGGGGGTAAGTGTTGGAGCCGACGCCCAAATTACTAAACCTGAAATCGACAAGCTGGTGTCGTTAGTGACAACTATTAGAGATGGAGTTCATTGAGGTTTTAAGCTTAATGAGATAGGTTCAAACGGTGTGGAAAGCATATCCAATAGAGGATCAGCTTATTAGATAGCATGAGTTCATACAAAAGCCCCCGGCATTGCCGAGGGCTTTTGTAATTATAAAATTCTCAGAAATAATCCGTTATCACTCTGACCCGCATGGTTGTGATGGAGATGAAGCAGCAGCACTTTTTAACTTACAAACCTCGCATACCTTCATACCAAGAGCTTCATACAAATCTTCTTCCGGAACTTCGGCCCCGCATTTTTCACACTTTGCCATTTAAATCCACTCCTTCTTTAATCGGTATAGGTAATACTTTGAAAGTTATCCTTATCTCACTATTATAATATCATATTATTTAGTAATTCATAGTACTTGGGCAAAATAATTTTAGTTTTTTGAATGATCAGAAATCTATGAATTTTAAACTAAGCAAGGTAATACGCGAAGAAAAGTAAGAGTTAATCTAAGCTGATTTAGCATTAGCATTAGCATTAGCATTAGCATTCGTATTCGTATTCGTATGATTTTCCATCGAAACCTCCATAATATAAGAGAATCTCAATTAATTCAAATTTTAGAAGTGATTTTTAAGAAGGGTTACCGATTTGAGGTTCTTGGCATATTTATTGAAGGAGGTTTAGCCGGTGCGTTCTGATGAAACGACTTCCCCTGAAGAAAACAATGATGCTCCCTTATCTGATCTGAAAGAAGTAGGGCAAATTCAAATCCCGGATGTGACAGAACGGATTTATTGTTTGTCTATTATTGGTCAGATCGAAGGTCATCAAATTCTCCCAGCCCAATCCAAGACGACCAAATATGAGCATATTATCCCCCAACTGCTGGCAGTTGAGCAGAACCCAAAAGTTGAAGGAATTTTGGTCATTTTAAATACAGCCGGCGGAGATGTGGAGGCCGGATTGGCGATTGCCGAAATGTTATGTAGTCTCAGCAAGCCTTCTGTTTCCTTAGTTCTGGGCGGTGGTCACAGTATTGGAATCCCAATTGCAGTCAGTTGTGTAAAAAGTTTAATTGCGCCTACCGGGACGATGACGATTCATCCAATTCGTTACACTGGGTTAGTGATTAATGGGCATCAACAATTTGATTATTTGCAGAAAATGCAAGAACGGATTAATCAATTCATTTATTCACACTCGCAAATTAATAAAGCGAAATTAGAGAATTTTATGTTCCAAACGGGAGAATTGGCCCAAGATATAGGCACAATCCTGATTGGGCAAGAAGCGGTTGATGCCGGATTGATTCAAGTTGTAGGAGGGGTCAAAGAAGCCTTCAAAGAACTCAACAGCTTAATTAATCAAAATCAGTAAAAGGAAGTCCCAAATTTAGGATAAGCGGCATCGACGCTTATCCTATCAATATAGAAAGTAAATGTTAGGTACAAGTCTTTTCTCGCCACCCAGCTTTTTTTAACGTATTTATCCCAAATGAAAAGGAAAACGCTTTCTTTTGTGGAATTTATGTTAGGATAAGATCAATAAGTGATGTTTAGGAGGCTTGATCTGTGGCGAAGGAGAAAAGACGCCGCAAGATAAATACGAAGGCGAGTTCGAAAGTAAACACCTTAAAAGAGACTATACGAAACGAAGTAATCGGGGTTTTTGTAGTAGGAATGGCTTGCTTAGGAATGGTAGCACTCTATTCCGATAGGAGTGGCGTAGTTGGGGGCCAAATTAAACACCTATTCACAGTACTGGCTGGGAGTGGACGGGTCGGAATACCCCTCATGTTGGGGGCCTGGGGCTTTGTATTTATGAACAAGCAAACACCCCGTTTGGGATCAAAAGCTGTGGGGCTAATCCTTCTCTGGTTTGTCTTGCTCGGAACACTTCACTTTCAATTGCCAGGTATAGAGGCTTTTTCCGGAGCTGACATGCTTCGTGAAGGACAGCTCGGTCAAGGTGGTGGCTTGATTGGCGCGGTAATTGCGAGCTTCTTAAAAACAACGTTGGGCATTTCAGGAAGTTACGTCGTCTTGATCATGAGTTCTCTTATCGGGGCGCTATTAATTATAAATCATTCGTTAATTCAAGGAGTACAAGAAGTCGGTCGGGTTGGGAAAGAATCAGGACAATGGATGGGGCACCAATTAAACAATTTCCTTGAGGTTATAAAAAATTCCGGAGATGAGAAAACTCGCAATAAGGGATTTGAGTCACAAGTAGATTTGAAGCCGGATGCTGATAAGTTAAAAATAAAGGGGGTTCCTTCTAAAAGAGTTGCGCCGGTTCTTGATCCTGACGTGGTAGAACGTCCGTTGGTAATCAAGACCTTAGAAGATCAAAATGAATTGCCTATCAAGGCCAATGCCCCTGAACCTCCGGCTCAAGGACAGCTGGAATTTGAAAAGATGTCTCCTGAAATGTCAGAAACTGTGAAACTTCCAACCAAAGTGACTAGTACGCCGATTTCACGTCAGACCCATGAGGATGGGAATTATCAACTTCCTCAAGCTACGTTGCTAAATAAAGCCTTTAAAATGAAAAACCCCAGGCTCAATAAGGACTTAGCGGATAACGTCAAAATTTTGGAAGAAGCGTTGGGCAGTTTTGGAGTGAAAGTAAAAGTGACTCAGGTTACCCAAGGACCTGCTATCACACGTTATGAGGCGCAACCGGCTCCGGGTGTAAAAGTGAGCAGAATAACAAATCTGGCGGACGATATCTCCTTAAGTTTGGCCTCGGCGAATGTACGGATTGAGGCTCCTATTCCCGGAAAATCGGTGGTAGGTATCGAAGTACCCAATAAGGAAGTCTCTATGGTTCATTTTCGAGAAGTTTTAGAAACAACAGAATTTCAAGGAGTTTCTAGCAAGTTAGCTCTGTGTTTGGGTAAAGATATTACAGGGACCCCAGTGATCGCCGATTTAACAAAGATGCCCCATCTTTTGATTGCGGGAGCCACGGGTTCAGGAAAATCAGTATGTATTAACACCTTGATCCACAGTATATTGTTTAAAGCTCGCCCAGATGAAGTCAAATTTTTGTTGGTTGATCCTAAAATGGTAGAATTGGCAAACTATAACGGAATTCCCCATCTGATTGCCCCTGTGGTGACAGACCCCAAGAAAGCAGCAGGCGCTTTAAAATGGATTGTGACAGAAATGGAGACTCGCTATGAACTGTTTGCGGGAGCAGGAGTTAGAGACATCGTCCGTTATAATTTCCTGCGCGCTCAGGAAAAAAATGGTGAGCATCCGTCATTACCCTATGTGGTGGTGATTATTGATGAGTTGGCTGATTTGATGATGGTTGCACCGGGTGAGGTTGAGGACGCCATTTGCCGTTTAGCCCAAATGGCTCGGGCTGCCGGAATCCACCTGATTGTGGCAACACAACGTCCATCGGTGGATGTGATTACAGGTTTGATCAAAGCAAATATTCCTTCTCGAATTGCTTTTGCGGTTTCCTCTCAAACGGATTCCAGGACCATTTTGGATATGAATGGGGCTGAGAAACTATTAGGCCGAGGAGATATGCTTTATTATCCCATGGGAGCCAGCAAGCCGTTGCGAGTACAGGGGTGTTATTTGGGCGATAAAGAAGTGGAGAATGTAGTTGACTTTCTGCAAAATCAAGCGAAGCCCGAATACCAGGAAATTCCTAATATGGATATAGAGATATCAAAGGCGGAGGAGATGGAAGATGAACACTTTTATGAGGCGGCCAAGCTTTTTATAGAAAGTGGAACGGCATCGGTTTCTCTTTTACAGCGCCGTTTGCGCATAGGCTATACACGAGCAGCTCGCTTGATGGATTTCCTTGAGGAAAAAGGAGTTGTAGGGGGGTATGAAGGCTCTAAGCCACGCGAAGTCTTAATGACGCGAGGACAGCTGGAATTGAAATTTGGTCAATGTGACGATGAAATTGTGCACTAGTTGCATTATCCTTCGGCAGGATTTATGATAAGGAGTGTAGAAAAGATCCGAGTTGGAAGGAATTTAGTTATGATTACGGAGATAGATATAGAAGAACTTAGAAACCTAGATCATCCGATTCTTGTCGATGTACGCTCTGAGGGGGAATTTACTGAAGCAACAATTCCGGGATCTGTAAATATACCGCTTTTCAATAACGCTGAACGTGTTGAGGTTGGCACTGTTTATACGCAGACGTCACCTAGCTTAGCACGTGAATTGGGTTTGCGTATCGTTAGCCCGAAACTTCCGGACATAGTCAAACAGGTAGAGGAACTTTCGAAAGAAGGTTCAGTGGTTCTTTTTTGTTGGAGAGGCGGAATGCGGAGCAAGTCTTTGGCTACAGTAATAGATTTGATGGGCGTTCCTGTTTACCGTTTGCAAGGTGGGTATAAAGCGTATCGCGGTCAAGTCGTAAATTTTTTTGAAAATAAACTTCCCTTCAAGGTTGTTGTTTTGCGAGGGAATACAGGGGTTGGAAAAACTGAATTTCTGAGAAAGTTGCGAGTTGAAGGTTATCCGGCAATCGACCTTGAGAAACTCGCTAATAATCGAGGGTCTGTTTTTGGTGCCCTGGGTCTTGGGAGTCCACCATCCCAAAAAAAATTCGAAGGACTATTGTATGAGGAACTTAAATCGTTAAGCCAATTTCCTTATATTATTGTAGAATGCGAGAGTAAACGAATTGGCAGGGTAACTATGCCGTCTGGTTTCTATACTGCGATGCAAGAGGGAATCCAAATCCTTCAATATGACTCCTTAGAGAACAGGGTTCAACGCTTGTTAAAAGAGTACACAGCTGTACCCAATGCACTTCAGAAAATCGAAACGGCGTTGGAGAGACTGATTAAAACCTTGGGTCATGTCAAAGTTCAAGAATTGCGCACTTTGTTAGATCGTGGCTATTTGGATGTGTTTACAGAGCGATTGCTCCTTGAATACTATGACAAACTTTATGCTTATCCGAATGGACCAAGCTCGGACTATGCGTTTTATCTGAACTATGAAGAGTCTGCAAAGGCCTTAAACGAGATGGAAGGTTATCTTGACAAAAATGTTGCCCAACTAGGTGCCATCTTAAAGGAAATGTGATTCGTACAGAGGATATTACTTTGAGTTTCGCGGCATTTGAATGAGTTGATGGGAACAAGGAGGTTTTATCAATGGCAGGAGAAGGACAAATGCTCCGGGCCGCTCGGGAAGAAAAGCAATGGAGTTTCATAGATACTGAGGAAACGACGAAAATTCGCGTTCGCTATATCCAGGCTCTTGAAGAGGAGAATTATGGGATACTCCCCGGAGCAACTTATGTCAAGGGGTATTTGCGAACATACGCTAAACAACTGGGTTTAGACTCGGATGAAATTATAGCACTCTATAATGATTCGATTATTCCGGAGGTTAAACCCGTTCTTGAATCCTCCCATAGGTTGGAGAGAGCTCGTCCTTTGTGGCTTAGGCCTGTGATTATAGGGAGTGTGGCGGTTTTGGCCATTGTATTGGTAGTTGCCATCGCCGGTCTGCTCCCGTCCAGAAAAAAAGGCGCGGAATCTCCGTATTCCCCAACAGCTTTACCTAGCGCACCGAAGGTAGAGGCGGTTGCGCCGGTAACGAGTCCCCCGCCGACCCCTCCGGTGCTTCCCAGCCCGGAAAACGTTGTGGCGGCCACGCAGGATGGTTTAACTGCCCAGTTAGTTTTCACTCAAGCTTGTTGGGTTGAGGTTAGAGTTGACGATCAGCCTCCTTTTCAGGGCACATTTACAGCGGGAACAAGTAAAGAGGTCAAAGGTACAAGCAAAATTGAATTGGTCTCGGTTGGAAATGCGGGGGGGCTTTCGGTTACTTTAAACGGCAAAGCGTTGCCAAGCTTGGGGAAGTCAGGCGAAGTTGTGCGTAATATCATTTTAACTTCCGATACATTAAAGTCCCTCTAAATTGTTTGGATTGAAAGGAGTATTTTATATTGGCGAAAGATTCTTCATTTGACATTGTATCTAAGGTTGACATGCCGGAGGTGGACAACGCAGTTCAACAGGCTCAAAAAGAACTTGCGAATCGCTTTGATTTTAAGAACAGCAAATCATCCATTAAGCTTGAGACAGATAAGATTATTTTGATCTCGGATGACGATTTTAAACTAACAAATGTGGTTGATATTCTGGAAAGCAAACTCGTTAAACGGGGGGTTTCCCTGAGGGCTTTGGAGTACGGAAAGGTTCAGCCGGCTGCGGGGGACACAGTTAGGCAGGAAGTTAAATTGGTACAGGGGATTGCTCAGGAAAAATCAAAACTAATTAACAAGGTCCTCAAAGATAATAAGATAAAAGTAGTTAGCTCTATTCAGGGCGATGAGATTCGAGTAACCGGTAAGAACAAAGATGACCTCCAAGCGGCCATCTCTCTTTTGCGTAAGGAAGACTTTGGCATCGAACTACAGTTTATTAACTATCGGTAAGGAGGGGGGTGCCCCTCTTTTCTCTTTTTATTCGGAAAATATTTTGTGTTGTGTTAAACAGAAGGGTGAGAATATGCGGATACGGAACTATTTACCCATGAATCAAACGGATATGAAAGCGCGCGGATGGGAGGAACTTGATTTCCTGCTGGTTACCGGCGACGCTTATGTAGATCACCCTAGCTTTGGTTGCGCGATTATTGCTCGCATCTTGGAAAAACATAATTTTCAGGTGGGAATTATAGCTCAACCTGATTGGAAGGATCTCCGAGATTTTCGCGTGATGGGGAAACCACGCCTGGCCTGTTTGATCACCGGCGGGAATCTCGATTCCATGGTTAATCATTATACGGCGGCCAAAAAGAAACGGCATAAGGATGCTTACTCTCCTGAAGGAGAGTCAGGCTTGCGTCCGGACCGGGCAACAATTGTTTATTCAAATCGAATACGGGAAGCGCTGCCTGGGGTTCCTGTGATTATAGGTGGAATTGAGGCTTCCTTGAGGCGCTTTGCTCATTACGACTATTGGGGTAACGACGTTCGGCGATCCATCCTTTTGGATAGTCAAGCTGACTTGCTGGTCTTTGGAATGGGAGAAACCTCGATTGTGGAGGTTGCCGAACGTTTGAATCAAGGGACGCAGATTGATCAGATCACGGATGTGAGAGGAACAATGGTGCCTCTGACAGGGGAGGCTGTGCCTCCAAATACCTTAGTGCTGCCAAGTTTTGATGAGGTTGTCTCGGACAAGGAAAAGTATGCTGAGGCCTTTTGGGTGCAATATAACCAGCAAGACCCTTTTCGAGGGAAAGCAATGTATCAATCCCATGGACGCAAAAGTGTGCTGCAAAACCAGCCCGCGCTTCCCTTAACCCAAGCAGAAATGGATGCCGTCTATGCCTTGCCTTTCATGGGGACATATCATCCGTCTTATGCAGATCGAGGGGGAGTCCCGGCTATTGAAGAAGTGGAATTTAGCCTTACCAGCGTCAGAGGCTGTTATGGAGCATGCTCTTTTTGCGCTTTAACGTTTCATCAGGGACGAATTGTTCAAAGCCGCAGCGCTGAATCAATTATTCAGGAAGCTGAGCGGATGACCTGGAATGAGCGCTTTAAAGGGTATATTCATGATGTGGGGGGGCCTACGGCAAACTTCCGCCGTCCGGCGTGCAAGGAGCAATTAAGCAGGGGTGCTTGTTCACATAAACAGTGCCTTTTCCCGGAGCCGTGTGAAAAACTCGAAAATGATCAGGAGGAATATCTGGATCTTTTGCGCAGCCTGCGCAGTTTGCCTAAGGTAAAGAAAGTATTTGTCCGTTCCGGTATCCGTTATGATGCGGTATTAGCGGATCATAACTCAAAATTCATCCGTGAGCTATGTGAGCACCATGTCAGCGGCCAATTGAAGGTCGCTCCGGAACATGTCAGTGGAGAAGTTCTGCGTCTGATGGGCAAACCCAGTAAAGAAGTGTATGAAGGGTTTGTGCAGCGGTTTCGTGAAGCCAATGCCGAACTGGGGAAAGAACAATATCTCGTCCCCTATCTGATGTCGTCTCACCCGGGAAGTACCCTGAAAGAAGCCATCGAATTAGCTGAATATGTTCGAGACATGGGTGTCAATCCTGAACAAGTTCAGGATTTTATCCCGACGCCGGGAACGCTCTCTACCTGCATGTATTACACCGGCTTAGATCCTCATACCATGGAACCGGTTTATATTCCGCGCAGTATGCGGGAAAAGGCGATGCAGAGGGCTTTAATTCAGTATCGAAGTCCTAAAAATCATGCCTTAGTGGAGGCAGCCTTACGTCTGGCTCATCGTGAAGATTTAATAGGGTATGGACCTAAATGTCTTATACGACCAAGGAAATATTTACGAGCAGATCCGTTAGAGAAGGATGGTAAACCAAATAAGTTGAGTAAGGGACGAGTGAGAAGATCAGGCATGAAGAGCAAGAGTGCGGCTGGAAAAGAAACGCCCTCCAAAGGTGC
>Ga0326727_10002224_pt1 | contig 67719 bp, 56 predicted proteins | sample MB2enrmetagenome_FD_207643 | JGI IMG/M metagenome (GOLD analysis project Ga0326727, IMG submission 207643) | Lab enriched peat soil microbial communities from McLean, Ithaca, NY, United States - MB29MY | ecosystem: Environmental > Terrestrial > Soil > Wetlands > Peat | place: USA: New York...
TGGGAGAGGGGGGTGAGGAGATGTGGCAACCGCACCTCACCCCCCTCTCCCAACTCCCCTCCAAACAGAATGGGTTCCAAGGGCCTCTCGGCCCTTGGCGGGGTCCAGGGGCGGAGCCCCTGGCCTTCTACCCCGGCCGCAGCGGCGGTTAAATCCTGAAGGCCTCATCCACCGGCACGCCGAGGGCCTGCACCAAGCGGTTGGTTTCCGACGCCATGCCGACGATCGCCAGCAGTTCGCCGTATTCCGTCTCGGCCATGCCCTTGGCGCGGGCCGCGGCGGTGTGCGAGTGGATGCAATACTCGCAGCCGTGCGCGATCGAAACGGCGAGGTAGAGCATCTCCTTCACCTTGGGCTCGAGCACGCCGGGCGCCATCACCGCCTTCAGTGTCTCCCAGGTCCGCCTGAGCGTCGCCGGATCGTTGGCCAGCGCCCGCCAGAAGTTGTTCACGAACTCGCTTTGCCGGACGGCGCGGATGTCGGCGAACACCGCCTGTGCCTCTGTTGTCAGCTCGTCGTCGGCAAGCAGGCGAACGGTTGCCATGACCGATCCCTTCCTGGTGACTGGATGGCGTCTTGTGCCGGCCCGCACCAAGCCGCGTCAACACGCCGCGGCGCTACCCAACCGCCACCGTGGCCAGCGGCAGCATCATTCGCATCGTCGTGCCCTCGCCGGGCCGGCTGAGCACGATCAGGTCGCCGCCCGCCTCGCGCAGCAGTTCGCGCGCCTGGAAGGCGCCGATGCCGCTGCCCTCCGCCTTGGACGTGCGGAACGGCCGGAACAGTTCCTCGCGCACGAAGTCCGCTGTCATGCCCGGGCCGCGATCGATGATGTCCACCAGCACCCGCCGCCCCTCGCGGCTGAGCACGAGGCGGATCGGCACGGTCGGCCCGGCAGCCTGCAGCGCATTGTCGAGCAGGTGGGTCGACACCGCATCGAACGCCGCCGGTGCCATCGTCACCAGACCCACTGACGCGGTGGCCTCCACCGTCACGTTGGCGCCGTGCAGCCGCCGACAGGTAGCGGCGATCGTCTCCAGCCGGCCCAGCGGCTCCACCTGGCCGGACGCGGCCCCGGCCGGCGCCCCGTCCGCCGCGCCCGGCGGCTCCTGCAGCCGGTGCAGCAGGCCGCCGATCTTCTGCACCGAGGCCCGCACCGTCCCCAGCATGTCTCGCTGGAATTCGGGGTTCTCCAGGTGGCGCTCGGCATTGGCCAGCAACAGGGAAAGCTGGCTGGAGACGTTCTTGATGTCGTGCGCGACAAAGGCGAAGCGCTTGCCGAAGTCGCGCAACTGGCGTGCTTCCATCAGCGCCTGCAGGGCCCGTTGCTCGGCGAGGTAGGTGGCCACCTCGCGCCCGACCGCACGCAGCAGGGCGAACACCTCCTCATCCAGCGCGAACGGCGCGCGCGGCGGCGCCAGCAGGACGAAGCCGGCCGGCGGCCCGCCGTCGGCCTTCGGCAACGGCACCGCCAGCCACAACTCGGGCAATCCGTCGAGGGGAGGGTGCATGAAGGTGGCCAGCCCGGGCACCGCGATGTCCTCGCCGGCGCCAAAGCCCGCCAGCAGCGGATGATCGGGGGGCACCGGCAGGGCGATCGGGGGCATGTTCCACGAACCCGCGCAACCGAAGGGCAGGCCGGATCCGCCCTCGCGCAGGAACAGCACGCCGGCCGGACTGTCCACCACCTGCGCCACGGTGCGGATCACCCGGGCATGCAGGGGCGCCCCGCTGCCCGCACCCGCCAGCGTATCGATGCAGCGCAGCCATTCCCGGCGGTAGTCGTAGCGTTCGGCGAAGAACGGATCGACCAGAGCGGCGCGGATGTGCGAGCGGCCGGCACCCGAGGTCAGCACCACCGCGACCGCAATGACGCCGGCGCAGATCAGCCCGACCTCGGCCACTGCCCCCCAGCGCGTGCCGAAGGCGCGGAACACCTCGCCCACGCCGGCCAGCCCCAGCAGCAACAGGCCGCTGACCACCAGGCTGGCACTGTGGAAGGCGGCGGTGCGCGAGATGGTCAGTGCCGGTGCCTTCTGGGTGCGCACCCCGGCCAGTCCCAGCAGCGGCGCCACCAGCACGTTGGCCAACGCCCGCCCGTCGTCCAGCACCGGCGAGACCCGATGGAACAGCACGGCGTCGGTGCACAGGAGGATGTCGTACACCGCCAACGCGCCCAGGCCGATGCACACCAGGTTGACGTTCCAGCGCGCCTCCTCCGGTGCGTTGCGCAGCAGGTTCTCCAGCAGCAACAGTTCGCAGATGGCCAGCAGCAGCCGCACCGCCAGCCCGCCCGAAAACAGGGTGAGCCCGGCCCCGGTCCGGCCCAGCCCGGCCAGCATCGCGCCGACCACCATCAGCGTGATCAGCACGCCCATGACAACGAAGGGCCGGCCGGGCCCGGCCCGGCCCGACACGAAGCGGCGATAGAAATGCAGGGTGACGGCGTACCAGGTGCCCAGGCGCAGCAGGTCGAGCACACCGGCCGCGCCAATCAGCGGGTTGGCCGTCGGCAGCGCGACAAGGGCGCCTGCCCATAGCACGGTCAGGACGCAGGCGGCGAGCAATCCCAGGCGCGAGGGATTCGCCCGCGTACGCAACACAAGGAAGACCGCAAGTGCGGCATAGGCGGCGGCGCAGATGCCGTACAGGGTTGCGGTCATGCTCATCCATCGGTTGCCGGCGGTGCTGGCCAGCCCTCGCAGTCGTCAGCGCATCAGACTATCTCTCTGCTCGCCAAATCTGTCTAATTTTCGCCAAATGGTTGAAAGTTATCGAAAGTTGGCTAGTATCTTGCTACCTCTCCGGACGACCGGTGAATGGATGGCCGTTCCGTATCGTTCCGGAACCGGCCGGATATAAAGGACGTGCCATGACGCTCATCACTTCGACATGGACCGGTGGCACTGGCAGGAACGTCAGGTGGTACAATTCGGCCTACTGGAGCCAGCAAGCGGTGCCGGACGAGAGCACCGTCGCGGTGATCCCGACCGGCTTCCTGCTCAATTACGGATACGGCAGCGCCGCACCATTGACGGTGGCGGAACTGGATGTCGCCGGCACGCTCGACATCACCGGCGGCGGTTACCTGACCGTCTCGATCGAAGACGCGGCGGACGGCGCCTCCGGCCTGCTGGTGTTCGATGGGGGCACAGTGAACTTCACCGGCGTCGGCGTTGGCGGCACGCTGGAGTTGCAGGGAGGTACCGAAAACAGCGGCACGATCGGTTTCGGACTGACGGACAGCACCCTGTTCTGGAACACCTCGACCACCATCAGCAGCAACCTGACGCTGGACAATTTCTTTGTGGGTGACACGCTGGAAGTCACCGCCAGCAGCTGGAATGGCGGCTACAACTATGATCCCACGACTCACGTGCTGACCCTGGGTAACGACGGCACCGTCTCGCTCGCTCATTCGAACAATCCCAGCGACCCCGACTACACCACCAGCGATTTCACGGTGACGTATAACAGCACCAGCGGCATCCTCACCGTCACCGACTCCTATCCCTGCTTCCTGCGTGGCACCCACATTGCCACGTTGCGCGGTGAAGTGCCGGTCGAGGCGTTGCGCATCGGCGACCTGGTCCTCACCGCCGGCGGCAGCGCGCTGCCGATCCGGTGGATCGGCACCCGCAACTTCATCACCAGGCTGGTCGGCAAGCACCATCGCGCCTCCCTGTTGCCCATCCGCATCGTCGCCGATGCGCTCGGCGAGGGCTGCCCGGCGCGTGACCTCCATGTTTCGCCCGAACACAGGCTCTGCCTCGATGACGTGCTGATCCCGGCCGAGAAGCTGCTGAACGGCACCACCATCACCCGCGCCGAGGAGTTCGACGTGGTGCAGTACTTCCACCTCGAACTGACCCGCCACGCGGTGCTGTTCGCCGAGGGCACCCCGGCCGAGAGCTTCCTCGACACCGGCAACCGCAACATGTTCGCCAATGTGCTGAGCTATCTCGAGCTCGGCGATGACCTCGATGCACCGCCGCAGCCGGCCTGCCTGCCGACCGTCACCGAGGGCAAGACGCTGGATGCGGTGCGCGCCCGCCTCGCCGAACGGGCGGGCAAGCTCGGCATGTCCACCACCGAGGACGACGGCGTTTACCTGCTGGTCGATGGCCGCGCCATCCGCCCCGACTCGCGCGATGAACAGAGCGTGCATTTCACAGTGCCGGCCGGCGCGCGCCAGGTGCGCATTGTCTCCCGCTGCGTGATTCCCGGCGACATCGACCCCACCAACTCCGATGGCCGCTGCCTCGGCATCCCCCTCACCGGCGTGCTGCTGCGCGACGACGCCTCGGTGCTCGAGTTCGAGGCCGGCTACGGCGGCTTCGTCACCGGCTTTTACGCCCCCGAGCCGACGCATCGCTGGACCAACGGCGACGCTCTGCTGCCCGAAGACCTGATTGCCGCCATGCCCGATGGATTCCAGCTCGAGCTGAAGATCGCCCGCTGCGGTCTGCGCTACCCGATGCCAAGAGTGGCAGAGGTGATCACCTTCCGCCGCTCGGCGTGAAGCAAGGCCCGGGGGCGCTGCCAGGAGAGCGAAATGTGCGGGCTGGCGGGCATCTTCCGTCAGGACGGCAAGGCCGAGGTCGATTCCGCGCTGCTGCGCAGCATGACTGCGGCACTGGCGCATCGCGGCCCCGATGGCGACGGTTTCCACTGCGAGCCCGGAGTGGGTCTCGGCCATCGCCGGCTCGCCGTCATCGACCTCGCCGGCGGCCAGCAGCCGATGGCCAACGAAGACCACTCCGTCATCGTCGTCTTCAACGGCGAGATCTACAACTTCGCCGCCCTCCGCCGGCAGCTGCAAGCGCTCGGCCACGTCTTTCGCAGCGACCACTCCGACACCGAAACCCTCCTGCATGGCTGGGAAAGCTGGGGTACGGATTGCCTCCAGCATCTGGGCGGCATGTTCGCCTTCGCGCTGTGGGACCGCAATCGCGGGCAGCTCTTCCTGGCGCGCGACCGGCTGGGCGAGAAGCCGCTTTACCACGCGACCTTGCCGAACGGCGATTTCGCCTTCGGCTCCGAGATGGCGGCGCTGGCCGCGGTGCCCGGGCTTGCGCGGCGGATTGCCGCCACCGCCGTCGAGGATTTCCTCACCTGGGGCTACATCCCCGATCCCGAGACGATCTACCTCGGCATCCGGCGCCTGCCGGCGGCGCACTGGCTGCTGCTCGAGCGCGGCCACGCGCCGGTGCTGCACCGCTACTGGCGTCCGCCCGCGCGCATCCGTCCTGCCGAGGAGGAGGCGGCGGTCGCGGAACTGACCGCCCGGCTCAAGGCCGCGACGGCGGAGCGGCTGGTCGCCGACGTGCCGCTCGGCGCCTTCCTGTCGGGGGGCATCGATTCCAGCGCGGTGGTGGCCGCCGCCGCCCGCCTGCGCGCCGCCCCGCTCGACACCTTCACCATCGGCTTCGACGGCGCCGAGGACGAAACGCCGTACGCCGCCATGGTGTCGGAGCGCTACGGCACGGTGCAACACAACGAGCGCGCCGCGGCCACCGACATGATCGAGGCGGCGCGCGTGCAGGGGCGGCTGTTCGGCGAGCCGTTCGGCGACGCCTCCTCGGTGCCGACCGAGAGCGTCTGCCGGCTGGCGCGCCGGCACGCCACGGTCGCCCTCTCCGGCGACGGCGGCGACGAGGTGTTTGCCGGCTATCGCCGCTATCGCTGGCACCTGCTGATCGAGGCGGTGCGTCGCTGGCTGCCGGCGCCGGTGCGAGGGCGGGCGATCGGCACGCTCGCGCGCGCCTGGCCCAAGCTCGACCGCGCGCCGCGCTGGCTGCGGGCGAAATACACGCTGAGCGAGCTCAGCCTCGACTCCACCCTTGGCTACCTGCGCACGATGACGCAGGTGCACGCCGCCGAACGCCGCGGCCTGCTGGCGCCCGGCCTGCGGGCGGAGCTCGACGGCTACGATCCGACCGCACGCGTTGTCGAGCTGATGGAGCAGTGCGGCAGCGAGGATGCGCTGCTGGCCGCGCAATCCATCGATCTCGCCACCTGGCTCGCCGGGCGCATGCTGGTGAAGGTGGACCGCGCCAGCATGGCGCATGGGCTGGAAGTGCGCACACCGTTGCTCGAGCCCGGACTGGTGGAATGGGGGTTGGCGTTGCCGCAGCGCCTGAAGCTCCGCCGTGGCGTCGGCAAGTACGTGCTGCGCCGGGCGCTGGCCGGGGATCTGCCGCACCAGGTGCTGGACCGCCCGAAGCAGGGTTTTGCCGCCTCCCTCGCTGGGCTGTTCCGACGCGAGGCCGGGCGGGTGCGCGCCCGGTTGCTGGGCGAAACCCTGCTCGACTGCGGCCTGTTCGCCCGCCACTCCATCGAGGGGCTGCTGCGCGAGCACGAGAGCGGCGCTCGCGACCACAGCCAGGCGCTGTGGCTGCTGCTGGTGTTCGAGGGCTTTCTCGCGGCGGGCGCGGCCGGCCCGGCGCGCTGATGGCGAGGCGCTGCCTCGCGCTCCGCCAGGGCTCCGCCCTGGACCCCATTTTATTGGGGCGCTTCGCGCCGAACGGTGCCGCGGCGAGGATGGCGCGAAGCGCCCCAAACGAATGGGATCAAAGGGCCTCTCGGCCCTTTGCGGGGTCCAGGGGCAGCGCCCCTGGCCTTCTAACGCGGCAAGGTTCCGTCGCCTGGGCAGTCCTGGCCGTGGTCCTGCTTGCCCCGCCTGCTCGCGCCGCCACCCTCGAGGTCGGCCCCGGACGCCCCTATGCTCGCCCGAGCGCCGCCGCCGAAGTCGCCCGGGACGGCGATGTCGTCGCCATCGATCCCGGCGAATACTACGACTGCGCGATCTGGACCCAGAGCCACCTGACCATCGCCGGCAGCGGCCCGGGCGTGGTGATCACCGACACCACCTGCCAGGGCAAGGCCCTCTTCATCACGCGCGGCGACGACATCACCGTTCGCAACATCACCTTCGCCCGCGCCCGCGTGGCGGACCGCAACGGCGCCGGCATTCGCGCCGAAGGCGACCGTCTCACCGTGCAATCCAGCCGTTTCGTCAACAACGAGAACGGCCTGCTCGAGGGCGACCGGCCCGGCTCGACGCTCGCCATCCTCGACTGTGAGTTCATCGCCAACGGCGTCGCCGACATCACCACGCCGTCGCCCGCGCTCTCGGTCGGTGCCATCGCGGCTCTGCGGGTCGAGGGCTCGCGGTTCCTCGCCAGCCGCGGCGGCGCGCACATCCTCTCCGGCGCCGCGCGCAGCGAACTCGTCGGCAATCGCATCGAGGACGGCGAGCAGGGCGTACGCGATGCGTTGGTGGTACTGGCCAACGGCGGCAGCCTGCTGATGGAGGACAACCTGCTACGCCGTGCCCCCAGCGGCGCGCGCTTCAACGCCGCGGTGCACGTCGTCGCCGGCGATCGGAGTGTGCTGGAATTGCGGCGTAACACCTTCATCAACGTCTCCGGCCGCCCGGCTGCCCTGCTGCTGGACTGGTCGGGTGGCACCGTCGATTTCGCCGGCAACGTGCTGGCGGCGGGTGATGTCGAACGGTCCACCGAGGGCGCCTGGCGTGCCCGGGCGATCGTCGCCGCACGCGCGCTGTACGCCGAGGCCCGCCACGGCGCCGGCGGGCTGCTGCGGATGTTGCGCGCCATCACCGGCCGCGAAGATCGCTGAACAGAAACCGGCGTTGGACGGCGCGCGAAGCGCCCAAAAGATTGGGATCAAAGGGCCTCTCGGCCCTTTGCGGGGTCCAGGGGCAGCGCCCCTGGCCTCTCTGCGCAGGCGTATTCGCCGCCGGCGTGGTAGCATTGCCGATCCATGGCCAATTCCTCGCTCGCCGAGCTGTCCTTCGCCGCGCCCCACCCGGCGCAGCCTCGGCCGGGCACGCGGCTGGGCACCGTGGTGATCGACGCCGAGGAGGATTTCGACTGGAACGTCCCGTTGCAGGGCAGCCTCGCTTCGACCACCAACATGCGCCAGGTCATGGCCCTGCATGAAATCCTGGGAAGCTGGCAGGCGGTGCCGACCTATCTGCTGACCTACCCGATCCTCGAAGACGCCGATGCGGTGCGCATCCTGCGCCGGCAACTGGAGCTCGGTCAGTGCGCGGTCGGGCTGCAACTGCATCCCTGGGTGACGCCGCCGTTCGGGGAAATACCGTCGCGGCACAACTCGTTCGCCACCAACCTTGTTCCCGCCGTCGAAGAAAACAAGCTGCTCGTGCTGAAGGACCGTTTCGAGCAGCGCTTCGGCTTCGCGCCCACCGTCTACCGCGCCGGCCGTTACGGCCTCAGCCGGAACACCGCCGATCTGCTGGAAAAACATGGTTTCAGGATCGACGCCAGCATCGCTCCGCAGACCAGCTACCGCGCCGAGAATGGCCCCGACTACACCCGGCACGACTATGGCCTGTTCTGGTTCGGCCGGCGGCGCCAACTGCTCGAGGTGCCGCTGTGCCGCAGCGTCGTCGGCTGGGCGCGGGGCTGGGCATCACCGCTCTACCAGGCCCTGGCCAGCCGGCACCGGACCCGTTCGTACCTGCTCGGCGCCCTCAACCGGCTGCGCTGCGCCGAACGGATCACGCTTTCCCCCGAAGGCAACGACGTGGCGGCAATGCGCCGGCTCGTCAGCGGCCTGCAGGCCAGGGGCGAAAGCGTGCTGGCACTGAGCTTTCACAGCTCCTCGCTGCAGGTCGGGCGAAATCCCTATGTGCAGTCGAAGGCCGACCTGCACGTCTTCTACGATCGGCTGTCCGGCATTCTCGACGATCTCGTCACCGCTCGAGGGTTCCGCTTTGCGGCGCTGGAGCGGGTGCCCGACGCCCTGGAGCCGCCGCCCGCGATGGCTGGCCCGTGACGCCGCGCCCCATCCTGCTGCTCGCCAGCAACTTTCCGCCGGTCCGCGGTGGCTCGGCCGTGGTCTACGACAACCTGGCCCGCCAATTGCGCGAGCGCATCATCGTCATGGCGCCGCGGGAGAGCTACGCCGAGGGGCTGCCGCTGATCGGCTGGCGCGAGCACGACCGCAGGGCGCCGTACCGGGTGGTCCGGCTGCCGCTGTTGCGCACCCGGCTGGCGAGCGGGGACGGCAGCCGGTTGGGCCGGCTGCGCCTGCTGGCTTCCGACCTGATGATCCGCCTGCGCGTGACGGCGGTGCTGGTCCGCCTGCTCGCCTCGAGTGGCGCGCGCGCGGTGTGTGTGGGCGAGCTGCTCGCCGGCGCCTGGATCCTGCGGCTCTGCCGCTGGCTCCCCCGCATCCACAGCGTCGCCTACGTGCATGGCGAGGAAATTACCACGGAAACCACCTACGATCCCGGCCATTGGCGCGCCATCGTGGCCTTGCGGGCGGCAGATCGCATTGTCGTGGTCAGCCGCTTCACCCGCGACGTCGTGCGGGCGTTGCTGGGGCCGGCAGCCGAAGGCCGCACGGTGCTGGTCGAGAATGGTGTCGATGTGCAGCGCTTCCGTCCGTTGGGCAAGCGAGCGGATCTGGTGGCATTGTACCAGCTGCAGGGCTGCTTCGTCTTCGTCTCCGTCTGCCGCTTGGTGGAGAAGAAGGGGATCGACAACACCATCCGGGCCTTCGCCCTTATCCGACGGCAGCATCCTCACTGCCGCTACCTGGTGGTCGGCAGCGGGCCATACGAGCCGGCACTCCGCCAGCTCGCCGCCGAGGCCGGCGTGGTCGACAGCGTCGTCTTCGCCGGCGCGGTGCCCGACGAGGACCTCATCGCCCATTACTGCCTGGGCGACGTCTTCGTGATGCCCAATCGCGCCCTGGCCGACGGCGATACCGAAGGGTTCGGGCTGGTGTTCCTGGAAGCCAACGGCTGCGGGGTCGCGGCCATCGCCGGGCGTGACGGCGGCAGCCGCGATGCCGTACGGGACGGGGTGAATGGCCTGGTCGTGGACGGGCATTCCGTCGATGCGATTGCCGAGGCCATGCTGACGTTGATCGACGACGACGCCCTGCGCGAGCGGCTGGTGCGCCAGGGGCGGGAGGTTGCCGCGGCGGCGGACTGGAGCGGCCGGGCCGCCGAGTTCCTCGCGGCGTGCGAGGGCAATGGCTAGTGCCGCCAGCGCCCCCGCGCAGAGCCGAGCGCGAGCAGTGCGCCTGCCAGCACGCCACGTATCGGCTCCGGCAGCGTGGCGACGGCCCGCTTCACGCGCACGGCCGGTCCTGCCGGCGGCAGCAGTCTGGCGATCTCGCGTACGGCGGCGAAGTCGCGTCGCGCGAAGGCGCCATCCAGCGCCTCGCCGCGCCGCCGCGCAATGCTGGCGCGGATTGCAGGTGCCAGCGGCTGCAGGCCTGGCCGGGTCGCCAGCACGTATTCCAGGATGCGCGCATCGCCCAGATTCATTGCCTGTACATCGGCCGAATAGTTGGTGGCATGTTTGCGAATGCCCACCAGCGGGCGCCGCACCGCCCCGATCGGCGGGTGCTCGGCCAACCGCAAGGCGGTGGCGAAATCCGATCCGACCAGCCGGCTCACCCCCTCGTCCCAGCCGCCGATCTCCAGGAAGGCCTGCCGGTCGGCGACCAGGCAGGACGCGAAGAACGGCTGGAACCGGATCAGCCGGTCCATCACCGGCGCGTCGAACACGCCCAAGTCCGGCCCTACCACGCGCAGCGCGTCCCAGTAACCCCGGGGGGCGTCGGTGAACTTGCTGACGCCGTCCGACACGTCATTGCGCACCAGCACGAAGTCGCAGTATGCCGCCCGGGTGCGCGGCTCGGCCTGCCACATCGCCAGCATCGCTGCCAGGAAATCCGGTCGCCACAGATCGTCGCTGTCGCAGAATGCCACCAGCCGCCCGCGTGCCGCACGCAGCCCGACATTGCGCGCCGCCAGGTCGCCGCCATTGGCAATGGTGATGCACGCCACTCTCGCGCCGTAGCCGCGCGCCACCGCGGCGGTGCCGTCGGTCGATCCATCGTCCACCACTATGATCTCGTCCGCCGGCCGCGTCTGTGCCAGCACGGCGTCTAGCGTCAGGGGCAACAGCGCTGCACGGTTGTAGGCCGGGATGATGACGCTGACCGACATGGGAGTGGGCTGATGTCCGTTCGACCAATCCTCTCCTAGTTTGGCCGGGCACGTGCGTCCAGCGATGCGGTCGAAATGATTGGATAAGCACCCACGGAGACATGGACGGACGCGCCTGGGCTCCAGGCCGCTGCGCGACAACGCGCCAGCCGCGACCAACACCGCCTGCCCTTCCCAATTCGTCCCGCTCAGGGGTGAATCCAGCATCCGTGCCGTGGCGTGACCCTATGCCAGGGCGGCCTCGTCACGCCGATCAAGCCGTCCGAAGCGGCGCCGGACGTAATCGCGCACGCCCATCCTGACAGCCCGGGCGAACTTGTCGTCCGACAGGCTCCAGACCAGCACTCCCCGCCAGGAGCGGGGCGGTGCGCTGGCCGCCTCGGCGGTGCTCCAGACGGTCCAGGCCAGCCGGCGCGCCCCGGCGATGCGCCAGCACCGGTCCGTCCTGTGCTTCTCCTGGAACAGCAGCATGTTGCGGATGCCGTAATAGGTCTTGACCGGGCTGCGGAGGCCGCCGAACGAGCGGGATTCCTTGTGCTGGATGCGCACCGTTGCATCGCAGAAGCAGCGATAGCCGCCGGCCCGGGCACGGCGGCCGAAATCGGCGTCCTCGTAGAGCAGGAAGAAGCGTTCGTCGATCAGGCCGACGCCCCTGAACAAGGCGAGCGGCGCCAGCAGGCACGAGCCGTTGACAACATCGATCTCGAACACCCCCGGCCGCTCCGGCACCGCGCGCGCCTGCAGCCCTGGAGGCTGCGGAACCGTCGGATCGAGCTGCACCCGATCGTCGGCGCCATAGGAATCGATCGCCGGATGCAGGATGCAGGGGGGCAGGGCCTGGGCGGTCTCCACCAATCGTCCGATGGCATGCTCCGGCAACACGGTGTCGTTGTTGAGCAGGCAGACCAGGTCGTCGTTGCGGCGCATGGCCAGGCGGATGCCGGTGTTGTTGCCCCCGGCCCAGCCTGCGTTCTCGGCCAACCTCAGCACCTCGACCCGGGGATAATCGGTGAACAACGCCGCATCGAGCGGCTCGGTCGAACCGTTGTCGATCACCAGGACACGGAAGTTGTCGTAGGTCTGCCGGCCGAGGCTGGCGATGCATTCGCGGGTATCGTCGAGCCCGTTGTAGTGCAGCACGACGACGAGCAGCGAGCGGCCCATGGCGCGGCTCAGCGGCGCGCGAGGCGGCGGATGACGGCGAGCGCATCCGCTTCGGCCCCGTCCGGGCGGCCGGCCGCGAGCCACGCGACCAACAGGGATGCGGCATAAACGCCGGCGCCCAGGCCGACCGCGACCACCAGGTCAAGCAGGCACCGCGCGTTGACGGTGTTCCGATAGGTCCAGCCGAGGCCGGCCCAGTTCAGTACCGCCGCCATGCAGCAGGCGGCGATGAGGGGCCGCGCCACGCTTGCCAGCAGCTTGCGCGGCTCAAGCTTCAGGCGGCGGATGCCGGTGACGACGTAAAGAGCCTCCCGGGCCACGCTGGTTGCCGCTATCGCCGTCGCGCCGCCAATCAGGCCAAACCCGGAGATCAACGCCAGCAGCAGGACCACCTGCAGAATGGTCGTGGCCACCGTAATCCGCAGCACGGTCTTCAGCCAGGCATTGGCCGAGAACAGCGCCTCCGCCAGGGCGTTGAACAAGCTGAGCGAGGCGGCGATGCCGAGCAGTTGGACCAGCGGCACCGCGGCCAGCCATTCCTGCCCGAAACAGAGGGCAATGACCGGGTAGGCAACCAGCGACAGGCCGACATTGAGTGGGACCGTGATCAGCGCCAGCACCGACAGGACACGGAGCAGGGTTGCCGCGCCGTCGGCGCCCTCGCGCTTTTCCTCGACAAATCCGGAGAACAGCGCCCGGCACAGCGAGGCGACGATCTCGCCGTTCGGCAACGAGGCGATCTCGCTGCCGATGCCGTAGATGCCGACGGACGTGGTGCCAAGCAGGCGACCGATGATCACCGTGTCGGCCCGGCCCCCCACCATTCCGAACAGGCCGATAATCCACTCCCAGAACGAGTAGCCGAAGATCTGCGGCAGTCCCGCCACGCCGAATCGCGGCCGGTAGGGATGCAGGATGTAGCTGAGGGCAACGGTCAGGACCTGGTTGGCGACGATGCCGCCGATGAGTGCCCAGTGGCTGCGCCAGATGAACGCCGCCGGAATGGTGACGGCCAGCGCCAGCACCCGCGGGATGATTCTGATCTTGAATTCCATGTCGAAGGCGAGCCGGCAGCGGTATTCCACCACGCCGATGTTCTGGAAGGCATTGATCGCCCAGCCGGCCGCCAGCACCCACACCACCGGTGCCAGTTCCGCGTTGTTGAAGAAGTGCGCGATGGAGATGGCGGCGGCCGCCATCACGCCGCTGATCAACAGGCCGCGGACGACATTGATGGTGAAGCCGGCATCATAGATCGCGCGGTCCGCCGAGCCGGTGCGGATGATCGCGCCCTCGACGCCGAAGCCGGCCACCGCATCGAGTCCCTGGATCAGGCCCATCGCCAGCGAGACGATGCCGAAATCATCGGGGGTCAGCAGCCGGACCAGGACGAGGGTGCTGCCGACGCCGATGAAGCGGGTCGCGAAGCGCCATCCGATGATCCAGCCGGCGCCCAGGGCGGTACGGGTGAGGATCGATCGGGAGGACCTCTCCTGGGAATGCAGGTGCAGGCCGGCGTTATCCATTGCCGCGCCTCCTGCCGCGAGAGCGGCGGACCACTCCAAAGGCCGGCAGGGGTCCGGCAATCTTCACCCGCGGGGCATCGATGGGCTGGCGCGACAGGTTGGCCGGAGGCGGCGCGGGCACGTGTGCAATGGTCAGCATCCGTTGTCGTCAGGCGGCCCGGAGCCTGCGGCAAACAGTGCCGCGGCGACAGCAAATGGATGAAGACGCCCGCGTCATCGGCCGGTCCGTTGTCCTGAAGAACAAACCTTCATCCTCACTCCTTGTATCAGGTCAGCCCAAAGGGCTGTCGGCATCATAGCCAAATTCTCGCCTGCCCGGGAGGCGCGGCAGCCACGCCAGCCACCGGCAGGAGTATAAATCCTCATCCGTCCCAGGTTCTTCAGATAGCCAGTGGTCCGGGCGCTGCATTCCGGCTGGGAGGTGCGTTCTCATATCGCCCCGCGCTTGGGCAAGCTGCTCTGCTGAACCTGAAAACCGAGAATGGCAGCCGCATGCCGTGCGGAGCGCGCCTCTGGTCGGACGTCAGGGATAGACCTGCAGCAAGATCGCGTCCGGCCCGGAATAGACCGCCTTGTATGCAGCGAAATACGCATCGAGCGGCCCGAACTCGTGGTCGTTCCAGTCGAACAGCCCAGGCGCTTTGCGGTGGATGACGACGTACTTGACGCGATTCTCGGCGAGTTGCCCGCGCTGCGCCTGCAGGTCTTGCGTAATGAGGCGGTCGCGAAGGGTCTTGGAGAAATCGCGCGCAACGACGCCGCTCACGATCGGATGGCCATGGCAGAGCTGGTAGGCCATGGCCGCATTCATATCCCGGTAGCCGAGCGGCAGATCGAGGACGGCGAAATCGGGGTTGCCATCAGCGGCGACGAGCGCGTAGGCGGGCGGACAGGCATAGGGGGTGACCGGCACCGGGCGGGGGTACCAATCGGCTGCAAGGAGCAAGACGGGGACCGCGAGCAGCGCCTGGCCACGCCCGCTGTTGCCGAGCCGGCGACCTGCGGCGATCGCGAGTCCGACGCCAATCGCGAGGAAAAGATAGGCGAACACGATGGCCCGCGCCGGCGCCCGAACATTCCGAAAGAACGGGAGGTCGCTGATCAGGTAACCCGGCATGGGGACGAGAGGGTGTCCGAGCAGGTGCAGCCAATTGCCGCTCGCGATCACCAAGAACACCAGGGTTCCGGCGATCAGAAACGGAAGATGCCGACGTTCGGCCGCCGCGGATCGGGTGGACAGCCAAGCGACGAAAGCGAGATTCACCAGTCCCAGATAGACCGTCGCCTCAAACTCGTTGCCGGTCAGTCGCCAGCGAAAAGCGGCACCCAGCGCGCCGAGCAAGTGGAGTCGAGGGAACACCACGTATCCAAGCAGATCGGCCACATAGTCATCGGAACCGCTGAGGTAGACGTCCGCGCCGGACGCTGCGGTCACGATCATCGGAGCGAGCAGCGGGCCTGCAATGATGATGAGACCCGCGACATGAGCCCCGAGTACGGCCCAGTCCCTGCGTCCCGGCCAGGCACGGTTGGCGACGGCCTTGTAGGCATAGTAGAAAACCAAGAAATACATACAATAAAACAGGTAATACCAACAGGAGAGCGCACTCAGAACGTAGAAGACCACTGAAGCCGCAAGGCACAGCCGGCTGCGGCGCTGGTCGGCGATGATGAGGAACAGGACAAAGAACGGAATGAACTCGATGGAGGCCACGTGCATGTGCACCTGGACCTGCGTCATATGCCCCGGATTGAAGGCGAAGATGGCGCCACCAATCAGCGCGCTGAAGCTCTCCTTGGTGAAGTGGCGAACGAGACAGAAAGCGCCAATCGCGGAAATCGGGAAGGAGACCAGGAGCAGGACGTTGTGCAGCGTCACTAAGGCATGCGTGGTCGCCGGCAACGCAGGCGCAATGAGCGCGGCCAGGAATGTCTTCGGATAAGCGAAAGAGTGGTAGAAGAGAGGCGTGCCTTCCGGATACTTGATAAAATTCGTGAAGAACAAGTCCGAAACGGTGTGCAACTTGGTTACGAAATACCACGTATTCCAGAAGTCCTGAAGGTTCTCGTGCGGCGGCCCCAGCAGACTGACGTCGATGCTCTGCAGAACGTTGCGGAATACGATGCATGTGAGTGCCATATAGACCAGACCGACCCAGGCCAAGCGCGTCGCCCAGACGACGGATGTGGCGAAGGACGGGCGGAACTCTGCCTCGCCTACGTCGACACGGACCACCGCGTCCTCCAGCACGTTCATAGCCGCACGCTTCGATCCGGTTGCGTAATATGCTTCGAGCCCGCTGTCCGCCATACTGGTCGTCACAAGACACCTGAGCGCAGATTGACGCAGACCGCAAGCGAAGGCTGCCTCGAATTGAACTTTGGGTACGCCAGCCAGTGCCGGGCACTGAGTGCTATATAAATCCGCTAGCTTTCGAGCGAAAACCCGGCTATGGCTTGGCAAATAACGTTTAACCGTTTGCTGGATGATCCCACGCTTCATCGACCGCATGCTTGCCGACGCCCCGGGCAACATCGGTGCTTACTATAACGCGTACAAGGCCTACCGCTGGGGCGATCCCTACATCCGGCTCGTCGCTTCATTGGCCGACCGGCAACGGCTTGCGGTCGACGTCGGGGCCCACCTCGGCGACTACACGTTCTTCATGCGCCGGCATGCGGCCGGCTGTGTCGCATTCGAATGCAATCCCGCCCTGGCCGACCATCTGCGAAGGCGGTTCGGCCGCTCCGTCGATATCCGATCGGAGGCGGTGTCCGATCGGGCGGGAGCCACCGTGCTGCGGGTTCCGACCGACCAGGCGAGCGGCCTCGGACGCGCAACGATCGAGCCAAACAACCCGCTGGCCGAATTCGCCGATTGCCGGCCGGTGAGCGTGCGGACGGCCCGACTCGACGACGTGCTGGAGCGGCCGGTGGGGTTGATCAAAATCGATGTCGAAGGGCATGAACTGGCGGTATTGCGTGGCGCCATGCGAATTCTGGAGCGCGACCGCCCCAATCTGATCATCGAGCTCGAAGAGCGGCATGCACCAGGCTGCGTAGCCGAGGCGTTCGCCTTCCTGGGCCGGTTGAACTACCGCGGAGCCCGTCTGCAGAATGGTCGGCTGGTGCCGATCCAGGCGGACGGCGTGGCCGGGGGGATGTGGAATTACGTGTTCACTCCGGCCACCCCCGCGGTGGCTGCAGACCCCGGAAAATCTCCACCACCCGCCGCGCCGCGGGATTGAGCACCGTGTCCCAATCACGCGCCATCGCCAGCGAACCCTCGCGTGGCGCGCCGCCGATGACCGTCCGCGCCCCCCGCAGCAGGCCCTCGGCGAAATCTCGAACCGTCGGCCCGACGGTGATGATATTGCGCGACAAGGTGGCCATCGCGGCTGCCGTTTTGGTGGCGAACCCGTTCGTCACGGACAGCCCGCCACAGGCCGCCATCTCCAGTACTGGATAGCTGGTATGCGGGGACAGCATAGGACACAGCAGCACGTCTGCCTGCCGCAATAACTCGCCGTAGCCGACATAATCCAGCCACGGCGCTGGCCGCAGCACGTGCCCGGCGCCCAGCGACAAGTTCGGCACGCTGCCGCGGCTGCCGATCGACAGGAATTCCCAGCCGGCGAATTCGGCCTCCGCGGCAACCCGTCGCAGCGCCATGAGCCCGATGCCGAACATGTTCCGGGTATTGCTTGGCCGTGCGTAGAACAGCAGTCGCCGCGGCCGCGCCGGCGAGTCGGGCGGAGGCAGGTGGAACAGGTTGGCGTCGACGGCCGGTTCGAACACCACCGCACGGCTCCTGGTAAGCGGATCGGCCAGCCGTCCGAGCGGTTGGCTGAACAGGAATTCAGCCAGCAGCGCCTCATTGACGATCGGCCAGAAATCCATGCCGTAGGTTTCCACCGCCCGGGCATAATTGCTCGACCACGGATAAAACGCGGGCTCGAACTCCTGCAGCATGTAGAAGAACTGGCGGATTGGCAGGAGCGGCAGCACCTCCTGCAACTGCTGCGCCGTCGTCCAATGAGTCGCGATGAAGCCGTCCCGCGGCCCAAGCTCCAGCGGCCGGCCCGGCTCTGCCGCCGATGCCAGCGTCAGTTCGATGCCCTTATCGCCCGCGGTCAGCGCAGCCACGTGGCGCCGCAACCACGCCGGGTCGATGCGGTTCGGTTGCACCGTGGAAACCAGCCGTACCGCGATGCCCTCCCGGGCGATGCGGGCCGCAAGGTTGATGATGGTATTCGGACCGCCGGTCATCCCCAACTGCGTCCATGCCGAATCGAGGACGTTCAGCCGCGGCGCTCCACCATGGCGGTGATCGAAGAGGACGTGCATCGGCACCGCATGCATCACGTCGATCAGCCGTCGCTCGAACAGTGCCGGATGGGTGAACTGCAGCAGGTTATGGGCCAATGCCTCGGGATCGGATCGCAACAGCCGCAGGCTTCCGGCGATCTTGCCCGGCAGACGGCGCAGCGTCTGCCATCGTGTGCCGATGCCTATGCCCGGGCCTGGCCGCCTCGGCTCCCCACTCACGGCGCACCCGCTTCAGGCATGCCCGGGCCATTGTCCTCGCCAGACCGGCCGACAGCGATGAGATATTGAAATTCGACGAACCGTTTCGGGACCAGGAACCGCATCGGCTTCTGGCTGTACCAGCGGCCCTCCCGCTCGGAAATCCAAAGCGAACAGAACAGATTTGGACACAGAAAGGTGGCCAGGACTCGACGCACCGAATATCCTGTGCTTTCGAAAAGCTCGACCGCCGTTCGCCTTGTGAAGAAGCGCAGATGGGTCCTGTCAAGAAGGCCCTCCTCCGCATAATCCCAACGCCCGCGCAGGAACAGGTTCAGAGAGACCTTGTAGTGCGCGACATTCGGCACCGAGGCGATGAACACCCCATCCTTCGCCAACTTCTCCCGGAGCCGGCGGAGGATCGTCCATGGATCGGCCAGATGCTCGAGCACGTCGAGCGCCAGGATGAGGTCGAACCGCTCCTGGCGAAAACCAAAGTCGGAAGCGGCTGCATCGCCGATCTCGACGTCATCGAAAACCAGGCGGGCGGCCCTGGCCGCTTCGGGCTCCTGCTCCACGCCGGCGGCGTACTTGACGTCCCGGATGGAGCGCAGCCATCGCATGGTTCCGCCAGCGGCACATCCGACCTCCAGGACCGATTCAACGCGGGCCGGCAGCAGCGGCTCGATCTCGCGCCGGACGTTCTGGAAGTAGCCGGGCCGCTCCGCGCCTCCTACGCCGCCCGCAATGCCCAAAGAAGCGTTGCGCCCATCGGCTTCACCGCCCATGCGCAGGTGCCTTCGTCAACATGGACGGGTTGATGACGGTACCCGGCCCCACCTCGAACCAATGCAGTGGCACTGCCACGCCGCCCAGGCTCGCCTTGTAGCGCTGCTCGCCAGCAAGAAAGTCATAGCCCTCCATCCCTTCTTCCAGCGCTGCCTCGATCGCCGCCTGATGGCAGGTCAGCCCGGGCTTCTCGTGGGCCGAGGCCCTCGCGTAGTCGAAGCCGCTCTGATAGGCCAGCACGCGGCCGCGGAAACGAAAATTGTAGAGGTAGCCGATCACCCGCTCGCCCGCCGCGACGCACAGCACCTCCACTTCCCTGCGCGACAGGCCGCGCTCCAGCAGCGCCCGGTGGAAGCGCCGAAAGGTCGGCCGGGCGAACGCCCCGGCCTGGCCCCGCCGCCTCCAGCTCGCCTGGTGCAGCACGGCCAGCGCATCCAGCATGTCCCACGCCTCCGCCACACCACCCGCGCGCCGCACCACGATCGGTCCCGCCGCCGCATAGCTCTGCGCCGAGCGTCGCAACTGCCACCGCGTGTTGGCGCTGAGGCTCGCCAGGAACGGCCGGCCCTCGCGCCTAAGCGCCGCCAGATCGATCCAGGGTGCCCCCCGCGTCTGCAAACGCCGCACTCGCCCGCTGCTCCCCGCCGCCCGCAGCGCCGCCTCGCCGACCCCGCTCAGCACCACCCGGGAGCCCCCTTCCGGGGCCCGCAACGCCGCCGCCAGCACCTCCGACAGCAACCCCTCCCAGCCCCGGCGCAGCAGCGGGCCGTTGTGCTCGACGTACACCGAATCCAGTTCGGCACATCCGCTCTCGCCCAGAAACAGCACCGGCCGCGCCAGCCAGCGCCAGCGCCGGTTGAGCAGGGCAAGCGCCACGGCAATGCCGTCCGCCTCCGCGCTCAACAGCACCGGATCCGCAAAGCGCTCCTCGGCCAGACACCCGACCCATGTCCAGGACTGGAAGAACGAGATCGCCGCCTCGGCCTCCAGCGCCCGCCAGCGATCAGCCACACCCGCGAAGTCGGACGGCCTAAAGAGGGTGATGCGAACCATTCGGGATCGGATCGTACTCGATTCTGCGCCGCCACAATCTTTTCAACACGCAGACGGCCGGCGCGCTATCCTACACATCTCCCCTGCTGCGTCCCAGGAGCCGCCATGCCCGGTCCGTTCTGCCGTTGCCGTCTCGCCGCCCTCGGCTGGATGCTGGCGCTGCTCTCGCTGGCGGCGCCGGCAATGGCCGCCACGCTGGAAGTCGGGCCGGACAAGCCGATGAAGCAGCCTTCCGAGGCCGCCGCCGCGGCCAAGGATGGCGACCACATAACCATCGCGCCGGGCGAATATTTCGATTGCGCGGTCTGGCGGGCCAACAAGCTCCTCATCGAGGGCACCGGCAAGCCGGAAGCGGTGGTGATCACCGACAAGACCTGCAACGGCAAGGGACTGTTCCTCATCGACGGCGAGAACATCACCGTCCGCAACCTGACCCTGACACGCGCCCGCGTGCCCGACGGCAACGGCGCCGGCCTCCGCATGGAGGCCGCCAACCTCACCGTCGAGCATGTGCGCTTCGTCAACAACCAGAACGGCATCCTCACCAATACCGACGTGAAGGGGTCGCTGATCGTCCGCGACAGCGAGTTCCTCAGCAACGGTGGCTGCACCAACGCCTGCGCGCACGGCCTGTACGCCGGCAACCTCGACCTCCTGCGCGTCGAACGATCGAAGTTCTTCGAGACGCGCCAGGCGCATCACATCAAGTCCCGGGCCCGCCGCACCGAGGTGATCGACAGCGACCTCCAGGACGGCCCGAACGGCACCTCGAGCTACCAGATCGAGATCCCCAACGGCGGCGCGGTGGTGGTGCGCGGCTGCACCATCGAGAAGGGCCCGAATTCGGACAACCATATCGGTGCCATCGTCATCGGCATGGAGGGGGTGACCCAGCGGACGCCGGAAATCACCGTCGAGGGCAATCGTTTTCGCGTCGACGGCGGCTATCCATCGTTCCTGGTGGTGAATGAAACCGCCACCGAGGCGGCGCTCAACGGCAACACGCTGACGGCCCCGGCCCAGCCGCTGCGCGGCGACGGCTCGGTGCACTGATCCCGCCGGCCCGGCGGGCCGCAGGGGATTGCGGTTGAGTCGCCGGGAATGCCCAACTAGGTATTCGCCCCGGGCTGAAAGCGTGAGTGGAACGGATGAACGGCATCTGCCTGATCGGCGCCGGCACGGTTTCTGATTGCCATGGCGAGGCGCTGCGCGCGCTCGGCCGGCCGGTCGTCGCGGTGGTCGATGCCGATGCCGCCGCTGCCGGGCGCCTGGCCCGCGCGAGCGGTGCCGTGGCCTACGCCTCGGTGCCGGCGGCGCTGGCGGCGGGCGGGTTCGACCGCGCCCACGTGCTGGTGCCGCCGCCGGCCCATGCCGAGGTCGCGCGGCCGCTGCTCGAGGCCGGCATCCATGTGCTGGTGGAAGCGCCGCTCGCCAGCTCGTCGGCGGACTGTGCGGCGCTGCTCCAGGCGGCCAGCCGCGGCGGCGCGAGGCTCTCGGTCAACCACGCTTTCGTCCACCACCCGGCCTTCGTGCGGCTTGCCCGCATGGTCGAGGTGGAGGCACTGGGGTGGCCGCGCTTCGTGTCCTGCCTCTGCGCCATGGCGCCGCACCGGCCCTCCAGCCCGCTGCTCGAGGGGCTCGTGCCCGCGCTGTCGCAGTTGCTCGCCCTGGCGGGGCCGGCAGGCGAGGTGCGGGCGCTGGCCGATGCCGCGGCGGAAATCGCGTTCTGCCCGTCGGTCACGCTCGCGCTCAAGGGCGAGCGGCTGCCCGCACAGCTTCGCCTCGCCACTCTCCAGTCATTCCCGTTCTGGCAGGTCACCGTGATCTGCGACGACGGGGTGATCGTCGCCGACATCCTCGCCAACCGTGTGGTTCGGCATGTGCGCACCCGCTGGCCGGCGGCGGTGGACGCGCTGCTCTCCGGCGGCATCGCCGCCGGCGGGCTGCTCTCTGATGCCGCCGCCAATGCCGTCCGCCGGCTCGGCGCCGGCTTGCGCCTGACCGGGAGCAGCGACCCATCCTTCCGCGGCCTCAGTGCCTCCGTCGCCGCCTTCCATGCGGCGCTCGACCGCGGCGAGGCGCCGGCGCCCGACGGCGCCCTCGGAGCCGCGCTGGTCGCGCTTGCCGAACGCATCGCCGAGGTCCTGCCGGCGCCGGTGCCGGTCGCGGCCGCACCCGCCGCCGAAGCGGCTGCGGCAGACGTGGCGGTGCTCGGCGGCACCGACTTCATCGGCACGCACGTCGTACGCCACCTGCTGGCCGCCGGCCTCAGGGTCTATCGCGGGGATATCCGCGACGAGGCGGCCCTCGCCCGCGCCATCGCCGGGACGCCGGTGGTGGTCAATCTCGCCCATGACGGCGGCGGCGAGGGCTTCGAGGCGGTGCGCGACGCCATGCTGGGCGGCGCGGAGACGGTGGCGCGCGCCTGCCGCGCGCAGGGCGTGCGGCGGCTGGTGCATGTCGGCTCGATCGCCTCCCTCTACCTCGGCCCGCAGGAGGCGCCCGTCACCGGCGCGACGCCCTCCGATCCGCAGGCGGAGACGCGGGCCGATTTTGCGCGGGCGGCGGCGCTCACCGAGCGCCGGCTGCTCGAGCTGCATACCGCCGAGGGCCTGCCGGTGGTCATCCTGCGTCCCGGCGTGGTGGTGGGGGAGGGGGGTGTGCCCTTCCATCCCGGGCTCGGCTTCTACCATGCCGAGCAGCACTGCATGGGCTGGAACCGCGGGCACAACCCGCTGCCGTTCGTGCTGGTCGAGGACGTCGCCGCGGCGGTGCTGGCGGCGATCCGCGCCGAGCGCGTCGAGGGGCGCTGCTACAACCTGGTCGGCGACGTGCGGCCGAACGCGCGCACCTACGTGGCGGCCCTGGCCACCACGCTACACCGGCCGTTGCGCTACCACCCGCAGTGGCCGACCTGGCTGTGGCTGAAGGAACTCGGCAGGTGGACGGTCAGGCATCTGGCCGGCCACCGCGCGCCGATGCCGACCCGGCGCGATGTCCTCTCCCGAGGCATGGTCGCCAGCTTCGACTGCACGGACGCGAAACGCGACCTGAACTGGCAGCCCGGGGCCGACACCAACCGCTTCTTCGCCCGCGCCGTGCGAGTGTATGCGCCCAGGCCAGGGGCGCTGCCCCTGGACCCCGCAAAGGGCCGAGAGGCCCTTTGATCCCTTTCGTTTGGGGTCCAGGGCGGAGCCGTCGCGCGAAGGCGCGCGCCGGGCCTGGCGGAGCGCGAGGCAGCGCTTCGCCATCCATGAGCCCGTTGCTGTTGCATGTCTTTCCCACCTTTGCCGTGGGCGGGGCGCAGGTGCGGTTCGCCGCGCTGGCCAACCGTTATCCCCGCGCCTGGCGTCATGCGATCGTCGCCATGGACGGCGACCTCGCCTGCCGCGCGCGGCTGGCGCCGGATCTCGCGGCGAGCTTTCCCGCCGTGGCGCTCGTCAAGGGCGACACGCTGGGCAATCTCCGGCGCTGCCGGCGGGCGTTGCTTGCGCTCCGGCCGGATCTGCTGGTGACCTACAACTGGGGCTCGATCGAGTGGGCGCTCGCCAACCTTCTGGTGCGGATCCCCCATGTTCATGTGGAGGACGGGTTCGGGCCGGAGGAGCGGGATCGCCAGTTGCCCCGGCGGGTGTGGACGCGGCGGCTGGCGCTGCGCCGGGCCGTGGTGGTGTTGCCTTCGCGCACCCTCGAGCGGATCGCCCGCGGGGTCTGGCGCCTGCCGCAGGTGTGCACCATCCCGAACGGGGTGGACCTTGCCTCGTTCGCTCCGGCAAACGGAGGCGGGGAGGGGGCGGAGCCGGTCATCGGCACCGTCGCCGCATTGCGCCCGGAGAAGAATCTCGCGCGCCTGCTGGAAGCGTTCGCGCTGCTGCCCTCGCCGGCGCGGCTGGTGATCGTCGGCGACGGCCCGGAGCGGGCGGCCCTGGAAGGGCTGGCCAGCCGGCTGGGACTGGCCGGCGCGGTCGATTTCTTCGGCCACCAGGCCGATCCGCGATGGGCCTTGCGGAGCTTCGATCTGTTCGCGCTCTCCTCGGACACCGAGCAGATGCCGCTTTCGGTGCTCGAGGCGATGGCCAGCGGGCTGGCGGTGGCGGCGACCGACGTGGGCGACGTGGCGGCGATGCTGGCGGAAGAGAACCGGCCCTTCGTGGTGGCCCCGGAGGCGGGGGCGCTGGCCCAGGCGATGGCCACCCTGCTGGCCGATCCCCGGAGGCGGCGCAGCATCGGTGCCGCCAACCGGGCCCGGGCGGAGCGCGCGTTCGATCAGGAGGTCATGTTTGCGGCCTACGCCTCACTGTTCGACGAGATGACGGGGGGAGACCGTTCCGCGACAGAACGGTCATGATCCCGCTCCCCGAGCACCCGCCGGAACAGCTCGAGCTGCCCCTGGCTGGTCGGCTGCCAGCCGAACCGCTCCGCATAGGCCCGCGTCGCCGCGCGCGACGGCAGCTCGGACCACAGGTCCCGCACCGCGGCGGCGATGCCCTCGGAGGTGTTCGCCGACACGATCAGCCCCGCCGCACGCTCCCGCACCACCTCGCCATTGCCGGGGATGTCGCTCGCCACCACTGGCGTGCCGCAGGCCATCGACTCCAACAGCACATTCGCCCAGCCCTCCCGGCTGGAGGCGAGGACGGAAATGTCGGCCGCGTTGTAGTAATGCAGCAGGCCTTCATGCGGCTGCCGCCCCACCAGCCGCACCCGCCCGCCCACCCCAAGCCGTTCGGCCAGCGCCGCCAGGGCTGCCCGCTCCGGCCCCTCGCCGACGATCATCAGATCGAACTCCCGGAGGCCCGCCAGCGCGCCGATGGTCAGGTGATGGCGCTTGCGCTCGATCAGCGCGCCCACCGAGATCAGCGTCGGGCGGGTGATGCCGAGCGCCGTCCGGGCGGGGGCACGGGCGAGCGGGCGAAAGGTTTGCGTATCGACGCCGTTACGTAACACCGTAACTGCGGACTCCGCCACCCCCAGGCGCACCAGCCCCGCCCGCAGCCCGGCGCTGACCGCAATGACGGCCGCGGCCCGCCCGACCGCCTCGAGAATCAGCCGCCGCGGCGTCGGATAATCCGGCCACTGCGTCACGTCCGACCCGCGGGCGGTCAGCACCACGGGCAGCGCGAACTCCGCCCCCAGCCGCACCGCCGCGACGCCGTCGGGATAGAGGTAATGGGCATCGATGAGGTCGAACCGCTCGCCGCTCTCGAGCAGGCGGCGCACCGCGCGCCGGCTGGCCTGGTGCAGCAGGAAGGGGGAAACGCCCGCCCCGATGCCCGGAATGGCGAGGAAGCGCGGATGGTGGACCACCAGCCCGTGCCGGATCTCCCGCGTCGGCACCCGCGCATAGGCGCCCCAGCGGCCGAATGCCGCGGCCCCCGAAGGGAAGCAGGGCACCGGCGCCAGCACCGTGGCGGTCGCCTCGCCGCTGGCGAGGAGGTGGCGCAGCCGGTTCTCGACGAAAACCCCGTGCTCCGGCTGCTCCCGGTTGGGAAACAGCGTGCTGAAGGTCAGCAGCCGCAGCATCGGCACCGCTACGGCTTCGCCCCGCCCAGATCCTGCAGCAGCTTGCGGGCCGCCGGCTTGTCGGCGAACTCGACCGGCGCGCTGACCACCTGGTTCAGCACCGCGATCGCCTTGTCCTTCTCGCCGGCTTCGTTCAGCGCCACCGCCAAGTGGTAGAAGATGGTCGGGTCGGTCGACAGGTTGCGGCCGGCCTGGGTCAGCAGCAGCACCGCCACCTTGGCCTCGCCCTGTTTGGCGAGGATCCAGCCCAGCGTGTCGGCGGACTGCGGCGTGGGGGCGAGCAGGTAGGCCTTCTGGGCCAGCGGCCGCGCCTGCGGATCGTCGCGGGCCTGGTAGATCCAGGCCAGGTTGTTCAGCGCCACCGGGTCGCTCGGCTGCAGGGCGAGCACCGCCTTCAGGTTTTCCTCGGCCTCCGCCATGCGGTTGTTCTGCAGGTTGAGCGAGGACAGCGCCCGCAGGGCATCGATGTTGTTCGGCTCACGCAGCAGCCAGTCCCGCAGCAGTTGCCGCGCGTCGGCTGACCGGCCGGCGGCATTCAGGGCAATCGCGGTCGCCACCGCCAGCATGCCCGAGGGGTCCGCCTTGAACTCGGCCTGGTAGGCGGCCGCGGCATCGGCGTAGCGCTGCACCGAGGCATAGAGCCCACCCTTCAGCATGCGTGCCACTGGCAGGTTGGCGGTGTCCGTGGCCAGCGCGGTGGCGGTGGCAAGCGCGGCATCGAGACCGCCGGTGCGGAAATCGGTCGCCACCAGGGTCTGCAGCAGCAGCAGGTTGCCGGGCAGCACTTCCAGCCCCTTGCGGAGCACCGCCTTGGCCTCGGCAACGTTCTTGTCGCGCGCCAGCAGGTCGGCCAGCCGGCGGCGCGCATCGATGTCCGCCGGGTTGGCATCCAGCACCTGGCGGTAGGAATCCTCCGCCTGCTGGTCCATGCCCAGGGCTTCCTGCAGCCGGGCGCGGGCAGCCACCACGCCGGGCAGCGCGGCCTGCTCCTTCGGCAGCTCATCGATCAACGCGTACGCCTTGCGGGTCTCGCCGGTCCGCGCTAGCAGGTCGGCCATGGCCAGCGCCAGGCCGGCATTGCCCGGCGCCGCCTTGCGGGCCGCTTCCATCAGCGCGACCAGCCGGTCCGCCCGGTTTTCCGCCAGCAGGATGCCGGCCAACGCCGACAATGCCGCCACATTGGCGGGTTCCTTGTCGAGCAGGGCCATCAGCAGCTTCTCGGCGTCGGCACCACGTCCCTGCATGGTCAACACCTTGGCCAGGTTCAGCCGCGCCGCGGTGGAGTTGGGATCGGCGCCGAGCGCACTCTCGAAGGCGGTCCGCGCACCATCGAGATCGAGCTGCCCCATGCGCACGAGACCGAGCAGGTTGGCGGTTTTCGACGGATCGGCGCCCGGCTGTTGGCGCAGCTTGTCCAGTTCGCTGGCGGCACGGTCGACGTCGCCGGCGGCCAGCGCCGCCATCACCAGTTGCTCGCCGAGGCCGCTCTTGTCGGGCGTCAGCTCCAGCGAACGGGCGAGGTTGCGCTCCGCCCCGCCGGCGTCGCCGATGCCCAGCCGGATGGCGGCGATCCGCGCCAACACCTCGGAATTATCGCTGGCCAGCCGCGCGGCCTTGTCGAGCGCCTCCAGCGCCAGCGCGGTCTGGCCGGACTGGACGTAGCCGCTGCCGAGCAGTTCCAGAAGTTCGACGTCAACCAGCCCGGCATCCGACGCGTGCTTCAGCACCTGGACCATCTGTTGTGGCCGGCGCGCCCGCGCATAGATGCGGGCCAGCAGCTTGTAGCCGGCGATGTCCTGCGGCGCCCGGGCTACGTATTTGCTTGCTGCGTCGATTGCCTGCTCGATCTGGCCGAGGTTGGCCTTCACCAGCGCCTGGAAATACTCGCCGCGCGGGAAGCGCGAGATGACCGGCGAAATCTTCTGCGCCGCGCCGTCGGCGCCCTGCCAATCGCCGGCCCGCGCCAGCAGCACGGTCAGGAAGTAGTTGGCGAGCGGGTTGCGGGCATCGATCGCCAGCGTGGCATCGACGTCCTGCCGGGCCTTGTCGGGCTGATTGAGCAAGATCAGCGCATTGGCGCGCTCGAGCCGGATATTGATGGCATCCGGTGCGATCGCCAGCGCCTCGCTGAAAGCGGCCACCGCGGCAGCGTAGTTGCCGCGCTGCTCCTGTAGCTCGCCCTTCAGCAGCAGGGCATCGACCGAATGCGGATTGATTTTCAGCGCACGCTCGGTGTTCTGCTCGGCATCGACGGGATCGTTGCGCGCCAGCGCGATGCGGGCAGCGGTGAGCGGGGCTTCGGGAATGGTCGGTGCCAGCCGCTCGGCCTCGGCGATGGTCGTGCCGGCCTCCGCCACCTGCTTCAACCCCAGCTCCGCCAGCGCCCTGGTGACCAGCAGGGGGGCGGCCTCCTCCGGCGCAAGGCCGCTAACGGCGATGTCCTTCACCTCCTGGAAGCGTCCCTGCGCAAGGTAGGCGCGGGCCAGCAGGGGCATCACCACCCGATTGTTCCATCCCTCGCTCTGGGCCAGCTTGAGTTCCTTCTCGGCGGCCACCGGATCGCCGAGCTGCAGCTGCACCGCGCCAAGCCGCCAGTGTGCCTCGGCGCTTTGCGGCCGGTCGCGCACCATGGCGCGCAGTGCGATCTGCGCCGTCCTGAGGTCGCCATGCGCCATGGCGGCGCGGGCGATGCCCAGCTGATCGTGCGTCCGATGCCAGTACCAGGCACCGCCGGCGGCGCCACTGCCGAGCAGGAGGATCGCCAGGACGACCAGAAGATATTTCTTCTTCATGTCTCACCAAGGCCGGGGAAAAACGCTGCCGCTGCGGGCGGTCCGCACAGGCATACCGCGTTCTGCTCCGTTCTGCCGAGACGTTTCGCCACCGCCAGGGCTCAGCGCGCTCCCTTCCGGAACAGCACCACCCAGACCGTCAAAAGCAGGATCAGCAGGGTCAGCGCCGGGCCGCGATGCCGCACGTAGTAGAGGTCGTAGGACAGCTTGGCGCGGGCATCCTCGATCGAGGCTCCATAGGGGTAGTTGACCTGTGCCCAACCGGTCAGCCCCGGCTTCACCCGGGCGCGCTCCCGGTACAGCGGCAGCGCGCCGGCCAGCTGCTCGACGAAATGCGGGCGTTCCGGACGCGGACCGACAATGCTCATTTCGCCGCGCAGCACGTTGACCAGTTGCGGCAACTCGTCGATGCGGGTGTGCCGGATGATGTGGCCGACGTGGGTGATGCGCGGATCGGCGGCCGTCGCCCAGCGCGGGCCGCGCACCTCGGCGTCGGTTTGCATGCTGCGGAACTTGAACAGCACGAACGGGCGGCCGTCGAGGCCGATGCGACGCTGGCGGTAAAGCACCGGCCCCGGCCCCTCGAGCCTGATCAGCAGCGCGGTCAGGAGCATCAGCGGCAGGGTGAACAGCAGCAACGCGAGGCTGAGCAGGATGTCGCCGCCGCGCACCAGGGCCGCGCTCACGGCGCCCTGCCGGCCGGCGCGCGACGGCACCGTGGCGCGGGCGTCGGGGCGGTCGATATCCATCCGGCACAGCCGGCGCTCCCAGAACTCGGCCGCGCCGAAGATGCGGCCGCGCCGCCAGTTGCCACTCTGCCAGAGTGCGATCTGGCACGGGCTGAGCAGGCTTTGTGCCGCATTAGTAATAATGATACCCCAGACCCTTCGTGCCCTGAGCAGGGCCGGGGTCAGCCGCACCGCCTCGCCGGCAGACAGCACCGAAATGACCCTGAAGCGGCTTCGGCTCAACGCTGCAACCAGCCGGGCGGCGGCGGCGTCATCCGGTCCGGCGCCCACCACCAGGGTGCGGCGGACCAACAGATCGGCCCTGATGGCATGGCTGAACGCCAGCCGGACCACCAGCACGAACAGCACCCAACCCGCCAGCGCGCCCGCCGGCAGCAACACGCCGCCTGCCGTCACGGCGTCGAAATCGATGCCGGCAAAGCGCCCCGCGAACCAGATCGCGGGCAGGGCGAGGCAGCCGCCGAGCGCGGTCGCAGCCAGCAGGCGGCCGGTTTCGCCGTAAAGGTCGCGGTTGTACAATCCGGCCGCGAACCAGACCGCGCCGAAGGCCAGGCCCAGCACCCCCGCCTGGTGGACTGCGTGCAGGCGCAACAGGTTGCCGGCGACGCCCTCCGGCAGGCCGGCCGAAAGCAGCAGGTAGGCCAGCAAGCTGCCGCCCGCCACTTCGGCGCACCACAGGCCCAGCAGTTCCGGCGAGATCGGCTGGCCGAACGGCTGGCCGCCGACCTCGCCCTCGCCGGCAGCGACTCGGACCAACGGGCGCGGCGTGCGGAGAACCGACGAACGGCGGTGGGGCGAAAGGCGTACGGCGCGATCCGGATACGAAACCCCGGTCAGGTCGCGCGCGCCGGCTTTACGCAAGATGCCCTCTGCGGCCTGGCAGAAGGCAGGCACGGGCTGGTGGGACAACAACAAGGAAAGACGTGTACATCACTCGTCCGATCGACGCTTGCCGCGCGCGTCAATTGTCGGCGTTCCGTGGGCCGGCTTTAAAGGCAATTCCAACGATACAGTCAAGCAATATCGGCCATCAGCGCGGCCTGTTTTCGCGCCTTTGTGATTGTGTTGGAATTACAACTTCCTTGCGATGGTTTTGCCCGAAGGACAACCGGAGGTCGTGCCGTTGCTGTCGGATTCTTCGTTTCGTTGAGATACCAAATATTCGTGCTATCGGCAACTCGTCCGTGCTATGACTGTATCCGATTGCGACAGGCTATCCTTGTGCCGGCACAAACCGATGTCAGACATGATCAGCGTCCGATTGCTGCCCTGCTTCGTCTGGCCGGCATACCCATGCCTGCGCCGCCGGTTCGATGCAGGCGCGTAGCTCAGTGGCAGAGCGCTGTCATTACATGGCAGAAGCCGGGGGTTCGATTCCTTCCGCGCCTATACCATATGCTCACGCGACTTCTCGCTGACGCCGGAACGGTCATGACCGCCACCCTTCGCCTGCTGTTCATCGCGGCGCTTGTCCTGCTCGCTGGTTGTGCATGGCCCGATCGCTCCCTTCGCCAGCCGGCCGCCCCCGCCGTGACGCCGGCGAACGTTGCCCAGGATGTCTACGTCATCGGTCCGGGCGATCAGCTCAGGGTCTTCGTCTACGATGCCCCACAGCTCAGCGTCGACGTGCCGGTGCGCCCGGACGGCAGGATCTCCACGCCGCTGGTGCCGGAAATGATGGCCGCCGGCAAGACGCCGGGCCAGCTGGCCGACGACCTGACCACGCGGCTTAAAGAGTTCGTCAAGGACCCGAATGTCACAGTGATCGTCGCCGGCTTCGTAGGGCCCCTGAACCGGCAGATCCGGGTGATCGGCGAGGCCGCGGATCCGCAGGCGGTGCCTTATCGCGAGCACATGACGGTGCTCGACCTGATGATCATGACCAAGGGGCTGACCCGGTACGCGGCCGGCAACCGCGCGGTGATCGTGCGCCGCGCCGGCGAGCGGCAAGAAACCATCCACGTGCGGCTCGCCGACCTGCTGAAGGACGGCGACATCAGCCAGAACGTCGAACTGCAACCCGGGGACACGCTCATCATTCCGCAAAGCTGGTTCTGAGGAGGGCCGGCATGGACGAATTCCGTTCGCTGTTCCGTCGCTACGGGCTCGGTGCCTGGCGCAAGCGCTGGTTCGCCATCGCGGTGAGCTGGATGGTCTGCGTGGCCGGCTGGGTGTTCGTTTCCACCATCCCCAACCAGTACGAATCGAGCGCCCGGCTTTACGTCGATTCGGATGCCGTGCTGACGCCGCTGCTGCGCGGCCTGGCGCTGGACAGCACCCCCTCCAATCAGCTCGACATGCTGCAGCGCACCCTGCTGAGCCGGCCCAACCTGGAGAAGCTGATCTCGAAGACCGACCTCGAGCTGAGCATCACCGGGCCGGCCGATCTCGAGCGGCTGGTCGCGAACTTGGCCAACGCCATCCGGATCATGCCGCAGACCCACAACCTGTTCACCATTTCCTATCGCAACGCCACCCCCAAGCTGGCCTACGACGTGGTGCAGAACATCCTGGCGATCTTCGTCGAGAGCAAGGTCGGCAGCAGCCGCACCGACATGGATAACGCGCGGGTGTTCCTGCAGCAGCAGATCGCCCAATACGAGCGCCAGTTGCGTGAGGCCGAGGCGCGGCTGGCCGATTTCCGCACCAAGTATGTCGACCTGCTGCCCTCCGATGCCGGCGTGTCGCGGCTGGAGTCCGCGCGCGCCCAGGTGGTGGCGCTGCAGGGCCAACTGACCGATGTGACCACCAGGCGTGACATGATGCGCCGCCAGCTGGCCGCCACGCCGGCGGAGCTGACCATCGAGTCCGATACGCCGGTGATTTTGCCCGGCGGCTTCGGCGCAGCGGCGCCGGCCAGCCAGCTCGCCCAGGCCGAAGCCAGGCTGGCCGAGCTCAGGCTGCGCTACACCGAGCAGCATCCGGAGGTGATCGCCGCCCGCAATCAGGTCGCCGCGCTCAAGGCCGCGGCCGCCGCCGCGCCGGCGCAGGAATCAGCAGCGGCGGCGACGGCGCGAGAGCTTGCGGCGATGCCGAAACCGCGCCCGCACACCATGCCCAATCCGGTCTACGAGCAGCTGCGCATGCAGCTGTTCGACCTGGACTTGACGGTCGCCTCGCTGCAGCGGCAGGTCGCCGACGCCGCCCGCGAACGCGACCGGCTGGAAGAGATCGCCCGCGGCGTGCCGGGCCTGCAGGCCCAGTTCGCCAACCTCAATCGCGACTATGACGTGCTGCACCGGAACTACACCGAGCTGCTGAGCCGGCGCGAGGCGATGCGCATTGCCGCCGCCGCCGACACCGACGCCGAGAAGGTTAAGATGGAGATCATCGACCCACCGCAGGTGCCGCAGATCCCGGTGGCGCCCAAGCGGGGCATGCTGCTCTCCCTGGTACTGATCGCCGGCCTCGGCAGCGGGCTCGGCCTTGCCGTCCTGCTGCTGCAGTTCGACCAGTCCTTCCATTCCGTCGAGGATCTGCGCGCCCTCGGCCTGCCGGTGGTGGGCGGCATCTCCATGCTGGGGGCCAGCGTGCCGATGCGGCGCCGACTGCTCTCGGCGGCAAGCTTCGCCATGTCGGTGCTGTTGCTGTTCGCGGTCTACGGCGGCCTGATCTATCGCCTGCTGCAGACGCCGGACATGGCCTGATGCCGATGCGCCGCCCCCGAGCTCGGCGGCCCTGCGCCCGACTGCCCGCCACCGCCCGGAGCAAAGGCACGCTGCCATGAACGCGGAACGGGGCGAGCATCTGGTCGAACGGGCGGCTGCCTTGTTGCGCGGCAGCGCGGGGCTGACGGCGGAGCCCGCCAGCGATCCGGCGCCACCCCCGCCCGCCAAGGCCACCGCACCGCCCCCGCCGCGGACTGCCGCACCGCCCGTCATGCCGCCCCCGGCACCGGCCGCCCCGCTGCCGAGTATGGCGCCCCTGACATCGCTCGAGCTGCCGCGGCTCGACATCGAAACCATGAAGCGGGCCGGCCTGGCGGTGAGCGGCCGCGAGCGGACCCGCATCTCAGAGGAGTATCGCATCACCGTCGGCCGCATCCTGCGCGTACTCAGGGCCGCCAAGACGCGTGCCGATCCCTCCAACCTGCTGATGGTCACCTCCGCCAAGCCGGCCGAAGGCAAGAGCTTCACCGCCCTCAACATCGCCGCCAGCATCGCCCAGAACGGGCTGGGCGAAGTGCTGCTGGCGGACATGGACGCCAAGCCGAGGTCGCTCAGCGCGCTGATGGGGCTGGCCGACGCACCTGGGCTCTACAACCTGGTCGCCAATCCGGCGCTCAGAATCGAGGACGCCCTGATCCGCACTGCCGTCGGCGGGCTGTCGTTTCTGCCGATCGGCTCACGCGAGGTCACCTCGGCCGAGCCGGGGGTGAGCCGGCCGGTCAGCGCGACGGTGGAACGGTTGCGCCGCCGCTTCGCGCATCATTTCATCCTGCTGGATTGCGCCCCGTGCCTGTCGACCAGCGACCCGAGTACGCTCGCCGCGCTGGTCGATCAGATCGTCATGGTGGTGGAAGCCGAACGGACGCAGCGTACCGAGGTGGAGTCCTCGCTCGAGCTGATCCGCGCCTGCCCGAACATCACCCTGATGCTGAACAAGGTCAGGCTCACCAACAGCTATACCTTCGGCGCCTACTACTATTACGGCGCCAGGCGCTGAACGGTGCCGCGGCGAGGATGGCGCGAAGCGCCCAAAAGATCGGGATCAAAGGGCCTCTCGGCCCGTCGCGCGAAGGCGCGCGCCGGACTTGGCGGGGTCCAGGGGCAGAGCCCCTGGCTTGCTGCCGCGGCGCTGCTCCTTGCCGCGCCGGCGCATGCCCAGCCGCTGCCGGACACCGGCACCACGGTCGAGATCGGCGGCCTGCGCCAGCAGCTCGAGGGGCTGCTCGCCACGGGGACGACCCTGCAGCCGGGGACGGGTACCACCCCGGGCTGGACGATCACGCCGGCCCTCGGCGTGGAAGAGCGCTGGACCGACCACCTGCAGAATCTCGTCGGTGAGAACAAAAGCGCCTTCGTCACCGCCCTCGACCCGTCCGTGCTGATCAACGGCGATACCGCCCGCACCAACACGACCTTGACCTACAACCCCGCGCTGGAACACTACAGCAGCGGCGGCTACCAGGACCGGATCACCCAGAACCTCAACGCCTCGAGCCAGCTCACCCTGGTGCCGGAGCGGCTGTTCCTCGATCTGCGCGGCTACACCAGCATGCAATCCGTCACCGGCGGCTACGGGCCGAACGGCACCGCCGTGCTGTCCCGCCAGAACGAGACCCAGCTCACCGCCTTCTCCGCCCATCCCTACCTGCGCCAGCGGTTCGGCGACCTCGCCTCCGCGGAGGCCGGCGCGGTGCTGTCGCGCACCTCCCAGAGCAGCCTGGCCGCCAGCCCCGGGCAGCTCCCGCTCAGCGCGCAGAATTTCCTTTCGGGGCAGGAGTATCTCGACCTCGCCTCGGGGCCCGACCTCGGCCGCACCAGCGCCGATCTGAACGTCTCCGCCAGCCAGTCGAGCGGCACCGGCGTGATGAACAACGCGCACAGCGCCGACGCCACGCTGCAACTCGGCTACGCCATCACCCGCAACCTCACCGCGCTGGCCTCGCTCGGCTATCAGGACATCCACTACAACGGCTCGCCGCCGTTCAATTATTCCGGGCCATCCTGGAGCGGCGGCGCGCACTGGGTGCCCAACCCGGACAGCTCGATCACCGCGACCTACGGCCGGCGGGAAGGGGTCGATTCCGCCCAGCTCGATGCCAGCTACGCCGTGGGCGCGCGCACACGCATCTACGCCCGCTATTCCGAAGGGCTCACCAGTGGCCTCGAGCAACTGCTCAATGCGGTGAACAGTACCGTCCTGGACCCGCAGGGCAACCCGGTGGACCGTACCAACACCCCGGTGCAGATCGCCGACTTCTTCTATGGCGTCACCGACAACCTGGCGCGGCTGAGCACCGCCTCGGTAACGGCAACGCTGCTGCTCGAGCGCAATGCGATTTCGGCCAGCTTCAACCGCCAGCAGAGTCACCAGGTGGCCGCTGCCAGCGCCGGTGCCGGCCCGCAGAATACCAGTGGCTTCTATGTCTCGCTGACCTGGCAGCGCGACCTCCGGCCGAACCTCACCGCCTCCACCTACGTACAATGGGGCACCTGGCGGAACACGCTGACCACCGGCGGGCAGAATTTCGATTCGCTGGTGTTCAGCCTGAAGCTCGCCTATCTGATCTCGGAGACCCTGAGCGCCTACGGCCAGTACAGCTACACGCGCCAGAGCAATGCGCAGATCCCCGGCGCGGTCCCGCTGCTGCCCGCCAACCTGATCGTCATCGGCGCCCGCAAGACGTTCTGAACATGTATGAACGCTACTACAACTTCACCGCCTCGCCGTTCCAGCTCACCCCGGATGCCCGCTTTTTCTTCAGCAGCCGTGGCCACAGCCGGGCGATCGCACATCTGACCTTCGGCCTGGCCCAAGGCGAAGGCTTCATCATCGTCACCGGCGAGGTGGGCGCGGGCAAGACCACGCTGATCGAACGACTGCTGTCGCAGCTCGACCGCGCCGCCTATGCGGTGGCCCGCATCAACACCACCCAGGTCTCGGGCGAGGACCTGTTCCGCCTGGCGCTGGCGGGGTTCGGCGTGGACGGCGCCAATGCCGACAAGGCAGGACTGCTGCTGCGCTTCGAGGCGGTGCTCAGCGAACGGCGGAAGGCCGGCCGGCGCTGCCTCTTGATCGTCGACGAGGCGCAGAACCTGTCGCTGGCAGCGCTGGAAGAGCTGCGCATGCTCTCCAACCTCACCGAGGGCGGACGGGCCTCGCTGCAGACCATCCTGTTGGGGCAGCCGCAGTTCCGCCGCATGCTGGCCAGCGGCGATCTCGACCAGTTGCGCCAGCGGGTGTTGGCCTCCTACCATCTCGGGCCGCTGAGCGGCGAGGAGACGCGGGCCTATGTCGAGCACCGGCTCGCCACCGTGGGCTGGCGCGGCAATCCGCGCTGGGAGGATGCGGTGTTCGCCGCCATCTTCGAGGCCACCGGCGGCATCCCGCGCCGGATCAACCGGCTGTGCGCGCGGGCGCTGCTGTATGGCGCGCTGGAAGCGGCCGGCACCATCACCGCCGCCATGGTGAACGACACCGCCCGCGAGCTGGCCGAGGATCTTGCCGGCGGCTTTGCCCCGCAAGCCGCCGGCGCCGAGCGCGTCCCGCCCGACCTGCTCAGCCGCGTCGAGGCGCTGGAGGCCAAGGTCGCCAAGCGCGAGCAGGTGTTCCAGCGACTGATGGATCTGTTCGCCAATCCGGACGGAACCGTGCCATGACACCCCAGGCCCTCGCGAACGCGCTCACCATCGACGTCGAGGATTACTTCCAGGTGGAGGCGCTGGCAGGGGCGGTGCAGCGCGCAAACTGGGACTACATGCCGCGGCGGGTGGAGGCGAACACCGAACGGCTGCTGGCGAGCTTCGAGCGGGCCGGGGTGCACGCCACCTTCTTCGCCCTGGGCTGGGTGGGGGAGCGGCACCCCGCGCTGATGCGGCGCATCGTCGAGGCCGGCCACGAGCTGGCCTGCCACGGCTATGGCCATGGCCGCGTGGACCGGCTGGGACCGCCGGCGTTCCGGGCCGACATCCGGCGCGCCCGCGCGGTGCTGGAGGATGCCGCCGGGGTGCGGGTCGGTGGCTATCGGGCGCCGACCTTCTCGCTCGGCGCCGCCACGCCCTGGGCGTTCGCCATCCTGGCGGAGGAGGGCTTCCGCTACAGCAGTTCGGTCTATCCGGTGAAGCACGACCTGTACGGCATGCCGGACGCGCCGCGCTTTCCCTACCCGACGGCGGAGGGAAGGCTGTGGGAGATCCCGATGACCACGCTGAGGGTGATGGGGCGCAACCTACCGTGTTCGGGCGGGGGGTGGTTCCGGCTGCTGCCCTACCCGGCGTTCCGTGCGGCGCTCAGCCGGTTCCAACGAATCGCGGCGGCGCCGGCGGTGTTCTACGCCCATCCATGGGAGATCGACCCCGGCCAGCCCAGAGTGGCGGTGCGCGGGCTGGCGCGCTTCCGGCACTACGTGAACCTGTCGCGCACCGAGGGCAAGCTGGAACGGCTGCTGAAAGACTTCGCCTGGGACCGCATCGACCGGGTATTTGCCGCCGTGCTGGAAAGCTCCCATGGCCCCGACCTGTCGCCCGCTCGATGACGCCGGGGTGGCTGCCTGGGATGCGTTCGTCGCCGCCCATCCGGACGGCACCTTCTTCCATCGCGCCGCCTGGCGGGGGGTGGTGGAAGGCGCTTTCGGCCACCGCACCCATTACCTGCTCGCCGAACGCGATGGCGCGGTCGTCGGCGTGCTGCCGCTCGGCCACGTCCGCAGCCGCCTGTTCGGCAGCTCCCTCGTCTCGGTGCCGTTCTGCGTCTATGGCGGCCCGCTCGCCGCCGACCGCGCGAGCTTCGAGGCGCTGGTGCGGCACGCGGCCGCCCTGATGCGGCCACTCGGCGTCCCCACGCTTGAGTTGCGCTTTCTCCGCCCGCCGCCCGAGGACTGGCTCGATGCCGCCGAATGGCCGGCGCGCAACGACCTCTACGTCACCTTCCGCAAGCCCATCGCCGCCGATGACGCCACCAACCTCAAGGCGATCCCACGCAAGCAGCGGGCCATGGTGCGCAAGGGCATCGAACGCGGCCTGCTCTCCACCGCCGATCAGGATGTCGACCTGCTGCACCGGATCTATGCAGAAAGCGTGCGCAACCTCGGCACGCCCACCTTTCCGCGGCGCTACTTCCGCCTGCTGGCGGAGACCTTCCGCGACTGCATGGACGTGGTCACGGTGCGCGACGGGACCACGGCGGTGGCGTCCGTCATGAACTTCTATTGGCGCGACGAGGTGCTGCCCTATTACGGCGGCGGCACGCCGGCGGCACGCGCCTGCCACGCCAACGATTTCATGTACTGGGAGGTGATGCGCCGCGCCGCCGCGCGGGGCTGCCGACGGTTCGATTTCGGCCGCAGCAAGCTCGGCACCGGCGCCTTCGCCTTCAAGAAGAACTGGGGATTTGCGCCAGCACCGCTCTGCTACCGCTTCCATCTCGCCCCGGGGGCCGGCATTCCCGACCACAATCCGCTCAATCCGAAATACCGCCTCCTCATCGCCGCCTGGAAACGGCTGCCGCTGCCGCTCGCCAACTTGCTGGGGCCGCCCATCGTGCGCGGATTGGGCTAGGATGGCGAGGCGCTGCCTCGCGCTCCGCCCGGGCTTCGCCCGGGACCCACCAGGGGCCGAGAGGCCCCTAGACCCCATTTATTTGGGCGCTTCTCGCCGAATGGTGCCGCAGCGAGAAAGGCGCGAAGCGCCCAAAAGAATGGGATCAAAGGGCCTCTCGGCCCTTTGCGGGTCCAGGGCAGAGCCCTGGCCTTTCAGCCAGTTGGTATGACCATGTGCGACCTGCTGTTCCTCAGCCACCGCATCCCGTATCCGCCGGACAAGGGGGAGAAGATCCGTTCCTGGCATCTGTTCGAGCGTCTGGCGCGCACGCACCGGATCCACCTGGGCTGCTTCATCGACGATTTGCGGGACTGGGCCCATCTGCCGCGACTCCGTCCGCTGTGCGCCGACCTCGCCTGTTTCGGCCTCGATCGGCGCTGGCAGAAGCTGAAGGCGCTGCTGCGGATGCGCGCCGGCGGATCGCTCTCGGCCGCCTACTTCCACGATGCTCGTCTGCAGGCCTGGACCGCCGGCAAGCTGGCCGCCGGAATCGACCGGATCTTCGTCTATTGTTCCGCCATGGCACCTTATGTGATGGAGGCCGCGGGGACGTTCCGGGTGCTCGACATGGTGGACGTCGATTCCGAGAAATGGGCGGCCTACGCGGCGCGCAGCCCGGCGCCGGCGCGCTGGGTGTGGGCGCGCGAGGCGCGCACGCTGCTGGCGCTGGAGCGCCGGGCGGCCAGCGTCTTCGACCGCTCGCTGTTCGTCTCGGCGGCGGAATGTGACCGCTTCGCCACGCTGGCGCCCCAGACACGCGGCCGCATCGGCTGGATCGATAACGGCGTCGATACGGCGTATTTCTCGCCCGATTTCCCGGCGCCGCGGCCGTTCCCGCCGGGCGGGCCGGATCTCCTGTTCACCGGCACCATGGACTACTGGCCCAATGTGGATGCGGTCGCCTTCTTCGCCCGCGAGGTGCTGCCGAGGCTGCGGCGGGAGCGGCCGGGGCTGCGCTTCTGGATCGTCGGCGCCAACCCGTCCGCCGCGGTCAAGCGGCTGGCGGCACTGCCCGGAGTACAGGTGAGCGGCCGGGTAGCGGACATGCGGCCCTACCTCCGCCATGCCGACGTCGTGGTGGCGCCGCTCGGCATCGCGCGGGGAATCCAGAACAAGGTGCTGGAAGCGATGGCGATGGCGCGGCCGGTGGTGGCCTCGCCGCAGGCCTTCGAGGGCGTGCATGCCGAGCCCGGCCGCGACCTGCTGGTGGCCGAGGGCGCCGCCGCGACGGCTGGGCTGGTCGGGGACGTGCTGGACGGCCGTCACCCCCACCTCGGCGAGGCGGCCCGCGCGGCCATCGAGCGCGGCCATGTCTGGGAGACGACGCTGGCGCCGCTGGAGCGGCTGTTCGCGCCGGAAGCCCACACCCTTGCGGCGGAGCAGCTGCGATGAGCGCCGGCACCGCCTTGGCCGGGCTCAGCGTCCCCCCAGGGCGCGCGTTGTGGCGCACGCTGCGGCCGGCGGCACCGGTGTTGCTGGTGGCGCTGCTTGCCTGGGCGCTGCTGTTCCACACCGAGATCGTGCGTGCGGTGGCGGTATGGGATGCCTCGACCGCCTACGGCCATTGCTGGTTCGTGCTGCCGATCGCGGCCTGGCTCGCCTGGGATCGGCGCGCGATGGCGGCGGGCCTGGCGGCGCGGCCGATCCTGTGGCCGGCGCTGCTGGCCCTCCCCGGCACGCTCGTCTGGCTTGCCGCCGAGCGGGTGGGCATCATGGAGGGACGCCAGTTGGTGGCCGTCGGCCTCGTGCAGCTGCTGTTCCTGGCCACGTTGGGCTGGCGGCTGGCCGTGGCATTCAGTGCGCCGCTGCTCTACCTGTTCTTCCTGGTGCCGTTCGGCGCCTTCCTCACTCCCGACCTGCAGCGCTTCACCGCCGCCTTCACCGGGGCCGGGCTGCAGGTGAGCGGCATCCCCTATGTCATGGACCAGTTCACCATCGAGATCCCCGAGGGCGTGTTCTACATCGCCGAGGCCTGCGCAGGGCTGCGCTTCCTGATCGCCTCGATCGCCTTCGGCGTGCTCTATGCGTGCCTGATCTACCGCAGTCCCTGGCGCCGGGCGGCGTTCATGCTGGCCGCCTGCATCGTCCCGATCATCGCCAACGGGTTCCGCTCGCTCGGCATCGTCGTGCTGGGCCACCTCCTGGGCAGCGCCCAGGCGGCCGCGGCCGACCACGTCATCTATGGCTGGGTGTTCTTCTCGGCGATCATCCTGCTGCTGATCCTGGCCGGGCTGCCGTTCCGCGAGGATGCCGCCGCGCCGCCGCCGGCGCGGCGGCCGGGCGCGGGGGCGCCGGCGGCGGCGGCGCTCTGGCTGGCCGCCGGCTTGGTGATGGCGGCGAGCGCCATCGGCCCGGCCGTCGCCCGCGCCATCGACAACCGCACCCCGTTCCTCCCCGCCATCGCGCAGCCCGGCTTCGTCCCCGGCCCGGACTGCACGGCGCTGTCGGCGTCCGCCGGCGTGCAGCGTTTCAGCTGCGCCGGCTTCCGGCTGAGTGCCACGCTCCGGGTGTTTTCCCCGCGCGCCAACCCGGCGGTACTGATCGTGGCGCAGCGCAGCGCCGGAGCGGAAGACGAGACGGAGGACACCATCGTCGGAGGCCTCACCGGCCTGCATTCGCCGCCCCTCGCCTGGCGGCTGGTGGAAGGTAGCAAGCCGGACCGCCTGACCGCCTCGGCGCTGTGGATCGACGGCGATCCCGACCTGGGGGGGCTGGCCGCGCGGCTGCGGCAGGCCCGCAACAGCCTGTTCGGCGGCGGCCTCGCCCCGGTGTTGGTCGCGGTGCGCATCGATGGCGACGCTCGGCCGATGGACCGGCTGCGGCGCCAGCAGGCGCACGAGGCGATCCGCGCCTTCATCGACGCCCAGGGCGACCTGCACGGCCGCGTCGTCGCCCTGGCGCGCGCGGCGGGGAGCTAGGATGGCGAGGCGCTGCCTCGCGCTCCACCAGGGCTCCGCCCCTGGCCTTCATCGGCGCTGACCCATGCATACGCTCAGCGCCGTCGCCACCTTCCTGCTGGTCCCGACCTTCCTGCTGGTCCCGCCGGTCAATCTGCTGCTGCTGGCGCTGCTGGGTTTCGTGCTGTGGCGCCGCCGCGCGGGGCGCATCCTGTGCGGTCTGGGGCTGGCCGGGCTGCTGCTGCTGGCGCTGCCGATCAGTGGCAGGCTGCTGATCCTGGCGATCGAAGCGGTGCCGTCGCCACAAGCTGCCCCGGCGCCCGCCGCCATCGTCATCCTGAGCGGCGATGTGAAATCGCTCGGCGATGCCGCCGCCGCCGTCGGCCCGCTGACGTTGGAGCGCGAACGCGCCGGCGCCGCTCTCGCGCGCACCAGCGGGTTGCCGGTGCTGGTGAGCGGCGGCGTGATCCCCCCGCTCCGGCAGTCGCTGGCGGCGCTGATGGCGCACAGCCTCGAGCAGGATTTCGCGACCCCGGTGCGCTGGCAGGAGACCGACTCCCGCGACACCTGGGAGAATGCCCGCTACAGCGCGGCCCTGCTGGCGGCCGAGGGCATCCGCTCGGTGTTCCTGGTCACCCATGCCTGGCACATGCGCCGGGCGCTGATCGCGTTCCGCCATTTTGGCATCGTGGCGCGGCCGGCGCCGGTGCCCTTCAGCCCGACGCTGCGGCTCCTGCCTGGTGATTTCCTGCCGTCGGCGACTGGCTGGATGGCCAGCTACTACGCCCTGCACGAGTGGCTGGGCTGCGCCTGGTACGCGCTCAGGGCGGCCTGGTCGTGACCGGCGGGGCGGAGGCCTTCGACGATCTCGAGACGCTGCCGGCGGCATGTGCCGAATTGTTCGCGGCCGGCGAACGGCACAGCTTCCAGCTCGGCCGTGCCTTCTTCCGTGCCGTGCTGGCCGCGGCCATGCCGGCGGGTGCGCGGGGATTGTTCCTGCTCTGCCGGACCCAAGAGGGACCCGGCGTTCTGTTTCCGCTGCAGACGCTCAGCCGTGGGGCACGGCTCGCGGCGTTGACCACGCTCTATTCCTGTCTCTGGCAGCCGCTCACCGCGGCGGGCGCGACCCCAGCCGAGCTTGCCGCTGCCGGGGAGGCAATCGGCCGTTTCTGCCGCGGCTGGGGCCAGGTGCGGCTCGACGCGCTGGATGGTGCCTGGTGGGGCCTGCCGCCGCTACTGGAAGGGATCCGGGCCGCCGGGCTCATCCCGCTCTGCTTCGATCATTTCGGCAACTGGCACGAAAGCGTGGCCGGGCGGTCCTGGGGCGACTATCTCGCCGCCCGGCCGGGGGCGCTGCGCGAAACCATCCGCCGCCACCTGGGTCAGGCCGACCGCGATCCCGCCGCGACCCTGGAGGTGATCGGCTCCGCGGCCGCGCTCGAGGCGGGCATTGCCGCCTACGAGGACGTCTACCGCCGCAGCTGGAAGCAGCCGGAGCCCTATCCCCGCTTCGGTGCCGCCCTGATGCGCGAGGCGGCGGAGGCGGGCGTGTTGCGGCTGGGCCTCCTCCGCCTCGCGGGCAGGCCGATCGCGGCGCAGTACTGGACCGTCGCCGGCGGCACCGCGACGCTGCTCAAGCTGGCCCATGACGAGGCGGCGCGGGCCCGCTCGCCGGGCAGTGTGCTGACCGCGGCGATGATCCGCTTCCTGCTGCAGCGCGAGCCGATTGCGGAGCTTGATTTCGGTCGCGGCGACGACGCCTACAAGGCGCTCTGGGCCGGCCAGCGCCGGCAGCGTATTGGCGTCCTGCTGGCCAATCCGCGCCGGACGGGCGGGCTGGCGGCGCTGGGCCGGCATCGGCTGGGAGGGCTTGTGGCCAGGATGCGTGGTTTGAGGTGAGCAAGCGCCACATCCGGATTGAATGGTCTTCCGCTGGCTTCGTCCTCTTGTTTGCGGCGGTCTGCGTTCTCGTGCAAATTGCAACGGGAGCGTACTGGACGGATCGGGGATTAAGCAACGACGAAGCCGCTCATTTCGTCAACTCGCTATTGGTGTTTGACTACATAGCCAACGGAATTCCCTCCGATCCGCTGGGCTATGCCCGAGAATATTATTTACATTTCCCGCGGGTTTCCATCGGCCACTGGCCACCGGTGTTCTACGTGATGGAAGCCGGACTGTTTGGCCTGTGCGGACGCTCCGCCGCGGTGGCGATCGCCTCGGAAGCGGCAATGGCGGCCCTGGTGCTTGGCTGGGTTGCCAGCCTCGTCCGGCGCCGTGCCGGCTGGCTGACCGGCCTGGCCACGGGCGTTGCGGCGCTCGCCTCGCCCGGCCTGATGGCGCAACTCGATCAAGTAATGACCGACCTGTTCCTGGCGCTGTGGCTGCTCGGGGCGGCCTTGGCGTGGGCGGCCTTCGCCGTTCGCCCGAGCGTCGGACGTGTGGCCGTCTTCGCGGCCTGCGCCATCGGCGCGATCATGACGAAGGGGGACGGGTTCCTGCTGGCGCTGTTGCCGCCGCTGCACGCGGCGCTGACCCGCGACGGCGGCGCGCTGCTGGACCGGCGGACCTGGCTGGCCGTAGTGGCCATCGGGATTGCCTCTCTTCCGTGGTATCTGCTTACCTATCGGATGGCCGCGACCGGTTTCAACTATGCCTGGGGCTGGGATTACACGCTGAAATCCTTGCCCGCCTTCATCGGGCTTCTCGTTGAGGGTATCGGCATGATCGGCGCGGCTGGCCTGTTGGCCGCGGCGATCGGCATCGTGCGGCCCCGGCGCGGATTGCCCGACCATCCGCTGGCGGCGCTGGTTGGCCTGGTTGTGGCGGCGGTGCTGTTTCATGCCATCGTGCCGGCGGACATCGCGGCTCGCTACATGATCTCTGTGGTGCCGGCGGCGATGATCGCGGCGGCCATTGGGCTGATGGGTCTGCTGGGGCCGCTGGCCGGCCGGCTGCGCGTGCCGTGCGGCATGATCGTGGCCGCGTTGCTGCTGATCGACGCGGCGAGCATCGTGCGCCTGCCGCTGGTGCGGCCGTTCGGAGCGGAAGCGGTGGCGGCCATGATCATGCAGGCAGAGAGCGCCAATCCGCTGGTCCTTGTTGCCGGCTCGGGACGCGCCGAGGGAGCGCTCATTGCCGCCTTCGCGGAAGCGGATCGCGCACGTCGGTTTTTCGTGCTTCGCGGCACGCAGGTCCTCTCGAGCTCCACTTTCATGGGCGAGCAATACGCCTTGCGGTTTGCCGACCCGGCGAGTCTTGAAGGATGGCTCGCCGATGCCGGCATCGGCTGGCTGGTGGTGGATGATTCGCCGGCTGGCATGGGGATGCAACACAATCGCCAGGTGCTGGCGACCGCCGCCGGCGCACCGGCTGGCTGGAAACTGGTGGACACCCATCGCACCGCCGATGGCGAGATGCGGCTCTACCAGCTTTCCAGCACAATGCCGTCGGCAACGCAGATGCGTAACGCCCTGCAACGGGTGAGGCCCAGCACGCAATGAGTCGGGTGCTGCTTCACTCCGCTGTCCCGATTCCTGCTATCCTGCGCCTGAGCGAGATCGCCGGGACTTTGGCATGGAAATCTTCCCCTACATCTTCACCGTGCTGCTGACCGCCCTGGTGATCCGCTGGAGCCGCGTAATGGCGGCGCGCAAACCGGGCGAGCCGATCTCGGGACTGTTCCGCTATCGTGACCACCCGGGCAAGGCGCTGCCGCCGGCGCCCAGGCCCGCGCCGCAGCGGTAGGTCCCCATGCGTGACCTCGCCTTCATGGCGCTGTTCCTGTTCATGATGATCAATGCGGTACGCTGTCTGCATACCGGGACGATGCTGTGGGCCTGGATCGCGCTGTGCGCCCCGCAGCAGTACCTGTACGGGATCGGCACCATCCTGCCGCTGAACAAGATCGCGGTCGTCGCCGCCGTCGTCAGCCTGTTCATCGACCAGACCAAGCGCAAGCCCTACATGGACTGGCACATCCTGCTGGTCGGGCTGTTCGTGTTGCAGGGCGCGATATCCTGGAGCGTCGGCCTCTCCGATGCGGACCGCTCCTACGATCTGCTCGACAAGATGATGAAGATCTACGCGCTCTGCTTCCTGGCGACCATGGCGGCGCGCGGCCGGCTGCAGACCCACGCGATGGTCATCATCATTTGCCTGGGAATGGGCATCCACGGCGCGTTGGAAGGGCTGAAATACATCGCCTCCGGCGGCGCCCACGTTGTCATCGCGCCGGGCTCGTTCGGCGACAACAACTACCTGGCCATGGCCACCCTCATGGTCATGCCCCTGCTGGTCTATCTGTTCCGCTATTCGCAGGCGCTGCTGATCCGGCTTTCCTTCCTGGGTGCGGCGCTGGCCTGCTTTGTCGGTGTGGTTGCCACCGCCTCGCGCGGCGGACTGATCGGGCTGGGTGTGCTCGGCCTGTACCTGGTGCTGCACAGCCGCCACAAGCTGCTCACCTTGCTGACGGTCGCCGTGCTTGCGGGAGGACTGCTGTATCTGGCGCCGACGCGATGGACCGAGCGGATGGACACGATCACCGCTGCCGAGCAGGACAGCTCCTTCATGTCGCGGGTGACCTCGTGGAAACTGAACACCCTCCTGGCGCTCGATCGGCCGCTGGTAGGGGGCGGATATTCGGCGCTGGAAAACTGGGCGGTCTTCGATATCTACAAGGCGAAATTCCACACCTTGGACAACGTCATCACCTCGCCGGAACCAACGGGGGCCTTAGCGGCGCACAGCGTCTATTTCGAAGTCCTCGGCGATCTGGGATTTCCCGGGCTGTTCCTGTTCCTCGCCATCCTGTTCACGGGCCTGCACAATCTCCACCGCATCCTGCGTTACACGCACGGCAACGAAGCCCTGCTCTGGGCCCACGACCTTGCCTTGCTGTTCAGGTTGAGCCTGATTGTGTTCATGGTGTGCGGCGCGTTGCTGAGCGCGGCCTATTTCGAGCTGCTCTACATCATGCTGACCCAGGTCTCCATCCTGCGGCGGTACCTGGAGGAGACCGTGATGACGGCCCAGGCACAGTCGGATCAGGTCGTGGATATGTCCGGCCCTGTCGTCGGCTTGCCGGCCGGCTGATGAGGGCACGCCGGTTGGGACTCTACTGACGCTCCGGATCAGGCAATGCCGAGCCGCCTCGCCTCGCTCTTGGGAACCGCGGGCGCCGAGGGGTACAGCACCAAGCCTTCCCGGTCCGCCTCCACGCGCGCCTCGGGATACACCGCAAGGGCCAAGCCGAGCGCCTCCAGGAAGGTCGGCTTGATCTGCCGCACCAGCCGGAAACCGGCGCCGAACTGGGCATGCACCGCGGCCCAGTTCACCGGCGCCGGCTTGCTCAGCGCGTGCAGTCGATAGGCCAGCCAGATGTAGACGTCGATCGCCAGGCTGCGGGTGCCGATCGCCTTGATCGCTTCCTCGCGGACTGGCACCGGGTGGTCGCGCAGCGATTGCCAGAACCCCTCGTCCAACCGCACTCGGTCCTGCCACAGCGAGGGCTGGTTCTCGTCGGACACCCCGGCCAGCGAGATCGCGTCCTGCACGAAGGCGCCGTTGTGCCGCGTCTCGGCGCCGTTGTCGCGCTCGGTGAAGAAGGTCAGCCGGCAGGCGGAAATCCGGCGGGCCTGTTCGGTCACCAGTTGATAGGTGCGCCCCCCGGTGGACAGCGACATCCGGCCCATCCACGAGTTCATGGAACGGCCAAGCTCGACCTCCGGGCAGTGGGTGCGCACCGCCTCGGTCTGCAGGTAGAGCAGGATCAGCCGGGCGATCGATCCGTACGGCACGCCGACCAGATCCCCGCGCCGGTTGCGTCCGGACTCCACCAGCAGCGTGGTGCGATGGCCTTCCCGGCGCCAGAAGCCGTCCTCGATGCGCTTGTGCGGCAGCGAGGTCATGGCAAAACCGGCATGGGTGATGCCAAGCCGGCTTTCCTCATCCGAGAGCACGGCCGCGGCGGCTTCGATGGCGTGGCGCTGGGCTTTGCTTGCCGCAAGGGCTCGCGCACCGTCGATGCCGTGTTGCTGGATCAACCTGTGAACTTCACCCATAAGCAACAGATTGATCGGTTCGTTTCCACAAATGCAAGTAGGATTCTACTGACGCGAGCTATTAGGAAGGCTATTTGACTCTGCTATTAGATTCGTCAGTAGAGTCCAGTGGATAACTCCGAGTCGCGTCAGTAGAGTCCAAACGCGCGTCAGTAGAGTCCAGGGGATAAATGCTGCCGGCTGGGGATAAATTTCGTCCCCCCGGCGGCGTCAGTAGAGTCCAAACCGGCGCGACTCGACTTGCCCTTTGCCACCGATCGGCCGCTATCAGACCTCCAGCCGGCCCCGCGCACGCAGCTCCTCCACCACCCGCTCGGCCAGCTCCTCGGCCGAGGCACTGATCGTCCTGAGGTGCAGCTCGGGGGCTTCCGGCGTCTCGTAGGGTGCATCCACGCCGGTGAATTGGCGGATCAGTCCCGCATCCGCGCGCCGGTAGAGCCCCTTCGGGTCGCGCCGGCGGCACTCCTCGAGTGGCGTGTCGACGAACACCTCGAAGAACTCGCCGCTCCCCATCCGCTCGCGCACGAACGCCCGGTCGGAGCGGTACGGCGAGATGAACGAGGCGAGCACGATCAGCCCCGCATCGGCCAAAAGCCGCGCGGCCTCGGCGGCCCGGCGGATGTTCTCGACCCGGTCCGCCTCGGAAAACCCGAGGTCGCGGTTGAGCCCGTGGCGCAGGTTGTCGCCGTCCAGCAGGGTGACGTGCCGGCCCATCGCGTGCAGCCGGAGCGCGACCAGATTGGCGATGGTGGACTTGCCGGCCCCGGACAGCCCGGTGAACCACAACACCGCCGGCTTCTGTCCCTTGAGCGCGGCCAGCGCTGCCCGATCGACCGAATTGCGCTGGCGCACGATGTTGCGCCCGCCATTGGCGATCGTCCTCGCCATGCCGACCCCGACCGTGGCGTTGCTGAGGCGGTCGATCACGATGAAGCCGCCGAGCGCATGCCCACAACTGAACGGCTCGACGGGAACCGGCGCCAGCAGCGCCACGCTGACCAACGCCACCTCATTCATCGCCAGCGTCGCGGCCGGCACGTGCTCGAAGCTGTTGATGTCGATGCGGTGCAGAATCCGGGCAACACTGCCCGAGACGGTGCGGGTGCCGAGCCTGAACAGGTAGCTCCGGCCAGGGAACAGCCTGGCTTCGGCCAGCCAGATCATGTCGGCGTCGAACTTCTCGGCGACCGCCACCGGGGCGGACGCCGCACTCAGCACGTCGCCGCGCGAGACGTCGATTTCGTCGTTCAGTACCAGCGTCACCGCGTCGCCCCGATAGGCCTCGTCCAGCTCGCCGTCCATGGTGACGATGCGCTCAAGCGTGCTCGTCCGGCCGGACGGCGCAACGGCCACGGCATCGCCGACGCGCACGCACCCGGCGGCAACCGTGCCGGCGTAGCCGCGGAAATCCTGGTCCGGCCGGTTCACCCATTGCACCGGCATGCGGAACGGCCGCACTTCCGCCGCCTCGGCCACGTCGACCGTCTCCAGATAGTCGAGCAGAGCCGGGCCGCCGTACCACGGCGTGTTGGCGCTGACGGTCGTGACGTTGTCGCCGAAGCGCGCGGAAATCGGAATCGCGAACACCGAGCAAAAGCCAAGCCCGGCCACCGCGCGGCAATACACGTCGCGGATCGCCCCGAAGCGCGCCGCGTCGAAGTCGATCAGGTCGATCTTGTTGACCGCCAGCACCACATGCCGGATGCCCATGAGCGCCACGATCCAGGAATGCCGCCGCGTCTGCGTCAGCACGCCATGGCGGGCGTCCACCAGCACCACGGCCAGCTCCGCGTTGGAGGCGCCGGTTGCCATGTTGCGGGTGTACTGCTCGTGGCCGGGCGCATCGGCAACGATGAAGCGCCGCCGCTCGGTGGTGAAGAACCGCCAGGCGACGTCGATGGTGATGCCCTGCTCGCGCTCGGCCGCAAGGCCGTCGACCAGCAGGGCGAAATCGAGGTGCTCGCCGGCGTTGCCGTGGCGCGCCGAATCCTGCCTGAGCGCCGCCAATTGGTCGTCGAACACCAGCCGCGTGTCGTACAGCAGGCGGCCGATCAGCGTCGACTTGCCGTCGTCGACGCTGCCGCAGGTGAGCAGCCGCAACAGAGAGACCCGCCGCTGCCCCGCCAGGAAATCCTCCAGCACGGCAGCGGAAGAAGGGGGCGCGTCGGCCATCAGAAATAGCCCTCCCGCTTCTTCTTCTCCATGCTGTCGCTCTCGTCGCGGTCGATCAGCCGCCCGCCGCGTTCGGAGGTGCGCACGGCAAACATCTCGGCGACGATCTCAGGCAGCGTGCGCGCGGAGGAGGGGATGGCGCCGGTGAGCGGCCAGCAGCCGAGCGAACGGAAGCGCACCGTGCGCGGCTGCACCACCTCGCCCGGGGGCAGCCGCATGCGCTCGTCATCGACCACGATCAGCGTGCCGTCGCGTTCCACCACCTCCCGCTCGGCGGCGAAATAGAGCGGTACCACGGGCAGGTTCTCGAGCATGATGTAGTGCCAGACATCGAGCTCTGTCCAGTTGGACAGCGGAAACACCCGGATCGATTCGCCGGCGTTGGTGCGGCCGTTGTAGAGGTTCCAGAATTCCGGCCGCTGGTTCTTGGGATCCCATTCATGATTGGCGGTGCGGAAGGAGAACACGCGCTCCTTGGCGCGGGATTTCTCCTCGTCGCGCCGCGCCCCCCCGAACGCTGCGTCGAAGCCATGCAGCGTCAGCGCCTGCTTCAGCGCCTCCGTCTTCATCACCAGCGTGTAGTAGGCGCTGCCGTGATCGAACGGGTTGATCCCCGCCCGCCGGCCCTCCTCGTTGGTGTAGACGATCAACCTGAGCCCGAGCCGGGAAGCGGTGCGGTCGCGGAAGGCGATCATCTCGCGGAACTTCCAGCCGGTATCGACGTGCAGCAGCGGGAACGGCAGCGGCGACGGCCAGAACGCCTTGCGCGCCAGGTGCAGCATCACCGTCGAATCCTTGCCGATCGAGTACAGCAGCACCGGGGCACGACATTCGGCGGCCACATCGCGGAAGATGTGGATGCTTTCGTTTTCCAGCCGGCGCAGATGCGAGGCGCGATCGAATGCCTCGGCCGGGGCCGGACAATCTGACGTTCTGTTCACGCCACACCGTTAGCCACGATCCGGCCGCTCCGCAACAGAAGGCTAGGGGCGCTGCCCGTCGCGCGAAGGCGCGCGCCGGACCTGGACCCCGCCAAGGGCCGAGAGGCCCTTTGATCCCAATCTTTTGGGCGCTTCGCGCCATCCTCGCCTCGGCAGACCTTGCTTCCCGCCGTCACGGTGCTGCCCGTCGCCGCCACGCTCGTTGACGCGCCTTTGCTGCGCGTCCCCGTCGAGCCGAGCGAAGGGAACGGGTTGGCGAAACCGTCGCAGATCATGGTGGACAAGCCGCAGACGCCGGCCAGGAACAAGCTCGGCGCGGCCATCGGTCGCCTGGATGACGCGACGATGCTGGCCGTCAATCGCGCCTTGGCGCTCTTTCTCGGCCTCGGCTAAGGCGGCAAGAGCCAAACGGCTTGGTTTAGGCCGGGGCCGGCGCCGGAAACGGCGTAATCTGAAGGTGCGCCGTGCGCTGCTTGGCCTGCCAAAGGTCGTACTGCATCTGAAGACGAAGCCAGTGGTCAGCCTTCAGCCAGCCCGCCTTTTCCAGCCGGATCGCCATTTCCGGCGACACGCCGCTATGGCCGTTCAGCAGATCGGACAGCGCCTTGCGCGTAACGCCAAGCCCTTTCGCCGTGTCAGTGACCGTCAGGCCCAGCGGCTTGAGGCAATCTTCCCGAATGATCTCGCCCGGGTGCGGCGGGTTAAACATCTCCATAGCCTTCCCCTCCTTTGGTTAGTGATAGTCAACAAGATCGACGTTGACGGCATCCGCGCCCTCGAACTCGAACACCAGCCGCCAATTTCCTGACACCCACACCGCCCATTGTCCTTTGCGCGCACCTTTAAGCTGATGAAGCCGATGCGCAGGAGCCGCCATATCTTCCGGGGCTTGCGCGGTATGAAGCACGGCCAGCAAACGCTTCAGCTTGGCCGCGTGCTGGGCATTGATCCCGCTCGTCGTGCCGTGGGTGAAGAACCGCTCAAGTCCTTTATGGCGGAAGCCTTTTATCATTGGCGCGCCAATGTAACCTGTCACTTATCACTTGTCAAGATATTTTTGAGACGCGGGCTTTGCATCGGCGTCCAAGGCTAAACTTCGGCACCGATGCACACCGCGGCGAGGATGGCGCGAAGCGCCCAAAAGAATGGGATCAAAGGGCCTCTCGGCCCTTTGCGGGGTCCAGGGGCAGCGCCCCTGGCCTTCAGCGCCTCGCCATCTATCGGCGCGCCGGTAAAAGCCAGGGGTTTGTCGTCCAGCGGGCGGCGATGTCGGCCGTCACGCAACGCCGGCACGGGCGATCAGCCTCTCCGGCGTCTCGGCCACCTTCGCTTCACCCCTTGATCCCGGTCGTGGCGATCCCTTCCATGATGTGGCGGCGCAGCAGGGCGAACACGATCAGCATCGGGATGATGCTGATCACCGCGCCGGCGGCGATCGGCCCGTACTCGGTGAAGAACGCCCGCTGGTACACGGCCAGCCCGAGTTCGGTGGTGTACATGTCGCCGGTGGACACCACCACCAGCGGCCACATGAAGTTCGCCCACGCCTGCGAGAAGGCGAACACGCCGATCGCCATCAGCCCCGACTTGCTGAGGGTGAGGATGATGCGCAGGTAGATCCAGATCTCGCTGGCCCCGTCGATGCGCGCCGCCTCGAGCAGGTCGTCGGGGATCCCGATGATCACTTGGCGCATGAAGAACACGCCGAACGTCATGATGGTCAGCGGAAAGATCAGCGCGGCGTAGGTGTTCAGCATGTGTACCTTGAACACCATGATGTAGACCGGGATCATGTAGGCTTCGAGCGGAATGGTCGCGCTGGCCAGGATCAGCATGAACAGCGGCCCGCTCAGCGGGAAGCGGTATTTCGCGAACACGAAGCCGGCCAGGCTCGAGGTCAGCATGATCGAGGCCGTCGAGCCGATGGAGATCACCATCGTGTTGAAGATGTAGCGCGGGAAAGGCGTGTTGCTCAGGATCTCGTGGAAGTTCGCCAGCGTGGGCAGCGAGGGCAGGAAGGTCGGCGGCCAGGCGTTGATCTCGGCCGCGGTCTTGAACGAGGTCGCCACGATCCACGCGAACGGCACCACGGTGAATGCCGCCAGCGCGCTGCAGGCGATCCAGGCGGAGATGCGGATCGAGCGTTCCGGAAACATCGCTACCGCTCCCGGAACGCCAGGAACTGCACGACGAGCAGCGACATCACGAACCCCAGCAGCACCACGCACTGCGCGCCGGCATAGCCCATGTGGTAGTAGACGAAGCCATTCGAGTAAATCTCGCCGACCAGTACCTTGAAGTCGTAGGCGGGCGCACCCTGCGAGGAGGCGGTCAGCACGTAGACCGGGGCGAACACGTTGAAGCAGATGATGGTGCAGGTGACCACGCTGAACAGGATGATGGGCCTGAGCAGCGGCAGCACGATGTGCACCAGCTTCTGCCAGGCGGTGGCGCCGTCCAGCGCCGCCGCCTCCAGCAGCTCCTCGGGAATGGCGCGCAGGCCGACGCCGTAGATCACGATGAAATAGCCGACCAGCTTCCACACCGAAACCACCACCAGCGCGAACAGGATCAGCACCGGATCCTGCAGCCAGCCGAGTTTCGGCACGCCGAAGAACGACAGTCCGTAGTTCAGCGCGCCGAAGGTGGGGTCGTAGATCCATTTCCAGATCACCGAGGCCGGCACCCAGGGCGTGACCACGGGGATGTAGAACAGCAGTTCGAACAGCGGCGCCCGGCGCTCGATGCTGCGCAGCAGGATGGCGATGGCGAGCGCGATCGCCAGGGTGAAGATGACGCCCAGCACCGAGAAGGCGATGGTGTTGACGAGCGCGTCGTGGAACGCCTGGTCGTCGAGCAGGTGGAAGTAGTTCCTGAGCCCGATGAACGGATTGCGGCGCTGGGTGATGTGATAGTTGTAGAACGACAGCCGGATGGTCTCGGCGATCGGCCAGATGCGGATCAGCCCGAACAGCGCGAGCACCGGGCCGAGCGCAGCGATGACGAACACGATGTGGTTGCGCTTGAGCCGCCCCCACCACCGGCCGAGCGGCGAGCGTCGGGGGCGCGGCGCGGCGATCGCGCGCTCGGCCGCGCTCATGCCACCGTCCCCCCCGGCCGCAGGCTCACGGCGCGTAGATGTCGGAGTTCTTCAGGATCTCGACCGCGGTGTCGTGCGCCTTCATGATCGCCTTGCGCGCGCCGTCCATGTTGTTCAGCAGCGAGGCGTCGCGGTAGAAGGCGAGCAGCACGTCGCCGGTGCGCGTGGTCGCTTCGACATAGGCGGTGTCGGGCGGCTCGATGTAAGGCACGTAGCCCGGGATCGGCTCCAGGAAGGCCTTGTACTCCGGGTTCTTGCCGAGGAAGGCGGAGAAGTCACGGTCCAGGCGCAGCGGCACCCAGCCGCTCTCCTCAAGCACGTTGTCGAGGTATTTCTGTTCCTGCAGCAGGCGGATCAGGTCCCAGGCCGGCTTCTTCAGCTTGGAACCCTTGTTCACCGACAGGATCTCGATGAAGTTGAAGTTGCCCCAGGCTTTGTCGCGCGGCACCGGCGCGGTGCCGAAGCGGATGTCCGGCCCGTTCTTGCGCACGAAGGCCACCACCCAGTCCTCGCGCATCAGCATCGAGGCGGCACCATTGGCGAAGCCCTGGGCGTCATGCTTGAGCGCCCAGTCGTCGACCTTCTTCGGGCCGTGCAGGTGGGCGATGTAGTCGAGCAGCAGGCTGGCCGCGGCGTCGAGGTTGTCCTTCAGCGTCACCCGCACGGTGTCGGGCTTGGGCCCGTACTCCAGGATCTGCTGGCCGGTCTTCACGTAGTACATGTCGTCGAATTTCTGCAGGCCCCCGGAGCCTTCGGTGAGCCTGAGCGTGATGCCCGCCCGGGTGATGCTGCCGTCCGGCGCCTTCTTCACCAGCTTCTCGCTGAATTCCCACATCTCGGCGAGCGTCTTGGGCGGGCCGGCGAGCCCGGCTTCCTTGAAATGATCGAGGTTGTAGAACAGCGCGCGCGAGCCCTTCCACCACGGCACGCCCCACGGCTTGCCCTCGCGCGTGACGATCTTGGTGAACACCGGATCGACGATCTTCGGATTGTTGACGACGGCGAGCAGATCGGCGGGCACGTCATCCAGCGAATCGCTGTCGTAGTAATGCGGGAAAATGTAATCGTGCAACGCCAGGAGATCGGGGCCATTGCCGGTGGGCACCGCGACCGACAATTTGGCCTCGTATTCGTGCAGATCGAACGACAGCAGCTCGATCTGGATGTTCGGATACATCTGCTTGAAGGCGGGTTCCGCCAGCCGGTAGGCCGGCGCGGTCTCGCCGTAGCCAAGCCAGATCGACAGTTTCCCGGAGACCGGATCGGCCGCCCTGGCGGATCCCAGCCCTGCCAGTGCCAGCCCCGCACCGCCGGCAAGAACGGCTCGTCTTTTCATTGCGCGCTCCTCTCTCGGCAACCAGACCGTTGGCCGGACCGTAGGATTCGCCCTATAGGCGCGCAAGCGGGAAAACGCGGCCGCGCATTGACCCGCGATCTCAATGGGTTTGCCGGGAATGGCCGACGAAGACGCCGCCCGTGCCTTCTGCCTCGACGGCGAGGGAAGGCCAGGGGGCAGCGCCCCCTGGCCTGGCCCGTCTTTCTTGTGCGGTCCGGCGGCCTCTTCACGCAGCGGAACGCAACCCGCCGAGAGCGGCGATCGTCTTGGCAAGCCGCACCTGAACGGCGGGATCCTGGCCGAACACCAGGGCGAGCACGCCATTGCCCGAGCGGGCCACGCGGGCCGGCACGGCGTCGTCGACGTTCGGCAGTTCGATGCGCAATGCCGTGCCTGCGGCCAGCGGCAGGTCGCTCAGCACGCCCGCGTTGCCGCTCGCCACTGTCCGTGCGCAGGGCGGTGACGAACTGATCGACCTTGGTCCGCAACGTATCCGCTTCCCGCCCGATGGCAGTGGCGGCGTCGATCACCTGGCCGCTCACCGCGCTGGCCGCGCAGCCCTTCAGGCCGCGGCCGCGCAACGAACGGGCGGGGGCGCTCTGGCGGCAGCCGGCGACCGCGCGAAAGTTCAGGTCATTCCTTCGTCCTGGCGTTGTCCGCTCGCCACGAGCTGCAGCCGCCCGGGCGGCGACGGCCGCTGCAGCGCGAGCGCCGTCGGCCGGTCGGCTTCCAGCCAGAGGTCGCACTCCTCGCCGATCAGGATCACCGGCATCGCCCTGGCATGCACCGGCCGCGCCAGGTCGTTCGCCTCCGTGGTGAGGAAGGCGAACAGGAGGTGCTCGCCCTCCACGCCCTTGCGCCGCCCCCGCCAGCGCCGCCAGATGCCGGCGAAGGCGAACAGCGGCCGCTCCGGCCCGAGCGCGAACCAGTGGGGACGCTTCGGCTGCGCGCCGGTGTATTCGCAGAAGGCGGTGGCCGGCACCAGGCAGCGGCTCTCGCGCTCCAGCCACTGGCGCCAGTAGGGGCTGGCGACATTGCGCACGTTGGTGAGTGGCCGCGTTCCGAGATTGGGCGGCGGCGGGAAGCCCCAGCGCATCAGTTCCACGCCGCGCACGCCCTCGCCGTCGGCCCGGATGACGGGCGCCAACTGGTCGGGGAAAATGCTCGGCAGCGGCGGCTGGCTGCCGGTGCGGTCCCACAGGGCCCGGGCAAATCGGAGGACTGCTTCCCGTGGGCTGGTCATCGAATAGAGATTGCACATGCCGAACACAGTAGGACAGAGAAGGGCGGCGCCGATGATGGCAAAACCGTTACAGCTCCCAGTCCAGGCGACGCAACTCTTCCTTCGGGCTGGCAGCGGGCCCGGCCAATGTTTGGGTTTTTCTCCTTCCCTTTGCAAATTGCCCACAGGGGTCGCCGCGTTTGCCGGAGACGTTCCGGTCTGCGTCGGACGGCGCCGGCGCCGGCGCGATAACACGAAAGCGATGAATAAGCTCAGCGGGTTCCGGCCCCTGCCCAGATTCCGGGCAATCTGTACAAGCGCTTGAAAGCATTCGGGGAGGCCAACAATGGCGGCGTTTGTCCCCCCACTTGTCCACAGGAACGGGGGATATTCTCTTCTCGCCGCCGAAGGCCAGGGGCGCTGCCCCTGGACCCCGCAAAGGACCGGGAGGCCCTTTGATCCCGTTCGTTTAGGCCATCAGCCCTCGAAGGTGATCTTGGCGAGCGCGATGGACAGGCTGCGCGAATCCCCCGACGCCGGGTCGAGATGACGGACCGGCACGGCATAGGGGGGCCGGATCGTCAAAACGTTGATCGGGTGATGCAGCACGATGGGGTCCGATTCGAGCGTGAACCATGACCCCTCGGTGCGCTGCACGTGCGCGGCGAGCGGCGTGCCGTTGACCTCGACCGTGATTTCCTCGATCGGGTAGCCTTCCCCGATGGCGAAGCAGTGCAGCTTGACCCACGCGACGGCGGCCGCCAGGTCGAAATGAATCCGGCCGGGCCGCGCGCCGTCGAGCCACGCGAAGCCCTCGGCCGGTTCGACCTCGTGAAAGCCCTGCAGGCCAGGGATGCTGCCGATCGCGATCTCCTCGCCGAGCGGCGGGCGGAACACTGCCGGCGGCCCGCTGCCGCCCGCCCGGCCGAGCCGGAGGCAGCGGTCGGCGAACAGCCGGGTTGCGCGCGAATACAGCACGAGGTCCATCGTGTTGCGGGCAACGATTTTCAGGCTGCACTCAACCGCGGGCACGGCCTGCATCGGATTGGTGACGTTCTCCCGGCCGATCTCGAGATCGTAGGGCACGCCCCAGGCGCTGCGGGCGATCCGCATCGTGTTGGCCATGTCCTCGGCAAGGCCGAAATCGATGCCATCGAGGCTGAGCAGCGCCGCCTCGGTCGCCTGCGGCGATGGCGCCTCATCCCAGAACCTGGGCGAATCCGGCGTGGTGAGGTCGGCATCGCCGCACAGCATGCGGACCATTCCGTCATGGATCTGCACGAACAGCTCGGGATGGCGGGAGGTGATGAACTCCTCGAAGCTGAATCCATTGCTGAGCCCCAGCCGCTGTTGCTCGGCTGTCGTGCCGCCCCGGAGGAAACGATACAGCGACATGACCCGCTCGATCGGGTGGCGCAGGAGGGTGAAGACGCTGCACCGGCACCGCCACGGCGCGATGAGGTGAAACGGCAAGTGCCCGGCCAGGCAGGCGAGGTCGTCGGGGCGTTCGCCCAACAGGCGGCCGATCGCTTCCCCGCTCGTCTCGTCGATCGACTCCAGGCGGAGTACGCGGTCCTGGCCGAACACGTTGCGCAACGTTCCGATCAACGAGGTGCCGGCGGTCTTGGGGATGTGCAGAAACACCACCGGGCGATCGGGGAGTTCGGGGGAGGGCGCCGCGGGGGTCGTCGGGGGATGGGCTGCAGGCCCCAGCAGGGCATCGTCAGGCATGTCTGCGGCTGAGCCTTCCTGAAGGAACCGCGCGGGGCAAGTATTCTATGCCACCCCGCCGGCATCGGTCGAGCCATTCCTGGTGCGGGAGCGTCCTGATGTTCGCCATGACAGTTGTGGCTGCGAAGTTACGCGGAAGTAATCCTGGGATTATCGGTAAATTGACTGCACTTTGCCGATTCGCCATCGCCGGCGATGGCGAATCGGCAACCACAACGAGTATCGCGCCGACGTGCCATCTTGCGGCCGACATTGATCTGGCCCCGGCCGGCCCGCAACTGCTAGTAGATGGCCCCGCCACGGAGATGCGCCGGTACTTTCCCTCATGGAGAAGCATCTTGGACTACGACCCCGAATATTCCAACGAGGCCCCGGAGCTCAACGGTGGTGGCACGGGGCCGGACGCCGTCCAGGTCCTGCGGTGCCGCGTGGACGAACTGCAAGCGCAGCTGGGCGCCCTCAAGCAGCGGCTGGAGGCGATCGCCGCCTTCGAGAGGCTGCACGATGCCCTGCTGACGCGGCCGTATTGCGAACTGGGTGATCTGCAGAGCCACGCGACGCTGGACGCAAGGGACTTCCTGGATTGTGTCGAGGGCGTCCATTTTCTCGAATACGTCGCATCCGGCGTCGCCTTCCGCTGGACCGGACCCGGTCATTTCACCCGCTTCCGGTTCCGCATCGATCGCCAGCAGGACATCCTGGTCCGGCTGCGGGTGGAATCGCGTGGCCGCAACGGCGATTCCGACCCCCTGACGGTGGACGTCGATGGCAGCGTCTATCCGCTGGTGCAGGTCGAGAACACCAGCGATTTCGTGGCCGGGCCGATCCCGCCTCGCCCCGAGGCCGGCTTTACCGATGTCATACTGCATGTCCCCCAGCTGTTCTCTCCGGAGGCCGCTTCCAACGACAACCGGGTGCTCGGCATCGCGGTGATCAGCATCACCGTGGAGCCCGCGGCATGAGCAAACCGCCGAAGCGGAAGCCGAAACCGCCGCCGGGCAAAACCCCGGCCCGGCAAGGGCCAAAGCCGATCGCACTCCCCCGCGTCCGCCAGCGCCCCGCGCCGCATGCGCCGGCCGAGCCGCCGCGGGCCGCCGAGGCCGCACCGGCCGGGCTCGCCATCTGCGCCGCCGTCTGCACCTACAACCGTTACGACCTGCTGCCGGAAACCATCGATTCGATCGTCGCCCAGTCGCTCGATCCGTCCAGATACCATGTCGTCGTCGTCGACAATTCGCCGGATGCGGAGCTGTCGGTGCAATGGGCGCGGCGTTGGCAGGATGTCGCCAACCTGTCGTGGGTGCACGAGAAGACAGCGGGCCTGTCGCGCGCCCGCAACATCGCCCTGGCGTCGACCGACGCCCCCTTCATCGCCTACCTGGACGATGACGCGGTGGCCTGCAAGGACTGGCTATCGGCGCTGCTGGACGCCTTCGAACAGCTCGGTCCGGATGTTCACGTCCTCGGCGGGAAGGTCCGACTGAGGTTCGGCTCCCCGCGTCCCGACTGGCTGACGGACGGGCTGTGTTCCTACCTCTCCGCCTGCGACCGCGGCGAGGCGGTTCGTCTGCTGCAGCCGCACGAATGGATCGTCGGCGCGAACATGGCCTATCGCACCGGGCCGCTGCGCAGCGCCGGGGGGTTTTCCACCGCCCTCGGCCGGGTCGGCAAGGGCGTCTCCCTGATGTCCAACGACGAGACGGAACTGGCGGACCGCCTGCACGCCGCCGGCGGCCTGACCGGCTACACGCCGCACGCCGAGGCCGAGCATTTCGTTCTCCCCGAACGCCTGACGCAGGAGTGGTTCAGGCGCCGCTGTGCCTGGCAGGCGGTTTCGGATTTCGTCCGCGACCCGGCCGAGATGCGGGCCGCCGCCGAGCTGTCCTGGGAGCGGCTGAAAGGCTATCTCGCCTCCTGCCCGCCGGCGGATCGCACCATGCGCGCCCTGGTGATCCCGCAGGCAACCCCGGGCGGCCTCGCCTACCAGTTGTCGGCGGTCTACGAAACCCTGGTCGTGCTGCTCAGCGGCCAAGCGGAAGCCGATGTCGACTGACGGCCCCAACGAGGGCACCCAGCCGTGGCTGGGCACGCCTTGGGAAGGGCTGGACGTGCTGGTGCTGGCGCCGACGCCGACACATCCCATCGATGCCGGCAACCGGCGGCGGATCTATTTCATCAACCTCGCACTCCAGCGCGCCGGCGCGCGCATCACCTACGTGCACTATCCCGCCGAGGGCGACTGGCGCGACCGCGCGCCGCCAGGCTCGATCGCGGCGATGGCCCGGCAATGGCACGAGGTGCATACCGTCCCCGTCACCCGCACCCTGCACGATCGCGCCCGTGGCGAGGACCACACGATCGACGAATGGTGGGACCCCGCGATCGGCGACATGCTGCGCTGGCTGTTCCGCACCCACCGCTTCCACGTCTTCATCGTCAACTACGCCTGGCTGTCCAAGGCATTCGAGTTCTGCCCGACCGGCGTGCTCAGGATCCTGGACACCCACGACCGCTTCTCCGGCCGCCGCGAGCTGCTGGCCCGCCACGGCATCGCCCCGGAGTTCTTCCACACCACCGTCGAAGAGGAGCGGATCGCGCTCGACCGCGCCGACGTCGTCTGGTCGATCAAGCCCGAGGAAGCGGCGTTTTTCCGCTCGATCACCGCGCGGGTGGTGGTGAACATCCCGCACAGCGAGCCGCTCGTGCACGGCCTGCGGCCGAGGCTCCGCGGGCCGGTCGTCCGTTTCGGCATCGTCGGCGCCGCCAACAGCATCAACGAGCGCAACCTCCGCGCCTTCCTGGCCGAGGCCGAGGCCACCATCCGGCGCACCCTGCTGCCCTGCGAGTTCGTCATCGGCGGCAGCATCTGCGAGCTGCTCGCCGACGTCGGCAAGCCATGGCTGCGGCTGCTCGGGCGGGTGGCGGACATGGCGGATTTCTATGCCGCCGTCGATGTCGTGCTGGCGCCGGTGGAGTTCTCCACCGGGCTGAAGATCAAGGTCGGCGAGGCGCTCTGCCACGGCAAGGCGATCGTGGCGCTGGCGCATGCCTTCGAGGGCTACCCGGCCCGCCACCCGTTGCACACGCTGGCCTCGCTCGGCGAGATGCTGCGCGCCTGCCGTCGCATCGTCAACGATCCGCGCCTGATCGACGAGCTGGAGAGCGCCTCGGCTGAGGCCACGCTGGCCGTGAGCCGCGAGCTCGCCGAGGGGCTTGAGGCCAGCATCGCGGAGCGCTGGCGGCTGCCGCCCGGCTTTTGCGTCGTGGTCGGTGCGGCGGAACTTTATCCGGGCTCCCTCGTGGTCGACCATGTCCGGGAGGTCGTCCAGTACGTGGGCCACCTCGAGCGGATCATCGTGTTCGTCACCGACGGCGCCGCGCCCCCCGACCTTGCCGCGTTGCGCGCGGTTGCCGAGACCGCCACCCTGGTCGTGACCCCGGCGCTGGCCGCAGCCCTCGGGCGGGCGACATGCGAGGCGCTGGGTCCGGCGGCGGTGCACGTGCGCACGCTGCGGGACTTGTTGCGGGAGGCGCACGAGGCGTTCTGGTTCGCCTCGATTCCCCCCGCCTGGCGGCCGCCGGCGAAGCCGCGGGCCGCGCGCGCCTATCTCTCCTGCGACAGCCTGCTGCAGTCCGCCGAGCCCAGCGCCTTACCCCAGTTCCTCGGCCTGTTGCGCCGGACCTTCTCGGAGGTCGTGGTGCTTTCGCGTCGCGGCGAGCCCGGCCTCGCCGGCCCCGGGCTGGCGAGCTGGGGCCATCGCGTGCCCCTGTTGTGGCGCGGCGACCGCAGCCTCGTGCTCGCCGCGCTGCGCCAGCGGCAGAGCGAACGCGTGGTGCTGCTGGCCGACGACCTTGCCGATCCGCTGCTGCGCCTGGTGGTGGAGCTGGTGCTGAAGCTGTCGTCGCGGCCGATCGACGTCGTGCTGCCCGACCGCCAGTGTCCGCCGCCGCACTCGGCGATGGCCGAGGTTCTGGCGCCCTGCCCGGAGGCGCGGCACCGCCTGTGCCTGCGGCCGCTCGGCGGTTGTTTCCGCCCGAACCCGCATGCGCCGACCGAGCCGGCTTTGGTGCTGGACCTGGCGAGGGATCCCTCGATGGATGCCGCACGCGAGGTTTTCGACCTCGCGGAGGTGGCACGGGCGGAGCTGTTCACCGGCGCGGTGCCGCCGGTGCACGGCGCCTGGCGCGAGCCGGCCGGTGCCGCCGGTCTCTTCGAGTCGGTTCTCCTGGTCGAGCGCCTGCTCACCGAGGCAGGCCGCATCCACGCCCTGCGCCAGCGGCGCTCCTACTGGAAAAGCCGGATCAACGACCCCGGTTGGAACTGGATCTGGGCCGAGGTAAAAGAGCTGGTCGAGACGGCATGGGTTCAAAAAATGTAATATCGAACGGAAAGAACAAATCGCGTGACCACAAGTCGATCAGTGTCGTCTCTAGATTTATCGCATGGTTATACAATAATGGTTCGACATGCAATCACCAGAAGTGGCTGAGAAGTTCGAGCGATACATCAGGAATATCCCGAATCTCCATAGTTGGGATGGCGGAGTGACCTGGAATGCGGGAGGATTCTCCGCCACGCACTTACGTACGATTTGTGAGCTGCTTAGGAGCAATCCGGAACGGGCGCGTGTCCTGGAAACAGGAGCGGGAAATTCGACGGTTTGCTTCCTGCTTGCGGGCGCAAGCGAGGTAACGTCCATTGCACCTGACGAAAGCTTGTTTGATCGCATTGCTGACTACTGCAGACAAAATGGCATTGACCTGGGGCCTTTGAGGACGGTGGTCTCGCTCTCCGAAACCGCGTTGCCAGCCATAGCGGCCGAGGCGACCCGCGATAAGAAACCGATCGATTTTGCTCTGCTCGACGGCGGACACGGCTGGCCCACCGTGTTCGTTGACTTCTGCTATACGTACGCGATGCTTCGTCAGGGAGGATGGATGATGATTGATGACATCCAACTCCACTCGGTGAAGGAGCTTGCTCGGTTCATGATGAAAGCGTGGCAGTTCGAGCTTGTCTCCAACCTGCAAAAGAGTCTGATTTTCCGCAAGACGACCGATCAGCAGATGTTCGGTGACTTCGGCGGGCAACCTTACATCATGGAACGGACTGAGGAGGACGCAGCCGCAGGCCGGGCCTACGTCATTCCCCATGTGCGCGCGGACGCGAGGCAAGTCAGATCAGGAGAATGAGAGAATGAACCCGGCCAGTTTGCCTCATCGTTCGTCCGGTAAGCCATGGATTGAACTAAAAAATGTACCAACTTATATCTGCAGCCCAAAAGGGATGTTGGGCCCGGAGGAGCGGTGCATGCTTTATTGGGCAGCGCGGGAGGATTTTACTGGGCAGGGGCAGATCATCGATGCCGGGGCCTTCCTGGGTGCCTCTGCCTATGCCCTGGCGCGGGGCATCGCCGATCGGCGAGATGGCAAGACCCCGGGGCCGATCTGGGTGCACTCCTATGACTATTTCTATGTCGTTGATGACTATGTCGGAGCATTCATCGCTGACCAGATTCGTCCAGTCGAACCCGGGGCCTCCTATCTCGATCTGTTCCAGCAGCAGCTTGGGACGCTAGCTGATCGGGTTCGACCATACGCGGGCGACATGCTGACGCACGAATGGAACGGTTCGCCGATCGAGATTCTGTTCATCGATATTGCCAAGACAAAGGAGCTCAACTCCCATATTATCAGGCAATTCTTTCCGCGCCTCATTCCTGGCAAATCGATTGTAATCCAGCAGGACTTTTACCACGCATGGCACCCTTACATACACGTGACAATGCAAGTCCTAAAGAAATATTTCGAGATCATTGATCCGTACTGCCCATACCAAAGCCGCGTCTATCGTTCGGTTGGTGCTATCCCACCGGACGAGCTTGAGCGCGTGGCCCGGTATGACTATGACCCAGAACAATGCTACAGGCTGCTGGCCGAACTTGCGACAGAATCGGAGCCGCCGGTTCAACAGATGGCGCGCCTGCTCCGGTTGTACCATATGGTCCTCAATCGCGACTGGCCACGCTTCGCCACCGAATGGAGGACATTCGAGCGCGAATGCGATCTTGCCTCGCCCGAACTGTGGGCGACTGAGGCCAAACGGGTGCTTGGGGCAACGCCGTTCGCCGCGGAGTGGGCGGTTGTTGGCGGCTCTTCGCGTGTCGCGTAGGGACCCCGAGCATGGACAGTGCGGTTGAGGCGTACGGGAAGGCTCTGCAGGAGTGGATCAAGTGGCGGTCAGGCCCACTATCCTATCAAGATCGAGGACCGCGTGCCGAGGACGGTCGATGGCCCGACTTCTTGGTAATTGGAGCACAAAAAGCAGGAACAACCTGGCTTTCGCGGGTGCTGGACTACCATCCGGAAGTATGGCTGCCACCGATCAAGGAGCTTAATTACTTCAACCAGATCTACATGCCTTCTGCAAGCCAATGGGAGCCGCAGGCCCGTATTGAGCAGGCTGACGCGGCTACCCACTATTACGAGACACACCGTCCACTGGAACCCAAGCAGCAGTCGCGCTTTGACACGCTGCCGCTTTGTCGCGCGGAACATCTGGACGACAGCGATTACAAAGCAATTTTCTCTCATGCGCCCATCGAATCGGTATGTGGCGAAATTTGTCCTGACTATGCGTTGCTGCCGCGCGGCTGCATCGCCAGCATTGTCGCCAACCAGCCCGGCATCCGCGTCGTGTTCATTATCCGCGACCCGATCGACCGGGCATGGTCGCACATGCGCATGCTGGCGGAAGGCCGCTTCCATGTCGGGTGGTGGAGAGGCTTCCTGGAGCCGGACGTCTGGCCGGTCGTTCGAGTGCGGACTCATTATCCGGCGATTATTCGCAAATGGCAGGCTTGTCTTCCTTCCGGCAGTTTCCTGGTACTTTCATACGATCGGATAACGCAGCAACCAGAAGATGTCATTGCTGATGTTTGCAACTTCCTTGGAGTGCGTTTCGACAGACGGTTTTTCCCCACTATGAGGGACCGAGTTGCCGAGAGCCCACCAGTCGACTTTGAGGACGATGCGGTTGCGGCGCTGCGTGAGCGCCTGCGGGATACCTACGATGAAATGGCGACGATTTACCCCAATATATGCGGGTCTTGGTTGCGGCGACGGTACCCGGACGGGTAGCAGCGACGGTCCCAGACCACCGCTTGGTGTGGGACGCAACGGCGAGTAGGATTTCCAAGGCCATAAATGCGACTTACCTGTCATCGTTGGAAAGAAGCCATGTCCACGACCAATCCGAACTGGGAGTTCAAGACCCAACACGACATATTAATTGCATGCGTTGGCACAAACTTCGGAAATAATCCAGAGGACAAACTGGAAGAAATTCGATCTAACCGTGCTTATTTGGGTGACCATATTCGCTATACACTCGGACTGACTTCAACTGATCGCGTTGCAGACATTGGAAGTGGATGCGGGTTTGTTACACGGGCAATTGTCCCGCATGTAGCACATATGTGGTGCGTTGATATTAGCAAGGACTTTATGGAATACTGCCGGACCGAGCTTTCGGAATTTTCTAACGTGTCCTATAGTTATGCCGAATATGCGAACTTTGTCGGCATAGATTCCGGATGTCTCCATGCCTGCTACTCAACCGCGGTTTTTATTCATTTTAATTATTATGACCTCATTTTTTACTTGACCGAGGTCAATCGGGTTTTGTCTGTAGGTGGGAAATTCCTTTTTGATTTTTTGGATTCAGACAGACTCGACTACAAAAAATCGGAAGTATTTCAGAGACATTTCACAGCATATAGAGCTAATCGTGCCCAATACATTTTCAATATTCTTCATCCCCTTTCACTTCGTACCATAGAAGCTGTTGCCCCACAGGTGGGGTTCGAAATCGTGCGGGTCGATTTCCTCCCTGGTCTAGCGAATAATACGGTCATTCTTCGAAAGGTCGCAGACACCGTGATTTGAAGCCAGAGCGGCTTCCGTGTTTATGTCATCGGTCTTGCTTGGGGAGGCGGTCGAAACCGGCCGGGGCGCCGCCCCTGGACCCCGCAAAGGGCCGAGAGGCCCTTTGATCCCATTCGTTCAGGCGCTTCGCGCCATTCTCGCCGCGGCACCGGCGCGGCGTCAACTCACCCCCGACAGGACAGGCGTGAACTTCCAATGCAGCGTGTGCCCGGCAACGCCTCGCACCGTGAGCGCAAATGACCCGATCGCCTCCGGCGCGGAGCCAATCCCTGGGGGGATCGGAAACGCCAGCCCGCCGGTCGTGAACAACGGCCCGATCGCGCCCTTCACCAGCACCGGCGCCGCACCCGGCGCGCCGACCGTAAACAGCGCATCCACATCCCACGCCGCGCCGCCCCCCGTCGCCCCGTCGCGCACCACGAGCGTGCCCCGCACCGCCACCACACTGTAGTCGCCGAGCCAAATGGAGTTGGCCGCGCTCGGCGCGGCGCCGTCCAGCGTGAGAACCGTCGCACTCGCCGCATCGGTCGTCGTGCCGATCAGATCATTCGGCCGCCCGAAAACGGGCGACAGCCCGGCGATCATGATCGCGTTGTTGCGCACACCGCCGGCAGTGAGCTGAACGAACTGCCGGGCAGGGAGATCGGCAATCGACGGCCAGACAATGGTGTTGCCGCCCGCCCCCAGCGTGAACCCGTACACGCCCGCGATGTTCTGGCGCTTGAAGAACATCCGGCCGCCCGTCCAGACGTTGCCAGGGCCGTCCATGCGTACGCCACCAACCGTGGCGCCATCCACCTCGCATGCCGCGCAGGTAGCGTTTCCGTTGAACCAGAACACATATTGCGCCGGCCCGAACCCGTGCAGGGCAACGTAGAAATTGCTGCCCCAGGTACTGTCGCGGAAATTCGCCGTCGACGCACCGGAGGCGTCGACATCGGTGAAATGGTTGTCCGAGCCGTTGACCAGCAGATTGTACGCCGGCATCGCCGGCACCCCGGGAAAGATCGTGGCGTCGTTGAGCAATCGTGTCGCCGATACCCGCAAGCCCTGCGACGCATGCTCCCCGTCGCCCACCCGGATGTCCGCCGTCAGCCCGTTGATGAACGCTGCGTCCCGGATTACCCCTTCATAGCCGCCCGCCGCGTCCAGCGCATAGGTGGCCACCCCGGTGCCGTTCACCGTCAAATCCGACCAGCGTGCCTGCAAGTGCCAGCCCGTCGCCTCCCGGGCAACGGCGTCCATGTCGGCCAGCGCCATCAGCATCGAGGCGCCCTGCCCTTCCCCCGCGAAAGAGACGCCGCCGTCCGGGTAGCCCGTCGCCCCCAGGAGCGACGGCAGCATGATGGTCGAGGCGGTGCCGCAGATGCCGCGCGGAAACCGGATACGCCCGCCTTGCGGCACAGAGCCGATGGCGGCGTTGATCGCCGCGCCGTCGTCGTTGCCGTAAGCGACCACACTCGGCAGTGCCCTTGCCGTCACCAAGGGCGCCGCCGCCACCACGATCGTCGTCGCATTCGTAACCCGCTCGATCTTCGTCGCCAGCGGATAGTGGTTCGCGCCGATCCCCGCGATGACGATGGCCTTGCCGACATCCTCTCCACTGAACGCCACGCTCTGTCCTGGTTGCCCGAAAAAGCCGACCGTCGCGTCGCCGGCCTTGCTGTAGACCCACAAGTGCGGCCCACCGGCCAGGTCGTGCAGTTGCCTGACATTGCACCGCGCGCCGAAGTCGAGCACGCTGAGTGCGTTCGGTGAGACGGGTTGCGCGTTGGCGAGCGCCGGCAGCGCCAGCAGACCCATGGCGACGGCAAGAAACCGCATCCTCACCCCCTGCTGCTTCTCAGTCGAACCATGAAGGCCAGGGGCTCTGCCCGTCGCGGGGAGGGGCGCGCCGGGCCGGGGGCC
>Ga0326727_10002225_pt1 | contig 67681 bp, 61 predicted proteins | sample MB2enrmetagenome_FD_207643 | JGI IMG/M metagenome (GOLD analysis project Ga0326727, IMG submission 207643) | Lab enriched peat soil microbial communities from McLean, Ithaca, NY, United States - MB29MY | ecosystem: Environmental > Terrestrial > Soil > Wetlands > Peat | place: USA: New York...
TGAGGACAATCTATATCTCGACAAAGGCAGAATGGCGAAGAGCAACGCCGAACAGGTCGCCAAGATCGCGCGCATAGCCCGTGAGCTTGGAATAGAACCAGCCACACCCGACGACGCAAGAAAGATCTTGCGTCTCAAGGGAATCAACAAGGTAAATTTCTGAAGAACTGAGAGCAAGAAACACAGCATTCTACGCTTGGATCTGGATCAGGCGGACAGTGGATAAGTTTGAACCGCAGACGGTTCTGAAGTGCTAGTAAAATAATCATGAAAGGACATCAGTAGACGTGAATGAATTGAATGCTCTCAAAGAAAAAGAAACGATGTTATCCCGGTTGACAGGAGGCTTGGCCAACTGGGCGTTGCGTTGGATTCCCGACGCCATGGTCTTTGCCCTGGCCTTAACGGTAATCGTATTTCTCGCTGCATGGGGTCTAACCAGTCATGGTCCCGTTCAGCTGGTCGACGACTGGGTGAAGGGTTTCTGGGCTTTGCTAACATTTGCCATGCAGATGAGTCTTTTAATGATCACCGGATTTACCGTAGCCGATTCCAAATATGTAAAGCGAGGATTGATTAAACTGGTCGATTTCCCCAAAACAAAAACTCAGGTCATTGTGTTTTTCTCTTTGTTTATAGGCATTCTTTATTACCTCCACTGGGGTGTCGGTATGATGGCAGCCATTATCATGGGACGGGAGTTCGCTGTAAGAAAACGCGGATTGGGACTCCACTATCCTTTCATCGCTGCACTGGCATTATGCTCCGGTATCGTGGTGGCCAATGGTCCTTCCATGGCTGCTCAGCTTCTTATGGCTACACCGGGGCATTTCATGGAAAAGGCCGCCGGCATTATCCCGCTGAGTCAATCCACATTTGATATCAAACTTCTAATCACCAATGGGTTGTTGTATGTGTTAACACCCTTTCTTCTCGTAGCCATAGCACCGAGAAAAGAACATGCCGTGGAAATAGATGACGCTACCGCCGCAGCTTTTATTGCCCCACCTGAGAAACCATCTGACAAGAGAATTCTCACGCCCGCAGAATGTTGGGACCGCTCCTGGGTCCTGCCACTTTTGATTGCATTAGCCGGGCTGTTCTGGATTGGTAAGACTTTTTATACCAAAGGCGCCGCCGCACTTGATCTGAACACCCTGAACTTTACTTTTCTGATTCTGGGTCTCTTGCTGCATGGTTCGACGAAGAGTTATGTTGAATCCGTTCAGCGGGGTACGATGACCGTCTATGGTGTCATCATTCAGTTCCCGCTCTATGCAGGAATCTTTGGAATGATTAGTTTTTCTGGTCTTGCTCAACTTATCGCCAATTTCTTCATCTCAATCTCAACACATGGAACTTATACCTGGGTCATTTTCATCTACACGGGATTTGTGGATTTCTTTGTTCCCTCGGGAGGGTCAAAGTTTGTTATTGAAGCCCCATACATCTTGCCTGCAGCAAAGGCCCTCGGTGTCAGTGCAGGTGATACCATCAATGCTTACACAGCCGGCAGCCTCTGGGTCAACATGGTCCAGCCCTTCTGGGCGCTTCCCATTCTTGGGGCATTTAAACTGAAGTTTCAGGATATCGCGCCGTTCTGTTTGATCATAGCGACTTATTATGCGATTGCACTAAGTATCTGTCTTCTTGCTTTGCCAAAACTATTCTGAGGCGGCACTGAGAAAATCTGTCAAAGATAAAGAGGGTTGCCATTCATCACGAGGATAACCCTCTTGCGATTTGTTAATTTCAAAACTGCCAGAAGAGAAAAGGGGACAGGCGATTTTTGATTTTCGCCATTACATTTCTGGACGCATGAAATCTTGTGATTTTGACCGATAACACATCTGGATATCCGAGACCGCAACGAGCCCCATCACCATCTAGGGAGATCCCACCTGAGGGGGTTTGTGTCTGAAGCGATCAGAATTCCTATCGAACAGGTTCTTAAAACATCAAAATTAGGCTTTTAGTCCTTTAAGATCATTCCGGTATTGCGGTTGATTTTCATGGTTCTGGATTATTACCATGATGGGAATAATGGCTGATAATGGGTTGTAATCTATGAAGGAACAATTTCAGTTATAATAAACGGTGTCTGGTGACAACCTCCTCTGAAGTTAATAAACCCTCCTTTCTTGCATGGATACAAGATTTCAATTCGTAAATAATCAAAAAACTGGGGAACTCTAACTTAACATGTGGTACAAATATCGCGGGCAGATCATGAGTTTCTTATAGTTTATTCATGAACAAGCAATGTCTTATCGAACTGGGAAAAAGATGAAACCGCTTAAATTCATCCGCACATTAAATGAAACTGAACCGGAAATGGCGAGGCGAGAATATATTACCCGCAATGTATTATTTTTTACATTTAGTGTCACATTCTCTTTTGCCATGATATCACTTGTTTTTTATCTTTTCGGCAAAATGCCGCTCGACACTTTACTAATCTACTCAATAGAATCAATCATACTTGTTGTGGCCATGTTTCTCACAGAAGCGGGATTCTGGCGCGTAGTCGGCATCATCCCCCCGCTGCTTATGTATTTCCCTGCCGTAAACGCAAATTATATCGGCGGAGTTGATGCTCCAGGTAATTTTATGTATGCCCTTTTGATAATGCTTGTGGCGATTATTTACGGTTATCGGAAAATGTGGATCGCTCTCGTGATATGTCTCACGACATATTTATGTCTTGCTTGGATGATATCAAGCGGTTATATAAAACCCTTCAGAACGGCCGAAGTGGTTTTTGTAAACAGGGTCGTACTTACCTCCGGTTTTCTCGTAGGTATAGCTTCACTGATCTGGCTTTTAGGACGCAGTTATAGAAGTGAGGTAGATGTAAGGATAAAGGCCGAGGAACTGCTTTACAGGAAAAATGAAGAACTCGGCGCGCTTAACACAAAGCTGCGAGATAGCGAAGAGAAGTACCGCAACATTCTCGAGAATATTGACGAGGCCTATTTTGAGCTTGATTTAAGGGGAAATATCGTTTTCTTTAGTGATCCTGCCCTTCGTATTTCTGGTTATTCCCAAAACGAATTAATGGGCATGAATTACAGGCAATATGCCTCGACAGAAACAGCAGAAAAGCTGAAAGCTTCCTTTAGCAACATTTACAAAACAGGAGAAAAATGGAATCTGAGTGACTTTGAGTTGATCAGGAAGGATAAAAGCACTTGCCAAATGGAAATATCTGTGAATCTCATGAGCAACTCGGCAGGGGAAGCCATCGGTTTCCGTTGCATTGCCCGTGACATCACGGATCGCAAGCAGGCAGAGGAGGATAAGCGAAGGCTGGAGGAGCGTCTCCAGCGTGCCGAGAAGATGGAAGCCTTAGGCACCCTGGCAGGTGGCGTCGCCCACGATCTCAACAATGTACTGGGCGTTGTCATCGGCTATTCGGAGTTGCTCCTTATGGATGAGTATAAGTCAAGATCGATTGGCCCCAGTCTCGTGAATATTATGAACGGGGCACAGAAGGCTGCCGCGATTGTACAAGATATGCTGACCCTGGCCAGAAGAGGAGTCCCTGGCAGAGAGGTTCTCAATCTAAATAAAATTATCGCTGATTGCCAGAAGTCACCGGAGTTTGAGAAACTATTTCCTTACCATCCATTCATAAGGATCGAGACCGATCTTGAACCGGATCTGCTGAACGTATCCGGTTCTTCCGTGCATCTCGGCAAGACCTTATTCAACCTGGTTTCGAATGCGGGCGAGGCCATGCCGAAAGGCGGCATTTTGACCATCAAAACGGCCAATCGGTATCTGGATAGGCCGATTCAGGGATATGATGAAGTCCGGGAGGGCGACTATGTTGTTCTTTCCGTCTCCGATACGGGAGAAGGGATACCGGCGGCTGATCTGAAGCGCATCTTTGAGCCGTTTTACACGAAGAAGGTCATGGGTCGGAGCGGGACGGGCCTGGGGTTGGCGGTGGTCTGGGGTACGGTGAAGGATCATAACGGATACATTAACGTAGAGAGCGAAGAAGGGAAAGGGAGCACCTTTACCCTCTATTTTCCCGTAACGAGGGAAGACATCACTGCTGAAGCCGCTGCCATATCAATATCCGAATACATGGGGAAAGGCGAATCCATTCTGGTAGTGGATGACGTTAAGGAGCAGCGCGATCTGGCTGCTGAAATGCTCCGGAAACTGAATTACAACGTCACTAGCGCTTCTAGCGGTGAAGATGCAGTAGCGAGTTTAAGGGAACACAAGATTGATCTCATTGTTCTGGACATGATTATGGACCCGGGCATGGACGGACTGGACACCTACAGGAGAGTCCTTGAGATCCATCCCCAACAGAAAGCACTAATCGTGAGCGGGTTTTCGGAGTCTGATCGGGTGATCACCGCCCAGGACCTCGGCGCTGGCGCCTATGTCAGAAAGCCCTATGTCATAGAGAAACTGGGACTGGCCGCAAAGAGAGAGTTGGATAGAAAATAGATGGCGGGTATTCACCATTACAAACGGTTATCGTTGATTCTCAGTGATGCAGTCAGGTGCACCTTTGTGTTGTCAATAACCGACCTCTTTGATATTTTCATTCATTGCTCTCGCACAGTACCGGTTGAAAGTTGCAAAGTCTTGACAGCTTATTCCCCGTGTATGTAGCCTGCGGCTGCCTTCCTGAAATGTTGTTTTCCTAATCTTGCTATTTTATGTTACATTACAGTCGGTAATGGTTGAAAAATTGCAAAGTAAATACATCCGATCGCTACGTTCCGGCTGATTTCTACGTTGAGCCTGTAGAAAAAGTCAGCAAGCAGCACTTGAGGGAGTGCACACATGAAACAATTGAAAATTAGCAAAGCCTTCACGTTGATGGAATCGGGGCCCGTTGTCCTTGTTACAACGAATGACGGAAAGAAGAACAACATCATGACGATTTCATGGACAATGGTTTTGGATTTCACACCGGTCTTTGCCATAACGACTGGAGAATGGAATTATTCTTTTACGGCTCTTCAGAAAACAAAGGAGTGTGTTATCTCAATCCCTACGTTTGATATGATTGATAAAGTCGTTGGAATAGGAACATGCTCCGGTGCCGATACAGACAAATTTACCAAATTTAAACTCACTCCCGTAAAAGGTAGAATAGTAAAAGCGCCATTGATAAAAGAATGCCTCGCTAATATCGAGTGTAAAGTCATCGACATCGTCAAAAAACATAACATTGTCGTTCTCGAAGCCGTTGCGGCATACTTTGACATCTCGCGCAAAGAGAAACGAACTGTTCACGCCGTCGGTGACGGTACATTTATCGTAGATGGGCGCAGACTATCCCGGAAAAAAATGATGGCAGCCAAAATCCCAAATGGTATCTAACCCTCCATATTGAACGACTTACCCTCCCCGGATTGCCATGGTGCGAACACCTTCTGGAGATTGGCAGGTGGTCCTGCTTTCATCGTGCCTCCTTTCTTGTCTATTGCTTAGATTCTGTGGTTTATTCCACAAGAGGAGCTACTTTTGAAGTTTCAACTAAATTTAATATAACCTCAAAAAATAAAGCGGTTGGATTTTATGATACGTCAAATACCGTTTGCCATTATTCGCCAAGTTGTTATCGCCCTGGCGGTGTTTGCTCAGATATACCTTTTTGTCCGTATCCGGCAAACTATCAAATCATCACCCCGATCTAACCGCTTCAAGTCCCGAGTAATCTGCCTGGTTGGAATAATCATTGGCTTACTCTTTGTTTTGAACGGATATATCCTGGTTAGGCCTATACTCTGGATAGACCCGCCGTTGGCGGTACAGCTCTTCCTTTTCGATCCACCGGCCGTCTGGACTTTGGGGTCTATTTTCTCCGCTCTGTTCCTTTTCCTCGCACAGTTAGGTGGCAAACTTGGACAAATGATTATCCGACTTTATCGTGATGACGTGAACTATCAGGCAGTATCAATTCCCGTTAATCTCAGTCGTCGTCGCTTTATCCATGCCGGGGTGCTAGGAATTACGGCAGCACCCTTGATACTTTCTGGATATGGTGCAACCTATGCCAGCAAGGCTTATGATATAGAGGAACTCACCTTACCCTTCGGACACCCGCTAAGAGTTGTTCAGCTCACTGATATTCATGCTGGTATTTATATGACCCTCAAAGAGATACGACGGTATACTGACCAGGTCATCGCACTCCAACCTGATGTGTTCGTCATCACCGGAGACTTCATTTCGAACTCGATATCGTTTTTGCCTAGCTGTTTAGAAGAGATGGCTCTGGTTCATGCAAGGTATGGTACGTTTGCTACATTGGGAAATCATGAACACTGGTTTGGAAATCTAAGTGAGTTACGAATGATCTTCAGACAATACAGGATCCAGCTCTTGCAAAACTCTCATCAATTGATTCAGACTGAGCGTGGCGCTTTCGCGGTCGCTGGGATCGACGATCTCCGTACCGGGCATCCCAATCTTTCGGCTGCATTGCGTGGACTTGATTCCGTCATTCCCACGTTGCTCCTGTCTCATCGCCCGGAGATCTTTCCTCAGGCCGTTGCCCATGAAATTCCAGTGACTTTGGCGGGTCATTATCATGGGGGTCAAATCAAGCTGAGTCTGCCAGGAATGGATATTAGTTTGGCCCATCTCCGAACCCCTTATCCTGAAGGGCTTTACCGGATAAATGCTTCCCACCTGTACGTTAGTCGTGGTATTGGTACAACTTTCACCCCAGTGCGACTGAATGCCCCGCCAGAAGTCACCCTGTTCCATCTGACCTAGTGTTCCAAACAAGAAGTGCGAAAAAACAGTCTAAGATTTTAGCGGTTGCTTCCCCCTACCATCAATTCAGGTATAGGGTATATAGGTATTAACAACTGAATATGGAAAGGCGGAAGGACTTAGTTCTTTTCGGGTTATTGAATCCTCAATAAACTCTGTACCATACTTTCCCAGACAAATCTCAGAAATGCAGTTGAGAGAAATATTCTGGAACCGTTGACTTATATATAGGGAGGAACAAAAAAGAAATGGCTCCTGAACCACTATTTAAAGTTGATGAATCATCCTGTATTTATCAAAAAGCGCAGGCTCCTGCGGATTTCACTATAGTTCTTACTGAAGAGATTCTCAGAACATCAAAATCAGACTTTTAACCAATTCATCTTATTCCAGTATTGATGGCTGATTTTACCGGTTCTTGGTAAATACAATGATGCTGGATGGATGCTGATAACTGGTTGTAATCCTTTTATCTAATCCCGATCCTTCCATTTTGGATGTCGCCTGCTATACCATCCTTGATCTGTTTCATAACCTCCCTGAACGCCTCTGCCAGGTCTGAGCCCGACTCACCGGACTTGCTTTCATACAACGTCGCACTATCGGTTTTCGTGGAGGTTCTGTCATATTCCGATAACACAGCGCCTGTCCTGGCGTCCAAGATCTGAACCTTTAGTTCAACGACCGCTTCAATATTGTAAGAAGTGATCCCCGTAAGGAGCAACAGATTGACGATCGGGATGAACTTTATAGGGTTGTGCTTTGTCTTCCAGTAAAACCGCTTGATCTCACCCTTCACAATCAAGTCATCCTTGTCACGGCTAGCGGGGAAATCAACACCGGCGAACATCCGCGAAGATCGAAAATCATCCAGCACTTTTACAGTGACCTTTTCATCAATATCAGGGATGCTTTTGGTCACATCCTTATCGTCTACGGGCCGACTGTCAGTGAATTTTTCCATACCTAAAACGGCGTTATTCTATTGCATCGTGCTCAAAGAGGGAACATAGCGGAAAGGTTCGGAACCGTTTAATGTTGTGCAACCCGACACAAGAAATAACCAGCAAAACGCCAATATGACGCTTTTCATTTTTCACCTGCCCTTCATATCAATATGATCATATAATGAAATAATGACACTTATTAAGTCAAAAGTCGCTGAACGATCATCGCCTGCAATCTTGCATAATCAATAAGTTTTATCAAGGCAGAAACAAATATCCTGAAACTGTTGGTTGACCATGGGTTAACTGATTCCTATTCTACTACTACTTCTTCATTAAGTTCTTCAGAATTCCTATATCAATAATGCTACACTTATAAAGATTAGCCATAAGCCGACATCGGTAATTTTAGACTTGATGTCTTTCATTACTTCAACAAGTATAGAAATCATCGTAACCGTTTTTACTGCCAAAAAAATATATTTTAACACGGTTGAGTTTCCCTGAATGCTTACCCATAATGGGGAACCTACCAGAAAGCCCAATAAACAATCTTTAATAATGATCACAAGCATTGCAGTAGCAATACATATCATCGTAATACTGCTTATCTTGTTTTTACCAACATCACCTGATTCCAACATTTTCAATCCTTATATTTTATTTATTAAAACGAGTTCCTACATTAACCGATGAGAAATAGCAAACTCTTTTTCATTAGATTAGAAGTGAGAAAAGTTACAAAGATTACGGTCTAATACTGTTATAAAGCTAAAAACTGAAGGTATTGTTCACCTTTCCAATGAGACTTCTCTTAAGACATCTATATGATCGAGGGCCATACCGGCACCTCTTACCACTACAGAGAGGGGATCGTCCGCGACTGCAATGGGAAGCCCGGTTTCTTCCTTTATGAGAAGGTCGAGATTTGTCAAAAGAGCTCCACCTCCGGTTAAGACAATGCCTCTTTCGACAATATCCCCGGCTAATTCCGGGGGGGCATTCTCCAGAACATTTTTTATTGTAGCTATAATAATATTTACTGGTTCCATAATGGCTTCCCGCACTTCTTCAGAATTGATCTCAACTATCTTTGGAATACCCGATATTAGATTTCTACCTTTGACGTCGAGTGCCCGCAACTCTCGATCAGGGTAAGCGCACCCGATGGTCGTTTTTATAATTTCTGCCGATCGTTCCCCTATAAGGAGGCTGCATTTTCTCTTAATATACTGGATGATTTCCTCGTCCATTCTGTCACCGGCAATCCTCACAGACTTTGAGTAGACAATGTTCCCCAGGGATATTATGGCAACCTCAGTGGTTCCTCCGCCGATGTCTACAACCATGGAGCTTATCGGTTCCATTACAGGCAACCCGGCTCCAATAGCTGCAGCCATGGGCTCCTCGATGAAATACATCTCTCTGGCGCCTGCCGATTCCACGGTCTCTCTGACGGCGCGTCTTTCCACCTGCGTAATGCCGGATGGTATGCAGACGATAATCCGCGGGCGGACTAATGCCCTGCGATTGTGAACGCGATGAATGAAATGCTTCAACATAGCTTCGGTAATGTCAAAGTCGGCAATAACACCTTCCCTCATGGGTCTGATAGCTACGATATTGCCGGGGGTTCGCCCCAGCATCTTCTTTGCTTCCAGGCCGACAGCGTGAACTTTTTTCGTACCTCGTGAATCCCTCGAAACGGCGACCACGGAAGGTTCATTTAGTACAATCCCTTTACCTTTCATATAGACCAGTGTATTGGCCGTACCAAGGTCTATAGCAAGGTCATTGGAAAATTTTCCTAGAATATAATCAAACAGCAAAACCTCTCCTCCTTACTTTTATTAACTGTAATTCATGGTGCACATCACTTTACCATGAAGAAGAACTCAGAACACATTAAATTTTCAAAACAAAAGACAGGGTTATATTGGCTGCCTTTCTGTTCACTTCAACACAGATTACTGACGGCAGTGTTGTGTGGACGAATTGAATTAGAAAAAAACATTATATGAAAAGAGAGATAAAAAAAAGGGTGCAGCATTACAAGGAAGATGTTGTTCACTTGAAATGACTTCAAAGATGACACACATTAATGAAATAATGAAAATATGAAGATAAATCCTTGACTTTTGATAAAGGGCGTCATATTCGAAACACACTAAATAAGTTTGGATTACGACATTTTGAATTGCAAAGGATGGCCACCATACTTTTTAGAGTATCGGTGGTTTTTTTTCTTTCTGTCATAATGGGAATCCGACTTAAGAGAATATTTGAGAAAGGAGGATTCAAGTTATGTCAGAAGGTAAAGTGAAGTGGTTTAATGAACGTAAGGGCTTCGGATTCATTGAAAAGGATGACGGTGGGGATGTGTTTGTTCATCACAGTGCTATTCAGGCTGAAGGTTTTAAGACTTTGAATGAAGGCCAGCGTGTCAGTTTTGATATTGTGCAGGGTGCAAAAGGCCCGGCAGCGGAAAACGTGAAGCCATTATAGGTTCACAGTGAGCAATCAAGGGGCACTCAAATGTAATATATTGGGAGTGCCTCTTCTTGTTCGGGCAAAAGCAAGAAGGACAAAAAATGCAAACCAAACTTTATGTGGGAAATCTTGACCTCTCTGTGACCAATGAGGACCTGAAGACTCTGTTCTCTAACCACGGCGAGGTCAGAGAATCAAAGCTGATCGAAGGCAGAGGATTCGGATTCGTTGAAATGTCGAATCAATCTGAAGCTGAATCAGCGAAAAAAGTATTGAACGGGAGCGATTTCAAAGGGCGCAAATTGAAGGTTGACATTGCCCAACCACCGAAAAACAGATTGCGGGGCAAAAGATATCGTTAAAGAAACGTGCGCTTATGGTAAATCCAGGTTAATCTGTAAAATCAGCGTGCTCGAAGGTTGCCGATGTATCAGGAATAATATGGGTGGTCGTAAAAATGATCATTACCAATCGAAGTCTTGTATCACCGCTATGAAAGCAGGCTTAGAGATTTCAGGAAGAAGTGCTTGGCTGAAAACACCTGCTCCGACACAAGAGCCGGTTTTAAATTAAAGTGAAGATTACTATTTAAACTGTAGTCCCTAATATTGTTGCAGATTCCATATCACCGACCGTATCATTAAATTATTTATTAATTCCTTTGCCTAAGATTCATGCAAAGAGCTTGAAATCATCAATAATTGATGGTTTTTATGACTTATCAACTTGGTCATCAACAATCTTATCAACTAGTATGTTAATCGATGTCGCGGGCGGTCTGCGATGGTGCGTCGTTGCTTGTTTCCAGCAATGGTCTATCCCTGAACGTCCACCTATATAGGATATACACGCCACTTTCCTGCGCATAGAGTATTCACACGGCTTTCAGAGCTGCGACGTGGGCGAAGCGGCCTCAGCAAGGATCCGCAGCAAGCATTCTGGAAGATCCCTATCAGTTAAGGCTTTCATTGATCTTCGCTTGAAATGTTGTATTTGCGAACTGAATTGGAAAAACAACAAGGAAGTTCTCATTGGGTAATCATTCACTATGGTTCTCAACAACTAAAAATAACAGAGAATGAAGTGTGACAGAGATGACCTGGGAAGAGATAATAATGAGTAAAAGTCTCGGGGAATCTGAGTGTCCTGAACAATGAGGGACACGATCTTTCTCCTTCGACAATATCATACCGCCAGAATGTGGGATGCATTTTCTATTTGTTACGAGTCCCTCTACCCCAGCCATTTTACTCTGGCGGGATTCCGGGCCACCAGCCTCAGGAATTTGACATCCGGATACCCGACGGTAAAAGCTACCGGGACCTGGTGATCATCGGGGATTTCCAAAGTCGCTTTCAACTCACCTGATTTTTCAATGGCCAAAACCAGAAAACCATTAAAACAAGTCCCCAGTCCTAAAGTTTCGGCCATCAAGACCATCTGCATGCTTGCCAGAGCCGAGTCTATGTCAGGGGTCGACGCTGTACCCTTTTTTAGATGAATCACGATCAGGGCAGGTGCACGGTAAAAAAGCTGGTCTTGGCCTTCTGCCCACTTCAGGGCGATTCGATCCCAAACCGGCGGATAGAACTGTCTCGATAGATATTCTTCGGGCAAATGTTGATTCATCCGGCGCTGGATTTCCAGGGATTCTCTGATTTTCTTTCCTTCTTCAATAAGCGCCTGGATGGTCAGGGTGACGACGCGGTCCAAGATTTTTCTGCTCCTCACCACAACGTATTCGCATGCCTGTCTGTTTCCCCCGGTAGGGGCAAAACGACCCGCCTCCAGGATCATTTTTAATTTTTCGAATTCCACAGGAATGTCCTGATATACTCGTATGCTCCGTCGCCTTCGGAGAAAGTAGAGAAAATTAGAGGCCTCGGGAATCTTCTCGACCTGCGGCAGGTCTACAAATTCGCTTTCTTCCAAATTGGAAAAGGTGGGGGAATTGGTTGGACAGATGGATTTACAATGCCCACAGTAGATACATAAGTCGTGATCGGCGACTCGAATACTTTCCCCTTCTTCTACCAAAATCCGGCGGACACAGATGGGAACACAAATCCCACATTGGGTGCACCTGCTTTCATCGATTGAAATCATGGAGACCTCCTTTATGTGGTTACATCACTACATCAAAATTCAGGATGGCAGTGAGTTTTAGTTTTAACTCTTGTGCGGTCATGGAAACCTCCGAAGGTTAGTTTGGAGGTTGGTTGGGAAGTTAGAATTAGACCCTGTAGTTATGTAAGAGTCTACTAATTTTGAATGGAGATATCAACAAGGATTATCGATTACCATTTGAAAGGATGCATGCCCGCTTAAATTGCCAGACACTTGACTTCAGGAAGAAGCAGAGTGCCCTCACTAGGGGCGGTAGGAAGCCTAATGGAAAGGTAGTCTACATGAATTATTTCGGATACACTTTTTTTAGAAAGTCTGTCATTATCATCACCACTGCATTCTGATCATCAGCCAGGCTCATCTTTGCTTGGGTGCTCACTCTGAATAGTTTCACGGGTTCCAATTTTATTGAAATTGAACCATCGTCAGACGAAAAAGTTACTGATGCCTTACTGGGGGAAAAGCTGGGCGTTCTTTTCTCGATGTCCGTTGTTAATTTAATTTCCTTTGTACCTGTTATTCCAGTACGACCATCTGTATAGGGAATTCTTTGGACAGTACACTCGTAAGATTTGTCCTTCAGGACAGTTGCAACTTCTGCTAATACTGGATGAATTATATCTTCCACGAATTTTTCCCATTCTTTGCTTAACTCCTCTTTCTCTCTTTTCCTTATTTCGTCAGCTTCTTCCCTGGATTTCATTTCCTCCGCTTCTCTTTTATCATGCTCATTAATGATGTCCTCAACCCAGTTCATAGTTTAACCTCCTAACATGTTCTACTTGATTTGCTCCTAGAACATGTACCACATGTTAAGTTAGAATTCCGCTATTTTGTATCCTTCGGTGCAGAAATGTCTCCGATACAGGTTGCTGCTTCTTTGTTTATCTCCGATTGTAATGGAGCATGGAGTTGATAATCATTAAAATCCGCAAACAAGAGAAGCGGTGCTAATCGACATGACCTTGTTGTGGGGCATTTGTTTAAGGTCCTGAGGTGAAATATTTAGATTTTTCTTCGCGACAAACGATGACAGCTTTTATTTTGTTTTATCGACGGAACACCCCCACCAACCTTCTGATTGTGATAACTTAGCATCTTCATCTGTCATATTTTTGTATCCCCAAAGACTAAAGTATGCATGACTTCCTGATGCCTGTACTATATACTCCTATTTTGAATGAAAAAGATGCGGAAAAAGTATTATCAGATCTGTCAATACTCTGGTATGCTTTTGCTATTTTGTTGGGCGCACTTGTAGTTGGTTCTATTATATTTCGGAAAGGACCAGCAGGCCATTATCCAATTCTTACAATTTGCGTATATGTGCTTACCGGATACTATCTTCCACTCAGAAAAAGCAGGGTGCTTTCTATAGTTATCCTAGCTCAGTCAATATGGGTAGCAGCTTATGCTCTTTGGTTTTTCTTATATCTGCACCCTCCATCATTCAGTCTGTCGCTACTCAAAAATATAATTACTTTAATTGTGCTTCTAATTCCACTATGGGCGGTATCATGTGCGTGGGCCGCATATAGAACCACTATGGCCACATTTATTTATCATAGACATTATTCCCAACTAAAAGAAAATACGTCACCAGACAAAACAAGTTCATTATGACGAACCGGGCAGTTCCCCGCTATCGAGAGAATTCGATGATGAAAAATATGGGATTTAATACAGGTCGTTTGTTTCAAACTGTAATCCAGATTTTTTATCAACATCCGACACCAAACAGTAGTAGGTGTTGTCAGCATTTGCTTCTTCCTGAGTTTTCCATATTTTTCAGAGAATTTTCTAATTCATTTCACTTGACATATATATTTGTTTGCTATCTCATAGAGCACGTATGAAAATAACTGTTAGTCACATTGAAATCCATGAATTATGATCACTATATTGAGAGAGAAGGGGATATATTTGTATGACTCATAAAAAAATCGCGATGGAGCATGATAAGAAGATTGCTCTTGTTGCGCACGACAACAAGAAGCGCGATCTGGTTGAATGGGCAAAATTCAATCGAGTGCTCTTGGCTCACCACAAGATATATGCAACAGGGACAACCGGCGAGATTTTGGAACAGGAGCTTGGCTTTAAAATCACCAAACTTCAGAGTGGGCCATTGGGTGGGGATCAGCAAATCGGCGCTAAGATAGCCGATAGTGAAGTCGATTTTCTCATCTTTTTCTGGGATCCACTCGAACCGCAGCCCCATGATCCAGATGTCAAGGCGCTCTTGCGCATGGCGGTCGTTTGGAACATCCCTATTGCCTGCAATCGCGCTTCCGCAGATTTTATGATTTCATCGCCCTTGATGGATGGTGATTATGATCGTCTTGTGCCGGATTACGATTTATATCGAAACCGGAAGCTAACCGGGGACGAATAAGCAGGACGGAGTGTATTCAAGTTGGTCGACGATGACAATTTACAAGAATCATGGTTGAAGTGGCTAACCACCGATTGGAGCTGACTTGGCCCTGTTCTTTGCTGAGCCAAGCCGCACAACCGAAGCGTTACTCTCTTTCCATCCGTAATCCTCAATTCTGATGACTAACCACCGTTGCACAGTAGTAGGTGAAGCCGACAAAAAGGTTTGCCTTGGCAAGGCTAAAAGAAAAACACACACTCCTTCCTTGTACTCAATAAAAATTATATTCCCTTGGATATGCAAGTTTTCAAGTAGTATTCTTTGAAAAAGTCTTGTTTAAGTAATCTGAGCCTTACTTCTATGACAAAAATAATAAGTGATAGAATTCCCTCCCGAGAGGAATGCAATGACCTCATGGTTAAATATTCCATGCGACCAAATATTGTTGAGCATTCCATTCAGGTAATGCGCGTTTCGCTGACAATAACAGACAATCTAAAAAATGGAATTGCGGTGAGCAGGGATCTGATTATTGCCGCAGCACTCCTGCATGATATTACCAAGACACGATCTCTTAGAACAGACGAACGGCACGACATATCCGGCGGAGAGCTTTTACGAGATATGGGATTTACAAGCATAGCTGAGATCGTGGAGCAGCATGTTGTCTTTCCGAATTTCAATCCACAGGGAAGACTTGAGGAACGGGAGATAATATACTATGCTGACAAGAGGGTGAATCACGACAAGATAGTGACCATCGAGGCGAGGGTGCATTATCTGATTCAGCGATATGGAAATACGGATGAGATAAGAAACCTAATTCTCCAAAACAAAACCTTAGTGCTCTCCATGGAAAGCAAGATTGCCGGTTTTATGAAAATTGACATAAATCGTGCTATTGAGGGAATAAGGGCGAGTTGAAAATCCAGTATCCGTTGGATTTGGCACACTTCGAAATATTGATAAACGACCCCCTTTAATAGGGGAAAAAGAATTATGTCCAGCAATAGATTCCTTACGCTACTTACGGATTTCGGTTTACAGGACAATTATGTGGCAGTAATGAAGGGGGTAATTGCCCGCATCAACCCCCATTTGAAAATCATCGACATCACCCATGAAATCCCGCCCCAAAACCTCGATGCCGCAAGCTTCTGCCTGATGACGGCTTATCTCTATTTTCCTTCCGGAACCGTCCACGTTGCGGTTGTTGACCCGGGCGTAGGCACGCAAAGGAGAGCCATAGCGATTGAGCTGACCACAGGCTTTCTGGTAGGACCAGACAATGGAATTTTCACAGATGTCCTCAATTATGAAAAGGTTACCGCAGCAGTGGAATTGACTAATTCTGAATACTGGCTGAAGCCGGAATCAAGCATAACATTTCACGGAAGGGATATTTTTGCCCCTGTGGGTGCGCACCTAGCAACGGGAATACCTCTATTAAATTTAGGGATAGAGATAAATACAGCAACACTTATTCGCCTTGATCTTCCGTTATGCACTAAAACCGATACAGGGCTATCGGGATACATCCAGTACATCGACCGATTCGGAACTCTGGTCACAAATATCCCCGCCACATCTGTAAGAGGCCGTCAGTGGTCAGTAACCGCAGGAGGGAAAAGCATTCCCGTATGCAAGACATACGGTGATACCCATCCAGGCGGCCTCGTAGCTCTCGAAGGAAGCCATGGGTTTATAGAGATTGCCGTGAATGGCGGGAGCGCACAGAATGTGCTCCGGATGGGATACCGTTCACCTGTGCGCGTTATCATAGATCCGGTCTGATCAGCCCATGTGTAGATAAGGTGAACGGGCCAATCGGCACATTTCAGTTCTCACTCCTCATCATTGTTTATGTCAAATACATAGAGCGCTATGAAGTCTTCGCGCCGAGTTGTTGACTGCCGGATGAAATGTGCAAAAAATATAATCTGTTTTTCTGCCTATAGGATTCGTGAACTGCTTCCTGAAGTCTACAGACTGCCACATTTGATTTTCATTGTAGATTCCAGATGGGAATCGTGATAGTCAAAGCACATATATAAATTCAGAGATTAAAATTCATAAACCCTTTAACCCTGCGTGAGGGTAATATGGTCTGATTATCGGAACCCTGTTTCTGAAAAGGAGCGGGGTTTTGTGCTTTGAAATTGAAATAGGATGTATTCGTTATCTGTGTCTTGGACTCAATAAAAACCACAGTGACAGGAGGGAATGAAATGGACAATGAAGGCTATAAAGAATTCTTACTAGCGATGGACGCTCAGAGACGCGCTGCCGATTTGGTCAAGAAGGAAGTCCAAGTCGATGATCACAGGATCGTTTACCTGGAAGGAGGAAAAGGAGAAACCGTCATACTCCTCCATGGATTCGGTGCCTACAAGGACCTCTGGACGCCCTTTGCCACATACTTGAAGGGCTACCATCTGGTTATCCCCGACATCCCTGGTTTCGGTGAAAGCTCGCAGGTGCCGACGGATAGTTACGATGTCGAGAGCCAAGTGGGGCGCATCGACCGATTTATGGAGGTGCTCAAGCTCGATAAAGTCCACATGACAGGAAATTCGCTTGGAGGTACACTTACTGCAACCTACGGAGCAAAACACCCCGAGAAGGTCCTGACTCTCGCCCTGTTGGACACGGCCGGAGCTCCATCTCAGAACAAGAGCGAGTTCGTCATGCAACTGGAGAAGGGCAATAATCTGTTCTGGATCCACAACACCGAAGATTATGATAAGCTTATGGCAACGGTTTTCGTAAGGCGGCCCATAATCCCTGAATCCTTTAGGGAAATCATGGCTGCAAATTGGATTGCCCACACAGAGTTCAACAAGAAAATATGGAATGACGTGCAGCTGCCCCAAATTTCTTTGGCCCCCGTCCTGCCTCTGATTCAGGCACCTGTCCTGATCATATGGGGGGATCAAGACAAGCTGCTGGACGTAGGGGGCGTTGCTTTCCTGGAAAAGAATCTGAAGAATTACAGGACTGTTATCATGAAGGACGTGGGTCATTGTCCCATGTTTGAGAAACCTGAAGAGACAGCAAAGGCTTATATGAGTTTCTTGATAGGGAATCAAAAATAACTTAATACTGGTCTGTCGGGTACGGAGGTGTCATCATGGGATTTGTAAAATCATTTGATGAAATCATGGCAAATACCAGGGCAACTGTTGATTTTTATGATGCGGAAATGCTCACGGTTTTTTGGGAAACTAAGCCGGAGATTGTAGCGAAACTTCTTCCTCCACCATTGCAGCCGGCTAAAGATCCGATTGCGATGGCATTCGTCGCAAATTATCCCAGGACTAATTTTGATGTCATCTACAAGGAAAGTGCCTTATTTTTGCGCGCTGTTCACAATGGCGAAGAGGGAAATTATTGTCTCTCCATGCCAGTTACCAATGACATTGCCATGGCAGGGGGACGAGAGAGATTTGGTTTTCCCAAGAAGATTGCAAATATTGATCTCAAGCGTGACGGGTCATCTGTGAGCGGATGGAGTGAACGTCGCGGAGTCCGATTCATGGAAATTCACGCAAAATTGACAGGAAAATTAAATGACGCAAGAGCGCAGAAAATGATCATCAGCAACAGGATGGGAGCCGATGGATCAATTGGAGCGATTTCATACAATTTCAAACATTTTCCTGCACCTGAAGGTGGAAACTTCGACTATAACCCGCGTCTCACAAGGCAGGAGACCATTCTGAAGCCAAAGGAGGTACAGATAGGAGAAGCAGAAGTTATTCTCAGACATTCTGATTATGATCCATGGGCTGAGGTGGAAATTGTAAAAATGCTGGGAGCGCTTTACACTATAGGTGACAATTCGATGCTTGGCGGGAAAACTGTGGCAGAAGTAGGCTTCATGGAATTTTTGCCGTATGCTTTTTTGAAATGGGATATGAAGTAAGGGTTCTCAAGAATCGTTCATGCCTCGGTGAAAGAGTAAATCAAATTTAATCATTTCGTAAGATAACATTAGGAGAGGAGGGGGACATGTTTAAAAAAGTTATGATATCAGTTTTCATTTGCCTCTTTGTGGTGACTTCGTTGTACGCCGCCCCAGCAGACTATTCGGCCTCGTCCCTTCAATCCCAGCAGGGGAGATACTTCAAGTGGACTGCCCCCCCCGGCTGGCGCGTCCGTGAATCAAATGCTGGTGTTACGCTGACCTCTCCCGACGGGATCTACAGTGCTTCCCTTGCGACCATCCTCCGTTCAAGGGGCGCCAGAACACCACAGGCTTTTCTCCAGTGGGTGTTCAGCCATACCCCGAGCTACAGAAATGCCAGGATTCTCTCACTAAGGAACCTCCCGAGCGAGCGCCAGCCGTTCCGGGTATGGCAATTCATCGAGGCGACGGTCTCTTACACGGACAACGGGCTGCCGGTAACCAGCCTCTACAAGGTCGGGGTGGCCAATTACTCAGGGCTGAACGATGCAATAATCGTCGGCTATCGGGCCGCAAATGCCAATTTTCAGCAGGCCCAGTCTTTCATGCCCCAGATAGCGAAAAGTATCGTCCTCACCAACGCGGCAGAGGCGAATGGGAACAATACGCTCCTGCAGCCGAAAAACCGTCCCCTGGACAACTCGCAGCAAATAAAGTCATGGGAGAAGAAGGAGCGTATTGAGGCTGAGACCCAGCACCAGCGCCAGAATACGATCACGGACAGGGTCGATCTCTACGACCCCAACACGGGCGAAACACTTAACGCCTCGTCCCAGAACACCAACTACTACTGGCGAAAGCCCGGTACCAACGAGGTTGTGGGGAACAACAGTGGCTACCCTCCGGCGCCTGGCTACACACAACTCCAGGCCCCGCCGCCCCCACACTAAAACCAGTTAGCCCGGAAACCGCTCTAGCAAGGGCGAGCCTTCACGCTGGGCACTTGCCCTGAATAAGACCTGAGCCGGGACGAGTGCGCTGAACGGGCGAGGACATCACCCCTTCTCTTCCCCAAGCCCGTAGGATTAGACTTTCCCTTTTGCTGCGATCACCTTCTGCAGTTGGTCGTTCGTCTCCATGAGGGCCTTCTGTATGTGCTGGTGTGGTCGGAGGCATAACGGACAAGCCAACCGGTGATGCTTTCCATCGGTAATCCTTTGCCCAGGCCTTCTTTTCGGATCCACGCTTTAGGTGGACACGAGAGCCGGTACATTTCATATTTCCATTGAACGATCTCGCGCAGTAGCGGTCGTAACACGCAGTCCTAAAATTTCCATTTCTTTACTGACGACAAAAATAAATACCTTCCTGTAAGGTTGTTTTTCTGATTTAAGCCATCCATACAACATTGCAAACGGTAATCCTTGTGACCCATCGATAAGAACTAACGACCAATCTTATTCAGCGGGTATTGATCATCTTGATTCTTTTTCTCCAGCCTGATAAACAATTCGATAGAAGTTATATTAAAACAGGTCGAAATGATTCCGAATAAAATGTTAGAGAACACATTTGAAGCTAAAACATGGGGGAGTGCCCCATAACGCTATCTTCACCACTCCAATGCTAACATTTCGAAGCCTAATTATGGCGTGAACACGGTGGGAGGCTTCATAGGTGTAAACACGTTTTTCTAATGCTTAAGCCGCAATTTGAGGTTCATTCCAATGTCTAAACAATTGAAAGCGGTATATGTGACCGAGGTTAAGGTGAAAGATCCTGATTCGGAAACCAGGGTTACTGTGGGAATTTATAAAGATCCAGAAAGTAAAGGCTTATTCGGAGTGGAGGAGTTGTTTTTTGACCACATCGGGGAGCAGGTACGATTGACCTACAACGAAGATACCATGCTGATCTGTGGCGAATCTCTCTTTCAATAAATATTCAGTAACCACTCGGTATTATCAATGTCATTGATAAATAGGTGAAAGCAACTTTTCAAAAGTATCATTTTCGGTTGTAGATACCATGAACTGGGCGAATGACTGATAGCTAGTGGTAATCTTTAAAGGAACAATTTCAGTTATGATAGATGGGTGGGTGTGTGCACTCCTTTCTGGAACTTTTGTCATTATGATTTTCCTTTTCGTAGTGGATTTCTAATGTGAATCGTGATAGTTGAAAAACGCACATGTAATATCACAGATTAAAATTCATAAACCATTTAACCTTTGTGCGAGGGTGCCTGGATCGAAGTTCAAAAGATAGGCGACCTTCACATCATGACGCTTCCTGTCAGTAATAACGGCAAAAGAAGGAAGATACCCATCGTGATCAAGGACAAGATGCAGCTTGATGGCCGCTTTGGTATGGCGAAATCTGGCCAATCCTTACATGGACAGACACAAATCAATCACTGTGGAATCCAGACTGACCAACTTATTTTTGAAGATGCAAATTTAGACAAGAGTGATTACCTGTTTTTAATGGCAGTGTGCAGCCCAGAGCGATCTTTGCCAGAGCTATCTTTATATCCACTTCGGTATTGACGCATCCGTCTTTGCTCAGCGGAACAACAACTATGGGTATCATTTGTTGTCCATTACCGACAAGTTCCTTTACGCCATGAACCCCCTCTTGCAACTCTTTCTGGCACGCCACAGCCACAATGGCGAGGGGTCTATTTTCCTCGATATATTTAATGGCCAGTCGTCCGCCGGGAGCAATGCAGACACCCTTATATCCCAGTCTAATTGCTGCTTGACGCAGTTGGTTGGCGGGGCAGTCAGGATTACAGTCATTGCACTCTAACCCCTGTTTGGTGTATTTGCCCTGGCACATCTCAGCGCGGCGAAGACAGTGGGGCAACAGCAATACCCTTTGCACTGGTTCTATAAGACTTAGTTGTTCTTCCTCTTCTGTTACCATATCGTCACTTTTCCAGAGACGTGTCGTATTGTTCTAACGCCATTGACGGTATATTTTCCACCTATGAGAGGATATATTCAAGGTCACGGCTGTCCGGAGAGACAAATCCCTTACTCGTTTGCCTTCTTCAGCAGGCCGCCTCTGATTATGGAGTAGTAAGTACCTCTCCAAAGGACCGTGGAGCCAAAAAAACTCCAGATCCATATCCCGAAACTGAACAAATCCTTAATCGGAAGAAATAGAGTTAATCTAAGCCATCCCCTTGGACACATCCCATTTTTGTAGAGGGAAAGAATAACTCCCAATCTGAGGGCGAGGGATGCAGCGAGTAGGGAAAGGGTGATCCATCCGACTCCCTGGAGCAAGAGAAGCAGAAGAGAGAAAGGCAGAATGTGGGTAATGCCGTATCCGAGAAAACCCTTGGGTCTGCATGCCCTGTATGTTCTCGCGCATCTAAGTTGGTGCAGAACATAGTCGGATATGCTCATCTTGCCGATAACGTTATCGATTACGTGGGCTGAAAGGATGTTGCGGTAACCCTTCTTCCACAGCCGATTACCGATCTGGTAGTCCTCTGCCAGATAGTCAGCCACAGCCGAAAAGCCGCCGATATCCTCGAGAGCTTGTCTTGAAAGCAGCAAGGATGCCCCAAGGCCGAACGTTATGCCCTCCATGCACCTCGCAACAAGGACGGAAGGCACTTCGTCGGCGGCTGTGGTGAGAGACTCAAGGAGTCCCCCCAGAGACTGGGCAGAGGTGATCCTTTTGAGAGAGGTGACGATACCCACTTTTTCACCTGACAGATAGTCTGCGACGATCTCCCTCAGATAGCCGGGGGTCACCCTTATATCGCTGTCGCTTATGAGAAGCAAGGGATAACGAGCCTTCTCCAACAGTGCGTAAAGATTGGATACCTTCGGATTTGCCCCCAGGCGCCTCCGATTTATCACTACTTTGACCCTGGGGCTCTCCGATTCGACCTGCCTGGCCGCCGGCAGCCCTTCGTCATTTTCGTCCGCAAAGCCGAGAAGTACCTCATATTCCGAATAGTCCTGGACCGTGAAACTCGCCAGATTTTGGCCGAACTGGGAGTCGGCGCCTTTCACCGGCTTCAAAATGGAGACAGGCGGATACCCTGCTTCCCATGAGGAAGGTCTTTGTGATGAGAAGAATCTCTGGACTAAGAAAAGGGAAAAGATGGCGTAGGCCCCTCCTGCTGCGATCAGGAGCAAGAGCAGCACCATCAAAGATTCATGGAACACCGCCATTACTCCTTCTTACCGACCTTTTTTCACTGTCCTTCCGCATTTGGCACCCCATGTCTCCCCCCCGAATCCGTGAAATAACCTGAAAGTGGGAATTTCGTGCGGCCTTTTTCTTTTGTTCTATGTTACCATACATAGGGGTTAGGTTCAATCTTGCTAGGAGATGCTGAGAGGGAATTAGAGGCCAGATATCTAGTAGGTTATGTAACACAAAAATAGTCAACTTCAATAAGATTAAAAATCATTGATTGCATAACGAACGACATAAAATAAAATGTTTCAAGCAGTAATCCACAATAAACATTGAAAATAATTCTCATGACTTGTGGTGTTACACAGATTCACTCCTTCCATTTTACCCCGGCTTCCCAGCCGGTAGTTTATAACATTCATTAACCCATAAGAACACAAGGTGCTATGCGTAACAAAAGGTGCGTCCTGAAATCGTTCGTTTCAAATTCTGCCTGTCCAACCGTCATAACAAAATGATCACAAACAAAAGCCCCCTCGTAGAATTTTACTTCTTGCGAGAGGCTAAATGGGAGCCGCCTATGCCGTCTTGTCGTTTAACTGGAGTCCATCATAGAATATGTGGTTCGTTAACTTCCAGTGATATGACTCAATACGTGCATCGCAGCATCCCAACAATCTTAATTTACGGCTGCTCATGATTAATGTCAAGAGAGGTTCTGGATTTATCAAAAAAAGCGCAGACTCCCGCGTATTTCATACTGAAGAGTTTCCCGGCACATCAGAATTAGGTTTTTAAGCCTTTCAGATCATTTTGGTATTGAGGCTGATTTTACCGGTTCTTGGTAATACAATGTTGCCGGACGGATATTGATGACTGGTTGTAATTTTTAAAGGTGCAATTTTAGTTGTGATGGATGGGTGGGTGAGAAGAACTTCCTGTTATCAGCAAGAATCGAATATTTTCACCTATGAAGAATTCAATCGGTAATCAATAAGTGCTCTTGAGTGAAGTCGTTAAACTTGCCCTTCATAACTTTGAAATAAACTGCCGGCGAAAATATCTAAATGGCATCTCTAAATTTTCATATGTTCGTCCCCTTGACAACAAAAAAACCTTAATTATATTACTATCGAAACCGGTTAATTCTCTATGATATCAAAATCATAGCAAGAATGATGTTATTTTCATTGAACGACGAAAAATAGATACAGGAGGTGTTTGATATGTTTGGAACATCATTTGGAAGATTCAGAATGGCTCCGTTGAGCGAACTGCAGCGTCTGCAGCGAGATATTAATCGTGCCTTTTCGGGCTTTGATTCTTTCATGACGGTTCAGGAGTTGCCTACGCTGAATGTATTGGAAAGCAGCCAGGACGTGATTGTGACAGCAGAATTGCCAGGCATCAACTCTGATAACCTGAACATTTCCATCGTGAATGATACTCTCACCCTAAGCGGATCAAGGGAACCTGAAGTCCTTGAGGAAGGCGAGTCATATCATCGGCAGGAGAGAAGCTACGGTAAATTCTCTAGGACGATCCGCCTTCCTTTCAACGTAGACGCGAGCAAGGTAGATGCGATTTACAAAAAAGGTATTCTCACTATTGTCTTGCCTCGTGCAGAAAAAGAAAAACCCAAGAAGATAACCATCAAGGCAGCGTGATAAGGAGGTAAAGAATTATGTCAAACGAGACAAAGGATTTGACCAAGCAGGAGGCGCAGCACCCTCTTGAAACAGAACGGACAAGGACACGCAAAGTGTATACTCCACGTGTCGACATATATGAGACCAAAGATACTATAGTGCTCATCGCCGATATGCCTGGTGTTGACGAGAAATCTGTTGACATCACTTTGGAAAAAAATGTCCTGACCATCGCGGGAGGTGTCGGACAGGCAAACAATAAAGGCTATACAGTCTCTTACGCAGAATACGAAACGGGAGACTATGAGAGGGCATTCACCATCTCTGATGAAGTCGACCGGGACAAGATAGATGCGGAAGTGAAAAATGGTGTCTTAAAGATAACACTGCACAAAGCGGAAAAGGCTAAAGTGAAGAAGATCGCCGTCAAGGCAGCTTAACGGAAAGGAGGTAACATTATGCCTATCAAAGACCTGCTACCTTCAATCTGGAAGAAGGACGAGGCTTCAGCGAAACGTTATGAAGACCACCCCGTCTTCTCTCTTCAGAAGGAAATGGACACCATATTTGATGATTTCTTCAAAAGGTTCGACCTAATGCCTTTTGAAAGGGAACCTGCGCGCTTCGGGACTTTTTCTCCATCCGTTGATGTGAAAGACAATAGCAAAGATGTTACAATCAAAGCAGAACTCCCTGGAATGGATGAAAAGGATATAGAGGTCTCTCTGACCGATGGCGCTATAATCATTAAAGGAGAAAAGAAAGAGGAAAAGGAAGATAAGGACAAAGACTTTTACCGCATGGAGAGGAGTTATGGGTCGTTCAGTCGAACCATACCTCTACCGACGGGGATAGACTCACAGAAAGCGAATGCCGTATTTAAGAAGGGTGTTCTCACGATCACTATCCCCAAGACCGAAGAAGCGAAAACGAAACTAAAGAAGATCAAGGTCAAGACAGATTGAGTGCATGGTTTCCAGACCGGAAGTGCAGCCCTGCCGGTTAATCGCGCGGCGGGGCTTCAACTCTCCATTGCTAGTCTGAAATTCTTTGAGATGGTAATTGTTTTCTAGTGAACTTCACGCAAGGAGGTCGAGTGTGGCGAAAAGTTACTATGCAATCCTCGGCATTTCTTCCGGTGCAAATGCCGAGGAAATAAGAGCGGCATAACGCAGACTGGCAAAAGAATTTCACCCAGACCACTATTCCGGCGGCATTGATATATTCCAGCAGCTCCAGGAAGCCTACTCGGTCCTGAGTGACAGCGCGGGCCGGCGTAAATATGATGAGAATTTAGACAGGGTGCGGATAAGAATCCTGCCAAGGTGCGCATCCAAACCGGAACCGGAACCTCTCATCCCCGAGAAGAAGTCAGTCGATGTCGGCGACATCTCGCTGGTGAGATCATTTCAGACCTTTACACCTTCATTTGATGAGATCTTTGATTGGCTCTGGTCCAATTTCTCAAGCATCACCCACCCGAAATCAGGACGGGTACAGAACCTGACTCTTGAGATCCATCTGACAGAAGAACAGGCTCTTCGCGGTGGAAACGCCAGGGTCATGGTTCCGATAAGAGCCATTTGCCCAGTGTGTCGAGGTTACGGAGACGTTGGGCGCTATGACGATGTGCGGGAGAGGGAGCTATCACGGGAGAAGTTCCAATCTCAGTCACCTTTCCGCCGGGTTTGACAGAAGATCACGCGGTCATGATTCCTCTAGAAAGGTTTGGAATAAGGAATATCAATCTGACAATACTTTTCCGTCGCTCTGACTATAATCTCTTCATGAATGTGCAAAAGCAGGATCAGAAATGACCCTGCCTTCTTTCATGTACGTTTCTATCAGTAATCTTGTCCTTAAACCAGAGATCAAGGGTGACGAGGTGTATCATTAAAAGCCACCGCTTCCAATAAAGCTTCTCTTCCTCCTCAAACCTTTTTCATTTTGCTATCCCTGCCTCTATAATTTTAGGCTTCCCAAAGACCTCAAAAGCCAAGAATATGGAGGTGCGCCATGACCACAAAAGAAGCGATTACCCTGTTTAAATATCATAGTAACGCAGCACTTCTCAGCAAATCCTTCCGGTCACCAAAACAGCTCCCGCACAAAATCCTCGAACGGGAAACGGTGCATGAAATGATCTATAACACGACAAAGCAGCGGGATCGATTGATACTGGAGCTTCAGGCGAGGTGTGGATTGAGAATCGGTGATTTGCTCAAGATCAAGGTGTCAGATGTTTCAGACAGAACCATTAGTCTGAGGGAACCCAAATCGGACAAGGAAGCTGGCAGACTATATCAAAGAGAAAACCCTTCAGCCGGAAGAGAGGCTATTCCCCATCTGCTATTCGACGGCAAGGTGTCTCGTTAAAAGGCTGGGAGCAACATTAAGTGTCCGTGAGTCACCCCATGACCTCCGGAGATATTCGGAGACTTATGCCAGCAGAAATGGAGTTCCTCTGGAAGTAGTATCGAAGGTAATCTTAAGGCACGGACTTGAAGACAACCTAGGTCTATCTTGGTAAGATAACAAATTCAGAATCGATCCGGTGGATGGACATCCTGCATGGGAAATAGGATCATCCAACATTATCCTTTGAAACAAAGAGGTCTTTGGGTTTATAAAATATATGGATGTCTAGGCAGCAAGAATTTTTCAAGGGCATAGTTTGCTATGTTTCTTCCTTGTACTGTTGTTTTTTGATTTAAGCAGGCTCTACAACATTTCAATGAGTAACATTCAAAAAAATACAGAAATCGAGCTTCAAATGTGGTACAAATATCTATAGAAACTCAACCCGTAATTGCATATTGGGAGAAGTGAATTAATGAATTCAGGAGAATTGTCATGAAACCAATCGGACCTATGATGTGGGAACACAGGTTAATTGAAAAAATGTTGAGGCTGTTTGATGGTGAGATCCGAAGGGTCGATGAAGAAAAGAAGGTGGATACCGTTTTTATTGATACAGCTGTTGATTTTATCAAAACCTATGCGGACAGGACTCATCATGGCAAAGAAGAGGATATACTTTTTCGGGATCTTGCAAAAAAGCAACTTTCAAAAGAACACGTCAGGATTATGAGCGAACTCATCGAAGAGCATAAATATGCAAGAAAGACTGTAGGCAAACTGGTGGCAGCCAAGGAGAGATATTTGACCGGTGAAGACACCTCTCGAGAAGTGATTGGTTGCCTGAAGGAATTGGCCCGGTTCTATCCTCAGCACATTGAAAAGGAAGACAAGCATTTCTTTTTCCCCTGCATGGATTATTTTACGAGAGAAGAACAGGATGCAATGCTTCTTGAATTCTATGAGTTCGACAGAAAGATGATTCACGAAAAATATAAAAAAGTGGTGGAGAGTTTAAGAGCATAAATAAAATGTAAGGTTATGTCAGCAATAATCATCTTGTTGTTTTCTTCCTTGTTTATTTCAGTCAAAGTATTTTCATAAGTGTTTTTTGATTTGAAGGTATCTTCATAGGCGGTTATCCCCGTCTTTTGCATTACATCTTACCCAACCCTTGTGATTAGAAAGTCGTATGAAACGTTTTGCCTTGCTTAATTGGGGTTAAGATGTTGACTGGGAGTTATGTATTCTGAAGTAGAAGGTCGCATAAGCGCCTCAATGGAAGAAAACGATAATCTCCCCACCTATGGAATAATACCTTATGCAGCCTTTTTATCACCTGCCTTTTAATGGATACGTAGTTGGCCGTGTATTCGCTGTCATCCCTTACAATCGCATAGATGATCCCCAAAAGCTTCCTGGAAACCGTCACGAGGGCCATCATCCTCTTCATGCCCCTATCGGGCAATCTTGTATAATAATCATGCAGGATGCCATTCTTTCTTGTGGTCAGGATCGCCGCATAATAGAGTATCTTCCGAAGCAGGCTCCTTCCTCTTTTTGATATCCTGCGCTGTCCTTTCATCTTACCGGAACTTATCTCGTAGAGGTCAAGGCCAGCAAGTTTCATGATTTCTGGCTGTGTACCGAATTTCTTAAATTCTCCGATCTCTCCGATGATACCTGCCAAGGAGACTACCCCAGGCCCTTTTATGGAAAGCGACTTTGAACTATAGGGTATCCTCCTAAGGGCTATCTCCATCCCGCCCTCTATCTCGGCAATAAGGTTTTCCAGCATCTCAAATTGAACGAGGATATGCCTTATGTCCATGGAGAGACCCGAAACGCCTTTTCTGATACCGACGGCATTCCTTGCAAGGTTGATCAGCATCTCCGCATGGTGCTCCCTAAACTTGCCCCTGCTCTTCTTCCTCATTTCTTCGCCAAGTACATGCTTGTTTAAAACGCTTATGGCCTCCGGCGTCGGATATTTCTTGAGAAGGTATAGGGGTGTCCTGCATTTTATATCTTTTATCACTTTCTTGAACTCGGGAAACAACAGAAAGAACAATTGCTGTAGCTGGTTCGCAAGGGCAGTCCGTTCCCTTACATGCCTCTCCCTCGAGTTGTTCACCCTCCGTAAATACGCCGCATCACCTTCCGGTATTACAATACTCAACGCGCGCCCCAATTTTATGATATCCGCTATCAAACGCGGATCCTTGACATCTGTCTTCAAAGGAGAATTATCATTTATCTCTTTTACCCTCTTTGTGTGCATAGGATTGACCTGTACCATCTTCACAGGCTTTTTTGCCAGGTAATGAACGAGGGGTTCCCCATAGGGACCGGTTGATTCGTATCCGACAATCACCTCGTTGCACTTAAATTTGTTCTTGCTCGCTGTAACCATACTCCAGAGTGTATCGAACCCCTTCCTGGTATTGTCAAACTTGAATGGCTTGGTACTCCTTCCGTCAAGGGTGGTACAGTATCCCCTGTTCCACTCCATTTCTACATCTATCGCAACTATCAGCGTGTCGTCTCTTACACCTCTAACTTTCCGTGTGTCTGCTCTCTTCAAAATAATATCCTCCTTGCCATCTTGCTGGAATAACCAAACTCACATCAGAAGGATATCGACGTTCCCAAAGCGATTCAATCTCAAACTAAAATATAGCAAGCTGAAGTCGTGTTTTTGGCATTTTCCTTTAGAATACAATACTTCAAACGGTAATCATTATTAACTTTTATTGGCTCATTGTATTAACGATATCAAGGAGTATTTTGCTCTTTAAGTTGCTAATTAAAAGTAAATTTCTTGAGCCACTTTCCGGTTGACAATTTCTGATTCTCTGTTATTGTGAATGGCAATTTACTGTTTTTGTTCTGTTCATTTCATCTGCGCCATGTGGAAGTTGTTCTGCGTGCTTACGCATACACTTCTTGATTATCAAACTGTCGATACAATTGCCGTGAAAGCCCCTCCTATCTTTTGATGAAACAAACGTCTATAGGCAAGGGGGAAGCAAGATTCGACATCTACAACAAGAGGAGATTTTATAGTCTCCCGCAAGGTGTTCAAACACTACTGATAGATTTAATTCTTGCATTAATATTATTGGGGATAAAATCTGAAAGAGAGGTGACATCATGAAAGCAAGAGGAAAAAACACAGTTTATGCGTTAACCCTGCTAATGATTGTTTACTTACTTTTGCCGACATGCATGGCATACGCAGCACCAGCTGCTCCCCAGAAGAGTGCCCAGCCGGCCCAACCTGCGGTAGGCACGGCATCTACTATTTTAAATCCCAACGCTCCACCACAGGGCACCATCACGATAACCACTCCGCAAAGCGGGGCGACGTGGTATACGGGAATGTATTATCCCATACGATGGACGTGCAACGGCACACGCTCCAACTCGGTCACCATATCACTGTGGGAGAACGGTAAGACTCAGACAGCATTGATAGCCACGGGACAGACAACAGGGAACTACGCCTATATCGTTCCCTTGAATAATCTGTTTCCAACCAATTATGAGGTGCGTGTAACCAATGAGGGTGATACGCGAGTTGAAGCACGATTGCCGATAACTATCGCAGCTACGACTATCACACTGGCAGGTAGCCCGGGATCGCTAATTACAGGCTCATCCTACACAATCAACTGGACCTATACTGGAAATCTGCCGTACGTGAACTTGGCTATACTCGACCCGTCCGGCAAGGTCCAACAGTCAGTAAGCAACATCCCGATCGGGAGCAGCGGGAAAGGGAGTTGGTCATGGTCTGTGCCTGCTCCCGGGGGGGGATACAACCAGTACCGCTTCCAGATCAGCGCCATGTTGCCAACCAGCGTCACCAGCAATGCCACAACCGATACCGTTTTCAGCACCACTGGCTTATTCACCATCCTGCTTCCTCAAATACAGGTGGGATCCTTCATTCAGCAGGCAAATGTCGCGGAATGTTCTCCAGGCAAAACATACCAAATAACTTGGGGCAGTCAACTCAATGGGAGGCCGGTTAAGGTTGAACTATATTCGACATACGGCAAGTCAGTGGTTCAAACTATCCAGTCAAGCATTCCATCCCAAGCCCAAAACTCCATATCTTGGACTGTGCCAAGCATGAACGCGACTCTTAACAAGACTCCTCTGAATATACTAGTCACAAGTTTGGACTTCCCTGCGGTTCAGGGCGCTGGTGACATTTTTACCTGCGAGATGCCCGGCATTAAACTCACATCTCCTGACCCGCAGCAAGGATTAATGCTGAACCAAACTTATCAAATTGGTTGGCAGTATTGGGGTGATCCCGGGCCGCATGTCCGTATAGATCTGCTTTCAGCCTCAGGCCCGGGTCGCAGCTTGATGGCTATTGCCACACCGACTCAAAGCACAGCGGTGCAATGTCCCAGTCCCTGCAAGTATGGGCAGGGGCAGTTTTCATGGACCTTCACCACGCCTGCCCCATTAGCTCCGCTTTACATCCAGATCACAGGGGTTGAAAACCCCAGTGTACAGGCCTCTTCTAGTCAATATGCTTTTCTATTACCGGGCGCAGGCGGAACAGCTGCAGGAGGTGGCGGCACTACCGGTACAAGCACGGTGTCCAGCAGTGGCAGTAGCGGCACTACCAGCAGCGGCACTACTAGTAAAACAAGCGCTCCGTCTACCCAAACCTTAACCAAAGATACAAGCTTTAAATACAATGCCAGCAATTCTGCCACGTTTGCAGCAGGAACTACAGTCACACTGGACGCAAATGGCTATGCTCTCTCCGGTTACTTATCCAAACCGCTGCCGACTGTTACATACGGAAACCTGGTGGTGTCAGGGGATCAGACTCTATATTACGCGTCGGGCAGTTCTGCCGCATTTCAGGCCGGTTCATATGTAACCTTCGGCAATGGCTATCTTGTTACCGGCTACTTATCCTTATCAAGCGATCAAACTCTGTATTACAGATCGGGCGGTTCTGCCATATTTTGGGCCGGGTCGTTCCTCACGTGCCGTTCTGGGGGATATGTCAAGTCCGGCACCACGGGGGGGGCGAAGTTCACCTCTACGGGGGGGGTGGTGGGAGTCCAGACTTTTCCGACGGCTAATGGAGTGCAAACGGTGCCTGCCCAGTCGTATGTCACGTTCGATAACAACGGGTATCTTGCCTCGTTCGTTCCACCGGGCGTGTCGGTATCGCCCCCGTCGAGCCCGTGAGCTGAGAGGATAAATTTGCACCGAACATTAAGTGGGGCTTCCGAAGTGCAACAGGGAACTGTTATGAAGTAAGAGTTTCATGAGCAACTGTTAACCTGCAATAAGGAATAAGAATTTATAACATCTTTAGAACCTTTTGTTGTCCGTAGCTGATTGCAAAACCAGGCTTGTCACGAGATGGTGTAGTTTTCTGCATGTGAAGGCAGAGTGAATTAGTTTTGGAACCTCTTTACAGATGAATGGTGCCCGCTTACACCTTTCGTCTGTTCATGATTTAACGTATTCTTCACAAATTAGAGCAGTTCCGGTAGGCGAAATCATGCTCCGCAGACTTCCTAAATGTACCCCTTTCATATTAGTCATTTTTCTTATTTTCATTCCCAACGCAAACTCAGAGACCCAGCAGGAAGCGAAGGGCACAGACTGGCTCAAATTGTCCTCACCTGAGGAAGGCTCGACGGTTATCGGGAAGAAGCCCGTTATCAGCTGCGTCATTACCATTCCTTTTGCAAAAGAGAATCTCCTTGTCACTCTCGATCGTACTGATATAACGGAACTTATCGAGGTATCGAAAGAGGGTTTCGTATTCAAGCCGCTTCAAATTCTGTCACCTGGCAAACATACGCTCGGCGTCACTGTTACGACCCCCGAGAAAAAAGAATTTAAAAAGGACTTTTCTTTCAGCATAAGACACTCCAAGCAATTTGAAGAAATCTCTACTACAAATGACGTGACTGTCCTTTATGAAGCGATGACGCAAAGGCGCGTGCCGGAAGGAACTACGGACGAAACACCATATTCGAAGTTTGAGGGAAACATCACCAGCAATTCAAAGATCAAGGAAGATGGATTCGATGCCTCCTTTTCGACGAACATCCGCTATCTTGAACAGAATACACAGGTGAATCCACCTTTATATAAAGGCCTTAACATTCCCAATTATCTACTCAGCGCAAAGTACACTGGAAACGGGTATAATGTGCTCGGCCAGACGGGAGATGTCTCGATAAATGAAACGCAAAATACTATCCAAGGATTATCTCGCCGCGGGTCGTTATTTAGCGCGGGCTACGAAAACTTTCATTTCAGCACCTTCAGCGTGTTGGGCCAATCGGTAGCAGGACTGCGGACATTCAAGGAGGACTCTGGTCTCGACTTTGACCCGCAAGACTTGATAAAGGGTGCAACAGCTGACGTCGATCTCTTCAGCAAGAAGGCCAATTTCAAGGTGATCTATGCAACCGGTCAGACACCAGGCACATCCCTTGGAACAACATCCGCTTCAGGCGGGACCCAGGGCGATGTAACCGGTTTTCTATTCAAAACTGATTTTTTTCAGCAGAAGCTGAAGACTGAAATAGAATACGATATTTCCCATTTTGACCAGGACACCCAGGATACAATTCCAAAGGAAAGCGACAAGGCATACAGATTACTTATGGGAGGACAGTCAGGCACTTACACTTATGAGGGCGTGTACGAATACGCGGGTCCGAAATACGGTTCTATAGCAAGTCCGGGAGCCCTGAAGGACAAGGAAGGTTTTACCCTGAAAGGTGGGGACAAGTTAGATGTGCACGCTGTAAACCTTTCCTTTTCAGCATATAACGACAACGTGGAGAATTCCAACCTCATCCCCAGGATATACACATATCAGGGAATGGCGGATTACAACTACAGTAAATTTAAGAGCCTGCCATTGGGGCTGAACCTTCAGTTAACGCGCGCGGAAAGCGAAAACGAACCACAGGGGATAACGCCCAAGAAGACGGATACAGCGACCGTTTCAGGGAAAATTAATTACATTAAAGACGCGTGGAATTTCGGATTCAACTTAAGTTTTGCCAGCCAAAAAGATCAAATCAATAGTACCAATGATAACAGGAATATGACGGCAACCTTTACTCCGACCTATACCACGCCAATATTCTCTGTTGTGCCGAGTTTGAGCTTTAACGAACTCAGAAATGATTATACAGATGTAGTGACGGACACCTACACGGCCAACCTGGCAATCAAAGGAAATGTATTGAAGAAATTGAATTATGAAGTCGCTTACGTCTATAATAAGGTCAAGGCATCTGATGACACTTCCAATACGGAATCGACAAACATAAATTTCAGAACGGGCTGGCTTCTGGCCAAGCAGATATACGGCCTGCTTAACCCGACAGTCGGAATAAGAGGCAACTATAGTTTGACAAGAGATCTGGTAGCCGACACTCTCAACGATAAATTTTCCATATTCCTTTTCCTGTCTGCAAATATGCCTGTTTCGTACTAAAGAGGATAATGAAATATGCCGAAGTCTAAAAATGTTTATTTGATTCTTATATTTGTTTATATAATGATTCCCCATGCCTCGGAGGCGGCAGGCTTGAAAATAGAAAGAATGAGTATCTACTTCGACAACGATAGGCCGGAGATAACGGTCAAGAGAAATTATCCTCTTAAGGCATATGTTGAAGTCGAATATACCGGCGACGGTTTGTTGCTGGGTCAATGGGAGGTGGATGAAGAGTTCTTCGCCAATATTAACATGACTATTTCCTCCGGATACAAGCTGGTCATACAATCTCCGGACATTCCACATATACCGACCTTTGTTTCCGGAACCCACAGCATCAGATTGGTCATTACCAACCCCTTGCCGGGTATCTCATTTCCCACTGCTGAATACTTCGTCACCGTTGATGAATGGAAAGAAAGCGGGGAATGAATATGCTGACACGTAAAAGATATCGTTTCGTATGGATTCAGCTCATGGTGATGGCCTGCTCCCTGGCATCAGCCGTTCCAGTTATGGCTATAAACCTTTGTAATTTTGACGTAATTTGGAACCCCACAGGTCCCGCGTTACCTGCGGCGTTGGTGGGGATACCATATTCCCAGCAGGTTACAAGCTATTGCTTTACGCCCCCTATACAATCATTTAGCGCCTATACTGTCGTCGGTGGCACTCTGCCTTCGGGGCTTACTATGAGCGCAGGAGGTCTTATATCAGGAAAACCAACGACTGCAGGAACTTCATCATTTCAAGTCCGGGCGACGGAGAATTGTGGAGCAACAAGTACACCTCCAACTACGAACTATACATATCCTTATTCAATAACTGTTTCCGTCCCAAGCTTCAGCGTGACGGGGAGTGTTTCGGTTGCCTCTTACAGCATACCAAGCACTATCACCACTAGCCAGGGACTTACGTATTCATTTACAACAACACCCGCAACAAGTACGACGATGACTTCCTCGCAGGGAACTTTCCAGGTTGGCGGAACCACGATAGCCACGAATCCTTCTTCGATCAGCGCCACTGTAGTGAACGGCAGGGGCTCCGTTTCGGAGACAATAACTATCCTTCCATCGGTTACACAGCAGGCCCAGTCCATGGGAAGTTCAAGTATGACTTACAACCGGACGTTTACCAACGGAACCAATATAGTTACAACACAAGTTACGATCAGTATAACTTCCGCGGCCGGGGCAAACCTTCTCATCACGAGAATGCAGCTCTACTTCCAAAACCGTCTACCCGTTATAACCATCCCACGGAATGACCCCACACTGAAGGTATACGTGGACATCAATTATGTAGGTTCAGGACTGCTCCAGGGCTATTGGGAAGTGGATGGCAACCTCCTCATCAATGTGAAGCAAATGATTACAACCGGGACGACCATCACTATTGAGTCGCCTTCTCCGCCCCTTCTTTCAACCTTCACTCCAGGGGACCATCAGGTTCGATTTGTTGTTACGAGTCCTTTTCAGAATATTTCTTTTCCCCTGATACTATATTATGTCACCCCTGAAGAGACTGCAGTTAGAAAACTCGCCTCCTTAAACCTCATCTCCCCTAATGATCAGGGTGTCGTAGACTATGAACCGACGACCTTCCTGTGGAATACGTCGGAAGGGATATCGATTTATTTCCTCGAATTTTTTCTTAACGGTGAAAAGAGCCCTGTATTTTCTGCTTATGCAAAAAATTCGACATACAGGCTTCCTGATGCTGCGATAAAGAAATTCTTCTTACGCGGCAAGACGTATGCGTGGAAGGTGAAAGGGTTCGACAGTTCGAATAACGCGGCAGCCGAAAGCCCTCTCTTTACCTTTAGTATACGTGAGTAAAATATACCATCCGCACGATTTACAATTCAGTCTCGTGTCTCCCGATCCGTGATAAAAGATATGGTTGAAACTTTGGCAGCACTCAGAAGGTGGAGGCAAGCTGGTTTCATAGGCTTTAATTAATAAGTACGAATATGGCTTTATGGGCGAGATACTGTTGGCAATTCGCAAAAGAAAGAAAGGGGGAAATCAATGAGACGTATGTATATGTTGTTGATGTTGGGTGTGATTTTGGTGTGATCGGGAACCGCTGTGGCCCAGCCACTATGATCAGTGCACCAATTGAAAGGTAAATATTTCTATACCGCTAGGAAAGACCGTGCTGCATCGACATTGGGTTTCAATACCAATCTTACACCGATAAATGGCAGCACATTTTGGATTGAAGATGTGAGCGGACAGGGTGAATACATCTTCAATGGCAACGGGACGGGGACAGCGCAGGGCAAACATATTGTAATGTGGCCTCTTCCGTTCGACTGTTCGGCTACCGACGAGTTCTCGAATCCGTTCACTTACAGTGTCGCGTCGGACGGTACAGTCACCATAGTGTTGGAGAATTTCAAGGCAACGTTTCTCACGGGGCCATGGACGGGCATGGCATATACGGTCAATTCTTTCTCGTTGTCGGGTATGGTCTCGACGGACCTTCAAACTCTAACGTTCGCCACCCAAACGCCGTCGGTGATCGAGACCTTGACCATGTCAAATGGCGTCGTCCACTACCAAATCTGTGGTGTCGCGCTCGTCATGATCCGAATGGAGCAATAGATACCAGCACATCTGCCACGGGCGTCGATGCTTACTCGATGCCCGTGAGGTTCAAATTGAGACTCAAGCGATCCTATGCGAGCCGTGTTTGTCGACTATATGACAATTGATAAAGATAAGCCGTGCTGACAATGGGGAGGTGATGTCTTGTGCGTGATGATTCGAACGTAAGATTCTGAGCGAGATAGTCATAAGCAATATTCTTTTATTCACACCTTCTCTTGGTAATCCTTACCTCAACGAAGCTTCGTCTTCTGATACTTTGTAGATACTAAATAGATTTGATAGCCATTTTTTCGGAACGGCTTTAAACCTACCTGGTTATTAGCTAGAAGACGCTGTTTCTTCCTGTTGATTTTTTAAACCTATCCATCTGTGTAACCTTACCTGCCGCTACTGTCATTTTTTCCATGGCCGCAGGGTTAGCAGCATATAGACATAAGACCTTATTCTGAGACATTCCGACAAAAAAACATATTGCTGCAGATTGAAAAGTGCCTCCCTGCGGTTATCTGCGGCTACAGACTCGTCCTTTCTCCGCGCCTTGATGAAAATAGCTCACGCTAACAGGGTTGTAATGACGATCCCTGCGGAAAGCCCGATCAACGTCGGCCATACGTTGCGCCTTGCCAAATCTTTGGGATCAACCCCTGTTATGGCAGCCGTAACAGCCAAAAACCCCCAGGGGACCAGCGTGGCTCCTGTCCATATAGCCGCCATCTGCGCCTGCACTGCTATCACGGCGATGTTGGCACCAATAGCTTTGCCGAGAGCCATACCAATGCATGCCCCAAGCGGGATCGCGGCAAAACCTGAGCCATCAAAGGCTGCAAGCATGCTCGCGATTGTAACGACAACCACAACCATGAACTTGTTGATCGGCACATGAGCGGCAATCCAATAGCCCCAGTCAAACATGAGCCCTTGTGCACTCTTGTCGCCGATGATGTCTTTAATCGAATCCCCGCCCAGCCAGAAGAAACCCGCGATGATGACGACGGGCCCGAACACTTTTACGGAAAACATCCAACCGGCCCGCGCATGATCCATAGCTTTTGCAAACGCGTTGTCCTTGTCGTGGAAGATGCAACTAACCATGGTAATCAGCAAAACAGTGCCTCCAATAAGAGCAGTCGCCTTGCCCCCCCGCAGTCCCAGCACGCTCATAAAATAAATGTCGGCAAACAATGAGATAGGAATGACCCAGGCCATCACCTTTCCAATGGGGCTGGCATTGACAGCCCCGGCAGTGGATGCCGCCCGCTGCTGCATGTCCTCGCTGCTGATACTGGAGCCATGTCTGTCCGGAATGCCGCGTTTACTGGCCCGTATGGACCGTATGGCAATAAGATAGGAGATGGCAATCGCTGTAACAGAAACGACAATCCACACAGGCACGCTGGCGGAAATAATTTGATCAATGGGAATTTTTGTTAATTTCGAAGTCACTGAAGGTGTCCCGTGAATAACAAAATCGCTGGAAAGCGCCACCCCTTTACCGAATATGGACATGGACATGGCGGCGATCATCGGCGGCAGACCGCTTACCACGGCAAGCGGTACGACCAGCGCACCTAAAAGCGGTGCCGCCGGCGTGGGCCAGATGAACCAAGACAAAACCAGCATCGCCAAACCGATAACCCAGTACGAAACATAGGCATTGCCCAGGAGCTTGCGAATCGGGATTACCATCAAGCGGTCCGAGCCCATGTCCTCCATTGCTTTCGTCATCATGACAACCAAAGCAATGACGATAATGATATTGAGCAGGTCGGTTGTAGCCGTCATGATAGCGTTAAACGCTACCATAATGCCGCCGATGAAACTCGCTTTTAATACGCTACCGACGATAATCAGGCCGATGGTCGTAGGGAGAAGCGCATCGCGACGGGTAGCCAGGCACGCTAAGGTAATGACCACAAAAAGCATAAATACAATATCAGCCACCGAAAGAGAAACACCTTGCATAAATCACCCCATACCTAAATTTGATAAAACGAATCACTCCGAACCAATGCGCAACTAGCCTGCAGTTCGGCTGCTTTTGGGAGCAATGCAAAACGCACGGCCCGCTGATCCTGCGCGAAGCAGTTGCGAGCCGGGTACCTGCCAAAATCCTGCTATGAAAGAGTTTTTGCAAAGACATCCTTCGCCTTTGCTGTGGCCACTCTTTCTTGTATCGCGGCGATGTCGGTCGTGTACAGATTTTTGTTCTTCATGCTTTCAAAATATACCGAGCCTGAGAACGTGTACTTCTTCGTTAATCCTCCGGGAACCTGCATCTGTTGTTTCACATACGCAATAGCATCGCCGCATGCCAGTGTCTCCGGAATGACATATAATGCAAGTCCCAACGCACAGCGTGCCGCGTTATGACCGGCAAGCGTTCCTGTAACGATGGCTTCCGTATGTCCCACAAGGAGCCCTGCTTTCTCTCCGCCGCAGAAGACATTGTTCAGCCCATCAACTTTAAGGGCATTGTCCCTCGGCAACATGCTGAAATAGCGCATGGAATTACCGATCCCAGCAGCGTAAGGATCTTCGAATCGGGCATTTTCGAAACCCGGCACCTGACGCAACATATCCAACGGATAATACGACGTCATCAATTTCGCGTGGCCGGTATCGAGCAAGACAATATTTTCTGCAAATTCTTTGGTTGCATATTGCTGACATGCCTTTTGCGCTAAGGATTCCACACTCTTTTGGAGTTGCGCTGGCACCGCGACAATACACACGCCGGTTTTGTTCAACTTTTTCTGGATAGCCGCTGACAGCGAGTCTTTCAACAACTTGCAAGAACCGCTCATGGCTCCGAATGTTCCGTCCGGTTTTTCACCGACGATTTCCTTTACGCCGGCCTTGGCAGCGATGCTGAATCGGGGACCAAAGGTCGGACAACGTAAAATACACATGGCGCATCCATTTCCGTGCTTCATGCAGTTGCTCTGTGGCCCAGCAGTACCGGTAACGTCCACAAAGGCATCTCCGTCCGCCGTGATGGTGTCCCCATGAAAAATATCAGCAATGACTTTGGTGATTGTGCCGCTCTGAAGCTCAATATCCCTAACGCGTGCCTGTAAATGGATTGTTACTCCCGCCTTCAGCAGCGTTTTGCGGACAGCAGGTTCAATCAGGGAAACATCATAGAGATTGGCATGCTTGTGTCCGGGAAATTCAATATTCTTGTGGCGGGAAACAGCATCGGTTATTTGAAAAAGGTCCCCGCCGCCCATGGCAATGGCTTCCTCCGTAGCAGTAAAGCGCCCATTATTCCTCATAATCCCGCCAACCAGTCCGGTGCCGAGCAACATGTCTGCCCGTTCAAAAAGCTCAACCTCGCATCCTGCCTTGCGTGCGGCAAGCGCTGCAGCAGAACCCGCCCATCCTCCACCGACGACGACAACTTTTTTTGCCATTTTGCTTCCTCCTTTTTTGACTGCTTTTAGAGATAGAGCGGCGCACAGTGAACATATAGCCGGGTGCTCTTTGCGTTTAACCCGCCCCCAGAAGACGTACCACATTCAGAGTTAGAGTTCTACCATTTTGAGGGCTCCTAGGAAGGAGTGGTGAGAGGGTATAATCACAGAAAGAAAGGTCAAACGAGTTACTATCCTCTGTTATGCTTCATTGTGGAGGCTGGCGCGTGTCTGTGCAATTGGTTTCGCGCCAGCTCTGTGTATATGTCCAATGTAGCGGTTGAATTTTTGAGGTAATGTTATAAACGGATGTCTCGGCGGGTGTCACCGTTGTTTGTCCAGGCGGACAGTCGTTTCTTCGACGGAGATCTGCTGGATTTTCTGGAAAGTCATCAGAGTAAGTATCTCATCAAAGTAAAAATGAAAAACCTTATGGATATGCTCATGAGCCAGACATCCTAGCAGCGGGAAAAGGGGAAAACAGGGATCGAAACGATTTTGTTTATGCGCCAGTGTCATGGATAGGGATGAGCGGCGATTAGTGGCGACCAGAAAGCTGGTGGCTGTCCATACTGAAGGCCATTCTTTCTCATGCTGCAAAATGAGTTCTTTTGATATGTGACGAATCTTCCCCCATGCTCTTTGGCACATTCATAAGCAGTATGCTCAGAGAGCAACCAGTGAAAACTGGATCTCTTGGTACAAGAGTCAGGTTGCTTCCGGCACCATCCGTATCGGTGTCTTCTGGGCCAGTTCCGCCATTTTTCAGAGCTACATCCTATCCTACAACCTGATGGTCTGGATGATGTGGTTGACTTCCGAGAAAAGTTTTCATAAATAATCTGAAACGATTCTATCTTGGTTCATTCATGTTCCTGCAACCGGGGTTACCATTACACGGAAAATGACCTTGAAGTTATCGGAGCACTATGCATTCAAATAGCAATGGGAGGAAATAGAACAATCATTATCTTCCCTGAGTTTTGCTTGACCAGATTCAAGGGTGAAGTTCTTAACATAAACAATATTAATGGTTTAGTGTATCTCCTTTGGGGTAATATACCTTTATCGTTGATATCAGTAATGCTCGCCGTAAAGTTTGGGGAGTGTATGACAATATTTTCCCTTGACTAAGGCCGCTCTCCTCTAATTTATTCTCTGGATTACCACCTCAGAGCAGAGAATAAACTATATTTTTCCATCCAAAAAACGTTGGCCAGATTTAGGTATAAATGCATGGAGGATTTAAAATGTTTGCACCGAAACATATTCTTGTGCCAACTTATTTTCCCGAGTATTTCGACAGGGGTTAAAGCAGGCTGTGGACATAGCGTCAGAATATAATTCCAAGATATATCTTCTGCATGTGATGAACTAGGTAGTGCAATGGCCGTAGAATATGCATGGACGCCTCTCTCGCGGATCAGATCGAAAAGCAGAGTATGGCGTTTGCTGAGGAGAAACTGAAATAAGTGATGAAAGTCAATAGCAGCTATTAAATGATACAGCCAAACGCTTTTACATGGCTGTCTTATTTTTGACGAATGTCGTGCACTGTGTTATACTACCATATTAGCAATTAAACATGTAAATAAAATCTGTGGAATGCCCGTATTTCCTGAGAGCGGCAATCACGATTTGATATATTTAGTTGCCGGAGCAACAAGTAACGGGTCTCTGTATCAGTGCGTCGTTCTAGTCTGAGATCGTGCATGTAAGGAAACTATGACTTAACCAGTTGCGGGAAAATACATCAAAGGACGTAGCGTTGAACCTCCGGAATGGTGGATGATGCGAATAGTGAATTGTTGATATGACCTTATTTTCGGCTGCCACACTTCTTTTTCTGGTTATCGACCCCTTCGGGAATATACCACTTTTTTTATCTGTCCTGAAAAGTGTCGATCACCGGAAACATAAAAGAATAATCGTGCGAGAAATGCTGATCGCCGTCTCTGTTCTTGTTCTGTTCCTTTTTGCGGGCCGATATATCCTTGAATTTCTGGATATTTCCGAACCGTCTTTGAGCATAGCAGGGGGGATCGTCCTTTTCATGATTGCCCTAAAGATGATCTTTATCGGGTCGGAGAAATTATTCGGCGACGTCCCTGAAGGAGAACCTCTGATCGTTCCCCTTGCTGTACCTCTTGTCGCCGGCCCTTCCGCGATCGCGACGACCCTGCTCCTCACGGCCAGAGAGCCGTCGCGCTTGCTAGAATGGTTCGCAGCCCTTATCTTAGCATGGCTTCTTTCCGGGATTATTCTTCTGTTTTCAGATTACATCGGCAGTATAGTTGGGAACAGGGTATTGACGGCTATTGAGCGCTTAATGGGCATGCTCTTGACACTCATTGCCGTGGAGATGTTCATAAAGGGGGCAGGACAATTGCCCTTTTTGCACTAGGACTCCTTAATATTTAATTTGCATCACCTGTAGGTCAGCGGCAGGTAAAATCGGTGTGGATGTATGCCGTTGCCCCGCCGTAAAGGGTCTTGAGGTCTCCTGTAAACGGTGTAATGCTGACAATATAGGACGATAATTCATCCGGAGGACGCAGAAAAATTACTGTGTTCGGCAGATAGTGCCGTCTGATCACCCACAACATTTCCTCCGTATCCTCCTCCCGTGGTATGCTGGCACGCAAGGCTTACCCTGCGCATCGCCCCTGTTACCACGGAAGTCCATCTATCGGTTCTGGTACTTATCATCGGGATAGATGCTCCGGTCTTCCCCTGTGTAGGAGATGGTCGACAACTCCATTGTAATTTTCGCGGCTACATACGGGTTCGCTCATGCTGCAACCCGCAGCTTTACTCAACTCCCTTACGGAGCCTTTGTCAGGAAACTTAACGCTTCAGGTTACCCTTTGCACTTCCCTCCAACTACGTGGGCGAACTACCCCCACGGTTGAACTTTAACCGACAAGTCATGCGTTTTACACGGCATACTCTACAAGTCCTCATCTTACTGACAAAGAGAAAGTGCACAATTAACAATGGAAAGCCTTCATGAAAAGATCACCGGCCCGCTTTAGCGGGTCCGGTGAATTGATTGGTTATCCTTTGATTTTTTATCATATCCTTCACAAGGTCATGTTTGGATAACGTTCTATCAAAAACTTCATCAAAAACCACTGGAAGGTGATTATTTAAAACCTTTACCCCTTCCTCAGTAATTCCGCCTTTGGTTGCCACTCTTCGTATCATTTCCGAAAAGCCAATACCTTTTTCTGCCATGACTTTCGCAGTGCCAAATAAAGTGGATACAACCATCTTATAGGCTTCTTCAGCTGGAATGTCACTATGCCTGATGCCTGCTTGGACAAAATTTTCAAATATTGCGGCGATCATTCCCGGAGCACAACTTGTTAGATCAGCAGCAGCTTCAAAATCACTTTCCTTAATATTGACGACCTTGCTTATCGTCCCAAGCAATTTTTCAAGATATTCTTTTTGGTGATTTGCGACATTAGCGTTATGGCAAATTAACGATATACCTTCCTTAACTTCTGCAGTCAGGCTCGGTATAACTTTCGTCACCGCTCCTGAAAATTGGCTCTCAATGTCATCTATTGTGACGCAAGCAGCAATGGAAACCAGGTGAGTTGTGTTCATCAAATCAGAACGTATCTTATTTAAGAGCGGTAATACATCTAAGGGCTTAACGCAAATAAATAACAAATCAGATTCTCTGGCAGCTTTCCGATTGTCATTTGTGAGGATAATCCCTTTCCATAATTTATTCATGCCTTCGATTTTCATTATGTTTCGATTAGAGATTAACGTCTGTTCTGAGGAAAGAACCCCGGACATAAAAAATCCATTCGCCAGCATGCTCCCCATAGTGCCGTATCCAATAAAACCAATTTTCTTCATATCATTTTTCATATTTTCCATTTAGAATAATGAAAGGAAATGAATACTCGGGAAGTAATACACAGTTAACAATATGTTATTATTTTAACCGCCACAAGGCAAGAATAATATGGAGGTGTGTTAATATGGAGGTGACTATGGGAAACTATGGATTTGGTAAAAAATGAATAACTTGACGATAAGTAGGATAGCAGTATATGTGGCAGATCAGAGGAGTAATGACCTGCTAAGATGAGAGAGGTCATTGGATGCATTACCTCACATCCTGATCCCAGTCATCGTCTTGCTGGTTGGCTTGCAATCATTTCGGTAGCCCTTGGATTGCTCGGATTGTTCCTTGGAGTTATATCATGTGCAAGTGGAACAACAGTCAATATTCCATGCCTCTAACTCCTCAGTGTCTTAACTCCCAACCTATTCATAACTCTTTTTAAGGTTATGAGAGTCCGCTGAGAATCCCTGCGATGTGGCGTTTCAAAGGAAAGTGGACATATGAAGGGATAAAATAAGAGACGGTTTTAGGTTATAATGACGCTGAGAAAGGAGAGGATCAGATGGAACCTAAAGCCAAACAAAGCCCCGAATCTGTAGTACGAGAGATCAAGAGACGTACCCGCCGTAAGTTCGATTCAGAAGAGAAATCAGGATCATCATGGAAGGTCTGCGAGGGGAGGACAGTATAGCAAATATCTTCCGTAAAGAAGGGATAGCCCCCGGCATTTACTACAAGTGGAGCAAGGCCTTTCTGGCGGCATGCAAACGGCAGTTAAGTGGCGACACAGTCAGGGAGGCGGACCGCGATGAAGTGGCAGATCTCCGGAATGAGAATGAGCAGCTGAAGCAGCTGGTGGCAGAGCCGAGCCTGAAGAACCGCATACTGGAAAAAAGTTTGAGTGGTCTGGAATAAAGGTAGAGCGGTATATGCGGAACAGGCAGGCAGAGAAACTGGAGATAATCAGGCTGGTGGAAGGTTCGCCGGTGAGCGTCAGGCAGACCCTTGAAGAGCTTAATATCAACCGCAGCACCTTTTACACCTGGTAGAAACGCTAAGAGCAGGGCGGCTATGATGCCCTGGCAAGCCAGTACCATCCGCCTAAGCAGTTCTGGAACGAGATTCCGCCATGGGAGAAAAAGCGTGTTGTGGAAACGGCCCTGGATCACCCGGAGAAGTTCCCAAGGGAGCTTGCGTGGTATATCACTGATACACAGGGTTATTACATCTCGGAATCCACGGTGTACCGTATTTTAAAGGCCCACGACCTGATGACCAGTCCCGTATACACAGTGGTAAGCGCCCATGAGAAGTTTCCCCAGCCGACAAAGAGAGTCAATGAGCTGTGGCAGACGGATATTACCCTTTTCAAGGTGGTGCATTGGGGATGGTATTATCTGTCCACCGTTCTGGATGACAATAGCCGCTTTATTCTGGCCTGGCGGCGAATGATGTGAAGCTGACCCTCGATGACGCGATTTTATTTACAGGCATAAGGAGCGTACGGGTTGTGAGCCGGCCCCGGCTCTTATCGGATAACGGCCCCTGCTATATCTCAAAAGCTCTGAGTGACTATCTTGAAGAAGAAGGGATCGGCCACACCCGGGGCAAGCCTTATCATCCGATGGCTCAAGGGAAGATAGAGAGGCATCACCGTTCCATGAAAAATCTCATTCTTCTGGATCATTATTACAGTCCATCAGAGCTTGAGGATCAGGTCAGAGTATTTGTGGATTATTACAACCACGATCGGTATCACGAGGCATTGAACAATGTTACGCCAGTTGATGTGTATTATGGACGTGACCTTGAAGTCCTTGAACGACGTGAGCAGATCAAACAAAAGACGATGCTTTTACGAAGGAAGCAGAAACACTTTTTGGGGCTTGCCTGAAAGGAAGGAATGGATTATATGAGTGTTGAAACCCTCTCTTAGTTTTTGATCCAATTTGTCCTAAACCATTTGAAGACGTACAATTTTGTCAAATCATGCAATAATACAGACAGTAATCGTTACTGACGTGCAGGAATGATTTCTATGCTTATCAGAATCAGCCGAAATGAATTAGGACAGCGGCCGATTACCGTGAAATCCCAGCGTTTGACTCATTAAGGAGGAAACATGACTCTAAAAACAAAGCTCACATTGGGTTTAGGATTTCTGTTCCTGATAATTTTCACTCTTGCAGCTTTTTGCTCCTATTATGTTGGGGAATTGGGTCGAGAATCGGACAATGTTCTTAAAGATAACTACTACTCCATCGTTTATTCCAAGAATATGCTTTCTGGTCTTGATGACATGAAAACTTCGATCACCAGCATCCTGTATAATAGAAGCCGAGTTCGAACAATGTCTGATTATTACGTGAGACTATTCGAATCAGGAAGAAATGTGTTTGAGACCAACCTAAAAGGGGAAAAAAATAACATAACAGAGATACACGAGAAAGAATATGTCGAGACGCTTAACCAGGACTACGATTTGTACATGAAACTCTGTATTAGGATGAAGAGCGGATTGGGCGGAAGTTTGTTGTATTTTAATGAATTTCTGCCGTCCTGTGAAAGATTGAAGCAATCTATCAACGCTATCAATGATATAAACATGCAGGCTGTAGTGCGGAAAAACCAGTTGGCAAAGAATGATTCCTCTCGCTTCATTAACTATATGGCTATCATAGGATCGATCTGCCTGCTGCTTGCGTTGGCCTACTTCTGGTATTTCCCGGTCTACATTTCCACCACCCTCAGCTATCTCTCGGAGAAAATGAAAGATTTGCTAAAGAACAGCGGCATCGCCTTTGACATAAAAACAAATGATGAGGCTTACATCATGTTACACGCCATAAGCTTGCTTGAAAACAAATTGGGTGTAAAGAAAGAGGACACGCACAAAACGAGAAGTGGCGTGCAATAATCGTCCGGGCAGGTCGCCCCCCCGTATGACCATTTGCTCCACTGGCCGGACATTGTACGATCTAAGCTACTCCGTCATCGACCATTTGACCTCTTTTCTGGAAGGAAAATCATAAATGAAAAAGTGAGAGAATTGATCCTCAACGAGGTTAAAAGAAAGGCGCTTATAACAGTCCTTAATCTTAACATTTCCTCACAGAACCATAGTGATAATAGGCGTAATCAACATCCTTAAATTCCTCGCAACTTCTGTACTGTTGTTTTTGCACTTGCATCTATTTATCCAATATTTCAACTTGTAATCGCTATAAGGGCGGTGTAATAGTCTTGCGCGGATTATAGATTAACCCATTGCTGGAATAGAAGTTATGGTATCTCTTAACTCAGAGGATAAGCCGTCACTGCTTGACAGGATGCGCCATAAAATATTCGGTTCTCCCCATGACATAAACGAGCCATCCGTATTTCACAAATTATCCCTCATTCCAATACTCGCATGGATCGGCCTCGGGGCTGATGGCCTCTCCTCTTCTTCTTATGGTCCTGAAGAAGCTTTCAAGGCGTTAGGTTCTCACACCTATATCTCCGTTTTTTTAGGACTTGCTACTGCCTTCACGGTAATTGTAATCGCCTATGCTTACTCCCGAATCATTGAACATTTTCCTCATGGAGGCGGCGGATATATTGTCGCCACTCACACCATTAGCGATGGTGCGGGGGTTGTATCGGGGAGCGCCTTGCTCGTCGATTATGTGTTGACAATTACCGTTTCCCTTGTTTCCTGTGGTGATGCCCTCTTCAGCTTTCTGCCTGTGGCATACCTTAAATACAAATTGATTTTCGTGGTGTTCTTAATTCTCATGATGGTAGTAATGAACCTGAGGGGAGTGAAAGAATCCGTAGTAACCCTCGCTCCCATTTTTATTATCTTTGTTGTAACCCACATTCTGCTTATTAGCTATGGCGTATTTGACCACTCAGACCAGTTCGGATCTCTGGTCGGCGAATTTAAGGGAAGTATCAAGGAGGATGTATCGACCATCGGTTATATCGGTATGCTCGCAATCTTTCTGCGGGCCTTCTCCATGGGAGGAGGTACCTATACGGGACTCGAAGCTGTATCAAACGGGATGCAGATCATGCGGGAGCCAAGGGTTCAGACGGGGAAAAAGACAATGGCCTATATGGCGCTATCTCTTGCATTTACGGCAGGTGGTCTTCTCATTTGTTATGCCCTTTATCAAATAAAGCCCATAGAAGGAAGAACGCTGAATGCTATCCTTGCGGAAAACATTTTTGGCAACTGGCTATTAGGTGGTTGGATTGCTCTCATCACTATTCTTTCCGAAGGTGCTCTCCTTATAGTGGGTGCCCAGGCAGGCTTTGTGGATGGCCCGAGGGTAATGGCGAACATGGCAACTGATTTTTGGTTGCCCCGCCGTTTCACCATGCTTTCAGACCGCTTTACAATGCAAAATGGCGTGCTATTGATGGGCGGCGCGTCATTGTTGCTCTTATTGTACTCTCATGGCTCCATTTCCGCCCTCGTCGTCATGTATTCCATTAATGTCTTTGTCACCTTCTCCCTTTCACAGCTCGGCATGGTCGTTTTCTATGTCCGCAACAGCAATGTGGACGAAAGATGGAAAAGGCATATCGCCATTCATATTGTGGGTCTGATTCTCTGCCTCACTATTCTTTTCGTAACCGTGTACGAGAAATTTGAGGAGGGTGGATGGATGACCCTTCTTATAACTTCAGTCGTTATAGTCTTGTGCTATTGGATCCACGGCCATTACAGGAAGGTCCACAGGGCAGCCCGGAAACTGGAAGAAGTCCTCACCGGACTCCCCCCCGGGAGCAATTTTAATAATGATCCCGTCGATCCGAAGGAAGCGACCGCCATTATACTGGTCAGCGGTTATAATGGATTTGGTATTCATGTTTGGCTTTCCATTATTCGTAAGTTTCCCAAGCTGTATAAAAATTTCATTTTTGTGTCTGTCGCAGAGATAGATTCTGGGTCTTTTAAGGGCATCGCGGAGATAGAAGCCTTGAAAGCCTCTCTTGCAAGTGACCTTAAAAAATACGTCCACCTTGTCCGTTCCCTTGGATTTTCTGCAGATTACAGAATGAGCGTGGGAACGGACGTCGTGGATAGCGTAACGCAACTTTGCAAATCTCTGGCCAAAGAATTCCCCAGATCGATTGTATTTACGGGGAAGCTGATATTTCAATACGACCGCTATTTCCAGAGATTCCTTCACAATGAAACGGCCTTTGCCATTCAGCGGCATCTTCAGTGGGAAGGAGTTGATACAGTCATCCTGCCGATTCGTATCTGACCCATTGAACAGTCAGTAAAAAATCGGCCCAGATTTTGATTTTTAAGCCTCACCTTGCTTGGATCCTATTGGAAAGTTTAGACAAGTATCATAAGCGCTATGCTCTGTTACTGTCCGTAATCTTCATTTTTCATCTCATGATAGTTATGAGGTCTTAGGTTAAGTCTGCGATTCCAGTGGTTCGGCGATATTGCAAAAGTGGCAATTGGATTTTTTAGTACTTCCTATAATACTGTTTTTCTAATTTTGCCCGTCTATTCAACATTTCATGCGGTTACTATTGCCACACCGAAGTCATTTGTCATAAGATAAAGCATCCAACAATTTTGGCGGGTACGCTTCCTTTCAAATGCTAACTCTTATTGACTGTAGTCCATAACCAGACAAAGGCCTAAAATAGCACTGATAATAAACGGCAATCTTTATCTTGTGACTGGTCTCTCCTAAAATTAAAAATCTTTGACAAATGACGTATAAAGTTGTTTATTTACGATGTAATGTTTTATACTTAAGCATTAAACAATGGCATGTTTGCGGAGCTTGGTGGACGAATTTTAAATAGTCTTATACAGCCTGTATTATTTATTGTTAGACCGCCTATAAGAAAGGTGAATACATGGAAACTGTCACTGTCACAATCGATTCTAAATGGGTTAAAAGGATTAATTTCCTCCTCTCCGTGAATCGTGCAAACACTATCGGGTATTTCAATTATCTTTGCGCCACTATTTTTATATTGGTCAGCGGAATGGGCTGGGAGGGAGCGTTAAAGTGGTCAGTTATTAATATGCTTTGGTCTTAATTTATTTTGTCCCTATTTTTTATATGGGGATCGCACAGTCGCCAATTCGACAAATTCGTAGATCGGTCGTCTGACCATCGGATGATGCGAAATAACATCGTCGGCACTGTCATGTCTTATCAAAACAAATCAATTGGACAAATCGAATCGAAGGAGGAAGCTCAATGAATCGTAATGCAGTTTGGATCGGTTCCGTAGTGCTCGCCGCTGCCATTGGCTTTGGCGCAGCGAATTTTGCGAATTCGCAGACAGGCGAGAAGCCGAAGCGTTTTCCCCAGCTCACGATGGACCAACTCAATGACCAGCAACGGCCTCTCGGTGAAAAGATCATAAAGATTTCAAGCGTCGGTCTCGGGGGCCCTTACAATGCGCTGCTGCGCAGCCCCGTCCTGGCTCAGCGCATGTATGATCTGCTTGATTATCTGCGCTGGAATTCCTCGTTGTCGCGCCAATTGACAGAATTCGCGATCCTGATCGTAGGGCAACAGTGGCGAAGCCAGGTTGAATGGTATGCCCACTATCCGCTGGCGCTGAAAGAGGGTCTGGCGAAACAGGTGGCCGACGACATCAAGGCCAACAAGCGGCCGCGTGGCATGACACCCCAAATGGAAGCCGTCTATGACTTCTGCATGGAGCTCTCGACGAAACACGAGGTTTCCGACGCGACGTTCAATCGAACTAGAAAATTCCTCAGCAATCAGCAAATCGTAGATCTAACGGTGCTCAGCGGTACCTATGTGACGGTGGCCATGGTGCTGAGCATGGCGGAGGAGAGCGTGCCAGCCGGCAAGGAGCTGCCTTTTAAACCCGGCGAGCCTTGAGAGTTATCACTACCGACGTCTATCCGGCAATGCGCCGACGCGAGTCCCGGATTACAGCCTTGCGCCTAAACTCTGCACCGGCGTGCCGCTTCGGTGCCTCGCCCCTCCCCAAAAACTGGACAAGATAATAAGGTGCATTTGAGCCATCCCATACTGGAAATAGCAATCGATATGGCACGGGACTTGAGGACATTCATACTGCTGACTCCAAAGGGATTAAAAGACCTGCATCGCCAGCGAAGCGATCGAGCTCTCCCCTTAAACCGTCGCGCATCCTTACCGTCTGGCGAATGCAAATGTTATACGATTCTATTTGGTTATTTCTCTCATTTCTTGAATAGCCTGCTTGTACGCATGTTTTTTAAATGCTTCGAATGCAGAATGAACTGTAATCGACACAAATATTCCAAAGAACATAACTTCTGCCAATGTTATTCCTATTGCTAACATTTTTGAACGCTTCTTTAAAGGTCGAATATCACCGAAGCCAACCGTCAGCGCGGTTATTAATGATCAATATACCGCATCAAATCTAGACCAACCTTCAATTCGGCCTAATATCATACCGACGATAATAATAAACAAACACAAAACCAAAATCAAAGGTGCGGTCAAATAAATGCCTAAAAATAATAGTCGGATAAATGTAAAAGTGAATTCCATATGCTACTCTTCAAATTTAACTGTGGTATAATAGTACGCTGACCGGTTTCTTCCTTGTTCTACGTTTGTTTTCTCCGTTAGCCGCCCGCTTCACGGCCATTACACACTATTTCAACTGTATATTTGTATTACTTTTATTTTGGGAAAAACATCAGTAATTATGGGTTAAAGACTTGCATCTTCCACATGTTTGAAGATTTGTTGATAACAGGGAGTTGTTAATAAAGAAATCACTTCAGATATATGAAAGAGTTACTGCTGTCAGGCGTAAGATCACTTCTATTAAAAATTCATGGCTGGGAATGACCTATCACCGCATGAAGATCATATTTGCCGAGGTTCACAGGAAAAGCCTGAACAGTTCTTCTGTTCCTTCAGCCTAACCTATTTATATTGCCGAAGAGCTGCATCGCGTCGCAATACTAGCGGCTCATATCAGATCATTGGTCAAGTCCTTTCCAATCGTCGTACTATTTAGTTTCAGGCCAAAGATCGATGCAGCAGTAACGCCGAGATCAGCGATGTGGATGGGCCTCTTCTGTATTCCTGTTCTGCCGCCCGGCATCGATATAGCCGCGACGATAGGCAGGGTGTCCACCGAGCCGTGCCCACCGTTGTATACGCGCCACGGGGGGAACCACTTCGGCACCTTGATGCCGACATTGGGGATCTGCCCGTTGTAAACAGGAATCTGCCACCCTTCCTTCCCAAGAACGATAAGATCGGGCCAGATAACAGTTTTTTCTTTGTCAATATCCACATAGTATGTGTGGTAGAGTTCCCCCGGTAGGCATACACCTCTGACGCCTTTTCTCATGTCATCGCGATCAAGAACCCACCACGGGCATTGCATTTCTCCAGTCTGGGTGTTCAGTGCCCTATGCGCCTTGAGCAATGCTTTCGCCCTTGGAACCTGTTCTTTCTGGTTCCTCCAATATAGGACTCCGTAGCTGCTCACACTGAAGGCATACACAACCGTTTTATCGAGCATTCCCCTCTTCTCCACGATGCCGGCATTCTCGAGGAGCCCCATTATATCCGTGGATGAGAAGTCTTCGGTCGCAATGTGATTCACGGCAGAGTGGTCGCTCAGGAGGATGATCCCTGTATGGTTCAGCATACCTCGTTTTGCCAGACCATCCAAGAGACGGCCGAACTGGACATCAACATCGCGCACCACGTTCAGGGACGCCTCCTTGAAGATGAGCTTGTTCCTGCTGCTGACGAGTTGGTATTCAGGCTTATTTGCACAACCATCGGGGGATTTGTAAGGCGTAGTGGTCTTGATGAATTCAGAGGGGTCTGATGCACACCCTATGCAATGTCCCCCATCGTCGCACTGGGCAAGGAGGATGTAGGCCATGTCAGGATTTTCCCGTTCAAATATCTTGAGGGTTGAATCCACAATCCATTTGTCATGGGGAAAATGCTTGGCAAAATGTTCCATCTGCCATGTCAGAAGGCCTCCCTGGCCCGTATAAAAACGGGTCATAACATCGCTCAACCTCATGGGCCCCTCGAAAAACCCGAGGTGGGATGATGCGGGATCACAGACGGCATCCGGATAAGAGGCTGGATGTGCAAAACTCTCCCTGTTGGGTTCATCGAGGTATTCAGGATAGCTCATGCCCGTCACGAGGATATCGACACCCGATCCCAAACGGTTCTGCCGGAACATTTCTCCCACCCATTCCTTTCCCGTGATAAACAGAGTCTTGGAGTCAGGCCAGCAGCGCTTCCAAGCGTGGAAGATGGTATCCACCGGTCTACCCTTGTTATCCCTTGCCAAGTTCATGCTGGTGGGCTGGACGACTGGTTCACCACTATCGTCCCAACGGGTTGGCTGGGCCCATACACCGATGATCCCTGTCTGACCGGAGGATGTGCCTGCTAGGACATTGAGATGGTTCATGTCTGTTGCAGCTGGGAGATAGGCTTTTGCATTTCTGTACCACAGGGATTTTTTCAGGAATGCGCGGATATTTGGCATCAGCCAGTTCCCGTCACGGCCTCCGTGCATACCCCGGGCGTCGAGTTCCAAATATCTCGGGTGCAGCGCATCGATGGCGATAAAGATGAGTTTCTCTGGATCTTTACCTGAAGGATTAGCTGTGAGGGACATACCTCTGCCAGTCACGGGAAACAACCCCCAGTTCATCAGGGTGATGCCGCTAAGGATTGAGGTGACGCGTTTCAGGAATAATCTTCGCCCGATCCGTTTTTCATTTGCAGGTCTGGATGGGGATGCTTCATGTTTGTAAGCCATAACCATCTCCCGGAAATCTGATTTGAAGGATTTTGGACCAGAGTCTTAAAGAAACAGGACTCACTTCACAGAACTTGACTTAATAAGAAGTTACGTTTCATGAGAGGTAGTATAAAACAGGCGACCTTTTTTGTCAATGGAGTCCATGGAATGGAATCCATGGACTCCATGATTTTATGTCGTTGATTTTAGCGAAAATTTTAGGCATGGTTAAAAGAAACCTCTGCAATTCTTTGAGACGTCAAGACATGGGAAATTTAATTATCAATTGAGAATCTTCGTGCCGGTATGCACAAAGTAATTGTTTCGATTTTTTTATAAGTTCTTGCCCGGAAATCCGGATAGTACTGGCGGAAAAATCACTAAAACATCAAATTTCCATAACAATAGACACTTTTTCTCATTGACACATCGTTTTCCACTCCTTACACTGTCAATACTTATCAGCGGAATATTCGGGAGATAAGTTCTCAATGTCCAGAGAAGCGGTGCTGAAATGAACATCCTTTTGTTTATTGTGGGACTGATCTTGATCCTCGTCGTTTTGGGGGATGCCTTTGAAACGATGGTGCTCCCGCGTCGCGTGACACGCCGGCTTAGGCTCGCACGTCTCTATTTCCGATATTCGTGGAAGCTCTGGCGCTTGATCGCCAAGCTGATAACTTCACGCAGTGGCACCGAAACGTTTCTCGGTTTTTTCGGGCCTCTTTCAGCACTCATCTTGATCATTCTTTGGGCTACCGGCCTGGTCTTTGGCTTTGCTTTCATGCTTTTTGCATCCGGTTCGACTCTCGCGATGCCGCAAGGAAGTGTCAGTTTTGGCACATATCTCTATCTTAGCGGGACAAGCCTATTCACACTCGGTTTGGGCGATGTCACTCCGACCACTCCTTTGGGTAGGGGATTGATTGCCACCGAGTCCGGTTTGGGTCTCGGCTTCCTTGCTCTCGTCATCAGTTACCTGCCGCTCTTGAACCAGTCGTTCGCCCGCCGCGAGATGACCATCTCGCTCCTAGACTCGCGTGCTGGTTCTCCTCCCACGGCCGCGGAATTTATACGCCGCCATATCCATGACAAAGGTGTTGATGACCTTCGCCAACATCTCCACGAATGGGAGCGCTGGTCGTCGGAACTGCTCGAAAGCCACTTGTCCTATCCGGTGCTTGCCCTCTTTCGTTCCCACCACGAGAACCAGTCGTGGCTCGGATCGCTGACTACCATACTGGATACCTGCGCGTTTGCACTGGCTGGCATCGAAGGTGTGTGCAAGGATCAGGCGAAATTCACGTTTGCCATGACCCGGCATGCGATTGTCGACATCGCGGGGGTCTTCAACTGTCCTCCCGTCCACCCGGAAAAGGATAGACTTCCTAGGGCCGACCTTGAACATCTTTGCTCCATATTGTTAGAGGCGGGTCTCAAAATCGAAGAGGTTAATTCTCTCGAACAAGCGCTCAAGGAATTGCGCACCATGTATGAGCCGTATGTATACTCCCTTTCCCAATACCTTCATATTACTGTCCCGCCCTGGGTTTCGAGGACGAAGCGCCATGACAACTGGCAGACCAGTCGCTGGGATACCGGAGCTGGCATGGCTCGAAAGAAAATGTTGCACGAGATTTGGGACGATCATTTTTGATGGAATGAGAACGGTATGAGGGGCAAAGGATAAAAACATAATCAGGAGAGAACTAATGAATTACAAACTCATTAAATTTGAAAAGACGAATAGCGTTGGGACCCTTACATTAAACAATCCGGAAAAAAGAAATGCCCTTTCGCTTGAGATGTTGAAGGAGCTTCACTGCGTGCTGGACGAGATCAAGGGAAAAAGTGATGTGAAGGCCGTCATTGTCAGGGGTGCCGGCAAGATTTTTTCGTCCGGTCATGACCTGACGGAGATGATAGGCCATGGACTCAAGAACTACCAGGAGGTGTTTGATAGGTGCAGTGCCTTCATGCTGAAGATACAGGATATGCCGCAGCCCTTCATAGCGCAAGTGCATGGCATAGCCACTGCTGCCGGATGTCAGCTCGTGGCCGCGTGCGACCTTGCCATTGCTGGAGAAGGGACCCTTTTCGGGACGCCAGGTGTCAGGCTGGGCATCTTCTGTACGACACCGGCAATACCCTTGGTTCGCGCTGTGGGTAGAAAACGGGCCCTCGAGATGCTCTTCACAGGTCGGATGATTTCTGCGAAAGAGGCGGAGCAGTTCGGCCTTGTCAATAAAGTCGTCCCCATGGATCGGCTGGGAGAAGAAGCAAAAGCCATGGCGGAGAAGATCGCCGAGGCCAGTGCGTTGACGCTCAAGATCGGCAAGAGCGCCTTCTATGCGCAGGTGAATCTGAGCGATGCGCATGCGTACAATATCGGCAATGAAGTGATGATAGGGAACCTGTTTGCGGATGACGCCAAAGAGGGTATCCGCGCCTTTCTTGAAAAACGCAAACCCGTGTGGACTGAAAAATGACTTTGTTTCTTCTCTTGTAATTCCCACAAAATTGGAATCCGGGAGGGATATGGAGTGTCAAAGGAGGAGCAAGGCTACCGCCTCCGAGACGGTAGCGTAATAGGAGAAAATGTCGCTCCGAACTAATGTGAGAAATCTTAAGATATTAATATTATTAATCATCAATATTTCTCGTTTCATTCGAAATGACAAAATAAGAGAATGACTACGTAGCCTCTCCGAGAGAATGACAGGGGTGAAAATACTGCGGAATTCCGGCTCGAAATGTGATATGCAAGGGCCGATGATTGGTTCAAGCCGCTATCGGCCGGGCCGAGGATTTTTTTAATTGTGGACTAATATATATTTAGGATAAGGAGGGACGTGAAATGGTCGAGGCAAAGAAATTGAAGCAGCTTAGTTTTTCCCTGCCCAATAAGGTTGGACTATTGGCTCAAGTGGCTTCTGTCGTCTCCCAGGCAAAGGTCAATATCGAGGCAATCTGCGCTTACGAGATGGACAGCAAGGGGTATTTCAGGGTGGTCACGGACAATAACGCCAAGGCAAAGAAAGTACTTGCCAAAATTGGGGCCAATGTTGAGGTGGAAGACGTGCTCGTAGTCGGTGTTCCGAATAAAGTCGGACAATTGCAGAGCTTGGCAAAGAAAATCGCGGAAACGGGAGTTGACATCTACTATGCCTATGGGAGCCCCGGAGCAGTAAAAACGACATGTCTTGTATTCAAGACTGCCAATGACGCCAAAGCGTTGAAAGCCATTAACACGAAATAATTCTTTTGCTGGCCAATTACCGAAAAGCCCGGGCAGTTTTATGCTTTGACGATAACCTGCATTAATGTCCGGGGGAGAGTGTATGGCGAATGCCGATTCCTCCTCGTCTTCGCTTTATCGCATGATAATGCCGTGCGGCATTGATCAGTGCCTCTTGCTCCCAACCTCCACCGGTATTCCCCACCAGCCCTGCTCTTTGGTGTTCTTGACATCCTCAACGGATGGATTCTGGTAGCCAAATAAAGAAAATTCCATGTGACCCCATGACGCGTATATATATTTATGCCTCCAGAATTCGGATTGTTCTGCGAGGTGACAGCAGCCTGATACAATTAAGACGATGAGCAAGATGAACAATTTTTTCATATTATGCCTTCCTTTCTGTTCGAATGGACTTTATTTTTAAAGACCAACAAATATGGGTCCGTAACTGATTCTGTCTCCAGAGGGATGACTTAGCCACAGTGCTCGCCTAAATTGATCCCAATTATATCGTCATTTTCCTCCGATTCGCATTTCTTACTACAAAAGAAGTTATTTTGGTATCCAATTTATGGGATTATATCATTACATTCATTTCGTTGCACTGATAAACGCCAGAGAGTCGGCTGACCACACAAAGGCCGATGACTGTGAATGTTTTCATCAATAATTTCCCTTGACTTAGTTGAGTTTGCCCATTTACTATCTTTTGCCTATTCAGATGTCCTGGTGGCTTTGAATATCGTGGGCATCACAATAATGACACGACGCAGGGAGCAGAAAATCATGAAAGAAGAGCAGGTCGCCCTCGTGACAGGCGGCAGTCGCGGCATTGGCCGCGCCATAGCCGTTGAGCTTTCGTCAGTAGGATACGAACTTATCATTACGTACAAATCCGACGATGTTTCAGCCGAAGAGACCTTGGACATTATCCGTTCGCAAGGCGGCATGGGAGAAAAGGTCAAGTTCGATGTGACGGATTCGACGAAGGCGACACGCCGGATGGATGAAATCCTTGCCCGGCATAAGAACATTCGCGTCCTCGTCAATAACGCCGGCATTACTGCTGACGGACTTTTTATGACGATGCGTGAGGAGGATTGGGACAGGGTGATTCAAACGACCCTTAAAGGCTTCTACAATGTGACCAAACCGGTGATAAAAAGGATGGCAAGAGATCACCGGGGATCTGTTGTCTCTATCTCGTCTGTATCGGCTCTGGTGGGAAACAGGGGGCAGTCCAATTACGCTGCGGCAAAGGCGGGCTTAATTGCCGCCAGCCGCTCACTCGCATCTGAAGTAGCAAGATTTGGCATCCGCGTGAACGTGGTTGCACCGGGGCTCATCGACACGGGAATGATCAAGGGAGCGCCACTGCAAAAAATAAAGGACATCATTCCTATGGCAAGAATAGGAAAACCAGAGGAGGTCGCAAAAGTGGTCCGCTTTCTGTGTTCCGACGATGCCTCTTACATTACAGGGCAAGTAATTTCCGTAAACGGCGGCATGTTGTAGCAGAGACAGTCTTTTTAATACGAAACAGACACTCCCACATTCACTCCAAACTAGTGCGTTGTACTTGCTGGTTCATAAAGCGCCCCCTCCGTTGTTCCATAGTATGTAAGGTTTACGGTGTCACTTTGACCAATTTCATCATATGCATACCATGGTTTGATAACACCTCACCAGAATTGAGAAAACTTATACCGTATAGGAGCTTCAGCGTAGTAGCCCGTTTTATTTCCCAATTTAACGTCAGGGGTGTTGTAACCTGGGTCTAAGTCAGAGAATTGGACTGCCATTTTGCCATAGAACATGAAACGGGCACCAACTTTTGGTTCGACGGCCACATTTTTTCCTATGCCAAATTCGCCCACGACACCAACCGGAATATAGTGCCAGTAGTATTTTGCCTGGATAGTAGGGATGTTGGTCCCTGTTACAAACCTGTTTGCCCGCTGTTCCAGTGATGATAACCGTATTCCGTATAGGGTTTGATGGAGATATCTTTTGTAATGGCGAAACTGCAGCCTATATTCCATTCCCCACGGAAAAAGTTGACGATACCATTTGAAAAGTTGTCGGGATTGTGCCGGCCTGGTCAGTTCCATCATATGTATCATCGCCGTAGGAGGATTCAAGAAGAACCTTCGAATAAACGGCATTTCTTTTATTGTGGTTCCAGCGCAGATAGAAACCTGGGAACGAGCCGTTCTCAGTGTTTTTCAAATGTGAAGGCAGATCTTTTCTGTAATCGAGCTTCCAATACCTGAAGCCGAATTCAAAGCTCTGATGTGCAAATAACTTCTCAGTTTCAGCTATTTTTTCCGTTAGAAAAGGGATAGGCTTTCTGTTCTTCCACGGCTAAGGAAAACCCGGCAAAATTAAAAGGAAGATACGGATTACAGCGATGCAACTTTAGCCTTCATGATAAGAGCCTCCTCTTGCCTTTAGTTGAAGGTTTCGACAGGGCTGATAATCTCTATCAGACCGCAATCGAGTAGCCAGCTGAAAATCATTTTTTGTCAATATATTTAGTGGCATATACGGACACTACATGCAATTGTTTCGAGGCGAATAATTTCAGCAGAAAATTGAGTCAGTTTAACGAGATTGTGCTTAAAAGCCCTATCTGTGACGGTCTATGAATCGCGCGGTTTGTTTGGAAAATACATTTGTGGTAATAAACAAAAAATGCGACTGTAGAACTTCTTACATTCCTTTTTTAGAACAGGCAAACGATTCCAATCCGTGACACCATTCCATCCGAACATTATCCCGTTGTCAATATGCTTATCATTGTTGTTAACATTTTCTTTTTTTGGTGGAAATGTCTCGGGGCGCGGCGCTTAATCTGTTCATATATACCTATGGGCTCGTTCCGGCACGGTATTCAATAATTCAGTTTGCAGCACATTTAACTCTTTTTCGGCAGATATTTCCCCTCATCTCATTTATGTTTCTCCATGGCAGTTTCTGGCATCTCGCGGGCAACATGTGTTTTCTCTACATTTTTGGGGACAATGTGGAAGATCGTTTCGGACATTTGAGATATCTCATTTTTTATCTCCTGTGCGGGTTCTCATCGGGACTCGCCCACTTATTATTCAACTTGGGATCCACAATGCCTACGATTGGGGCGAGCGGCGCCATAGCAGGAGTGATGGGTGCGTACTTTATCCTTTGCCCTGAGGCGCGAATTGTTACGCTCATTCCCATTGTCTTCATTCCCTACTTTGTGGAGCTTCCTGCGGTGATTTTCTTGGGCATTTAGCTTTTTATACAATTTATCAGTGTAGCGCTGACGAGCGTCAATGCCGGCGGTGTCGCTTGGTGGGCACATATTGGGGGCTTTATCTTCGGCGCACTATTCTTGGAAATCTTCCTTATGTTTCCCGGGCAGGGCATCCCTCGCACATTAAGTGATGCTACAGTGAGAAAAAGTACTCCCAGATTGCATATTGCGCGGCCCGTATCACACACGGCCGAGTCGGACCTTTTTGATGTCATATCTATTACGCCGGAAGAGGCAGCACACGGCGCCAAAAAGCTGATCAGTATTCCCTTTGGGTATCAAAAAAAAACCATAGTGGTTCGCTAGAGATGGCACGAAGCTTCGTTTGGAAGGAATGGGCAAAAAGATAAACAGCGATCAAAGAGGGGACCTTTACCTCCAGATCAATGTCAAATAGCTAATCGGGGATGACCATACCGAACACAGACAACTACTAATGTCAGGAATCGACCACCGCTATAGTCGTTCTATGTGAACGGAACAGCAGAATTTATCTCCCAGGATGGGAGCATTTACCTGCCACTATACTCCCTTTAAACCACCCTGGTATATTGTCAATTGCCAATCTATAGATTAGCTCATAGACGCATCAACATATCAATTGGGAGGTAGAGCAAATGAAGAAAATAATATGTGCCACTGTTGTCTTTATCTGTGTAGCAGGTTATGTGTTTGCCGATCAAATTACGGTACGGATGAATCTGGTGAGCGAGCAGGGTATCGGAAAGAATATAGGCACCATTACCGTAGTTGACAGCCGGTACGGTCTCGTCTTCATTCCTGAATTGGAAGATCTCACCCCCGGCGTACACGGCTTCCATGTTCATCAGATGCCTTATTGCGGTGAGGCCATGAAAGACGGGAAACGTGTCGCAGCGCTCGCAGCAGGAGGTCACTTTGACCCCTTTGGGACGAACAAACATGAAGGGCCATACGGGGAGGGACATCTCGGAGATCTGCCCTTCCTGTATGTCGGTGCAGACGGCAAAGCAGTATCGCCAGTGCTTGCCCCTCGCCTGAAGGTTGCAGACCTGAAGGGAAGGTCATTAATGATACACGCAGCCGGCGACAATTATTCTGACTATCCTGAAGCCCTCGGCGGCGGAGGTGCACGCGTTGCCTGCGGCGTGATAAAGTGATATTTGTTTGTGTCATTTCGAACGGAGTGATAAATCTTCTGCAACTGTGACGAAAGATTTCTCAGTCGCTGCGCTCTTTCGAAATGACATGACGCTTCACGAATCCATTCCTCCTTAAACGCGTGGGGCAATGGCGACAGGGCATAGTTTTCTCGGGGCATTAATCGTCATTGCCACAAATAATCTCAAGTTGCTTTATCAGATGCCTTTTGGTATTTTACCCGCGCAGCTGCCTGCATAGAGACGCAACTGCTTTATCTCCCTGTTCGGCTTCCCGCCATCGGAGTGACAAACAATATTTTTCACGGCATCTCTTATCATGAAAGGACAAATGGTCGCGGGTAAATGGCAGACAGAATTGAAATAGGATTCAAGGGGGGAGTCAGAGATTCCCTCGGGGAAAAGATAAAGAAAAGGATCATCGAAAATCTGCACATCAAGGTCGATTCCGTAAAAACCATTGATGTCCACACAATTGATGGAAGTCTGACCAGAAAGGAGCTGGAAATGGCTGCCGCCGGCCCCCTTTCCGATCCCATCATCCAGAATTTCGCCATCAACAACGGCCTGGCCGACAGGTTCGATTGGATGATCGAGGTGGGTTTCCGGCCTGGTGTCACTGATAATGTCGGAAAAACTGCGAGAGAAGCTATCGAATTGCTTTTCGGCAAATTGGAAGACCGGCTTTCCGGTGTTCATACATCAAGGCAATATATAATTGAAGGAAGAATCAGCAGGGACGATGCGGAAACGATAGCCTCGAGCCTGCTCGCCAATGATCTAATCGAGCGTTACGTGATTGTTGATGGAAAATCCTGGGACAGGCAGAAGGGTCTATCTCCTTATGTTCCCCGCGTGATCGGCGCAGACCGGGTACGCATTGAAGAAATCAATCTTGATACGAGCGACAAGATACTTATGGAAATCAGCAGTGGGCGTCTCCTCGCCCTGAATTTGGAGGAGATGAAAGCGCTCCGTAATTATTTGAGAGACAAGTCAATTCTGAAAGAGAGGAAGAAGGTAGGTCTGGACGAGAATATGACCGATGCCGAACTTGAGTGCCTGGCGCAGACGTGGTCCGAACACTGCAAACATAAAATCTTCAATGCCCGGATTGTCTATGAGGACGAACAGGGTGTGAGAGAGGAAATCAATTCCCTTTTCGAGAGCTACATCAAGAGGGCCACAAAAGAGATCAGGGAACGATTGGGGAAGAACGACTGGTGTCTCTCGGTGTTTGTGGATAATGCCGGAATTATTAGGTTCAATGCCGATTATAATTTAGTTTTCAAAGTGGAGACCCACAATTCTCCGTCAGCACTAGATCCATACGGCGGAGCCCTCACGGGAATTGTAGGGGTTAACAGAGACCCATTTGGCACGGGAAGGGGAGCCAAACTTATCTTCAATACAGACGTCTTCTGCTTTGCGCCGCCAACGCATGATAAACCGCTCCCGAAAAGGATTCTTCATCCGAGACGTATCTATGAAGGGGTGCGGGAAGGAGTTGAACACGGTGGGAATAAGAGCGGTATCCCGACGATTAACGGGTGCATCGTGTTTGATGAGCGATTCCTGGGAAAACCTTTGGTCTATTGCGGAACGGGCGGTGTCATGCCCTCTGTTATTCAGGGGAAGCCTACGCATACGAAAGAGATTCTGGCCGGAGATTTAGTTATCATGGCCGGAGGCAGAATAGGAAAGGATGGAATTCATGGGGCAACGTTTTCTTCTGAGGAACTCCATGAGGGTTCTCCCGTGACGGCAGTGCAGATCGGCGATCCCATCACCCAGAAAAAGATGACTGATTTTCTGCTGATGGCAAGAGACCGCGGCCTCTACCGATGTATAACCGATAACGGTGCAGGTGGCCTTTCTTCCTCAGTAGGTGAGACTGCTCGCCTGTCCGGCGGTTGCGAGATCGATCTGAAAAAAGCGCCTCTAAAGTATGCCGGTCTAAATCCCTGGGAAATTCTTATCTCCGAATCCCAGGAGAGAATGACTCTAGCAGTATCTCCCGATATGGTGCAGGAATTTCTCGAGCTCGCACAGAAGATGGATGTGGAGGCAACTGTTGTCGGAAGATACACTGATTCAGGCAAGTTCCATATCCTATACGGTAACAGAACCGTCGCCTATCTGGAGATGGATTTTCTCCATGAACGAGTTCCGCAGATGCAATTGCACGCGAAATGGCAACGGCGCATTTATCCGGAACCTGATTTTCTAGAGCCCGCCGATATGGGGCAGGCCGTGAAAGACATGCTGTCCAGGCTTAATATCTGCAGTAAGGAGTCTGTCGTCAGGCAGTATGACCATGAGGTTCAAGGTGGAAGCGTCGTTAAGCCGCTCGTTGGGGTATGCAATGACGGGCCCAGTGACGCCGCCGTGATCCGGCCCATCCTGACCTCCTTCGAAGGAGTGGTTGTGGCAAACGGTATCTGTCCACGGTATGGTGATATTGATACCTACCACATGGCTGCGTGCGCGATCGATGAGGCCATAAGAAATGCAATAGCCGTGGGCGGCAGCCTTGACCTCATGGCGTGCCTCGATAACTTCTGTTGGTGTGATCCTGTACAGTCGGAGAAGACTCCCGATGGTGAGTACAAACTGGCCCAGCTTGTGCGGGCAAACAAGGCGCTGTATGATTATACGAGAGCCTTTGGCGTGCCATGCATTTCCGGAAAAGACAGCATGAAAAATGACTATAGCATTGGGAATGTGAAAATTTCCATCCCGCCGACGCTTCTTTTTTCCACTATGGGAAAAATCGAAGATGTGCGGAGAGCGGTCACTCTGGATGCGAAGCGGCCGGGAGATTTAGTTTATATCTTGGGTGAGACATATGATGAACTGGGCGGTTCAGAGTGGTATGCGATGCATGGCTTGATAGGGAATCGGGTGCCCAAGGTCAACGCGGAAAGGGCAAAAGCATTGTATAACGCCTTGAGCAAAGCCATCAGTGTGGGACTGGTCGCTTCCTGTCATGACTGCTCTGACGGAGGTGTAGGCATCGCCATGGCTGAGACGGCATTCGCCGGGGGATTGGGCATGCTGATCAACCTTGCCCTGTTTCCCTCTTCAGGTATCCACCGGAACGACACACTCCTCTTCTCAGAATCGCAGAGTAGATTTGTTGTCACGATCTCCCCAGCAGCAAAAAAATCTTTCGAAGCCATGATGAAGGGAATCGCCATGGGTCAGGTAGGGGAAGTCCTTGCGGAAGGCCTCTTGAAGATAGATGGGCTTGACGGCAAGAGGATCATCGAGGAATATATCAGCGAGTTGAAAGCGGCTTGGCAAAGACCATTGAATTTTTAGCGTCCGAAATATGCATGTCCCCTTTTGCAGAAAAGGGAAGAGTTAATTTTTCAAGTGAAGGAATGCATCATGCCGAAAGGTGTTAAGTCGATCGTCATTACCGGGAACGGAACCAACTGTGAAATGGAGATGGCTCATGCCTGCAGGCTTGCAGGTTCCGATGTTGTGGATATTGTGCACATCAGTATGTTGCTTTACGGTGAGAAAAGCCTCGACGATTATCATTTCCTTAACCTACCCGGGGGGTTTCTTGATGGCGATGATCTCGGTTCGGCAAAAGCGGGAGCTAACCGTATTCTGCACGCGAAAATTAAAGGAAAGTCAGAAAACCTCTTCGATCAATTTGCCAGGTTCATCGGCCAGGGCAAGCTTATCCTCGGCGTCTGCAACGGATTTCAGTTGCTTGTCAAACTTGGGATGCTGCCGGGTTTTGACGGTAATTACCGGAATCAGACAACGACACTCACCTTCAATGATTCCGGAAGATTCGAGGACCGGTGGGTAAATCTGAGAGTCAACCCTGATTGCCCCTGCATTTTTACAAGAAAGGTGACTGGCATTTATCTTCCCGTAAGACACGGTGAGGGGAAGTTCGTGACGAAGGACAAGGATATCTTAGAAAGACTTCACAGAGATCATCAAATTGTCGTGGAGTATAGCCATAAGGATTTCAAGGATGCCACGATGGAGTATCCGGCAAACCCGAACGGTGCCATCGACGGTATCGCCGGGATCTGCAATGAGACTGGACGGATATTCGGTCTCATGCCGCATCCGGAAGCCTATCTCCACCGCACCAACCACCCCCGTTGGACGAGGGAAAAGTTACCTGAAGAGGGAATGGGTCTGGCCATTTTCAAGAATGCCATAGACTTTATCAGGAAAGAGAATGTTTAGATCTGTGGCAAATCCTCTTCTTCAGCTTTCATTAGGGCGTGATAATGCGTGAGGTTGACTCGCGCTGTATCTCTTTGGCCCGTTCAATCATATTCTTTATTGTCAGCTTCATGACTTCAGGAAATTTCCCTATGGCCTCCGGTAGCGTCTTCGCAGGTATCTGGCATTGAATCGGTATAGGACCTTGGGGTGTGACCAGTTGTGACTGTCCAAGGAAAAGTGATTCGCGCTTTTTGTCTCTATTGCCGTCGGGTGTCACAGGAGTGAGTCGGCGTATCCATCCGACCTTCAGATCGGTGAAGGTCTCCTCATGGTAGAGATTATCCTCGTTTATCCTGATTTCTGGCTCTTTCTCGTCGGTGCCGTTCATGGTTTGTCTCCTTCAAGAAGTGTAAAGGCTTACGTATACTACAGTGGAAATGACGTCAAATCTTATTATTTGGGGATAACTCCTGTGTATTTCTTCATTACTGCTTTTTGGAAAGGTATGAAAACTTTTCCTGTTTACAAATCGGATGATATATCTTAGAAAAATCATTAGTTGATTGTTCACGCGCAAAAGGACAGAGTTATTTATTATGCGAGACACTAACACCACCATGCCAATTAGTATTGAAGGCATAATTAGGCTATTTACATAGGAAGCCTGGTAGTGGTGTAGTGTTTCGATAAAAGCAATAGAGCAGCAAGAATCCGTTATCAGGTTATCTGGTAGCGGTTTTTTTTGGAAGAGGAGGGAGTTATGGATTCATCGGATGTTTTGATTTACGACACGATATTGAGAGACGGGACACAGGGCGAGCAGATAAATTTTTCGGCTGTAGAAAAGTTACGTATCGCCCAGCGTCTTGATGAGCTTGGGTTTCACTACATTGAAGGCGGATTGCCGGGATCAAATCAGAAAGATATGCGTTTCTTTGAGATGGCCAAGGGCGTGTCATTCAAGCATGCGCGCCTCACCGCATTCGGCAGTACCAGAAAACCGTATATGAGAGCTGCAACTTGTCCCAATATAATGGCTCTGCTTGAGGCGGAAAAGCCGTCCGTAGCCATTTTCGGCAAGAGCTGTGACCTTCATCTTTCGGATATTCTCAATGTATCCCTCGATGAAAATTTAGAAATGATTGGTGATTCCATTGAATTCCTGAAATCAAAAGGGAAGGGAGTCATCTTCGATGCGGAGCATTTTTTCGATGGATACAAGAATAATCCCGCTTGTGCTCGCCAGGTTATAGAGTCTGCCCTTTCCGCCCGGGGCTGACATGATTGTGCTCTGCGATACCAATGGGGGGACGATGTCCGGTGATCTGATCACCATCATCGATGAGATCATCCCTTCTGTGCATCACCACCTCCTTGGCATTCACGCACATAATGATTGCGGCCTCGCCGTAGCAAACTCGCTCGCGGCAGTCTATCATGGTGTAAGAATGGTTCATGGAACGATCAACGGATATGGAGAAAGGTGCGGAAATACCGACCTCATCTCAATAATAGGGAATCTCCAGCTGAAAATGAATAAGAGATGTCTGCCAGAAGCATCCATAAGGCAATTAACACACCTTTCTAATTACGTAAGTAATGTTGCAAACATTCCTCCCCGCAATTTCAGGCCGTTCGTTGGCCGCAGTGCATTTGCCCATAAGGGGGGCTTTCACGTTGATGCGTTATTGAAGAATCCGGCGGCATACGAACACATCAGACCGGAGCTGGTAGGAAATCAGCAGCGTGTACTGGTCTCTGACCTCTCGGGTAAAAGCAATATTGCATACAAAGCAAGAGAGCTCGGCATCGACTTGGGCG